>Ga0207706_10000241_pt1 | contig 60341 bp, 57 predicted proteins | sample KBSC53metaG_FD_184318 | JGI IMG/M metagenome (GOLD analysis project Ga0207706, IMG submission 184318) | Corn rhizosphere microbial communities from Kellogg Biological Station, Michigan, USA - KBS C5-3 metaG (SPAdes) (version 2) | ecosystem: Host-associated > Plants > Roots > Rhizosphere > Soil ... | reverse complement strand
CGATCACGCCGCCGATCGGCAGCGGGTGCGGCCACGGGTTCCCCGCCCTCGCACTCCACCGCGCAAGATGGTGAGTTTGAAAGCCCCATGACCGCACCCAGAGCCGCACCGTGGCAGCGCCTTCCTCACTTCGTCGCGGAATATGTGCGGGGTCTCCGGACACGTAAAGATTGCGCCAAAACATTGCCAACTGCGTTTAGTCGGCGGAATCGGAGCGGATAAAGCCTAGTGGCTCAACCGGGTGTAAACCTGTTTTGTGCTTGTGGTTACGGCGAGATTTTCTGGTTAGACTGGGGCGGAAACAAATAGGTGCGGTGGCGTATTCGACACGGACGGGACTAACTTCGGCTGGTCCGTCCATCTCTGGGCGGCCCGCAACCCATCTTTTACGCGGAGTTGGCCACAAATGAACAAGCCTCGCACGCTCGCGCTCGGACTCGCCACGCTCGCGCTCACGGGGTGCAGCACGGGTGCGATTACCGCCCCGGAGGCGCCTACCGGCCCAAAGCGGGACGGCGCTTACCTTGGAGCAGGGTTCAATGTTCAGACGCCACCTCCAAACTCCACAGCCAGCGACAGCACGCAACGCGGGGGCGCCTACCTGGGCGCGGGGTTCTGAAAGCCCCGGGGCCGGACGTTCGCCGAACCAAAAGCAAAGCCGCTTCGGGTCAGGCACCCGAAGCGGCTTGCTTCCGTAATCTTCGGACAAAACGACGTACAAAGCGCCGTATGTCCGGTGACGCAGGAACATCTTTGTCAGGGGGTTTGCTGTGCAGTTCTGCAAGCACTTTCTCCGCCCGGCGTAAAGCCGCAGGCTCGCGGCGGTCGGACGCCGCCAAGATAGCCTCTTGCAAAGTGGCCTCGGCTTTCCGAAACAGGCGCAGCGTCCGCGCTCCTTCCGCGAGTTCTATGAGCGCGTCTGGCAACGTTTCGCCATGACCTTCCCCCCGCTGGTTTGCCTCTAGCCATAACTTGTTGAACGCTTGGTGATCACCCAACGCGGCAACGGCGCGGGCGAGGTTGGACAGCGGAACGAGTCGGTCAGGGCTGGCGCCGATCAGCGGCAACGCTGCCTCGAACAGTGGCCGCGATGACGAGTAATGCCCGTGATCTGAAAGGAACGCGCCCGTGTCGCTCGCAAGTGCGGCAAGGCGGTGGTCGTCCGGTCCATAGAGCTTGTACGCCGCGATGGCGTGACGGACTCCCTCCGCGAAGTTCCCGATTGCGAGCGGGATAAGGTAGTGGCGCGCCGCAGCCGCGAGCTTCGGCAACCGCCCACCCTTTGCCCGGCGCCACGCACGGACGAATCGTCTACGCGCCCGTTCCCGATTACCCCGAGTCTGTTCCAGAACGCCCCACCCGAGGTACGCAGCGGTATACGCGGCATCATCATCGGCGCGGCGAGCCAGCCCAACCGCACGTCGGAACCACTCCTGAGCTTCCTCATAGCGCGAACTCCGCCGCGCCGCCCGACCCGCGCGGAATGCCAGATCGGAATTCACGGTGTCCGCGCGTGCAGCCGCGCGAGCAAAGGCCAGTTCTGTCTTAACGAGTCCTGCCCGATTCGCCCACTCCGCTACAGCCGCACATGCGGCTCCGAGCGCCGGAGGCGTGATCGAGGACGGTTCGACCGACAGCAGCATGAACGCCGCACGCGCGGACCGGAGCAAGTCAGGAGTAGCATTCAGCTCAATCCAACTCGGAGCCTGAGAAGGCACGTCCGGCCAGCTAAAGAGCCCCGTGCGTTCGGCTGGGTCGACTTGGGCCCATAGAAGCGCGTCGCGCAGCCATTGAAACAAGGGTGCAGCAACTTCACGCGGAAGCTCCTCCAGCAGGCTAATGCCTTCTATTTCCGTCGCGGTCTCGCCCGGCGCTGGGGTGACGATCCATCGACGTTTTTCCTCACGCCCTCTATCGCTCCCTTCCGGCTCCGGCTTCTCCAGATAGACCATTTGTGATTTTGAGCGCGAGACAGCGCATACGGAGCGCACGCATTTATAACACTGGGGAAACGTAGAGCGGAAGTGAACAGCCCCGCAAGCGTTGCGGGGGCACGGAAGATTATTAGCTACGGCTTGACCCTATGCCGGGGAGCGTACCGGCCCTGTCACTATAAAGCGCGGAGCAAACGCGGCGCTTTCTGAGCGGTGGTCCTACGGCCCTGTGAACGACACACCCCACCCCACGCTTTCTCAGTCCCCCCAGCCCCGTGTCGTGCTCGGCGTCCTGCCCCCCGTGTTCCCGCCTCCCTTTTTCTCCGTCTTGCCGTCTCGCCATCTCTCCGTCTGCCTGCCGTACTGTGTCTGCGGGGCCGCGTTGCGGTGTATTGGGGGTGTCCACACAGCCCCAACGCCCTACGATGCGACTCAGCCGAGTTCTGATTGCAACGTGGCGCGGACCCGGACGGCGACGGAGGGGCGGTTGGTGATGATGGCGGCGACGCCGGCGCGCAGCAGGGCGCGGATGCGCAGGGGGCGATCGACGGTCCAGATGATCACGGGGAGGCCGGCGGCGCGGAGCTGCGCGAGGGCGGCGGCGGTCGCGCGGCGCACGTCCAGGCACACGCCGCCCACGCGCAGGTCGCCGGCGAGTTGGAGTACGCGCGGGTTCCAGCGCTCGGTGAGGAGCCAGCACGCGGCCTCGGGCGCCAGGCGCCGCACCTGGGCCACGGATTCGGGGATGAAGGAGGAGAAGATCGTCCACGGGGTGCGGCCGGCGGCCTCTACGGCCGCAAGGGCGGCGGCTTCCACGCCGGGGCGCTTGATCTCGACGTTGAGGAAGGCGCCGGTCTCCGCCGCCCACGCCACCACCTCCTCCAGCCTGGGAACGGGCTCGCCGCCGCTGCGAGCCCTGGAGATCTGGTCCCACGCCAGAAGCGACACGTCGCCCGTGGAGTCGGCGGTGCGGTCGAGGGTGTCGTCGTGAAGGACGACGGGAACGCCGTCGGCACTGGGCTGCACGTCGAATTCGATGCCGTCGGCGCCCTGTTCCAGCGCCAGGCGGAAGGCGCGCATCGTGTTCTCGGGCGCGTCTCGCGGCGCGCCGCGGTGGCCGAGGATCAGGGGGCGGTGCGTGGGCGGCATCGGCTCAGGGAACGCGGGGTGGAGACGGACGGATGCGGGCGGCGGCAATGTAACACGCGGCAGGCCGGCCCTCATCCCCCCGGCCCCCTTCTCCCGAACTGCGGGAGAAGGGGGTGACGCGGACGAGACTTCGGTGCGGGCGGGATGCGTCTCTGCGGGCGCGGCGGGAAGGGGGAGCACTCCTCGCGAACAGATGAGATCGACGCAGGGACGGCCGTGTGGGAGTCCGCGAAGGCGGACTTTGGGCCCTTGTCGTCGCGGTTTCAACCGCCCGGAAGATGTTGCCAGGGTGAGAGATGCGTGAGGGATGCGCGCCCGGAGGGCCGGGACGGCGGCGGCGCGCCGGACGTACCTTCGTCACACGCAGAGGGTGGGCGCGCCGCCGGTGGCCCGGCGCGGTTGGGCACAGTCGTACCGTGCCCTACCGCGCGCGCAGCCCGGTTTGGCGTCTCAGCGCCAAACACGCCCAAACCACGCAGTTGAAACGAGATAGCAGCGGAGAGACCGGCTAGATGTCGGCCTTGAGGTAGGGCAGGAGGAGCTTCTGCCAGGCGGTGCGGGTCTGCTCGTACTCGGTGGGGCAGCGGTCGGCGCGCTCGGGCGGGAGGGTGCCGTCGCGCGTCCAGTCGGCGTAGGCGTCGGGGTCCTGGCCGTAGACCAGGCACAGCACGTTGTAGAAACGCTGGCCGTTCAGCGCGTGCTCGTCGGCGAAGGCCATCTCGTCCATCTGGCCGTCGTCGGGAAGGCCGCGCACGCCGTTGATGGCGGCTTCGTCGCCGTCGTCGGCGCCGTCCACCAGGATCAGCGCGGCGAGCTGGTCCACGGCGTCTTCCTCGCGCCCGGTGACGGGCAGGTCGAGCACGTTCACCAGCGCATGCCCCACCTCGTGCATGGTGGTGAAGAGGAGCGCGTCGTTCACCGACTGATCGCGGTCCTTGTCGTCCGCGAAGAGGTGGTCCAGCTCGTCCACCAGCTCGAAGCAGACGGTGACGGTGCCGGTCTCGGGGCGGTAGAAGGCGTTGCTCTCGCCACACTCCGCAAAGGTGAGCGTGACGTCGCGCGGCACCCGCACCCAGTCGTTCATCCACTGGGCGATGTCTTCCAGGAAGTGATCCTCGCGGAAGTCGTTTTGCCACTGCGCGAACACGGTGTCGCCCACCGCGCCGTACTTCACGCGGAAGACGCCGCCCGCCGGCCGCGCCGGCTGCGCCACCGCCGGCTCGGCGCGGTACCGCGACACCGGCCCGCCCTGCGCATGCCCGTTCTCCACCCCGCGCACGTCGCACGAGGCGAGCAGCGCGGCACAGAGCGGCAGCGCGGCGGTGAGGAGGGTGCGGAGCGGGTGTGGGCGTGGCATCAGGGGGCGTGCCGGAGCGGACGAGAAACACGCCCGCGGGCTGCGACGGGCGTGGCTCGTGAAATCTGTGCAAACTCGTGCGGATGCGCCAGTTGCCCAGGCCCTCATCCCCCGCAGATCCAACGCAGGTGACGAGACGTTTGTTGACATAGTCAAGTATGTACCGTATCCTGTGGTGCGGGATGTCCCTCGCACCACGGGAGAACGCCGATGTCGTCAGCCGATTCGCTCGACCAGCAGGTTGCCGCCGTGCGCCGCTTCAACCGCCTGTATACACGGCGGATGGGCGTGCTGGACGAGGGGCACCTGCACAGCGCGTTTTCGCTCGCCGAGGTGCGGGTGCTGTACGAGCTGGCGAACCGGCCCGACCCCACCGCGACGGAGATCGGGCGCGAGCTGGCGCTGGACGCGGGGTACCTGAGCCGGATGCTGCGCGGCTTCGAGGGGCAGGGCCTGGTGGAGCGCGCCCCCTCGCCCGCCGACGCGCGGCAGCAGCTGTTGCGGCTGACGGACCGCGGCCGCGAGACGTTCGCCGAGCTGAACGCCCGCGCCCACGCCGACGTGGCCGCGCTGCTGCAGACCCTGGGCGATGCGGACCGCGCGCGGCTGATCGACGCGCTCGCGACCGTCGAGTCGCTGCTGGGCGCGAGGAACGAGCCCGATCCGCCGTACGTGCTGCGGGCGCCGCGTTCCGGCGACTACGGCTGGATCGTGGAGCGCCACGGTGCGCTGTACGCCCGCGAATACGGGTGGGACGAGCGGTTCGAGGCGCTGGTGGCCGAGGTCGTCGCCGGGTTCATCCGCAATTTCGATCCGGCCTGGGAGCGGTGCTGGATCGCCGAACGCGGCGGGCGGAACGTGGGGTGCGTGTTCGTGATGCGGAAATCGGAGACGGTGGCGCAGCTGCGGCTCCTGCTGGTCGATCCGTCCGCGCGCGGGCTGGGGCTGGGGAAGCGGCTGGTGCGCGAGTGCACCGACTTCGCGCGCGAGCAGGGCTATCGCTCGATCGTGCTGTGGACCAACAGCGTGCTCGACGCCGCGCGGCACATCTACCAGGCCGAGGGCTACCGCCTCACCTCCGAGGAGACGCACAACCACTTCGGGGTCGATCTGGTCGGCCAGTACTGGGAGCTGGACCTGGTCCAGGGCTGACGGTCTGCCGGCCGCGGCGCCGCGGCCCTCTCCCTGGCGTTCATGCGCGACTGCGTCGCGTCATGAACGCCTGTCCCTCCCCCGAACTGCAGGGGAGGGACATGGGGCTCGCTTCGCTCGCGGCTACTTCGCGTGCGGTGGCGATGATTGAGCGGAGACCGCAAATCTGCGCGTCCTCCGTTTCTACTCCACGTCTTCGCGGGTGACGCCTTCAAGGTCCAGGATCCAGTCGGGGCCGTAGGCGAGGGAGGGGGTCTGGAAGCCTGCGGGAGCGTCGCCGGCCAGCACTTTCCGCACGATTTCCACGCTGGTGATCGCCGTGAGCGTGTAGCCTTCGGGCGTGCGCATGCGTGACACGGCGCGGCGCTCGTCGCCGTCGATCACCTCGCCCCAGAGCAGGCTGAAGGCGCGGGCGCGCTCCTCGTCCGTGGGGCCGGGCTTGCCGCTGTCGATGCGCTTCTTGATCACCTTCTGCACCGGTCCGGCGCTCAGCAGCCACCCCACGTAGCGGCTGGCGACCAACATCCGCCGCTGCGCCGCGGGCATGCGGGTGTAGACTTCCACGTTGGGGATGCCGGTGCTGTGGTACGCGGTGGATACGTCGCCCCACGGGATGGTGGTGGCGCTCACCGGCCCACGCCCGAAGTCGATGTCGCGCGTCTGGTACGCCGCCGGCACGGGGACGATGCGCCCGTTGCGCCGCACCGCGCCGCCCGCCGCGGCGTTCTCGGCCATGGTGGTCGCCGTGCCGCGCGAGATGCCGCCGCCCACCGGCTGGAACGCGAGCGCGAGATGGGTGGCCGAGGGCAGGCGCCGCTTGAGGTGCGCGGCCAAGCAGTCGCTGGGCACCACGTCGAACCCCGCTCCGGGAAGGAGCATCACCTCCGCCTCCCGCGCGCGCTCCCCGAGCGCCGCCATCGCCTCGAACACACCCAGCTCGCCGGTGATGTCGAGGTAGTGCGTCTTCGTGCGCAGGCACGCCTGGGCCATGGGCGCCGCGGTGCGCGCGAAGGGGCCGGCGGAGTGCAGCACCACCGGCACCTCGGCCAGCGCCGCGTCGGCCGCGTTCCTGTCGTCCAGCGAGAACGCGCGGTGCTCCAGCCCCAGCTCGGCGGCGTGGGCGCGCACCTTCCCGGCGTCGCGCCCGGCAAGGAGCGGGCGCAGACCCTGCTCCAGCGCGCGCGTGGCGATCAGCCGGCCGGTGTAGCCGTAGCTGCCGTACAGCAGGAAGTCGGCGGGCATCAGCACGCTCCGGAAGGGGTTGGGGCGAGTTCCAGCAGGGCGATTGAAATCGCTGCAACGACTACACGAAGTCCGCCTTCGCGGACTACCGGCGTCCGCGCAGCCGAAACCTCGGTGCGCGGAGGAAGGCCCGCTCCATTGCGAACGAGGTGGCCCGCAGTTGAAGTCCGCGAAGGGCGGACTGCGTGCCGCGAGGCCGCGGGTTTACTCGCAAACTCACCCCACGCGCCCACCTCGTGCTCGCGGCACCCGACCGGCGTGACGGCCGGGTGTCGTCCACCAGAACGCCCGCGTCAGGGCCTACCCCCGCCGCCGGCGCCGTCCGCCGCTTCCGCCGCACCGCGACCGCAGGCCTCTGGGCGCGCTGGCCTCGGGGAACAGCTCGTGGGCGGCGTCGGCGGCGGCCTTGCGGGTGGCGCACTTGCGGGCGGTGCGCGCGAGCTTGAGCTGGATGCGGTAGCTGCCGGGGTCCAGCCGCGCCGCCTGCTGCAGGTCGGACACGGTATCCGCGTCGTCATACACGTACATCGCCAGCAGCTGCGCGCCGCTCTTCACCGCGAACGCGCCCACCACGCCGGCCAGCAGCAGCATCCCCAGCGCCCGCACCGGCACCGGGAGCGCCCTGTCCCACGTCCCCGGCTCGTCCGCGCTGAGCACGCCCAGCGCGGCCCACACCAGCAGTGACGGCAGGGCGAGCATCAGCACCGCGTCGAATGCGCCCACCACGACCGTCCCCGCCAGCGTGGCGGCCAGGGCGAGCGCCGCCAGCCCCTCGTCCGCGTCTCGCGCGGCGCGCATGCGGTGCAGGGCGGCCACGCCCAGGCCGGCGAACGCCAGGATCAGCAGCGCCACCGCCGCCACCCCACGCTCCGACGCGAACGCCACCCAGTCGCTGCTGGGCCACGGGTTCGAGGTCGTCCCGGGCTCGTTGTCGTTCATCGACGGGTCGCTGCGCGGCGCATACTTCGGGTAGCGCACGGACCAGTTCCCCGGGCCCACCCCCAGCAGCGGGTGCGCGGCCAGCATCTTCGCGCTGTTCTTCCACTGCTTCAGGCGGCCGGCGCCACTCCCCTCCTTCGCGTTCACCAGCCCCTGCGCGGTCTCGGCGTAGGGGTTGTCGCTGGTCCAGTGCAGCGTGTTGGGGAGGGTGACCGCGGCCACGGCGCCGCCGCCGGCCGCCAGCAGCAGCACCATCAGCCGCGACCAGTGGCGCATGCTGCGGCGCGCGGGCGGCACCAGCATCCAGCCCACCAGGAACACCACCAGCACCGCCGCCACGCCCAGCCACGCCGCGCGCGACCGCGTGAGCACCAGCGCGCACGCCACCGCGGCCACGCCCACGCCGGCCAGCAGCGTTCCAAAGAAGCGGTGCGCCCGCAGCGCCACCAGGAACAGCACCGGCAGCCCGAACGCGCACAGGTGCGCCACGAAGTTGCGGTTGCCCAGGGTGCCGCCGGGGGAGCGGTTGAGCGAGAAGAAATCGGTGCGCACCCCGTACGCCTGCGCCAGCGACACGCCCGCGCCCAGCGCCACCGCGATCCCGAGCGCCGCCACCAGCGGCCGCGACAGGCCGGCGCGCCCCAGCGCCCGCGCGCACCAGAACACCACGATCCCGCTGGCGCTCACCGCCAGCGCGCGCACGCCATTCCACGGGTTCTGCGCCAGCGCCGCGGCGGCCGCGGAAAGGAGGAGGTAGCCGCCCAGCAGCAGGTCCACCCGGCTGACCTGCGCCCGCCGCGCCGCGCCCAGGCACAGCACGCCGGCCAGCAGCGCGGCCAGGTGCAGCGTGAGCTCCTTGGGGATGAAGAAACGGTCCAGCTCGAAGCTCTTGTAGGTGGCCGCGGCCAGCACCACCGCGACGCACGCCCCCTGCAACACGCGCAACGCGAGCAGTTGCGCGGGCGTGGCCAGGATCGGGCGGCCCTGCTCGTCGGTGGGCGCCAGGTGCGCGAGACGTTCGGTGCGGGGCATCAGGATGAGGATCGGGTGCGCGCAGGAAATCCGCCAGCAGCGTAGCGCGGGCGGCAACGTCTGTCCAGCCCACGCGTCCGGCGGATTGGAGGCGCGCTATTGACGGCGGCGGCGGCGGGCCAGACTTTGCCGGGCGCCGGAAGACGTTTGTCTCCCGGCGCTTGTCGTTTCCGGGCACCGAGGGATGATCGGCAGAGTGGGAGAATCGAACGAAGACCGGCCGCTGCGGCTGGGGCACATCATCTACAGCAACTGCTTTCCCGTGCACGCGCGGCTGATGGACTGCGGCCCGCCGCCCGGGGTGGAGATCGTGCAGGGCGTGCCCGGCGTGCTGAACGGAATGCTGGAACGCGGCGAGATCGACGTCGCGCCGTGCAGCAGCATCGAGTACGCGCGCCACCCGGACGGCTACCGCATCATCCCCGGCCTGGTGATCGGCTCGCGCGGTCCGGTGCGCAGCATCCTCTTCCTCTCGCGCCGCGACCCGGCGGAGCTGGGCGATGCGGCCGTGGCGATGCCCACCGCGTCCGCCACCTCCGTGGTGCTGCTCAAGATCCTGCTGGCGAAGAAGTGGGGCGTGCGGCCGCGGACCTTCTGGTTCGACCAGGCCGCGGACGACCCGTTCGCCGCCGGGGCGGACGCCGCGCTCTTCATCGGCGACGTGGCGCTGCGCGACGGGTTGCACCCGGAGCTGCCGTTCCGCTACGACCTGGGCGCGGTGTGGTGGGAGATGACGGGGCTGCCGTTCGCCTTCGCGGTGTGGCAGGCCGCGGGCGGTTCGGACGAGCAGCTGCGCGCGCTGCACCACTCGCTGGTCGCCTCGCGCGCGTACGGGTACGAACATCGGCAGGACCTGGCGGTGCGCTGGGCCGAGCGCTTCGGCTTCACCCCCGGGTTCCTGGACCGCTACTGGGCCGGCCTCTCCTTCGAGCTCGACGCGCCGATGCTCGAGGGCCTGCGCACCTACTACCGCTACGCCGCCGAGATCGGAGAGATCGCTCAGGCGCCGGAGCTGCGTTGGACTCCGACAGGGTGATTGGCCTGGCCAATCATCTATCCTCGCGCCCATCAACCGCAAGGCTCTCACAGAGTTCACAGAGTCCACAGAGAACCAGGTTGTAGTTATCTGTGGACTCCGTGGACCCGTGTGAGAGCCAGGTCGTTTGGAGCCTTACGAATTGCCGTCGTCGCCGCTTCGTTCCGACGACGTCTCGGCGATGGTCTGCAGGAGGTCGAGCGCGATCGCCAGCATCCGGCCGTCTTCGTCGCACGAGGGGTCGTAGGCGGTGATGGCGGCGGCGGTGATGGGGATGCGGGCCGCCACCTCGCCGACCAGCTCGCGCACCTCGTCGGCGGAGAGGCCGCCGGGCGCGGCGAAGGCGTTGGCGCGGCCTTCGGCGGGGTCGTGCACGTCCAGGTCCACGTGCAGGTAGACGCCCTCCACGCGCGAGGCCAGCGCGTCCAGCCGCTCGGCCACCGCGCCACGGCTGCGGACGCTGGCGGGGCCGGCGACCAGGACGCGCGAGCGCTCCAGGTAGTACCGCTCGGGCGGGTCCAGGTCTCGCGCGCCGGCCAGCAGCACGTGCTCCTCGGGCACCGGCGCGAAGCCGTCGATCTTGCTGGTAAGCCCGGTCCAGCAGCGGCCGAGCACGGCGCTCAGCGCGGTGCCGTCCACCATCCCGCTGCTCGTCGTCTCCGGCGTGTTCAGGTCGGCGTGGGCGTCCAGCCACACCACGCCGGTGCCGGGGTGCGGCAGCGCGGCGAGCGTCCCCACCGCGCTGATGCAGTTGCCCGCCAGCACGACCGGCAGGCTCCCGCGCCCGCGCGCCACGCGCACCGCGAACGCCGTGGCGCGCGCCAGGTCGAAGGCGGCGCGGACCTCGGCGGTGAAGCCGGGCTCCAGCCCGATCGCCGTCTCGCGCACGTCGGCGCCGGCCTGGCGCAGCCGCTCGATGGCCCCGTTCGCCACCAGGTGCCCCGGCCCCGCCCCCATCCGCGCGTCGCGGTGCCCCGAATCGTACGGCACCTGGATCAGGTCGATCAGCATAGCCTCACCTCCACTACGAAGCGTCCATCCACGTGAGGCAGGGATGATACCGTCCGGCGCGCCCGGCGGACACTGGCTCGCGGCGACACGATCCCGGCCGGTGCCAGGGCGGTCTGGACAGCGGGGTCTGTCGCGGGTGCCAAGTATAGATCCTTCAGTCGCTTAGGTTAGGCTCCTTCAGGATGACATGGAAGGTTTGGTCGTGAGGAAACAAACCACACTGTTCAAACGCGACGAAGGGCGGGGCACCTTGCGGCGCTCCGCCCTTCGTCGTCCCGCAGTTTCCGTGACTCCGTGCCTCCGCGAGAGACCCGCGGTTTACGACTCGTCCTCGCCGCGGAACTCGTCGGTCACGTCGTGCGGGTCGGGGCCGTCGCCGTCGCCGGTGTCGATCTCGTCGACCAGCTCCTCGAACGGGGGCGGAGCGTCGTCCAGCTCGTCGCCCTCCTCGCCAGCGTCCAGGATCTCGTCCTCCAGCGCGGTGGAGGCCACGATCTCCTGCACCTCGCCGCCCTCGCCCTCGGCGGCGATCGGGCGCGGCTCCTCGTCTTCGTTCACCACGCGGGCCACGTCCATCACCTGGTCGTTCTTCTCCAGGTTGATCAGCTTGACCCCCATGGTGTTGCGGCCGATCACCCGGATGCCGTCCACCGCCTGCCGGTTGATGATCCCCTGGCGGGTGATCAGCACCAGCTCGTCGTGCGGGTGCACCACCTTCATGGCCACCACGTGGCCGGTCTTCTCGGCCATCTTGATGTTGATCACCCCCTTGCCGCCGCGGCGCTGCAGGCGGTAGGCGTCCAGCTCGGTGCGCTTGCCCAGCCCCAGCTCGGTCACCACCAGCAGGTGGTTGCCCCGCTTGGCCACCACCATCCCGATCACGTAGTCGCCGTCTTCCAGCGAGATGCCGCGCACGCCGGTGGTGGCGCGCCCCATCTCGCGCACGTGGGTCTCGGGGAAGCGGATCGCCATCCCGTCGTGCGTGGCCAGCACCACCTCGCACCCGCCGTCGCTGAGCTGCACGTCGATCAGCTCGTCGCCCTCCAGCACGTTGATGGCGTTCAGCCCCACGCGCCGCGGGTTGCCGTAGGCGGAGAGCACCGTCTTCTTCACGGTGCCGTTGCGGGTAGCGAAGATCAGGTAGCGGTCGTGGCTGAACTCACGCACCGGCACCAGCGCCGCGATCTTGTCGTCGGCGTCGATGTTGATGAGGTTCACCACCGGCTTCCCCCGGCTGGTGCGCTGCCCCTGCGGGATCTCGTGCACCTTCAGCCAGTAGCACTGCCCCTGCTGGGTGAAGAACATCAGGTAGTCGTGGGTGCTCGCCATGAACACCTGCTCCACCCAGTCCTCCTCCTTGGTCCCCATCCCCGCGATCCCGCGGCCGCCGCGCGCCTGCGACCGGTAGGTGTCGGCCGGGATGCGCTTGATGTAGCCCGAGTGGCTGACGGTGATCACCATCTCCTCGTCGGGGATCAGGTCCTCGATCGAGAGGCCGGCGGTGTCGCCCAGGATCTGCGTGCGCCGCTCGTCGCCGTACTTGTCGGCCACCTCCAGCAGCTCCTCCTTGATGATGGAGAAGCGCCGCTCGCGGTCGCCCAGGATGTCTTCCAGGTCGGCGATCTGCGCGCGCAGCTCGGCCAGCTCGGCCTCCAGCTGCTCGATCTCCAGCCCCGTGAGCCGGGCCAGCCGCATGTTGAGGATGGCGTCGCTCTGCCGCTCGGTGAGCTCGAAGCGCGAGCGCAGCCGCTCGCCCGCCTCGTCGGTGGTGGCGGACGAGCGGATGATGTGGATCACCTCGTCGATGTTGTCGACGGCGATCTTGAGCCCTTCCAGGATGTGCTCGCGCTCGCGCGCCTTGCGCAGCTCGAACTGCGTGCGCCGCACCACCACGTTGTGCCGGTGCTCCACGAAGTAGCGGAGCATGTCCCTCAGGGCGAGGATCTTGGGCTCGCCGTTCACCAGCGAGAGCATGATCACCCCGAAGGTGCTCTGCATCTGCGTGTGCTTGTAGAGCTGGTTCAGCACGATGTGGGGGATCGCGTCGCGCTTCAGGTCGATCACCACGCGGATGCGCTTGTCGCTCTCGTCGCGCAGGTCGCTGATCCCCTCCAGCTTCTTGTCGCGCACCAGCTCGGCGATGTGCTCGATCAGGCGCGACTTGTTGACCATGAAGGGGATCTCGGTGACGATGATGCGCTCGCCGCCGCGCTCCTTCTCCTCGATCTCGGCCCGGGCGCGCACCACCACCCGCCCGCGCCCCGTCTCGTACGCCTCGCGGATCCCGTCGCGCCCGTAGATCACCCCGCCGGTGGGGAAGTCGGGGCCGCGCACGAACGCCATCAGCGCCTCGGTCTCGGCCTCGGGATTGTCGATCAGGTGCACGCAGGCGGCCACCACCTCGCGCAGGTTGTGCGGCGGGATGTTGGTGGCCATCCCCACCGCGATCCCGCTGCTCCCGTTGACCAGCAGGTTGGGGGCGCGGGCGGGGAGGACCCTGGGCTCCTGCAGCCGGTCGTCGAAGTTGGGCGCGAAGTCGACGGTCTCCTTGTCGATGTCGGCCAGCATCTCGGTGGCGAGCGGGGCCAGTCGCGCCTCGGTGTAGCGGTACGCCGCCGCGCTGTCGCCGTCGATGGAGCCGAAGTTCCCCTGCCCGTCGATCAGCGGGTAGCGCAGCGAAAAGTCCTGCACCATGCGCACGAGCGAGTCGTACACCGCGCTGTCGCCGTGCGGGTGGTACTTGCCCAGCACGTCGCCCACCACGGTCGCGCTCTTCTTGTAGGCGCGGTTGGGGGCCAGCCCGGCCTCGTGCATGGCGAACAGGATGCGCCGGTGCACCGGCTTCAGCCCGTCGCGCACGTCGGGGAGGGCGCGCTGCACGATCACGCTCATCGAATAGTCGATGAACGACTCGCGCATCTCGTCCTCGATCAGGCGGGGGAGCACCTTGGCGGTGGGCGCGGCGCCGGGCAGCTCGTCGTCCGGGCCGCCGTTCTCGGGCGGAACGGGGGGCGTGGTCTCGTCGGCCATTCTCTGCTTGGAAGCTCTGGGAGCGTGGTGCCGGCGCCTGTGAGCGCCGGCCTGCGGATGATACCCCGGAACGGCGGCTCCGTGCCCGTGCGCGCACGCGCGTGAAGACCCGGGAACCTATGCCGCCGCGCCGCTTTCCGCCAGCTCTCCGCACGCCGTGGACGCCCCCGGGGCCCCTCCTTCGCGCTTGCGCCGGGCCGCGCGGAAAACGCGGATGTTCTCCGTGGCCGTGGCGAGGGTTAGCTTCGCATCGAGCCCGCCCTTTCCGATGCGCATCCTCTTCATCGCCCAGGAGCCCCGCCGATGTCGAACCCGTGGCAGGACGTGACGAACTTCGCCTACGATCTGGCCGGCGCGCAGCCCAGCGTGGACCTTCCCGGCGGCACCATCATCGAGGCAGACCAGACCACGTTTCCGGCGCTGAACGGGCTGGCGATCTTCCTGCTCACCCTGGAGCCCGGCGCCGTGCGCATCCCGCACTGGCACCCCGACACCAACGAGATGCAGTACATGCTGAGCGGCCAGTGCCACTTCGGCCTGATCACCCCCTCGCAGGACGGCGGGCCGGGCACGGATTGCAGCTACGACCTGACGTCCGGGATGATCGGCTTCGTGCCCCAGGGATGGTTCCACCACATCGAGAACACCGGCACCGGGCCGGCCGCCATGCTGGTCATCTTCAACAACGCGAACCCCGACAACGTCGACATCAGCTGGGGGTTCAGCATCACGCCGCCGCCGCTGCTGCAGCAGGTGTTCGGGATCAGCTTCCAGGGGATGCAGACCGACCAGATCTGGATCGCCGCCGCCACGGGTTCCCAGGGCGGCGCATCAGCCTGAATCCGACGCGCTCGTGCCGCGGCGGAACTCGCTCGAGCGTCACGCCGAGAAAGGAGAAGTACGAAGAACCCCGCCGCGGCCGCGGCGATCCTCCGTCCCACCGCGATCGCATGCGGCGCCGACTTTCAGGACGTAGCTCGTGCGGACGCCGGATTGTACCTGCCCCGTTGTACCGCTTCATCGACCCGTCACCCGGAAATCCAACCATGTGCCAGAACCACCCGACCGACCACGCTTCCACGCCCACCCTCACGCGGCGGGGGATGCTGCGGCTCTCCGCGCTGGGCGGAGCGGCGGCGCTGGGCGGCAGCCTGCTGCGGCCGCGCGAGGCGGACGCGGCGCCGTGGCAGGAAGAGATCCGCACGCCGGACCAGGCGCTGGCGGCGCTGATGGCGGGGAACCGGCGCTTCGTGCACAACCAGGTCACCTCGGCGCAGCGCAACCTGCGGTGCGAGAACCAGGTGCCGCCCAAGCAGACGCCGTTCGCCTCGGTGCTGGGGTGCGCCGACTCGCGCGTGCCGGTGGAGCTCCTCTTCGACCGCGGCTGGGGCGAGATCTTCGTGTGCCGCTCGGCGGGGAACATCATCACCTCCGAGCTGATCGGCAGCCTGGAGTACGGCGCCGAGGTGCTGAACAGCAAGGTGGTGATGGTGCTGGGCCACGCCGACTGCGGCGCGGTGAAGGCCACCATGGAACGCACCGACGCGCCGGGACAGATCAGCGCGCTGTACGCCCGCATCTACCCGGCGGTGGCGCGCGCCGGCGGTGACATGAACCGCGCGATCGCCGAGAACGTGCGCGACCAGGTGTCGCTCCTCACCAACGCCAGCACGGTGCTCGCCCGGCGGATACAAGCCGGCACGGTGAAGGTCGTCGGCGGCGTGTACGACGTGTGCAGCGGCGAAGTCCGGCCGGTGTAGGCGGGGCGAGGATGGTGGGGAGGGACCGGCGGCGCGGCCCGGCCCGGAGCGCAGCGGAGGGACACGCCCGGATGCGCGGTTGCCGTTCCTACCGCCTCGATGCAGTCGCGGGCGCGATCCGGAACCACCCTCCGCGCCCGATACAACCTTCGCGAGGGTTCCGTGGACAGAGAGGGGACGCCGGGGCGACTGGGCCCCGGCGCGCGGCGCCGCGTTCACACCGGCGCCGGTGACGGTACCCTCTCGATCCGGCCCTTCCGATGATCTCCCGATCCTTCCGCGGCGCGCTGGCCATCGCCGCCCTGACCATTCCCGCGGCGCTGGCGGCCCAGGCGCCGCGGCCCGTTTCCGCCACCGCTGAGACGCCGGCCACACGGCGCGCGCGCCAGCTCGTCGCGCTCTGGAACACGCAGCCCTCGCGCGCGGCCTACACGGCGTTCGCGGACTCGGTGTTCGCGCCCGGCTTCCTGAGCGCGGTGCCGATGGAGCGCCACACCGGCGCGCTCTTCCAGGCGTACGACAACCTGGGCGGCATCGACAGCGTGGCGGTGCAGGCCGCCAGCGACAGCGCCGCCACCCTGCTGGTGCGCAGCCGCCTGCTGGGCACCTGGGCCGCGCTGACCGTCGCGGTGACGCCCGACGCCGCGCACCGCATCGCCCGGCCGATGGAGATCCGCAACGCGCCGCGCGAGGTGCAGCCGCAGCGCCCCCGCGCGTCGTCCACCGAGGCGGCGGGGCGCGAGCTGGACGCGCTGGCCAGGCGGCTGGACGGGGCGGACGCGTTCTCGGGCGGCGTGCTGGTGGGGCTGAACGGGCGCGTGCTCTTCCAGGGCGCGTACGGGATGGCGAGCCGCGAGCTGGGCGCGCCCAACCGGGTGGACACGCGCTTCAACCTGGGCTCCATCAACAAGATGTTCACCTCCGTCAGCATCCTGCAGCTGATGGAGGCGGGAAAGCTGTCGCTGGACGACCCGGTGGCGAAGTGGCTTCCCGGCGTGCTGCGCGACGACGCGGCCGCCAGGATCCGCATCCGCCACCTGCTGACGCACACCAGTGGGCTGGGAGACTTCCTGTTCACCCCCGAGATGGAGAAGCTGAACCCGGCCCGGTTCCGCTCCATCGCCGACTACCTGCCGCTGGTGAAGGGCGACACGGGGCGGTTCGAGCCGGGCACCAGCTGGAGCTACAGCAACACCGGCTTCCTGCTGCTGGGCGCCATCGTGGAGAAGGCGAGCGGCCAGCCGTACGAACAGTACGTGCGCGACCACGTCTTTTCCCCCGCCGGGATGACGGACACCGAGTGGCCGTACTTCGACCAGAGCCCGCGCAACGTGGCGTTCGGCTACGAGCGCGAGCTGGCCGACGCGGGCCCCGTGTGGGGGAGCAACCGCTACAACCTGCCGGTGCACGGCTCGCCCGCGGGCGGCGGCGTGAGCACGGTGGCCGACATGTTCCGCTTTCTGGACGCGCTGCGCACCAACAAGCTGCTGAAGCCCGAAACCACGCAGCGGATGCTTGCGGCGAAGCCGGAGATGAACGCGCCGCAGTACGGCTTCGGCACGCAGATCTTTCCGGCGGACGGGATGGTGGGGCACACCGGCGGCGGCCCCGGCACCCGCAGCTGGGTGAGCATGGACCCGCGCACGGGGCTGATCGTGATCGTGCTGGGCAACACCACCGGCCAGACGCGCGCCGTGGTCAGCCGCGCCATCGAGCTGTACAAGCCGGCGGGTTGAGGCGGCGGCATCGGATGCCGGGATGCGCCGCGTGGTTTGCGACTGAAGTCGCGGCTACAACGGCGCGCAGTCCGCCTTCGCGCACTTCAACTGCGAAGGTCTGACGCGGGGGAGCCTGGGTGCGGGCTCCCCCGCTTGCATGCTCCGCCGCTGGCACGGAGCGGCGCCCGGCATCATTCTCTCACGCCCGGATGGGATGGCTGGACGTAGAGGGTTTGTTCAGGGTAGATTCAGTACAATGGATCGACCGACGAGCATCACCGGATGATGGCGGCTGCGCTCGCCCTGGCGCTGGCGCAAGCTCCGCCGCCGCAGACGGCGGCGGTGGCCGACGCGCGCCTGCCGGGGGTGCTGATCGACCGGCGCCTGGCGGAGGCGGTGCCGCTGCGCGTGGGCGACACGGTGCGGGTCCGCGCGCTGGCGGGGCGCGGGGCGCCGGTGCCGTTCGTGGTGGCCGGCGTGTTCGAACGCGAGGCGGATCCCAACCGCATCTCGCGCAACGAGATGGAGCTGCGCTTCCACCTGCCGGACCTGGAGGCGCTCGTTCCGCAGAAGGACCGCGTGGACCGCTTCGCGGTGGTGCTGGAGCCCGGCGCGAACCCCGATTCCGCGGCGCGATGGATCGAGGGGGCCGCGTTCGGGACGCGGGCGTACGGCAGCGCGGCGCTGGCGTCGGAGAGCAGCGCCACCTTCCGGGTGATCTCGCGCTTCCACGACGCGATCGGGATCGTCACCATCCTGGCCAGCGCCATCTTCCTCCTCTGCGTGATGATCATCCGCGTGGACGAGCGGCGGCGCGACATGGCCATGCTGCGGCTGATCGGCGTCAGCCGCTCCACCGTCTTCCGCGCGGTCGTGCTGGAGGCGGTCGCCATCTCCCTGGCCGGGAGCGCGGCGGGCGCGGCGGTGGGGCTGGTCGCCGCGCGGATCGTGAACGCGCACTACGCCGCCGTCTACGACACCACGCTCCGCTTCGCGCTGGTCACGCCGCGCATCGTGCTGACCGCCGCGGCGCTGGGGCTGGCGCTGGGGGTCGGCGCGGGGGCGCTGGCGGCGTGGCGCGTGGTGGCCGTCCCCCCGCAGAAACTGGGGGAGCGGTGATCGTATCCGCCTTCCTGAAGTCGCTCTTCCGCCGCCGCGGGCGCACCCTGCTGGCGCTGGCGGGGATCGCCATCAGCGCGGCGCTGCTGCTGGACATGACCATGCTCGCCAGCGGGCTCACGGTGAGCTTCGGCGAGCTGCTGGGCGCGAGCGGCTACACGCTGCGCGTCACGCCGAAAGGCATTCTCCCCTTCGACAGCGACGCCGCGATCGAGAACGGCGACCAGGTGGCGCGCCGGATCGCGGCCGTCGCCGGCGTCCGCTCCGTGGCCCCCGTGCTGGGCGCGCAGTTCCGCATGGTGCGCGGCGACAGCGCGGGCGAGCCGCTGTTCACCGTGGGCATCGACCCGGCGAGCGAGTTCCTCTACCGCCTCACCGGCGGCCGCCATCCCGGGCCCGGCGAGGTCATCGTCTCCGTGCCGCTCGCGAACGACGCGGGGCTGAAGCCGGGGGACCGGGTGGCGCTGGCCGGCGACCTGGACGTGTCGCTGGGCCGCGCGCGGGCCACGCGCACGTACCGGGTGAGCGGCGTGGGCGACTTCCTGTACAACTACGCCGGCGAGCACTCGCTGGCGATGACGCTGGCCGATGTGCGCGCCGCCACCGGCCGCGGCTCGGACGTGTCGCTCTTTGGCGTGGCGACGGCGCCGGGGGTGGACGACGCGGCCGTGGCGAAGCGGATCGGCGCGGCCGTGCCCGAGGTCTCGGCGTATTCCACGCGCGAGCTGATGGCGGAGATGGACAAGCGTCTCCTCTACTTCCGCCAGCTCGCGACGATCCTGGGGAGCGTGGCGATGGTGGTGACGGCGCTGCTGGTGGCCACCATCATCACCATCGGCGTGCGCGAGCGCTTCGGCGAGATCGCCACGCTGCGGGCGATCGGGGTGCGCGGCCGGCGCGTGCTGCTGGCGGTGGTGACGGAAGGGCTGACGCTGGCGGGCGTCGGCTGCCTGCTGGGCCTGCCGATGGGGCTGTGGATGGCGGGCCGCCTCGACCGCATCCTCCTGGGCTTCCCCGGCATCCCGGCGCGGATGACGTTCTTCGCCTGGGAGCCCCGCCGCGTGGCGCTGGCGATGGGGATCGTGATCGCGATCGGCGCCATCGCGGGGTGCATCCCCGGCCTGGGCGCCGTGCGCGCGCCGCTGGGGCAGGCGCTGCGCGAGGAGGCGGAGTGAGAGGCGCGGAAGCGACCACCTGCCGCGCGCCGACCCCGCAGGCCCTCTCCCTGGCGTTCCTGGCGCGACTGCGTCGCGTCCAGAAACGCCTGTCCCTCCCCCCGAACAGCCTGGGGGAGGGACGTGAGGCGCTTCGCGCGGCTACTTCATCTCGCGGCAACGCTGCGTTGGGGAATCGAGGAAACGCGCAGTCACATCTCCCCGCGTCACCCTCGGCGCGATGCCTGAAATCCCGCAGCGAATCTGGATCGAGCTGAATGCCTGACGATGGATCCGTCGCCCGCGTGATCGAAGCGCGCGGCATCACCAGGGAGTATCCCTACCAGGGCGACGCCGTGCACGCGCTGCGCGGGGTGGATCTCGACGTGGGCCGCGGCGAGCTGGTGGCGGTGGTGGGGCCCAGCGGGTGCGGCAAGAGCTCGCTGCTGAACGTGCTCGCGGGGATCGATCCGCCCACCTTGGGCACCGTGCGCCTCCTGGGCGAGGATCTCTACGGCGTGGGAGAGGGGGCGCGCTCGGCGCTCCGGCTGCGGCGGCTGGGGTTCATCTTCCAGCGCTTCCACCTGCTGGCTGTGCTCACCGCGGCCGAGAACGTGGAGCTGCCGATGGCCGAGGCGGGCGTGGGCAAGGCGGAGCGCCGGCAGCGCGCGCGGGAGCTGCTGGAGTACGTCGGATTGGGCCAACGCGCGGGCCATCGTCCCCCGCACCTCAGCGGCGGCGAGCAGCAGCGCGTGGCCATCGCCCGCGCGCTGGCCAACCGCCCCGAGGTGCTGTTCGCCGACGAGCCCACGGGCGAGCTGGACCGTCGCACCGGGCAGGAGATCATCGAGCTGTTCTCGCGCCTGAACGCGGACGGGACCACGATGGTGATCGTCACGCACGATTCCGCCGTGGCGCGCCACGCCCGCCGCGTGGTGGAGATGGCGGACGGACTCGTGGTCCGCGGCGGCCGATGATCTTCCGCCTTGCCGCCGCCGAGATCCGCAACCGCCCCGGCCGCGCCGCGTTCCTGCTGGCCGGCTACGCGCTGGGCGTGGCCGTGATGGTCGTCCTCCTCGCCGTGGGCGAGGCGATGCTCACGCAGGCGCAGGACAAGGAGCTGGTGGGCGGCGGCGACGTGACCCTGGTCCCCGCCGGCGTGAGCACCGAGATGCTGAAGGCCGGCGGCGTGGGCTCGCTCTTCCTGGGGATCGACCACGCGCGCTTCATCCACCGCAACCTGCTCGAGTCGCCGCGCGCCCGCGACGAGCACGGCATCGTCGCCGCCAGCCCGATCGTGGACGGGGCGCAGGTGGAGCTGTTCGCCCGCGGCCGCGCCTACAAGTCCATCGCCACCGCCGAGATTCCCTCCCGCGCCGCCGCCGCCGGCGCGCCTCCGGAACTCGTCTCCGGGAGATGGGACGACACGGACGCCGACCGCCGCTGGGCCGCGCCGGACGAGGCCCAGGTGCTGCGCGAGATCGACCACTTCCACCAGCCGCGCGGCGCCGCGCTCGATTCCACCTGGGCCGAGTGGCACTACTTCAACGTGGTGCTGGACGACGGCCGCTGGATCTACCTGACGCTCACCGTCGGCGGGCGGATCGGGGAGCCGGGGAGGTGGGGCGGCGGCGTGCTGCTGACGGTGCGCGAGCCAGGCGGCGAGCACCGCTCCCTGGCGAGCCAGGTGGCCGACGCGCAGGTGCGGATGGACACCCTCTCGCCCGACCTGTCGCTGGGCGGCATCGGCCTGGTGCGGCTGGAGGGCGCGACCTACGTCGTCCACGCCACCGCGGGGGGCGCGCGCGTGGACCTGCGCGTGACACCCGCGCCGCGCCGGTACTTTCCGCCGACGGACATCGGCGGGTCGACGCTGATCAGCGGCTACGTGGCGCCCGCGCTCTACGCGACGGCGCAGGGAACGGTCTGCCTTCCGCGCTGCGAGAGCGTGCGCGGCGCGCAGGCGTACCACGACCACAACTGGGGCGTGTGGCGCGACGTGAGCTGGGAGTGGGGCTCCGCGTCCGACAGCGCCGTCTCGCTCCTCTACGGCGTCGTCCGCGGCGATTCGGCGGGGACGGAGGGGATGTTCGCGTACCTGGTGGACGGCCGCGGCGTGCGCGGTGTCTACCGCCCCGGCGCCATCGAGTGGCTCCAGACGCAGCCGAAGCCCGTCCCCGGCGCCACCCTGCGCGTCCCCCGCCGCTTCCGCTTCACCGACCCGCGCCGCGGCTTCCGCGTGACCGTGGACGTGGCGGCCGTGCATGCGACGGATCAAAAGCGCTCCCGCCGCCGCTGGTTCATCCAGATGCGCGGTATCGCGACCGTGGAGGAGAATGGCCGCGTGATCGGGCGGCTCCCGGGGTTCTTCGAGACGTACGTGGATTGAGGGTCGTCGAGGACGCGCCTCCGGCCATCAGCGGAGGCGCCCATCGTTTTGCCGACAACGTCGCCATACACTCCCATGACCATCCACAGGGATGTTGACGGGAGTGCCTGAGCGTTGTATCATCCGCTCACGACAACCGTATCCGAGGACGAAACGATGCCCGAGCTCGAGAAGCTGACCATCAACCTGAATCCGGTGGACCTGGGGCAGATCGAGCTGCTGGTGGAGCAGGGGTTCTACTCCAACCGCGCCGAATTCATCCGCGTCGCCATCCACCACCAGCTCGCGAAGCACGCCGACAACGTGCGCGAGGCGGCTGCGCGGCAGTCGTTCGTGATCGGCGCCATGATCTACGACCGCGCGGGGCTGGAGAAGTACCGCGAGCTGGGGGAGCGGCTCAACGTGCACGTCATCGGCTTCCTCTCCCTGGCCGACGACGTGACGCCCGAGCTGGCGCGCGAGACGATCGAGGCCGTGCGCGTGCGCGGCATCTTCCGCGCGCCCCGGGCCGTGAAGGAGGCGCTGGCCGACCGCACGAGCTAGCCATTGAATCCGCGCGACACCCCGCGGATGTCATCCCGAGGCCGACCCCGCCGAAGCCGAGCCTGGACAACAGGTTGCCGGCCGAAGGATCTGTAACCCCGACATGCGATCGAGGTAGGGAACGCCGCGATTCCCTCCCCGCTCAGAGCGTCGCCCCGCTTCTCGATCCTCCCATTCGCCGATGCCTACCACCCTGGATCTCGCGTCCGTAGCCGTGCTGGCGATCGCCTGGCCGCTGTACGAGCACTTCCTCGATTGGCCGGCGTTTCAGCGCCGGGTGCGGCGCGATCCGTCGCCGGCCCGCCTGTTGGAGTACCGAAGCAGTATCCTGATCCAGTGGATTTTCGCCGCGGCCGTGATCGCGATCTGGGTGCGCGCGGGAAGATCGTGGACGACGCTGCGATTGAGCGCGCCGACGGGGTGGCGGCTGTGGATGGGGATTGTGCTGGTCGTGGGATTCGCGGCATTGCAGGGGTGGCAGCTGACCGCCATCGCGCACAGCCCCGCGACGAAGGCGCACCTGCGCAAACGCTTCGGGGAGATGGAGCTGGCCGCGCTGCTGCCGCGGACGGGGATGGAGCTGGGATGGATGTTCGCGCTGTCGCTGACGGCGGGGTTCGTGGAGGAGCTGCTCTTCCGCGGCTACGTGGTGGCGGCGATGGCGCCGTGGTGGACGTGGTGGGGCGCGGCGGCGTTCAGCGTGGCCGCGTTCGGGGTGCTGCACGCGTACCAGGGCCGCGCCGGCATCGTCCGCACCGCCGCCGTCGGCGCGGCGCTGACGCTGCTGGTGGCCGCCACCCGCTCGCTGATCCCCGCCATGGTGCTGCACGCGCTGGCCGACATCGCCTCGGGCACGGCGGGGTGGCTCGCGCTGTCGGACCAGCCCGCGGCCCACCCCGCGAGCGGATGATCGGCAAAGGCCGCCGTCCGGAACGGGCGTACCTTCGGGCCGTGGAGAGGCCGCTCCGTCGGGTCAGGCGGGCGTTTTCTGCCCGGCCGGCGAGAATCCCGTCGATCGCTTCCACGCGTCGGCGAACATTCCCTCGAGCTCCGAAAACTCGGTGCTGTCACCCGGAAGAATGGAGAGCTTCTTGAGGAGGGTGCCGGCGTGTGCATCATAGGTCAGGGCACACAGCCGCTCGTAGCTCTTGTCGCGCAACTGGGCGATGGGGTCTTGCACCTCGAGGTTGATCGCTTGCGTCGATCTTCTGCGCTTGGGCGAGTACAGGAGGGAGATGTCAGGCGGCGCCGGCGGCTCGCGCAGGATCCGGACGGCAAGGCGGGAGTCGATCTCCTCGCTCAGTTCCGCCTGCATCGCCGTCAGTGACGATTCGTTCTGAAAGAAGTAGATCCGGGCGACCCCCAGTTCTCCGGACCTGGCCCGTTTCCGCATGATGTGCTTGAAGCGGCCGAACCGGGTTTCGGCGGGCAACACCCAGGCTGACGGATTCTCCAGCAGCGTGATGCCGAGCCAGACGCTCCCCGTGGGCAGCGTCTGGCCCAGCCGGTACATCAGGTCGAAGATCGGAGAATGGTCCGAAACCTCGATGGTCACCCTCGGGTTGGTGGCGAACTCCTCGAGCTTCGTGGTGATCTTGGGCACGTAATCGGACACGAGATAGCTCAACGCCTCGGTGGTGGCGGCGAGGTACACCGACTTCGGCTCCCGCCGCGACAGCCGGCGACTGGTGTCCGAAAGCGTCAGCAGCGTGTTCGCAAAGCGTTGCGTGAAACTCAGTTCGCCAAGACGCTGCGAGATTTCGCGCAGGGAAAGCACGATGCCCGCGACGAACACGGCAAGCCCCAGCACCTTGATGGCGTCGGGCAGGGACAAGTTTCCTTTCGACGCCATCGAGACGGCCTGTCCGGCCACGGCGACAACGGCCCCGATCGCGGCGATGATCTCACCAGGCTCCCATTTTTTCGCCATCGATGGGTCTCACATAAGGGTTGAACCGAGAGGGAAGCGATGGCTGTTCACGATAATTGGCGCCGTGGTTCGGTCAAGAGTCGCCACGGAAGCCGGCGTGCGGGGTCCGTCGAGGTGGGTGTGGACCGTCGCGCCGAACCGGTGAATCTGCCGGGCGAGGTCCATCCAATCGGTCAGAAGGCGTGGGGCACGGGCGTCTCACTGTAACGGCACGTGTCGCCCCAGTGGTACACCGCGTGGCACCTCCCACAGGACGGCATCCTCACGAAATCGAGCAATCCCAACGATTTGTGCGGCATGCAACTTCGGCACGAGAGATGACGTACTACAGGTGGGCGCCGGAAACGCGTGGCGCCAGGAAAGGAGAGTCGAACCCATGGAAGTGGCTCGCAGATACATGGAGGAGTACCCCACCCGGTTCGCCGCGTACACCGCGCTGCAGTGCGCGCTGATGCGGCGGTACCTGGCCCGCGGCGGCACCCAGGAGGAGTTCTGCACCCGCCTGGCCCCCGTGTTCCACCGGCGGTACGCCGCCCTGCTGCTCGAGGGCTGATCCCCAGCCCGATCCACGCAGGATCACAAAGGCCGCCCGGCGACGACCGTCGCCGGGCGGTTTTGCGTCGCGGCCTGCGACAGGGAACGGGAAGGGTGGCGGCGGCCGAATACCGCGCGGGAGCAGCGAGTGATACGGAACGGATAAAGTTCGTGCCGCTCGATTTCCTGATCGGCGATGCGGCATCGAGTACGGAAGACGGCACGAACTTTCTCTTTTTCGTTTGAAACTCTAAATTGGCGCCTCCCGTACTGTCCTGTACTTTCCGCTCCACCATCCTGTCACCCCGCCCCCCCGGAGGCACTCATGCGAAAGCTCACGCTGGCCCTCGACGACCTGCAGGTCGAGTCGTTCGCGACGCAAGGACATCGGCCCCCGAGCATCGGCACCGTGCGCGGAGGAATGAACATGCAGGACCCCCGCGACCCCAGTAACGGGTTCTGCAACAACGGCGATGCCACGTCGCTCTGCGATTCGTTCGCCTGCAACGCCACGGCCGGCTGCCCGCCGCCGGGAGACATTCCGAGCGACTTCTGCATCAGCTACACGTTCGCCTGCACGAACTGCAATGTATCGTGCACGAACTGCGGCCCAACGTGCGGTGGACCGTCGGCGTGCGGGCCCACCTGCTACGCCAACCCGTGCCCGGTGATCGCGTAGCGGCTCACCGCCGCCCCCTGCGGCAAGCGAGATTTTCTCCACAACAACGAAAGACGCGAGGCCTCCATGCCTCGCGTCTTTCGCCTGGAGGGAGCCCGCTCGCGTCAGTGGCTCAGCGCGCCGCCCAGCGCCAGTGCGCCACCGATCAGGAGCATGATCCCGAAGGTGACCGCCATCACCACCAGCCACGCCAGCACCGCCGTGGCCACCGCCTTCCCGGTGTCGAAGTCCAGCGCCTGGCGGATGGCCACCACCGCCGTCACCAGCTGCCAGATCGACGCCACCGCGATCGCCAGCCACCCCAGGACCGGGATGAAGCCGATGATGGCGATCACCCCCGGCGCGCGCGAAAAGCCCAGGGTGCGCAGCATCTCGCCCATGTCGGCGGTGCCGCCGAACATCTTGGTGCCGATCACGTAGGTGAGCCCGGCCATGATCACCCACCCCAGCAGCGCCCCGATGATGGCGCCGATCGGGCCCTTGGCGTCGTGGTGGCCCATGCTGCCGACGGCCGCGCACACCGCCACGATCGCCACCACGCCGGCGGCCTGCCCGGTGGCGGTCTGGTCGTGCTCCACCTCTTCGTACACGCTCACGTCCAGCATCGCCGCGCCGATCATGCGTTGCACGAACGAGCGCCGGCTCGGAATGCCCCCGGCGGGATACTCCATGGCTCCGCTCCTTTTGGTGTTCGCCTGAGGTGGGGGGATGGACCGCCCGCGAGGGTGCGGACGGGTGACACGGGTGAGTACGGCTGAACGCCCGCGCGGGTTGCAGCGCGGCGGAAACGATTCAGGGCTGCTGCTGCAGGTCGACGGCGATGCGCGACGGGTTGCGCAGCTCGGTCACGCGGAACGGCTGGCGGCTGGCGGCGCCGACCGCCACCTCCACCACGCCCTCGAAGTCGCAGACGATCACCATCCGGCGCATCACCGGCATGCTGAGCGCAAGGTCGCGCTGGCGCAGGGTGCCGCGGCCGGCGTCGTCGTGGGCCTGGGTGTACTCCAGGCGCACCATCAGCGCCGCGGGGGTGCCCAGCTCCACGGTTTCGCCCGACCCGCACTCCTGCACCGGCCGGTCGGTGTACTCCACGCGCCACCCGGGCACGGGGTCGTCGCCGAAGTCCAGCACCAGCCGGTCGAACCCCGCGTTGGCCGCCACGCGCAGACCAAGCAGCGTGGTACTGACGCCCGCGTGCCTGGTCTCGCGCACGCCGGAGGTCCACTCCGTCGCCACGCCCGCCGGCGCCTTCGCCGAGTCGGCCTTCCCGGTGTCGGCCCGCGCGCGCGGCGCGGTGTCGCCCACGAAGGCGGGGAGGCGCGATGAGGTCTCGCCCGCGGCATCGCCGGGCGCGGTGGAGGTGGTGTCGAGCTCGGCGCGGCGGCGCCGCGTGGCCTCGCGCAGCTCGCCGCCCTGGTCGCCGCACGCGCCGGCCGCCAGCGCCGCCAGCAGCAGCATCCCCATCCACCGTCCCCGCATCGTCCTCCCCACGTCGGGTGGAAATCACCACGGAGTGGCGGGCGCCCTCTCGTTCGAGATGCGCGCGCCGCCGGCGTAGACGTTGAACCGAGCGCCGCGCACGAAGCCGCACAGCGTGACGCCCGCCGCCTCGGCCAGCTCCACCGCCAGGCTCGACGGCGCCGAGACGCCGGCCAGGACCGCGGCCCCGGCGCGCGCCGCCTTCTGCACCAGCTCGAAGCTCAGCCGCCCGCTCACCATCACGATCCGCTCGCCCCACGGCGGCTCGCCGTTCAGCAGCGACGCGCCCACCAGCTTGTCCAGCGCGTTGTGGCGGCCCACGTCTTCCCGCGCCCGCACCAGCTCCCCGTCCGCGGTGAAGAGACCCGCTGCGTGCAGGCCGCCGGTGCGCTCGAACACCGTCTGCGCCGCGCGCAGCTTCTCGGGCAGCGACACGATCACGTTGGGTGATACCACCAGGCCGCTCGTCACGCGGGCGCACGCCGGCCCCATCGCCGCGTCGATCGACGCCTTGCCGCACACGCCGCAGCTGGACGTCTGGTAGAAGTTGCGCTGGAGCGACGCGGGATCGAAAGGGGCGCCGGGCGACAGGACCACGTGGACGACGTTGTACTGCTGCTCGCCGCTGGTGCAGTAGCGGATCGACGAGATCGCATCGCCCCCGCCGATCAGCCCCTCGCCGAACAGGAAACCGGCCGCCAGCTCGAAGTCCGCACCCGGCGTGCGCATGGTGACCGAGACGGGGACCGCCGCGTCGTCCAGCGGCCCGCCGCGCGCATCCTCCGCGCGGACGACGCGGATCTCCAGCGGCTCCTCGGCCGCCAGCACGTCCGCCCGCGTGCGCCGCTTCGCCCCCTCTTCGCCGACGGAGAGCTGCTCCACCGGGCGGCGGACGGTGCTGCCGGGGCGCTTCATCGCGCCGGCCCCACCAAGTTGCGGGGCGATTGAAATCGCGGCAACCACGGCACGAAGTCCGCCTGCGCGGACTGCCGCATCACGATCGTGCCGCAATGCGGGGATCGGCGCGGCGAGGAGCTGTGGGTGGAGGGGGGGTCCGCCGGCCGGTTGAAACCGGCCGCTGGAACTGCGGGAAGTCCGCCTTCGCGGACTGCACGCCGGCATCCGTGCGTCGCGCCTGGACCGGTGCGGACGTCAACCCCGCGACCGTCCCCGCTGCTCGTCTCGACCATCCCGGCGCCGGGTCCGGCCGAGGTGCACCAGCGCCGCGGCCACAGTCCGCGAAGGCGGACTTCGTGCGGTTGTTGCCGCGACTTCAGTCGCCCGGCAAACCCGGCGCGGCGCATGGCCTCCATCACCCCACCACCGCCTCCACCGGCTCCGGCGACGGCTCCGCCGGGGTCGCGGCGATCGCGGCCGGGGTGGTGATGACCAGGCGCTCGTCGCGGCCTTCCACGCGCACCGGGCTGGTCGCCGGCGCGATGGTGACGGGGATGAGCTTGGCGGAGGGCTGGTTGCTGAGCCTGGCCGTCTTCCCCAGCGGAATCAGCACGTTGGCCTCGGGAAAGTAGGCGGCGCAGTTGCCGCGCGGCAGGTCGTAGACCACGGCCTTGAAGCGCGGCGCCAGCCGCTCCACCCCGTCGCTCCACTGCGAACGGATGTCCACCTCGTCGCCGGGTTTGATGCCGCGCGCGGCCATGTCGTCCCCATGCATCAGCACCACGCGGCGCGCGCCCCTGATCCCGCGGTAGCGGTCGTCCAGCCCGTAGATGGTGGTGTTGAACTGGTCGTGCGAGCGGATGGTGAACAGCCGCAGCTCGCCCTCGGCCAGCTGGACGCCGGGGGTGGGGACGATCTCGAACTGCGCGCGGCCGCTGGCGGTGTTCCACTCGCGGTACCGCGCCGTGTTGTGCAGCACGAACCCGCCCGGCTCGCGCACCCGCGCGTTGTAGCGCTCGAAGCCCGGGATCGTCTCCTCGATCCGGTCGCGGATGCGGTCGTAGTCCGCCACCAGCGCGTCCCAATCGACCCCCGTCTCGCCCAGCGCCGCCTTCGCCACCCCGGCCACGATCGCCGGCTCGCTCCGCAGCTGCGGCGACGCGGGCCGGTTCGCGCCGCGCGACGTGTGGACGACGGACATCGAGTCTTCCACGGTGACGAACTGCTCGCCGCCGGCCTGCACGTCGCGCTCGGTGCGGCCCAGGCACGGCCAGATCATGGCCTCGCGCCCGTGCATCAGCGCGCTGCGGTTCAGCCGCGTGAGCACGTAGACGGAAAGCTCGGGCGTGCGCATGGCGCGGGCGAGCAGGCCGTGGTCGGGGCTGGCCGAGAAGAAGTTGCCGCCCATCGCCATGAAGAAGCGGATCCGCCCCGCGTCCATCGCCCGGATCGTCTCCACCACGTCCAGCCCGGGCTCGCGCGGCGCGGCGAAGCCGAACACCTCGGAGAGACGGTCCAGCAGCGGCGCGCCGGGCGCGTGGTCGATCCCCACCGTCCGATCCCCCTGCACGTTGCTGTGCCCGCGGATCGGCGCGGCGCCGGCGCCGGGGCGGCCCACGTTGCCGCGCAGCAGCAGCAGGTTGGCGATCGCCATGATGTTGTCGACCGCGTTGTCGTGCTGCGTGAGCCCCATCGCCCAGGTCACGATGGTCGCCCGCGAGCCGATGTAGACGTCGGCAGCGGGCTGGATCTGCGCCCGGGTGAGCCCCGTCTGCTCCTCGATCTGCGCCCAGGGGGTGGAGGCCAGCTCCGCGACCAGCTCCTCGTAGCCCACGCAGTGCGCGCGGATGAAGCCGTGGTCCACCACGCGGCCGGGGGCGCTCTTCTCCGCCTCCAGCACCAGCTTCATCATCCCCTTCAGCAGCGCCACGTCGCTGCCGACGTTCGGCTGCAGGTAGTGCGTGGCGATCCTGGTTCCGTGGCCCGAAAGCGTCGGCCCCACCTCCTGGGGGTGGATGAACTCCTCCAGCCCGCGCTCGCGCATCGGGTTGATGGCCACGATCTGGGCGCCCCGCCGCCGCGCCGCCTGCAGCGCGATCAGCATCCGCGGATGGTTGGTCCCCGGGTTCTGCCCGATCACGAAGATCGCGTCGGCCTTCTCGAAGTCGGCCAGCTGCACCGTCCCCTTCCCCACGCCCAGCGTCTTGCGCAGCCCCACCCCGCTGCTCTCGTGGCACAGGTTCGAGCAGTCGGGAAAGTTGTTGGTCCCGTACATCCGCCCGAAGAGCTGGTACAGGAACGCCGCCTCGTTGCTGGTGCGCCCGCTGGTGTAGAACGCCGCCTGGTTGGGCGACGGGAGCGAGCGCAGCACCTGGCCCGCCCGCGCGAACGCCTCGTCCCAGCCGATCGCCTCGAAGTGGCCGCTCCCCGCGCGGCGGATCAGGGGATGGGTGAGCCGGCCCTGCTGCTCGAGCCAGTAGTCGCTCTGCGCCAGCAGTTCGTCGACCGTGTATTTGCGGAAGAACGCGGGATCGGCGCGGCGGCTGGTGGCCTCGGCGGCCACGGCCTTGGCGCCGTTCTCGCAGAACTCGAAGCGCGAGCGGTGGTCCCGCGGCTCGGGCCAGGCGCACCCGGGGCAGTCGAACCCATCCGCCTGGTTGATCACGCGGAGGGCTTTCGCGCCCTGCACCACGGACTTCTCGCGCCTGAACTGGCGCACGGTGCTGAGGATGGAGCTCATCCCGCCCGCCGGCTTTTGCGTCGGGTGCACGAACGCGGGCGTGGGATCGGGCGAAGCTGGCCTGGACATCGGGCGCACGCCTGGGGGCCGAAGGGATGTAAAGCTTTGATCGAAAAGTGCTTCGGCAACAGGGGACGGCGCAAGTGGCGGGCCTTCTCGCCAGCGGTTCGATCGAAATGGCGGGAAGGCGAGGATCGCCGCGGGGAGGGCGAGGGTAATCGCTGCTACGACCAGGCAGCCCTTTTCTGTGATCCGTTCCCGTCGTTAATTGCAGCGACCGGCGATGGATTGGCGGCGGCGCGCGCCGTGTGCTCTGAACCCGCACGCGGCACCACCGCATGCTCTTCCACACGATCTCCATCCAAACCCCTACCTCTGAGGCCCCGATGAAGAAGCTGACCCTGGACCTGGACGTGCTGGCGGTGGAGTCGTTCGAGACCGATTGCGTGGAAGGCGCCGGCACCGTGCTGGGCAACCAGCCGGCCCCCGCGATGGACAGCACCGGCGCCGAGGTGTGCCTGTGCACCATCCGCGGGTGCAACCCCACGCAGTGACCGGCGTCGCGGAGGGGATTCCGTGACCGGCGGCGGGAGCGGTCGCGTGGCCGCTCCCGCATCCATCGCCCCGGCGCCGGTGAAGGGATGGTGCACGCAGCGAGCGTCGCGCCGGGTGGCCCCGGCGGATGCTGGTCCGGCGCTTGCCCTTCCACGCTGACGCGTGCCCCGGGCTGCCGGGCGCGCCCGCCACACACGCAGGGGCCGGAGCCAGATGATCGTGACCATCGCCGCGGCGCTGCTGCAGCAGACGCCCGCCTCTCCGCAGCGCGACACCACGCCGCGCGCTCGCGTCGACACCATCTACATCGGCCGGCGCGACTCCACGGCCGCCCGTCGCCCCCCCGCCGCGCCGAGCGCGCCGGTGGCGTCCGCTCCGTCCCCGCGGGCGGACAGCAGCGGGATCTTCGACACGCCGGCCACGCGCTCGCTGGTGGAGCGCACCATCCGCGCGGGCGCGCAGGTGCCGGCGGAGCTGGGGGACTACACGGCGCAGATGGACGCGGCCGTGTACCTGTCGCTGCGGGCGGATTCGGCGCAGGGTGGCGAGCTGCCGGTGACCATCGACGAGTTCGCGGGACAGGTGCAGTGGGCGCGCGGCAACGAGCTGGTGCAGCGCATCCGCGGGCACCGGGTGCGGATGCTGGCGCCCACGCCGTACACCGTGGGCTCGCTGATCGACGCGCCGTGGGTGATCCCGCACCTGTACGGCAACACCATCACCGTCTTCTCCCTGGCCTCCACGCCGGGCGGCCGGGCGCGCGCCTCCAACGCGGTGCACCCGTTCAGCTGGCGCGGGCTCGACTTCTACCACTACGCGAGCGGCGACACGGTGCGGGTGCGTACGCAGCAGGGCGTGACCACGCTGGTACCCGTCACCGTGCGCCAGCGCGCGGGGATCACCGACACGGCGCGCACGGTGGCCGGCACCTTCTGGGTGGACGTGGACCGCAGCGCCGTGGCCCGCGCCCGCTTCGGCTTCGTGGACCGGCGCGGCGGGCTGCTGCCGGCCGAGAGCGGCGTGTTCTTCGAGCTGGAGAACGGGCTGGTGGGCGGCCGCTTCTGGCTCCCCTACCGCCAGCGGCGCGAGATCCAGATCTCCTCCCCGCTCTTCGGCGGCGCGGCGGCGATCCGCATGGTCACGTCGATGGGCAACTACCGGCTGAACACCGGGTGGCGCCCCGAGCAGCCCGGCCAGCAGCGCCTGGTGCGCGAGATCGTGCCGGGCGACAGCGCCTTCGCCGGCTTCGCGCGCGCCGTGGGCGACGTGGCGCAGGGGCTGGACATCGCCGACTTCAGCGACCTGCGCGCGGCCATCCGTCCGCCGGCACCGAACGCGGGGCCGATCCGCGTGTCGCTGCGCTACGAGCGCGGCGACCACCTGTTCCGCTACAACCGGGTGGAGGGCGCGTACCTGGGGCTGGGCCTGCGCGTGGAGCCGCGCGACCCCGACCGGCGCGACTGGGACCTGTACGCCACCGGCGGCTACGCGTTCGGCGAGGGCACCGCGCGCGGCGAGGCGAGCGCGCGCTGGCACCCGCAGCCCGCGCTGGCCACGGACCCGCGCTACACGGTGACGCTCACCGGCTACCGGCGGCTGCGTGACCTGCAGGCGTTCCGCCCGCCCCTGCAGTGGGACCTGGGCTACACGCTGGGCGCCGCGCTGGCCGGCTACGACGTGCGCGACTACCTGGACGCCACCGGCGGCGAGCTGCAGCTGTCCCGCCGCGCCGGTCCGTTCCTGGCGCGCATCGGGGGGCGGTGGGAGCGGCAGGACTCGGTGAGCGTGAACGTGCGCGGCGGCCTGTTCGGCGGCGTGGCGAAGAACTTCCCGGAGCTGGCCGCGGTGGACCCCGGCACCCACGCCGCGGCCGAGGGCGAGCTGCGCTGGGCGCGCGGCGCGGGCACGCTCAGCCTGGGCAACTCGGTGATCGCGCTGGTGCGCGGCGAGGCGGGCCTCGCCGACTTCAAGACGCAGCGGGTGACCGCGCTCCTGTCGCTGCGCCGCACGGGGAAGTACGTCACGCTGATCGGGCGGGGGGACGCGGGGGTGGTGGCGGGCACGGCGCCGCCGCAGTTCCTCTTCCGCTTCGGGGGTACGGAAGGGCTGCGCGGCTACGAGCGCAACGAGTTCGGCGGGAGCCAGGCGGCGCTGGGGCGTGGGCGCCTGCTGCTGCACCTGCCGCCGTACGGCAACCGCCCGGTGGCGCAGTCGGCCGGCTTCCTGATCCCCCCGCTGCGCCCCGCCGTGGTGTTCTCGGTGGACGCGGGCTGGAGCGACGTGTCGGATGCCTCCGCGCCCGCGCTGCTGCGGCTTGGTTCGCAGGTCACCGACGGCGTGCGCTGGTCGTACGGCACCGGGATCAGCATCTTCGAAGACGCGCTCTCGATCGAGTACGTCCGCCCCGGCGATGGCGGCAAGGGCAAGTGGTACGTGGGTTTCGTCAGCGCGTTCTGAGGGGACGTGTCGAGCCGCGGCAGAGGCGGGCCATGCGCCGCCCGTGAGCCGCGGGCCTGACGGCGAGTCTCTGCAGGCCCGCGCTCGCGCTGAGTATCGAAATTTTTGAAATGGACGCCCCCAAGGCTTGTCGTCCGGGCGGAAGGTGCGAACGCCGGCGGGGCGATATACGAGTCAGACCGCGCGAGTCCGCGGATCGATCGGTCTGCATCCAGGGACCAGGCACCCGAGCGCGCCGCGCGCCGAATCCTCCTGATGACGCAGTTGGCGATGCCCGCGGCCGCGCAGACGTGGGCGGTACGTGTCAAAAGGTCATCCGTGCGGATAACATGAGCGCGGCCCCGCCCTTGCAACCGCCGGAGCGCGGAGCGCGCGGCAAGCCGCGGAACGACCCACAGCCAGAGACGGAGCCGGAACATGTCGTCGATCAGCCGCCCCCTCGCGGGGCCCTCGCTCACCTTCCACCTTGCCGAGCAGGTCGCCACGCTGCGCCAGGACGAGGCGTACCGGCGCAGCGGCCGCGCCGGCCGCACGCTGGTGAAGGACGAGCGCTTTCGCGTGGTGCTGCTGGCCGTGGCCGACAACGTGGAGATCGGCACCCACAAGGCCGACAGCCCCATGACGCTGCAGGTGGTGCAGGGCGGGCTACGCTACCGAGACGCAGGGGGCCAGTACGAGCTGCGCGAGGGCGACCTTCTTTTCTTCGGCCCCGGCCAGGCCGAAGACATCGTCGCCACGGCCGAGACCGCCCTGCTGCTGACGCTGAGCGCCACCAACGACGACTACAAGCAGGAAGGCCGCGCGAACGCGAACTCGTGAGCCGAGGTCGCCGGCTGGATGGCAAGGGGATCGGAAAAACAAACGCGCGGTGGGCACCCGGAACGGTGCTCACCGCGTACCGCATCATTCGGCAGCGTCAACTGGCGACCTTTCCGCCCCGATATCGCTGGCCCGGGTCGTTGGGTTTTTCTGGATTTGTGTATGCAAGCTCCCCTGCCTTCACCATGGGTCCGATGTACGAGGTCCGCAGGTACGTCTTGGAGCGGCCGAGGATTTCCGAGAGTTCCTCGGTGCTCAGCGGCCGCCACGCACAAAGCCGCTGAATCAGCCTGCGCAGATCGGGTTGCGGCGTCCACAGGTTCAGCCGGGAGATCGCATCCGCCAACTCGGCGGGGAACTCTCGGGCCAGATTGCCCTCCCCGAGCCTGTCAGGTTGCTTCCGGAGGTTGCCAGATTTTCCCCCGAGGTTGTCAGATTGCTTCCGGTGCTTGCCAGATTTCCCCTCATCCTCATGCTGGCCAGGTTGCTCGAATGCGGCATCGAACCCCGAGGCATCCGGGTCGAGCAGCTCCACGGCCGAGGGAGCCTCGGGGTTCAGGAGCCGCTCGGTCGGAGTGTAGTAGGTCGCGGCGCCGCGATTGTGCTGGTTGAGCAGCTTCAGGTCGCGCAGCCGGCGGAGGTGTGAGCTCGCCTCGAGCGTCCCTGCCCCGGTAAGGTCCCGGTACGCCGCATTGGTGATCTGTCCCGCCTCTCGCACGTGGACGAGGGACTTGGTTTCGTCGGTGGAAAGGTTCAGCGCCGCGAAGTGGGACAGCCAGGCCAGGTCCTCGTCGTCCAGCAGGTTGTGCAGGAAAAACGTGGCCACGAACTCATCACGGCCGCGGTCGGAGCGGAAGGTGGGAGGGGCAAGGTTCGTCTCCTTCAGCAGCCGCCGCATCACCCCGATACCGCTTCCTTTCGTCTCGGCGAACGCGGTTTCGTGCAGCACCGCCGCGATCAGCGGGTTCCGCGTCTCGGACCCGGGCTCGCCCAGCCGGTGACGGTGGGGCTCTCGGGGATGAACGCACCGACCAGCGCTTTCCCGTCCACCGCCTCCACCCACATCTCGGGGCGCACCGCGCAGTCGAACACCGAATTGCACTGCGAGGCGAGGTCGGCCTGGAGCTTGTCGGGATTGGGCACGCCGATCGCGTGGTAGCGGCGTCCGGAGACCGTGTCGGCGGCTGAAACTGCGAACAGGAGGTATCCCCCGCCGAGCCCGGGCTCGTTCGCGAAGGCGCACACCGTCTGCAGTGCCGACTTGCCCAGCTCGGAGCCTGCCTTCGCTTCTGTGTGGGGGTGCTCGTCGAGCTGGTTCAGGTCGCGAAGCAGGTCGGCGGCGGTGATCGGGTCCATGAGCCGGGTGTTCGAGCGTGGATGGTGGGCGGCTTGCGGACGTAGAAAGATGATGAAGTGAACATAGCACGCCTGCGCAGGGATGGAAGCCCTGCGGGCGGACCTGGGAACAGAAGGTCGGGAACGATGCCGCTGTGGCTTCAGGCGGGTGGATGGGGATTGTTCGCCGGCGCCGCGCTGGTGGTGGGCGCGGCCATCGGCTGGTTCGCGCGCGTGCCGCAGCGGGCGATCGCGGCGGTGATGGCGTTCGGGAGTGGCGTGCTGATATCGGCGCTCTCGTTCGAGCTGATGGACGAGGCGTACCGCCGTGGCGGCTTCGCCGCGACGGCGGCTGGGTTCCTGGGCGGCTCCATCGTCTACACCGCGGCCAACAAGCTGCTGTCGATGAAGGGCGCCAAACACCGCAAGCGCTCGGGCGACAAGCATCCCGCGCCAGACGAGGCGAGCGGCGGCGCCATCGCGCTGGGCGCGCTGCTCGACGGCATCCCTGAATCGATCGTGATCGGGCTGAGCCTGCTGGGCGGCGGGGTGGTGAGCCTGGTGGCCGTCGCGGCGATCTTCCTGTCCAACGTGCCCGAAGGCCTCTCCAGCGCCGCGGGGATGAAGAAGGTGGGCCGGAGCGCCGCCTACGTGTTCGGCATCTGGTCGGCCATCGCGGTGGCGAGCGGGCTTGCCGCGCTGGCCGGGTACACGCTCTTCGACGGCGCCTCGTCCGGGGTGATCTCCGCCACCACCTCCACCGCCGCCGGCGCCATCCTGAGCATGCTGGTGGACACCATGATTCCCGAGGCGTTCGAGTCGGCGCACGACTACGCCGGCCTGATCGCCGTCACCGGGTTCCTGGCCGCGTTCGCGCTCTCCAAGCTGGCCGGCTGACGGTCGGTGCCGGGCGGAAAAGGGCGCCGGGGGTGAAGGCCACCCCCGGCGCTCCTCGTGTTGTCTGCGGCCAAGCGCTCGAATCATACCCGATCCGCCTGCATCGTTCACGAACAGACGGGCGATTGTCTCACACGGAATCAGCAGGTGACTCAGCTGACTCTGCGCGAGACGAGTCTTTTTACCGTATCTGCAATCAGGTGCAGCAGTTGGGGGCACTCCCCGTGTAGCACGCCGTCAGGTTCGAGGGGCACGAGCGGTCGCAGGTGAAGCAGAGCGTGGCGCACTGGGTGTTCCAGCTCACGGGCGCCGCCGCGTCTTCCTCGTGGCCGGGGAGGGGCTGCGGCTCGGTGTCGTGCGCGCGCACCGTGCCGGGCGAGGCGGGGGCGCGTCCGGTCACGAAGGTGTCCACCTCGAGCTGTTCGATGGTGAGCGTCAGCTTCTTCATGGGTCCTCCTTCGCGTGGTTGGGGAATACCCGCCGGAACACCCGGCGGCGGCGCATGGTGTTGCAGGGCCGGGGTGCCAGATCACCGGCCCTGATTCTCCTGAACGTCCTGACGCGGTGATTTCCTTGCAAAAAACGTGACGAAACGTGTCTACGAACCTCGTCAGCGGCTACCTGCGGTCAGATCATCCGCCGATGAGGAGCCGCGGCCTCGCAGGCCCGGAACACTCCGCGTCCGCTGCCGGGATTGATCAAGACTCTTGACAATCGATTTGCCAATACGTATTAGCTAATACGCATTAACAACCCACCCGCCCCGCATGCCCAATTCGAGCCCACGCCCGGTCACCACGCACGACGTCGCCCGCAGGGCGGGGGTCTCGCAGGCCACGGTGTCGCTGGTGCTCAGCGGCAACCCGCGGGCACGCGTGGCGCAGGCCACCCGCGAGCGCGTGCTCGAGGCGGCCGAGGAGCTGGGCTACCGCCCCAACATCCTCGCGCGGGGGCTCGTCCGCGGGAAGAGCTACGCGATCGGCGTGGTGGTGCCGGACCTGACCAACCCGTTCTATCTGGACGTGGTGACCGGCGCTCAGCGCGTGGCGGCAGAGGCGGGGTACGCGGTGCTCCCCGGCGACACCCGCGAGAGCACCCCGATCCGCCACCTGGAGGCGTTGCGGGCCCGGCAGGTGGACGGCGTGATCATCGACGGGGTGGGCGCCGCGGCGCTCCCGCACGACGCGTTGTCGGAATTGAAAGTGGTGGTGGTGGACGAGCCGTCGGAGCGCTGGCCGGGGGTGGCGAGCGACGCGCTGGCGGCGGGGCGGCTGGCGGCGGAGCACCTGGTGGGACTGGGCCACCGCCGCGTCGCCTTCATCGGCCCCGCGACGGACGTGCACGGCTTCCGGATGCGCGAGCGCGGCTTCTTCCAGGCGCTGCGCGAGGGGGGCATCCCGCTTCCGCACGAGTGGCTTCGCCGCACCCCGCCCACGGTCAGCGGCGGTTTGGCGGCGATGAAGGCGCTGCTCGCGTCCACCCGGCCCACGGCGGTGTTCTGCGCCAACGACCTGATCGCGATGGGCGCGCTGAAGGCGGCGCTGAAGGCCGGGGTCGACGTTCCCCGCGAGCTGTCGATCATCGGCTGCGACGACGTGGAGATGGCCAGCGTGGTGACGCCCGAGCTCACCACCATCGCCATCCCGGCCCGCGAGCTGGGCGCCCGCGCGGCCAGGCTGCTGATCCGCCAGCTGGACGGCCAGGAGGTGTCGGTGAAGCCGTCGAAGCCGCTCCCCGTGCGCCTGGTCCGCCGCGCGACCACCGCCGCGGCGCCGGAGGGGACAGGAGACAGGGAACAGGGGACAGCCGGCAACGGCTGAGCATCATTCCAGAACGCGCGCGGTTCCGTACTTCGTACCTCGTACCCCGTACTCGCTTGCGGCACGCAACCATCACCGGCACCGGCTCCTTCGTACCCGCGCGCGTGGTCGCGAACGCCGAGCTGTCGGCCGCGCTGGGCGAAGACATCGACGCGTTCGTCACCCACACGCTCGGCATCCGCGAGCGGCACTGGTGCGGGCCCGACGAGTCCACCGCGGACCTCGCCGAACAGGCCGCCCTCGCCGCGATCGCGGACGCCGGGCTTTCTCCCGAAGAGATCGACCTGCTGATCGTCAGCACCGACACGCCCGAATACGTGTCGCCCGCCACCTCGTCCGTCCTCCACGGCCGCCTGGGGATGCGGAGGTCGGCGGGCACCTTCGACGTGAACAGCGCCTGCGCCGGGTTCGCCACCGCGCTCGACGCCGCGTGGAAGTACATCCGCGCGGACGAGCGCTACGAGCGGGTGCTGGTGGTCGCGGTCTACGCGATGAGCAAGTTCCTCGATCCGGCGGACAAGAAGACGGTGACGATCTTCGCGGACGGCGCCGGCGCGGTGGTGCTGGAGCGGGCGGACGAGCCCGGCATCCTGGCGTCCGAACTGTACGCCGACGGATCGCTGGCGCCGGGGATGGGCGTGTTCGCCGGCGGCACCGCCGAGCCGATCACCGTGGAGGTGCTGAACGCCGGCACCCGCAACCGCCTGCGCTTCGTCACCAGGTATCCCAAGGAAGTGAACGAGGAGGGGTGGCCGCGCATCGCCCGCTCCGTCCTGGGGCGCATCGGGAAGACGGTGGAGGAGGTCGATCTCTGGCTGTGGACGCAGGTCAACCGCTCCACCATCGAGATGGTGATGGACCGCTTGGGAATCCCGATGTCCAAGGCGCACACGGTGATGGAGAAGTGGGGCTACACCGGCTCCGCCTGCCTGCCGATGGCGCTGGACGACGCGGTGAAGGCCGGCCGGCTCCACCCCGGCGGCTTGGTGATGATGACCGGCTCGGGCGCGGGGCTGTCGATGGGGTGCGTGGCGCTGAGCTGGAACCCGCGGCGGAGCGGATCGTGAGCACCGCCGCCCGCGCCTTCCTGGCCCGCGCCGCGCGCCACCCGGACCGGATCGCCTACCGCACCCTGTCCGCCGGCGGCGCATCGGTCGATTCCGTGATGACGTGGGGCCGGTGGGCCGCCGAGTCGCGCCGCTTCGCCGCCGCGCTGGTGGCGGACGGGCTGCGGCCGGGCGAGACCGTCGCGATCCTGGCGGGGACGTCCACGCTCTGGCCGGTGGCCGACCTGGGCGTGCTGATGGCGGGCGGCGTGAGCGTGGGCATCTACCCCACCAGCGCGCCCGCCCAGGTGCGGCAGATCGTGGCGGACTGCGGCGCCGGGATCCTGGTGGTCGATACGCAGGACCAGCTCGCCAAGGCGCTGGCGGTCCGGGCAGAGCTCCCGATGCTCCGCCGCATCGTCGCCGCGGACGTGTTCGACGACGACATGGTGACGTGGGACGCGTGGCTGGCGTGCGGCGACCGGGCGATGGCGAGCGCGGCCGCCGAGATCGACCGGCGCGTAGCGGAGGCGAAGGCCGACCACACCGCGATCCTGATCTACACCTCGGGGTCGACCGGCGAGCCGAAGGGCGCCGAGATCTCGCACCGCTACCTGCTCGCCTCGGCCGCCTCCATCGCCGAATCGCTGGAGCTGGGGGAAGACGACACCACGCTCTCGTTCCTCCCCTTCTGCCACGCGGCGGAACGCATCTTCGGCCTCTACACCCGCATCCACGCCGGCGTGGAGGCGGCGCTGGTGCCCGACCACACGCGGGTGTGGCAGGCGGCGCAGGAGTACGGGCCCACGCTGTTCGGCGGCCTCCCCCGCTTCTACGAGAAGGCGTACGAGGCGCTGCAGGCCGAGCATCTCGCGGCGAGCGGCGACGAGCGGGCGCGGTGGGACCGCGTGGTCCAGCTCGGCATCACCCGTTCGAAGCTGACGCAGGCGCGGCAGTACGTGCCGGCGGGGCTGGAAGACGAGTGGCGGACCGGCGGGGCGCCGCTGTTCGAGCGCGCGCGGCGGCTCTTTGGCGGGCGGGTGCGGCGGGCCACCAGCGGCGGCGCGGCGCTCCCCGTCCACGTGGCCGAGTACCTGGACGCGCTGGGGATCACCGTCCTGGGCGCGTACGGGCTGACCGAGCACCTGTGCGTGGCGATGAACCGCCCGGACGCCTACCGCTTCGACACCGCCGGGCCGCCCATGCCCGGCACCGAGCTCCGCATCGCCGAAGACGGCGAGATCCTGGTCCGCCGCAACGAGCTCACCTTCAGCGGCTACCACGGCCGCCCGCGGGAGAGCGAGGACGTCTTCACGCAGGACGGATGGCTGCTGACCGGCGACCTGGGCGCGCTACTGGACGACGGGTCGCTGCGCGTGACCGGGCGCAAGAAGGAGCTGATCGCGCTCAGCACGGGAAAGAAGGTGGCGCCGCTGCCGATCGAGGCCGCGCTGGCGCAGGACCCGTTCATCGGCCAGGCCATGCTCTACGGCGAGGGGCAGAAGTTCATCTCCGCCCTGATCGCGCTGCGCCCGACGATGCTCTCGCGCTGGGCCGGCGGGCGCGAGGCGCCGCACAACGGCGACTCCATCGTCCGCCACCCCGAGCTGCTGACGCGGGTGCAGGCGGCGGTGGACCGGGTGAACGCGGGGCTCAGCCGCACCGAGCAGATCCGCCGCTTCGTGGTGATCGGCCGCGAGCTGACGGCCGAGGACGGAGACCTGACCCCCACGCTCAAGCTCCGCCGCACCGTGGTGGCGGAGAAGTTCCGCGACGAGCTGGACGCACTCTACCAGGCAGCCGAATGACCAAGCGGATCGCGCTGATCGCCATGGCGCTGGCCGCGCTCGCCATCGCGGCGGCGTACGCCTCGGCCTTCCTGCAGGGCGGCGCGCCTGGGTGGGCGCCGTGGCTGATGGCGCTGGGCATCCCCACCATCCTGCTGGCGGTGATGGTGCTGGGCGCCGCGCGGGACGGGCGCGTCGGCCGGCTGGCGTTCCCCTTCGCCTTCTCGTTCCTGGTGCTGGCCGCCGGCTTCTGCCTGGCCGTGGCGCTCCCCGAAGACGCGGGCGCCGGCGCGCCGCTGTACCTGGGCCTCCCGCTGCGCGCGGCGATCGTGATCTACGGGATCGGCCTCTTCCCGATCGTGGTGCTGCCGATCGCCTACGCGCTCACCTTCGCCGAGCAGACGCTGAACGCGGCCGACCTGGAGCGCGTGCGGCTGGCCGGCGAGGCGTGGGCGCGCGAGAAGGCCGCCGCCACGCAGCGCCCCGCCGAACCCTCCGCGCCCGCCCCGGCGGCCGAGCCCGAACCCGCCCTTCCCGGAGCGCGCGCGTGAACCCGTCGATACAGCACGTCAGCCACCCGTCCATCATCGTGGTCGCCGCGCTCTACTTCCTGGTCGTGATCGCGATCAGCGTGTGGGCCACGCGGCGGACCAGGACGGCGAGCGACTTCTTCGTCGCGGGGCACGGGATCGGCCTGGTCGCCCTGACCGTCGCGTCGGTGTCGACGTCGGTCTCGGGCTTCGCGTTCATCGGCGGGCCGGGGCTGATCTACACCATCGGGCTGGGGGCGATGTACATCGTCCTCCCGGCGTCGGTGACGAACGTGATGGGCGCGTGGGTGCTGGCCAAGCGGATGCGCCTGCTGGGCGAGGCGCGGCAGCTGATGACGGTGCCCGACGCGATCGGCGCGCGCTACCGCTCGCCGCTGGCGCAGGGGCTGTCGGGCGTGGCGATCCTGATCGGGATCCTGGGCTACATGGCCACCAACGCGCTGGCCATGGGCGTGGTGATCGACGCCATCTTCGGCGTGGGGATGGGGTGGGGGATCTGGATCGGGATGGGGGTCACGCTCGCCTATTCGGTGGCCGGCGGGATCCTGGCCGGGATCTACGTGGACGTGTTCCAGGGCACGCTGATGGCCGCCGCGTCGGTCCTGGTCTTCGCCGCGGTGCTGAAGGTGGGCGGCGGGCTGGCGGGGATCAGCGCGCCGATCATGGCCCACGACGCGGCGTTCCTGGGGCCGTGGGGGAAGATCACGCCGCTGGCCGCGCTCTCCTTCTTCTTCGTGTTCGGCCTGGGCTCGCTGGGCCAGCCGCAGGGCGTGCACAAGTACTACATGCTCAAGGACCCGCTCCAGCTGCGCTGGTATCCCCTGCTCAAGACGCTGGGGCTGATCCTGGTCCTCCTCCTCTACTTCGGCGTGGGCGTGGGCGTGAAGTCGCTGGTCGCCCGCGGCGCGCTGGCCCCGCTCGCCGCCCCGGACGCGGCCACGCCCACCTTCCTGCTGCGCTTCACCCCCGTCCTTCTTGCCGCGCTGGTGTTCAGCGGCGTGGCGGCGGCCACGATGAGCGCGGTGAACAGTTTCATCAACATCGCCGCCGCGGTGGTCACGCACGACCTGCCGCTGGCGTTGGGGCGCACGCCCAGGAACGAGCTGCGGTGGGGGCGCATCTCCACCGCGGTGCTGGCGGTCTTGGCGGCGCTGCTGGCGCAGCTGAGCGGGACGATGGTGGCGTTCCTGGGGATCTTCGGGTGGGGGCTGTTCGCCTGCACGCTGGTGCCGGCGCTGGCCATCGGCCTCAACTGGGAGGGCGCCACCCGCGAGGGCGCCATCGCCAGCATCGGCACCGGCCTGGTGGTGACGCTGGTGGCCGAGACGCTCGCCTTCAAGAAGCTCTACACCCTTCCCGCCGGCGTGACGGTGAGCGGCCTGTCGCTGGTGCTCTCGGTGCTCGTCTTCTTCGCCGTGAGCTGGCTCACCCGCGCCCGTGCCCAGTCGCAGATCGATCCGGATGTGAGGCTGGTGATGTCTGTCTGACGGCTGGTGCGGAGGTGCGGAGGTGCGGGGGTGCGGGGGTGCGTTTGGATTTGGAGGAGAAGCGGAGAAGCATCAGAGCAGCCGATGTCATCCTGAGGCCGCTGCGCAGAACCCGATGCGGCACAACAGGTTGGCGGCCGAAGGATCCATAGCCGGCGTCCAAGTTGACGTTGGCGCAACGAGCGAAAGAGGCGGATGACGATCCAGGAGATCGCGGTGGGGCAGGCGGCCGAGTTCACCAAGACGGTGACGGAGACCGACGTGGTGCTGTTCGCCGGCATCACGGGCGACTTCAACCCCGCGCACGTCGATGAAGTCGAGGCCGCGAAGGGGAGGTTCGGCGGGCGGATCGCGCACGGGATGCTGTCGGCGGGCTTCATCAGCACCGTGCTGGCCATGCGCCTTCCCGGCCCGGGGACGATCTACCTGTCGCAGAACCTGCGCTTCGTCCGCCCGGTCCGCATCGGCGACACGGTGACGGCGCGGGTGGAGGTGGCCGAGGTCGTCGCGCCCAAGCGCCGGGTCCGTCTCACCACCTCGGTCTCCAACCATCACGGCGAGACGGTGATCGACGGCGAGGCCGTGGTGATGGTGCCCGACGGACGCGTCGCGGCGGCGGGTTGAAACCCGCCGCCGATAAGAAAAAGTCCGCCTTCGCGGACTGCGGGCGCGGGATCGCGGCGAACATCGGCCGATGGAGCAGTCGCAGTTCTCCCTTCCCCGCGCGCAGAGAGGGGAGAAGGGGCGGGTGGAGGGGTCGGGTGGAGGGGGGCCGCCGACGGCTGCGCGAGCGCCGGACGATCTCGAACAGACATTCGTCCGCCCTCTGCCCAACGCGGATCGATGCCGGAGTGCGGAGACTCAGCACTCAGCACGCAGCACTGCAGTCATCAGGAACCGCGGTCGCCTCGCATGGAAAAGGACCGCGAGCGGAGATGCAGGAGCAGTCGGAGAAGTCTCACCGTGCGCACGCGCCCGCGGCGCACACCTGTCCCAACCACATGGGAGGTCCTTCCATGAGCAGCAGCGGCACCCGGCGCCTTCCCTGGCGCGCACTCCTGCTGGCGGCGGCCCTGGCGATGCTACCCGGCTTCGCCGCCGCGCAGACCGGCTCCGTCAAGGGCACCGTGAACGGACCCGGCGGCGCGGCCGTTTCGGCCGCCACCGTGTCGGTCACCGGCACCCGGTTCAGCACCGTCACCAACACGCAGGGGCAGTTCACCCTGGCCGGCCTGCCGCAGGGCGTGCAGCGCCTGCGCGTATCGCGCCCCGGCTTCGTCGCGCACACGCAGGACGTGACCGTGAGGCCCAATGAAGAGACGCTCGTGTCCGTGCAGTTGCAGGAAACCAACGTGGAGCTCGACGCCATGGTGGTCAGCGCCAGCCGCCGCGCCGAGCGGCGCTCCGAGGCGCCCGCCACCGTCACCCGCGTGAGCGCCGACCAGCTGGCGCAGACGCCGGGGAACGCCTTCGTGGGCGCGCTGAAGCAGGCCACCGGCCTCGACTTCGTGCAGGTGGGGATGACCTCGGTCGCCATCAACGCCCGCGGCTTCAACTCGTCGTTCAACAACCGCATGCTGATGCTCGAGGACGGGCGCATCGGCGTGCTCCCCGAGAACGGGCTGCCGGTGGGCGGCTTCACCCCCATCCCCAAGATCGACCTGGCGGGGATCGAAGTCGTGGTGGGCCCCGGCAGCGCGCTGTACGGCGCCGACGCCAGCAACGGCGTGCTCACCCTGCAGAGCAAGGACCCGCGCGAGTACCCGGGGCTGCAGTTCGAGGTGACCGGCGGCAACCGCAGCTACTACGACCTGCAGGGCCGCTGGGCGGGCACCGTGGGGCAGGACTGGGGCTACAAGGTGTCGGGCGAGTGGAACAGCTTCGACGACTGGAGCAACCGCATCCACGCCACCGCCGCCGCCACCAGCCCGCTGGAGCGCAGCGTGGGCGACACCACGGGGCTGGACTGGAACAGCAACGTGCTGCGCGGCTACGGGCAGTTCGTGCGCTACCTGGGCAACGGCGAGGTGAGCCTGACCGGGGGCTACAGCCGCAGCAACGGCGTGGGGCAGACCAACGTGGGCCGCAACCAGCTGGTGGACTGGACCTACAACGTCCTGCAGCTGAAGGCGCAGGTGCCGCACTGGTACCTGAGCGCCTACCGCACCGAGAGCAACGCGGGCGAGAGCTACGCCGCCAACCGCTTCACCACCAACCGCGCCGCCGCCCCCGCCAGCGTGAGCGACGACTCGGTGCGCCGGATGAGCGACTGGCCCAGCGACGGGCAGCTGTACGCGGCCGAGATCCAGAACAACTTCCGGGTGATGCCGCTGCTGAACACCCAGTTCACCTGGGGCGCGCAGTACCGGCACGACATCGTGAGCAGCGACCGCCAGTGGCTCACCGACCGGCTCACCGGCGAGGACCTGACCATCAACCAGTGGGGTGTGTACGCGCAGAGCGAGACGCCGCTGGTTCCCCAGCTGCGCCTGCTGCTGGCCGCCCGCTACGACGACCACCAGAACTACGATCCCCAGTTCTCGCCCAAGGCGGGGCTGCTGTGGAGCCCGGTGAACGGGCAGACGCTGCGCCTGTTCTACAACCGCGCGTTCAAGAGCCCGTCCACGCTGCAGACCAACTTCTGGATCCCCAACTTCGTGGCGTTCGTGGGCGTGTTCGGCAACCGCGACGGGATCACCGTGCGCAAGGTGTCGGACAACTCCATCGTGCGGCAGTACCAGCCGCTGGTGCCCGAGGAGAACACCACCTGGGAGCTGGGCTACAAGGGGCTGATCAACAGCCGCCTGTTCGTGGACGTGAGCGCCTACCGCTCGCGCTACAGGAACTTCCTGAGCCCGCTGGTGACCATCGCCAACCCGCTGCTGGGCCCGGTGAACGGCACCGTGGCCTACAACGACGCCACCGGCGAGGCCTATACCGACGAGAAGGGCGGCCCGCAGGTGGTGCTCACCTACTTCAACCTGGGCCGCGCCACGCTGACGGGGACCGACGCGTCGCTCACCTACGTGCTGAACCCCAAGGTCGACTTCACCGGCACCTTCAGCTACCTGAAGCTCGACCACATCGGCGGGATCAACACCAACCTGGCCAGCGACCGCGAGGCCACCGCGCTCAACAGCCCGTCCACCAAGTGGACCGCGGGCGTGCACGCGCGCGACCTGGGCCGCTGGAGCGGCGGCACCACGCTGCGCTACGTGAACGGCTACCGCTTCCTGAGCGGCATCAACAACGGCCGCGTGCCCACCTTCAGCACGGCGGACCTGAACCTGGGGTACCGCGTGCCCAGCCTGCACTCGCAGGTGAACCTGGCCGTGGCCAACCTGTTCAGCTGCCACGCCAAGGACCTGACCATCGCCGACGGAGAGCAGTGCGGCTTCGGCGTCAAGCACACCGAGATGGTCAACATGCCCGCGATCGGAACGATGGTGTTCCTGGGCGTGCGGATGGACGTGCGGTGACACGGCGGAACGGGTGCGCTGGTGCGTGAGTGCGCGAGTGCGTGGGGGCCCCGTGGCTCCCACGCACCCGTGCCTTCGCCGCCCTCGCACCGATCCGATCTGCCGAACGTAGTCGCAGTTCGCAGTTGCAGTGCTCCCCTCCCCCCCGCGCAGCGGGGGTGAGGGGCCGGGGAGGGGGGCCGCGCCGCGTCCGCGCGGATGCCTCCCTGTCAGCAGTGAGCCGACGCAGTTCACCCCTTCTCCCGCGGTTCGGGAGAAGGGGGCGGGGGGGATGAGGGTCGATTGGGAGGTCAACTGCCGGTCCACCGCAATCCGGAGGAGCCGTCCATGCGCCGCACCCGTACCGCCGCACTTCTGCTCCTGGCATCCGCGCTCGCCGCCTGCACCGCCGACGCCCCGACGCTCGCCGACCGCGCGCCGGCCGCGCCGCGCCGGGCGGCGACGTGGATCGACGGGACGTACAGCAGCATCTACGGCGCGCGCTTCTACCGCGTCTACATCCCGAGCACCTACACCGGCACCGCGCGGCCGCTGATGGTGATGCTGCACGGCTGCCTGCAGGACGGGTACGACTTCGCGGCCGGCACGCGGATGAACTCGTTCGCCGAGAGCCGCAACTTCATCGTCCTCTACCCCGAACAGGGGACGGCGTACAACCCGTCGGACTGCTGGAACTGGTTCTACACCTCGAACCAGGTGCGCGGCTCGGGCGAGCCCAGCGTGATCGCCGGGATGATCGACTGGGTCAAGAGCCACTACGCCGTCGACGGCACCCGCGTCGGCGTCGCCGGCTTCAGCGCCGGCGCGGCGATGGCGACGATCATGGCCTGCACCTACCCCGACAAGGTGCGCAAGCTGGCCGAGGTGGCGGGCGTGCAGTACGGCGCCGCGACCACGGCGGGCGGCGGCACCAACGCCATGCTCTTCGGCAGCATCTACGACCCCAACTCCATGGGCGCGAGCTGCTACAACAGCATGTCCACGGGCGGAGTGAGGACGATGCCCACGCTCGTCTTCCACGGCAGCGCGGATGGGACGGTGAACGTGGTCAACGCGCACCAGACCGCGCAGCAGTGGACGCAGACCGACGACCTGGCCAGCGACGGCAGCGACAACGGCAACGTGGACTACACCGCCGACACGACGGTGAGCGGGACCGCGTGCCGCAGCTACACCCGCTATGATTACAAGAACAGCACGAACGCGGCGGTCGTCGTCCGGAAGTACATCATCAGCGGGATGGACCACCGCTGGCCCGGCGGCAGCAGCGCCGGCAGCTACACCGACTCCTGCGCCCCCGACGCCAGCCAGATCATCGTCGACTTCTTCGGCTTCTGAACCGCAGGGGACAGGGGACAGGGGACAGGGGACAGGGGACAGGGGACAGCCTGCGGTCTCGCAGCCGTTCAGTTCGCAGTTGCAGTTCGCAGTTCCCCCCTCCCCCCGCGCAGCGCGGGGGCGGGGCCGGGGGAGGGGGGCTCGCCGCGGCCGCGCCGAAGCCCTTCGCCTCGCACCAACCAGACCCATCCTCCCCCTTCTCCCGCAGTTCGGGAGAAGGGGGCCGGGGGGATGAGGGCCCGATGACCCGACCGCTGCCGCTACTCGCAGCCGCACTGATCATGACCGGCACCACGCCCGACGCCACAGCCTCGCAGGCCGGCTCCACTCCATCCGCGGCGACGCAGCCGGCGGCGGCTTCCGAGCCCGCGGGGACCTTCGAGTGGCACACCTGGACGGGCCCCGAGGGCTCGCGGCGCTACCGGCTCTTCGTCCCCGCCGGCCTCGACGCGGGCAGGCCGGCGCCGCTGGTGGTGATGCTGCACGGCTGCACGCAGGACCCCGACGACTTCGCCCGCGGCACGCGCTTCAACCACGCGGCGGCAGGTGCGGGCGTGATCGTCGCCTGGCCCGAGCAGACGGCCGAGCACCAGCAGCTCAAGTGCTGGAGCTGGTACGCGCCCGCGCACCAGGCCGCCCGCGCCGGCGAGCCCGCCATGATCGCCGGGATCACGCGCGAGGTGATGGCGAGCCACGCGATCGACTCGCGCCGCGTCTACGTCGCCGGCGTGTCGGCGGGCGCGGCGATGGCGGTGAACACGGCGGCCAGCTACCCCGAACTGTACGCGGCGGTCGCCACGCACAGCGGCATCCCCTACCGCGCGGCCGCCGACGTGGCGCACGCGTGGGCCGTGATGCGCACCGGTACCAGCGACCCGGCGATCCTCGCCTACGCGCTGCAGGACGCGCTCGGCGGCCGCGTCATGCCGCTGATCGCCATCCACGGCGGCGCCGATCCCGTGGTGTCGCCGGTCAACTCGCGGCAGCTGGCGGCGCAGTGGGCGGGCGTGCTCAGGCTCCAGTCCACCGCCCCGGAGCGTACGATGGAAGGCGGCCTCGCCGTGGAGCGCACCGTCTGGCCCGGCGCGGACGGCAAGCCCATGGTGGAGCTGCGGATCGTGGACGGCCTGGCGCACGCGTGGTCAGGCGGATCGAAGGACGGCACCTACACCGACCCGCGCGGCCCCGACGCGACCCGGGCGATCCTCGACTTCCTCCTCGCCCACTCGCGGTGAGAGAGAAAGCCACGATCGCCGTGCCGCGCACGAAAGCGTCGTCCACACCGGACCGGGTAGTCCGCGCAGGCGGACTTCGTGTAGTCGTCGCCGCGAATTCATTCGCCCGGCGAACCCTGTCCGGCGAACCCTGCCCGGCGGGAACTCCGTCGGGGCGGCCGAGCGTGAAGAACCGATGACCGCAATCCCCGTCTTCCCCCGCCACCCCGACCCGCTCCGCTTCTGGCGCAGGCTGGCCGGCCCGCGCCACGCGCTGGTGGACCGCTCCCGCGGCGAGCGCCTGACCTACCCCGAGCTCGACGCAGCCGCCGACCGCTGGGCCGCGCTCCTCCGCGCTCGAGGAGTCGGCCGGGGCGATCTGGTGGCCACGCTCTCGGGGAACCGCGGCGAGATGGCGGCGGCGTTCTTCGCCTGCGCGCGGATCGGGGCGGCGCTGCTCCCGCTCAACTGGCGGCTCGCCGCGCCCGAGCTTGCGCCGATCCTGGCCGACGCGCGCCCCCGGCTGATCCTGGGCGAAGACCGCTTCCGCGTCCGCGCCGAGGACGCGCTGCGCGGGACGGGAGATGCCCCGCCGTGGATCGACTTCGACGCCGACGCGCCCGCGCTCCTCGCCCGTGGCGGGCCGTCGCTGGACGACGTGGAGGTGGAGCCGGACGATCCCTGGCTCGTCCTCTACACCTCCGGCAGCACCGGGCGGCCCAAGGGCGCCATCCTCCCGCACCGCCAGATCTTCTACAACGCCGTGGCCACCACCACCGCGTGGGAGCTGGGCGCATCCGACGTGGCGCCCGTCTCCACCCCCTTCTTCCACACCGGGGGATGGAACGTGTTCGCCACGCCGCTCTGGTTCCGCGGCGGCACCGTGGTGCTCTTCGACCAGTTCGACGCCGACAGCTACCTGGAGGGCATCGCGGAGGAGGGGATCACCGTCGCGCTGACGGTGCCGACGATGCTGCTGATGCTGATGGAAGGGCGGAGGTGGGGGCGGCCGCTCCCCAGCTTGCGCACCTTCATGTCCGGCGGCGCGCAGCTCCCCGCCGCGCTGGCCGAGCGCGTCCGCGCCGCGGGGTACCAGCTGCGCGAAGGGTACGGGTTGACGGAGTGCGGACCCAACTGCTTCGCGATGCCGGCGGACCAGGCGGTGCGCCGCCCCGGCGTGGTGGGCTGGCCCGTGCCGATGCTGGAGATGCGTGTCGCGCGCGAGGATGGCGCCGAGGCCCGGGCGGGGGAGCCCGGCGAGCTGCTGCTGCGCGGCCCGCAGCTGTTCGCCGGCTACCTCCGCAATCCGGAGAAGACGGCGGAGGCGTTCACGGCCGACGGGTGGCTGCGCACCGGCGACCTGGCCGCGCGCGAGCCCGACGGCGCCTTCCGCATCTGCGGGCGGCGCAAGGAGATGTTCATCTCCGGCGGCGAGAACGTCTTTCCCGGCGAGGTGGAGGCCGCGCTGGCCGACTGCCCCGGCGTGGCCGAAGTGGTGGTCGTCGGCGTGCGCGACGAGCGCTGGGGCGAGGTGGGCCGCGCCTTCGTGGTCTGCCGCTCGGGCGAGTCCCTCGCCGAGACGGAGGTGATCGCCCACGCGCGGCAGCGGCTGGCGGGGTACAAGGTCCCGAAGTCGATCGTCTTCCTTCCCGAAATCCCGCGGCTGGGCTCCGGCAAGCCGGACCGCCGCGCGCTGCAGGAGGTGTCCGCATGACCGCCGCCACGCTCGCCGCCCACGCCAAGGGCAGCACCCTGCGCTCCACCCTGCGCTACGTGGAGGCCCAGCACGGCCCCGCCGCCGTGGCCGACGTCCTCGCCCGCCTCGCGGACGGGGACCGCGCGCGCGTCGAATCGGTCGCGGCGACGGACGAGATTCCGATCGAGCTGCTGCGCGCGCTGTGGGACGCCGTGGAGCAGTCCATCGGCCGGCGCGACGGCGGGTGGCCCGAGAAGTCGGGCGCGTTCTCCATCCAGTCGTCGGGGATGCAGCTGTACGGCGGGATTTTGCGGAAGAGGGACCCGCTCGAATTCCTCAGCCAGCCCGTGTCGCTCTTCCGGCTCTACTACCAGCCGGGGAACATGGAGGTGGTGGAGGCCGAGCCCGGCCGCGCGGTCCTGCGCCTGGTGGGCTTCCCCGGCGACCCCGTGTTCTGCCGCCGCCAGACCGGCGGCCTGCTGCGCGCCGTGGAGCTGGCCGGCGGCATCACCCCCTCCGTCCGCCACGTCCGCTGCTCGGTGGAGGGCGACGCCTTCTGCGAGTGGGAGCTGCACTGGGAGCCCCCCGCGGCCTCGCCTGCACCGGCGCCCGGCCGGTAGACGCCCGGTGGCGCGCATCGGACCGGGGCGAGGGCCGATCGCCGGCACGAGCTACGCTCCAGGCTCCCGCACCAGGTAGAACACATCGGTGCGAATTCGGGCAGGGTCAGCGTTCCACTCGTCCTGCCAGTGTCCATAGACTTCCCAGTTCGGGCCCGCGAGCTCGTATCCCCGGTTCGCGCACCACTGCCGGATCGCCTGGTGGGTCCGGTACAACTCGCCGTACGGGCCCAGGTGCACCGCCGTAGCGACGGGTCCGGCCGGCGTAGCCGACGCGATGACGTCGCCACCGCTGGCGAACGGCGTATCCAGTTCCACGCCCACGTCCAGGTTGATCTGCTCGTCCCAATACAGCGCGACGTGTCTGCCGGCGCCGGGGATCTGCCGCGCGCGAAGGTGGTTCCAGACCAGGCCACAGGCGTCGGGGACAACCGTTGCCAGCTCCCGCGCGCTGGCCTGGCGGCGTACGACCGCCAGTGCGCGGCCGGGCACGGTCTCGAGTCGAACGTGGGGGTCCATGAGGGTTCCGCTGGCTGGTCGGAGGGTGAAGGCCTGCGCTCACGAGGACCGGGACAGGGTGCGGACCGGCCGGCGTGACGGATCGCTTCACGCCAGCGCCGGCGAGGCGAGCAGGTCGTGCATCCACTGCTCGCCGTGGCCGGCCTGGCGGAGCGCGGTGGCGATCTGGGCCCAGTGGCGGATGCCGTGCACCAGCGCGTGCGCCACGATCTTGCGCTTGCTGGCGCTCAGCGTGCCCGCCGAAACGGTCTCGAAGGTGATCACCTCGCCCCATTCCTCGGGCCGCGCCTGGGCCAGGTAGCGCTCCAGCCGGCTCCGCCCCTCGGGGTAGACGGCGAAGATCTCGTCCAACTCGGCCGGGGCACGGTCGGCGTACGGTGTGACGGGCTCGCCCAGCAGCCGCTCGGCGTAGCGGCGCTCCACCATGAAGATGTGGTAGATCAGCCCGCCGACGGTATTCCACTTCGCGTCGCCCAGCGACACCCGCAGCGCGGCGGGGCCCGCGTGGCGGAACCACGCCTCCCAGCGGCGCGTCTCCTCGTCGGTATACGCCAGCAGCTCGCGGAAGCTCAGCGCCTGGGCGGTCACGGGTGCGGCGGCGGTCTCGGTCATGGCGATGCGGAGGTGCGGGTGCGAACGACGCTTGGCCACCCACAAAGTGAGCGCTCCCCGGGAGATTGTCATCCCGGGGAGCGTAAAGGTTTTGTCCGGGCCTGCGCGCGGGTCGGCGCGGAAGCCGGGCGATCGACCGTCACCCCCTGGCCGGGTCCAGCGCCAGCTCGCGCTGCAGGGCGGCGCGGGCCTCGGCGATCATCGCGCGCACCTTGTCGCGCAGCGCGGGCACGTCGTCCAGCGTGAGCCCGGCCGTCTCCACGGGCGGGAGCACGCGGGCGATCGCCCTCGCCCGTCCCACCAGCCAGCTCCCCTTGGCGATGCACTGCCGCGTGCCGGCGACGGCGATGGGCAGGATCGGCGCGCCCGTCTCGATCGCCAGGCGGAACGCTCCGTCGTGGAACCTGAGCAGCTCGCCGCCGCCCGAGCGGGTGCCCTCGGGCATGATCATCACGCTCACCTTCTTGCGCAGCCGGTCGCGCGCCTCCTCCAGCGCGCGCACGCGGCTCCCCGCGTCGCCGCGGCGCACCATCACGTCGCCCGCCATGCGCATCATCCACCCCATCACGGGGATCCTGAAGATGGCGTCCTTCGACATCCACTTCATCTCCCACGGCAGGTGCGACAGGAGGAAGATGTCGGCGAAGCTCTCGTGGTTGGCGACCGCGACGTACGGCCGGCGGGGGTCGTGGATCTCCACCCCGGTCGTGCGGAACTTCCAGAAGGGGTTCAGCCGGGTGATGGTGACCGCGGCGCGGCGGAACCAGCGCCCCACCGTATAGCGGCCGGGGTCGCGCGGGGCGGTGGCCAGCCACACGATCCCCATCCACGGAAGCCACAGCAGCGCCACCACTCCGGTAGACGCCCACACCCACGCCGAAACCAGCCGCTTGACCATTCGTCCCCCGCCACGCCCGTGAGGGTTGATGCGCACGCGCCGGCGCCCACCCGTGCCCCGGCGCGCGCTGATACACCGGATCGCGCCGAGCGGTCGCACGCTCGCGAAAAGGTGCGGGGGTGCGGAGGTGCGGGGGTGCGCTTCTCTTTGCTTCGGACCCGTACCTCGTACCCCGTACCCCGTACCCCGTACCCCGCACCTCCGCACCTCCGCACCTCCGCACCTCCGCACCTCCGTTGCTTGACCCTCCGTCCCCCCCGCCCTATTCTGACCCCTCCCGTAAAGACCGAGGCCGAACCGCGTTGGGAGAGGACCCATGGCGAACGTTCCGCAGGACCTGCGCTACACGAAGCAGCACGAGTACCTCAAGGCGGCGGGCGAGGACGGCGTCTACTACGTGGGCATCACCGACTACGCCCAGGGCGAGCTGGGCGACGTGGTGTTCGTGGAGCTGCCCCAGGCCGGCGCGAGCTTCGACGCGATGGCGTCCTTCGGCACCATCGAGGCGGTGAAAGCCGTCAGTGACCTCTACTGCCCCGTGGCCGGCGAGGTGGTGGAGGCCAACGGCGCCCTCGACGCCAACCCCGCGCTGGTGAACAACGATCCCTACGGCGAGGGCTGGATGATCAAGCTGCGCGTGAGCGACCCCTCGTCCGTCGACGGCCTCCTCTCCGCCGCCGAGTACGAGCAGCTGATCGGATGAACTGCGGTGCCGAGTGCCCATGTGCTGAGTGCTGAGGACTTTCCGCACTCCGCACCCAGCGCTCGGCACCTGTACCTGTACTTTTTCATCGCAGGGAGATACCGGCATGGCGACACTCACCTGGCACGGCCACTCCTGCTTCACCCTGGTCACCAGCGAGGGGAAGCGGATCATGATCGACCCGTGGCTCGACGAGAACCCGGCGGCCGACATCAAGACGAGCGACGTGGAGTCGCTCGACTACATCCTGGTGTCGCACGGCCATGGCGACCACTTCGCCGATTGCGTCAAGCTGGCCAAGCAGACGGGGGCGACGGTGATCTCCACCTACGAGCTGGTGAACTTCTGCCAGTCGCAGGGGGTGGAGAAGGGCCACGGGATGAACATCGGCGGCGCCTACGTGTTCGACTTCGGGCGTGTGAAGCTTACGCCGGCGCTGCACACCGGCAGCATCGAGGGCGATGACGGGTCGCACACCACCGAGCCCGCTGGCTTCCTGATCTCGCTCGACGGCGGCGAGCGGATCTACCACGCGGGCGACACGGCGCTGATCATGGACCTGCAGCTGCTGAACGGCTCGGTGGACGTGGCCATCCTCCCCATCGGCGACAACTACACCATGGGCCCCGAAGATGCCGCCCGCGCCGTGGAGATGATCGGCCCCAGCGTGGTGATCCCCATGCACTACAACACCTTCCCCGTGATCGAGCAGAACCCCGAGGGATTCCGCACCCTGGTGGGCGACCGCGCCAGGGTGGTGATCCTCAACCCCGGCGATACCTACGAAGTCTCCGTCAACAGCTAACCTCGATCGGTAGATGAGCCCGACGAAGCCCCGCCGCACCCGGCGGGGCTTCGTCGTTGCGGAGGATATAGACTCGCCCATCCCCCGAGGCTGTCATCCTGAAGGAGCCGCCGCACCAACTCCGCCTCCGCACAGACGTCCGGCGGCGACTGAAGGATCTATAGCAGGTCGCTGCAACACACCCCCAGGAAACGCACCAGCTTCCCGTTGCCGAACAATTCACAAGTCATTGCTGGGGGCGAATTTACCCCTGTTCTGGCCCGGATGTTGCCCTTACCCCGGGCGAACCTTCAACGGGGAGGAATGGATGGCGAATCCGATGGAGAACCCGCTTCCGCAGGCCTCGGCCGTGGCGAGCTGCAACGTGACCGACTGCCGCTTCAACGAGCACCACGAGTGCCACGCCGGCCAGATCGACGTGCGCGTGGGCCCGGACGGCGCGCACTGCGCCACCTACACGCCCGAGGCGTCCAACCGCCCCCGGCCGTAAGACGGTGATGACCGGGGCCCCTCGCGGGGCCCCGCTTCTTTGTACAGGCAGGCTCGACCGTGGCGTGAGCACCGGTCGTCGCACGCACGAACCTCCTATAGCCTCGCGCAGTTTGCGAGGCTTCCTGTAGTTGTAGCTGCGGCTTCAGCCGCCGGTGGATCCCGGCGCCCATGAGGAAACACCCGTCCCCCGAACCCCTTCCACCGCGCACGTAAATCTGGTAAATTAGTTGAGATTCATTCTCAACCAGAGTAGCCGATGCAAACCAGCGCGCAGATCGCGGCCAGCGCCTTCCTGCAGATCTCCGAGACCGAGCGGGGCGAACGTGCCCGCCGCGCGGCCGCGGGGGCGCTGGTGCTGGCCTGCGTGGAGCGTGCCCGCACCGGCGCTCCCGACGAGTTCAGCCTGCGCCGCGCCCGCCGCGAGGTGGAGGGGCTGGAGCAGAGCCCCGAGCGTTCGATCCTGCACCGCCTGCTCCTGGTGCTGGAGAGCGGCGACCCCGCCGAAGCGCGCCTGGCCAAGTCCCTCGTCTCCTACGCCTGCGAGCTGGAGCGCACCCGCCGCCTCCCCGAGGCCAACGCCGCCATCACGCTGGCGTTCTCGCTCGACGGCACCGGCTCGGCCACGGCGCTGCACGCCGCGCGGCTGGCCCGCAAGCTGGGTGAGCGCGAGCGGGCGCTGGCGCTCTACTGCGCCGCCCGCGAGCTGGACGGCGGCAGCGGCGACATCGCGCGGCTGGCGCAGGTGGGCGAGGCCGTGGTCGGCGCCGACCCCGTGCGCGCGCTGGGCCGCGCCATCCGCCACGCCCTGCGCGCGGCCGACGCCGAGGCCGCCGCGGTGGGGCTCGAGGAGCGCGCCGCCGCCCGCCGCGCCGCCGGCGACCGCGCCGGGGCCGCGCGTGACCTGGTGATCGCCGCCACCCGCTACACCGACGCGGTGGACCGTGCCCGCGTGGCGCACGAGCTCTCCACCCTCGCGCTGGCGCTGGGCGACGCCGCGGCCGCCCGCGAGGCGCTGCAGGTGGCGCTCGCCTGGGGAAGCGCGCCGCAGCAGGACCACGCACGCACCCGCCTGCACACCCTTTCGCGCGACCTGGGCGATCAGGTGGGGATGCGCCGCTGGCGCTCGTTCAAGCGCCCGCCCCTCGTCTCGCTGTCCGCCTACCGCCCCGCTCCGGCGTCCGGCAGCGCGGCTCCACGCCTGATACGCTGGCGCGAGGCCCTCGGCCGCCCGGCCTGATTGCAGATGATATGACCCAGCACGAGGCGCGGATCGCTTCCGCGCCTCTTTCTTTTATCTCAGCCTGGCTTCACCCTTGCGACCGCCCCCTTCGACGTCATCCTGAAGTGGCCCAAGCGATTGAAGGATCTGTACTTACCTCCACTCCAGAGCACGTGCCGATCAGCAGTCCCCCTCAAGTCGAGCCCGGCGCCGCCGTCTTCCGCTGTTCCACTCCGCTCCCCCGCAGTAGCTTTCCTGCATCCCACCGCCACACTCCACACGGTATCTCCGCATGGAAAAGCTCTTCTGGATGATCGGCGCCACCGTGGGCGGGTGGCTGGGCTGGGCATTGGGCGAGCCCATGGGGATCATGTGGGCGGCGATGCTCAGCGCCGTGGGCACCGGCGTGGGCATCTACCTGGCCTACCGCATCATCCGCGACTACTTCTGACCGGCGAGTGAGAGATCCGGAGCGGCGGAGGGAGCCCGCGCGCGCCTCCGCTGCTCCGTTCTTCTCCGCTGCTCCGCGCGACCCGCGGTTTACAAGGCCGAGGGATGATCCGACGGCGGCGCATTCCGAGCGGTCGCCCCGATTGCCCCGCCGGGGCGGCGCAGCTAAGGTTGATCGAACCCCTCGTCCCGGCAGTCCGCGATCCCGGAAGTGAAGGAACCCGCATGACCCAGCGCCCCGCCACCCTCGGAGACCTCCGCGAGAGCGGCTACCAGACGCGCAGCGTGAAGCAGGAGCTGCGCGACAACCTGATCGCGCGGCTGCGCTGCGGGCAGCCGCTCTTTCCCGGCATCGTGGGCTACGAAGACACGGTGGTGCCGGGGATCGTCAACGCGGTGCTCGCCCGGCAGAACTTCATCCTCCTGGGGCTGCGCGGGCAGGCCAAGAGCCGCATCCTGCGCCAGCTGGTGGAGCTGCTCGACACCGAGATCCCGGCCATCGCAGGGAGCGAGGTGAACGACGACCCGTTCGCCCCCATCAGCCGCTACGGCAAGCTGCAGGTGCTGGAGAAGGGTGACGACACGCCGCTGGAGTGGGTGCCGCGCGACCGGCGCTACGTGGAGAAGCTGGCCACGCCCGACGTGACCGTGGCCGACCTGATCGGCGACATGGACCCGATCCGCGCGGCGCGCGGCGGGCACCTGCTCTCCGACGAGCTCACCATCAACTTCGGGCTGATGCCGCGCGCCAACCGCGGGATCTTCGCCATCAACGAGCTGCCGGACCTGTCGGGGAAGGTGCAGGTGGGGCTGTTCAACGTGCTGCAGGAAGGCGACGTGCAGATCAAGGGCTTTCCCGTGCGCCTGCCGCTGGACGTGATGATGGTGTTCAGCGCGAACCCCGAAGACTACACGGCGCGCGGCAAGATCATCACCCCGCTCAAGGACCGCATCGGCGCCGAGATCCAGACGCACTACCCCAGGTCTGCGCGGGAAGGGATGGAGATCACCGCCGCCGAGGCGTGGACCGCGCGCGACGGGCTGCCGATCCAGGTGCCGCCTTTCATCGCCGAGCTGGTGGAGCGGGTGGCGTTCCTGGCGCGCGACGACAAGCGCGTGGACAAGCGCAGCGGCGTGAGCCAGCGCATGCCGATCAGCGTGATGGAGACCGCCGTGAGCAACGCCGAGCGGCGCGCGCTGGTGGCCGGCGAGGCGCGCATCGTCCCGCGCGTGGCCGACGTGTACGCCGCGCTCCCCTCCATCACCGGGAAGATGGAGCTGGAGTACGAGGGCGAGCTGCAGGGCGCCGACACCATCGCCCGCGACCTGATCGCCGCCGCCGCGCGCGACATCTTCGACCAGGTGTGGGACGTGGACGACATGGACGCCGTGATCGAGCACTTCGACCGCGGCGGCGTGCTCCAGATCAGCGACGGGGCCAGCGCCGAGGCGTGTCTGGCCGGCCTGCGCGGCGTGCCCGGCCTGGTGGAGGCGCTGGAAGAGGCCGACCTGTTCGAGGCCGGCGACATGGGCCTGACCGTGGCCGCCGCCGAGCTGCTGCTGGAGGGCCTCGCCGCCCACCGCCGCATCTCGCGCGCGGACACCGGCACCTACTCGCGCGCCAAGCCCGAGCGGCCGTCGAAGGGCAAGGGCAGCGGCGGCGGGTTCAGCTTCGGCGGGTCGGACATGTTCTGACGCGGGGACCAGGCGGGGCGGACAGGTGCGCCAGCGCGTGAGTGCGCGAGTGCGTTTTCGCTCGCGCGCGGCGAACGCACTGGCGCACTCACGCACCCGTTGGCGATGCCCCGGGTGCGTCGGCGCCCGTCTTCGACTCCTTGCGAGCCACCGGGCGTGGTGTGATCCTCTCCGAGCACGGGAAACGTGCGCGATGCGATCCATCAACCTTCCGAGGACGCATGAAGATGATCAGGCTCGACGGCGAGAACCTTCGCGTGGACTCGTTCGCGGTGCAGCCGGCGCGCGGCACGCCCCAGCGCGGCACGGTGCGGGCCGAAACCTGCTGACGCGCATCGCCGCACTTGCCCGCGGGGCCGGCGGGGCAGAACATTGAAACCAGTTCGGCCCCGCTGCGTATCAAGATCAGCGAAGGAACCGCGGCACACACAAGGAGCAGACCGATGTTCGAACTGATCGCACTGGGCGCGTCGACCGTCGCGGCCGTGTATGGATATGTGCAGGCCCGCTCGTTCACCCGCAAAAAGCTGCGCTTCGTCGACGCGGCGCAGAGCGGCGCGGCGCCGGTGGTGGCCGGCGTGGGCGCGGTGCTGTTGGGCGGCGTGGCGGTGGCGTTCCTCCCCATCGTGGGCGCGGGCACGGCCATCCTGTTCGGCATCGGCGTGGGCGCCGGCGTGGCCTCGGGCCAGTCCGACATCAAGCACCACCGCCTGAACCCGTAGGCTCGCCTTTCCAGCCGCGGACAGGAACCGGCGCCTGCCCCCCTCGCGGAGCAGGCGCCGTTCTGTATCCGCCGAGGCCGACGCGTTCGCGCGAGCGGGTGTGATACCGAATCCGATCCGGTAACTCAGTGGTCGTACCGGCTCTGCTGATGGGGTCTCACGGAAGGACCGAGGGACGGAAACTTCATTGCAGTTTCCGTCCCTCCGTTCCTTCTATGAGAAGGCTTTTTCTGTCAAGGCCAACGTGGTGGCCTCGCCGGCCCCCGGCCGGCACTCGCCCGGACCAATCTTCTATCCGCAC
>Ga0207706_10000240_pt1 | contig 60370 bp, 47 predicted proteins | sample KBSC53metaG_FD_184318 | JGI IMG/M metagenome (GOLD analysis project Ga0207706, IMG submission 184318) | Corn rhizosphere microbial communities from Kellogg Biological Station, Michigan, USA - KBS C5-3 metaG (SPAdes) (version 2) | ecosystem: Host-associated > Plants > Roots > Rhizosphere > Soil ... | reverse complement strand
ATGTTCCCGCAGACGCCGCACGTGGAGTGCGTGGCGCTGCTCGAGCGAACGTGAGCCCGAGCCAGGATCGCGGCCGCCAGGAGCGCGCGTTCGGCGTGGCCGCGGGCCTCGATCCGGCCATCGCCGCCCCGCTCGCCGCACGATGCGAGGAAATCCCCACGCGCCCCGCGGCTCCCTGCCGACGCACACGCCGCGCGGAGCCAAGCATTCTGTTGATCGGCATGGCACGCCGCGCGTCGCGCCGGCCGGTCGAAGCGCGGCGACGACCGCGTGACGCGGGCGATGGTGCCCGAAATCGACGGAGGTGGCCGATGATCACGACGCAGGCGCCGTCCGCGAGTCCTCCCCGGTCCGCGGGCGATCGACGAACGATCGCGCGCTTCATCCCGCGGCCGGAGGTGAGGGAGCGGCACGCGGTGCTGGTCCACGCGCCGGCGGGCGAGATGTTCGCGGCGGCGGAGGCGTTCGACCCGATGTCGATCGCCGCCGTGCGCTGGATCTTCGCCGCACGGGCGCGGGTGCTGGGCGCCAGCGCGCCGCGGCGGTGGGCGCACGGGATGGCGGGCGAGATGGAGACGATCGGCTGGGGACTGCTGTCGCTGCGCCCCGGCCGCGAGCGGGTGATGGGCGCCGTCACGCGGCCGTGGGAGCCCGAGCCGGTGTTCACCCCGCTGCCGCCGGAGCGCTTCGCCGCGTTCCACCCGCCGGGGATGGTGAAGATCGCGTGGACGATCGAGGCCGAGCGGCTGGGCCCGGCGCTCACGCGGCTCAGCACCGAAACGCGCGCCGTGGCCACGGACCGCGAGTCGCGACGCCGCTTCCGCGGTTACTGGCGGCGCTTCGGCGTGGGGATCGTGCTGATCCGCTGGCTGCTGCTGCGCGCCATCCGCCGCCGCGCCGAGCAGGCAGCGCGCCGCGGTGAAGCAATCTGGAAATCGAAGTGAAGAGCTCCACCCGACCCCCACCCGGAGAGAACCGATGGCCAGGCTGCTGATCGTCTACGGAACCACGGACGGGCACACGCGCAAGATCGCCGAGGCGGTGCAGGAGTACGTGGCGGCGTTCGGCCACGCGGCGGTGGTGATGGACGCCGCCACGCACCCCGTCCTCCGGGGCACCGACGCGTGGGACGGCGTGATCGTCTGCGCGCCGATCCGGCGCCGGCGCCACCCGGCCGCGGTGGCGCGCTTCGTCCGCAACAACCGCGAACGGCTGGATCATCTCCCCACCGCCTTCTTCTCCGTCAGCCTGGCGGCGGCGGGGAACGATCTGGCCGGCGCGCGGGCGTGCGTCGACGAGTTCGTCGCGGAAACCGGGTGGCACCCGGGGACGGTGCGGCTGGTGGCGGGCGCGCTGCTGTACACGCGCTACAACTGGCTGGTGCGCTGGATCCTGCGCCGCGTCGCGCGCGCGAACGGCGGCGACACCGACACCAGCCGCGACTACGACTACACCGACTGGCAGCGCCTGCGCGAGGATGTCGAAGAGTACGTCCTGCATGCCGTGCCGGCCGCCGCCGCCGCCGAGGAGCGGACGCTGGCGGTGGTGTAGTGGTGTAGAGGAAACACCGCTACCGGGTGCGTGAGTGCGCCGGGCCCCGCGGCCGTTCGACGCACTCGCGCACTCGCGCACCTGTGTACGTAGCCTGACGCCGCACCCAGGCCTGCCGCCGCGACGGTACGAGTGGTGCAAACGATCCCGCGACGTCCATCGTACCGCGCCCTCGCCGAACCGGCGGGGACGCGGGATTGTTTTCCACCGGGATCGTGAACGCCGGGGCCGTCTTGCAAGAACGTACCACCCATCGCCCGCTGGTGCTGGCCGCGCTGGTGCTGGCGATGTTCATGTCGGCCATCGAGGGCACCATCGTGGCCACCGCCATGCCCAGCATCGCCGCAGAGCTGGGCGGGTTCGCGCTCTACAGCTGGGTGTTCTCGTCGTTCCTGCTGATGCAGGCCGTCGCCATCCCCATCTTCGGCAAGCTGAGCGACCTGCTGGGGCGCAAGCCGGTGTTCATCGCCGGCGTGGTGCTGTTCCTGGCCGCTTCGGTCCTCTGCGGCTTCGCGCGCTCGATGCCGATGCTGGTGGCGTTCCGCTTCCTGCAGGGAGCGGGCGCCGGCGCGGTGCAGCCGATCACCGTCACGCTGGTGGGCGATCTGTACGCGCTCGAGGAGCGCGGCCGGGTGCAGGGCTACATGTCGGGCGTGTGGGGCTTTTCGTCCATCGTGGGGCCGCTGGCGGGCGGGCTGCTGGTGCACAGCCTGGGGTGGCCGTGGATCTTCTGGATCAACGTCCCCTTCGGCCTGGCGGCGATCGCGCTGATCTGCGTCTACCTGCACGAGGGGGTGGAGCGCGAGAAGGCGCAGGTGGACTATCCGGGCGCCGTCCTCCTCCTGGCGGCCGTCGGCTCGCTGATGCTGGCGCTGACGCAGGCCAGCACCTGGGGCGCGGGGGCGATCGTCCCCCTGCTGGCCGTTTCGGCGCTGGCGCTGTTCCTGTTCATCCGCCAGGAGCGCCGCGCGCCCGACCCGCTGATGCACGTGGAGCTATGGGCCCACCCGCTGATCCGCAACGCCAACCTCGCCACGCTCACCAGCGGGATCATGATGATCGGGGTGATCACCTTCCTCCCCACCTTCGTGCAGGGGGTGCTGGGCGGGTCGGCGATGCTGGCGGGGTTCTCGTTGTCGATGATGACGCTGGGGTGGCCGATCGCCAGCTTCGTGGCGGGGAACCTGATCGTGCGCGCGGGGGTGCGGCGGCTGGCGCGGCTGGGCGGGTGCGCGGCGCTGGGGGGCGCGCTGATGATCGCGCTGCTGGCCGGCCAGGGCGCGGCGGTCTCGGGCGCGAGCTCGTTCGTGCTGGGGGTGGGCCTCGGGTTCCTGTCCACCACCTTCGTGGTGGCGATCCAGACCAGCGTGCCGTGGAACCAGCGCGGCGTGGCCACCGCCAGCAACATGCTGATGCGCATCCTGGGAAGCGCGCTGGGGGCGGCGCTGTTCGGCGGCGTGCTGAACTTCCAGATGGCGCGCTACCTGGGGCGCAGCGGCCTGGGCGGAAAGGTGTCGCTGGAGAGCATCGAGGGCCTGATGGGCGATGCCGCACCCCGAGCCGCCCGGCTGTCCGCCGAGGCGATGGCCGTCCTGCGCGTGGGGCTCGCCGAGAGCCTGCACGCCGTCTTCTGGGGGATCGTGGTGACGGGCGTGGTGACGCTGGTCGCCGCCTGGCGCGTCCCCGAGCTCGAAACCGCGCCCGAGGAACCCGGAAGCGATGCGGTGATGCACTGAATTCTGCTCCGGCCGATGGGCGCCGGGCGAATGCAATTCGCGGCAACAACCACACGAAGTCCGCCTTCGCGGACTACTGGTCCTGGCTCAGACGAAGCGCAGGTGCACGGATCGAGCGTCCTGTCGGCCGCCAGATCCTTGCACCCGCGCTGTGGGGTCGACCAACCCGACGCAGTTGAAGCCTCGCGTGGTTTGCGAGGCTTTTCGTGGTTGTCGCCGCGTCTTCAGCCGCCGGTCGTGAGGGCTATGCGGCCGCGCCGACACCCGCCTCCACCCGCTCGGCCACGCGCTCCGCGACCTTGCGCAGCGCCTCGGCGGCCGGGGAGTGCGGGTCGCCCACGGTGACGGGGACGCCGGCGTCGCCGCCCTGGCGCACGCCCACCTCGATCGGCACCTCGCCCAGCAGCTCCAGCCCGGTCTCCAGCGCCAGCTTCTGGCCGCCGGCGCGGCCGAAGATCTCGTAGCGCTCGCCGCAGCAGGGGCAGACGAAGCCCGACATGTTCTCCACGATCCCCAGCACGCGGGTGTTCACCTTCTCGAACATCCGGATGCCGCGCAGCACGTCGCCGGTGGCCACGTCCTGCGGGGTGGTCACCATCACCACGCCGTCCACGCGGATGTTCTGCACCAGCGAGAGCTGCGCGTCGCCCGTTCCCGGCGGCATGTCCACCACCATCCAGTCCAGCTCGCCCCACTCCACCTGCTCCAGGAACTGCTTGAGGATCCCGGAGATCATGGGCCCGCGCATGATGGCGGCCTGGCCGGGGTCCAGCAGCAGCCCCAGGCTCATGATCTTCACCCCGTGGCTCTCCAGCGGCTCGATCTTCTCCGAGCCCTTGTCGCCCAGCACCGCCGGCCGGCGCCGCTCGCCGAACATGGTGGGGATGTTGGGGCCGTAGACGTCCGCGTCCAGCACGCCCACGCGGCGGCCGGCCTGCGCCAGCGCCACCGCCAGGTTCACCGCCACGGTGCTCTTCCCCACCCCGCCCTTCCCCGAGCTGACGGCCACGATGTGCCGCACGCCGGGGAGCGCGTTGGGGTTGGGCGTGGGCGCGGGAACGTTGCCGGGGCCCATCTGCCGCTTCGTCTGCGGCTTGCCCACGGCGGGCAGGGAGATGTCGATCTTCACCTTGCTGACCCCCTCCACCCGCTCGGCGGCGGCGCGGGAGAGGCGCACCAGCGTGCCGGGGTCGTCGGCCTGCAGGGCGAAGCGGAAGCGCACGATCCCGTCGTCCGTCATCCCCAATTCGCGCACGCGGCCGGACGAGACGACGTCCTCGCCGGTCTCGGGGTGGGTCACCTGCGTGAGCGCGGCGGCCACGCGGCGCAGCACCTGGTCACGCTCTTCGTTGGTCATCTATCGGTTCAACCGTGCAGAAGTGCAAAAGCGACAACGGCTTGTACCGGCGGCGGGCGGGCGTGCAGGCTGCCCGTTACCGCCGCCGCCGGAAAATCGTTCGGTGCTGAAGGATACAAGAAAGCCGGCGCCCATGCGAGGCGCCGGCTGATTTTCCTGCTCGATCGACAGAATGCGTCCGTGTGCGGATATGGCGGGAATATCCGAGTGAACTCGCCGCTCGCCGCTACAACGGCACACAGTCCGCCCCCGCGGAATTCAACGGCCACGGCACCCGCATCTCGCGCCGGCGGCCGCGTGGCACGGAGAAGTCTCGCACGGTTTGCGAGACTGCGCGCCGTGGTAGCCGCGAGTTCACTCGCAAACTCCCCACGATACGATAGCGTCCTGGGATGCCGGGGCATCGGCGGCGGCGATATCGAGGGACCGCTCTGGGAACCTACATCCCCTCCGGCGCCTGCCAGAGCTCGAAGCGGTTCCCCTCCGGGTCCATCGCCCGGCCGAAGCGGCCGTATTCGCTGTCGTCCACCTTGTCGTCCACCTGCACGCCGGCGGCGCGGAGCTGCGCCAGCATCGCGTCGAGGTCACGGACGCGGTAGTTGAGCATGAACGGCGCGGTGCTCGGCTCGAAGTACTTCGTGTCGGCGGGGAACAGCGACCAGGCGGTGGTGCCCCTCGGCTCGCCGGATCCTTCGCCCCAGTCGAACGCGGCGCCGCCCCACGGCTGCACGTCGATGCCGAGGTGCGTCTTGTACCACTCGCCCAGCACCTTCGGGTCGCGCGCCTTGAAGAACACCCCGCCGATCCCCGTCACCTTCTCCATCCGCCACCTCCCTCCCCTGTGGGTTCGATGCCGACGCAATGAGAGAATCCTACAGGTTCGCGCGGGAATTTGCGAGTGAACTCGCCGCTACAACGGCACACAGTGGCCCTGCAGATCCCGGCAGATACGAAGAGCGCCCGGCCGGCGTCGTGCCGGCCGGGCGCTTCATCGTTTTGTCGGACTCACACGCCGCGGATCAGAAGACCGCCTGCACCTCGCGCACCTCGGGGATGGCGGACTTGATGCGGCGCTCGATCCCCTGCTTGACCGTGATGGTGCTGATGGGGCAGGCGCTGCACGCGCCCACCAGCCGCAGCTGCACCACGCCGTCGTCGAAGCCCACCACCTCCACGTCGCCGCCGTCCTCGCGCAGCGCCGGGCGGATGGCGTCCAGCGTGTCTTCGATCTTCTCGACGATGCTCATCGGCGCGCGGGCAGTGGAAGCGTTTGTCCGCGCGGAATTTACCCGTGCGTGCGCGGGGGGTCAAGCCGATGCGGCCGCGGATCAGCAGTTTGGAAGACCCGGGCACGTCGAGACGCACGTGTTGTTGATGTCGCACGTCGCCCAGCCGTCACACGTCGGGACGCAAGGCAGGTTGCAACTCGTAGAGCCCGTGTAGTTGCAGATGATGTCGCAACTGTCGCCATACGTCGCGATGCACTTGCCGCAATCGGAATCGTTGCAGCTCAGGAAATCGCAGGTATAGGCCTGACACGAATAGTCCGAGTTGCACCGCTGGTTCGACAGGATGTAGTGCCCCTGAACCGTCCCGATCGGCTCTATGGGTTCACCGGTTCCGAACGTCTCCACCGCCAGTTCGCTCAGGTCGAGCCGCAATTTTGCCATCGGGACACCCCTCGGTTGTCGGTGTAAAAAAAGTCATTTTATGAAACATACCGGCGTATTCGCCCGGATTCAAGAGGTTGCGCCCATGGGCCCGTGGATCAGAGCCGTGGCGAGGGGTTGACGTGGGGGGTAGTTTAGGCGCCTTCCTTTCCGCACTGATCCAGGAGACGGTGATGAATAGCATTCCGCAGGTTCCGCATCCGGTGAACGAGCCGGTGAAGGGCTTCGCCCCCGGCAGCCCCGAGCGCGCCGAGCTGAAGGCCGCGCTCGAGGTGATGGCCGCCGAGCAGATCGAGATCCCGCTGATCATCGGCGGCAAGGAGGTGCGCACCGGGAACACGCACACCTCGGTGATGCCGCACGACCACGGGCACGTCCTGGCGACGTATCACATGGCGGGCGAGGCCGAGGTGCGGCAGGCGGTGAAGGCCGCGCTCGAGGCGCAGCGCGAGTGGGCCGCGTGGCCGTGGGAAGACCGCCTGGCCGTCTTCCTCCGCGCGGCCGACCTCCTCGCCACCTCGCATCGGCCGACGCTAAACGCGGCCACCATGCTGGGCCAGAGCAAGACCTCGCACCAGGCCGAGATCGACGCCGCGTGCGAGATGATCGACTTCTTCCGCTTCAACGCGGCGTACGCGCAGAAGCTGTACACCGAGCAGCCGCTATCGCCCGCCGGGCAGTGGAACCGGCTGGACCACCGGCCGCTGGAGGGCTTCGTCTACGCAGTCACGCCGTTCAACTTCACCTCCATCGCCGGCAACCTGCCGACGGCGCCGGCGATGCTCGGCAACGTCGTGGTCTGGAAGCCGGCGGCCACGGCCATCTACAGCGCCTGGTACATCATGCGGCTGCTGATGGAGGCGGGCCTGCCGCCGGGAGTGATCAACTTCGTCCCCGGCGATCCCGTCGCCACCAGCGGCGTGCTGCTGAACGATCCGCACCTGGCGGGCCTGCACTTTACCGGGTCGACCACGGTGTTCCAGTCGATCTGGAAGACGGTGGGCGACAACATCGCCTCGTACAAGGGATATCCGCGGCTGGTGGGCGAGACGGGCGGCAAGGACTTCATCCTGGCGCACGCCAGCGCCGATCCCGCGGCGCTGGCCACGGCCATCGTCCGCGGCGGCTACGAGTACCAGGGGCAGAAGTGCAGCGCCGCCAGCCGCATCTACGTCCCCGAGTCGATCTGGCCCGAGGTGAAGGAGCTCACGCTGGACCAGATCGGCCGCATCCGCATGGGCGACCCCACGGACTTCCGCAACTTCATGGGCGCGGTGATCGACCGGAAGGCGTTCGACAAGATCACCGGCTACATCAAGCACGCCCAGGCGGCGAGCGACGTGGAGATCATCGCCGGCGGCGGGTTCGACGACGGCAAGGGGTACTTCATCGAGCCTACGCTGGTGCAGGTGCAGAACAGCGCCTACCAGCTGATGTGCGAGGAGGTGTTCGGCCCCGTCGTCTCGCTGTACGTCTATCCGGACAACGACTGGGCCGGGACGCTCGAGGTGATCGACCGCACCACGCCGTACGCGCTGACCGGCGCCGTGTTCGCCAACGACCGCGCGGCGCTGGTGGAGGCCGACCGGGCGCTGCGCTTCGCGGCGGGGAACTACTACATCAACGACAAGCCGACGGGCGCCGTGGTGGGCCAGCAGCCGTTCGGCGGCGCGCGGGCCAGCGGCACGAACGACAAGGCGGGGTCGATCCTGAACATGATGCGCTGGATCAGCCCCCGCGCGATCAAGGAGACCTTCGCGCCGCCGCGCTCGTTCGAGTACCCGTTCATGAGCGAGGAGTAGGCATTCGCTCAGACGCCGGCGATCTGAACTGCGGGGCTCTCACGGAGGAACGGAGAAACGGAGGGAACGGAGATGTCGCGCCATTCCCTCCGCTGTTCAGGAGTGTATTGATGTAACTCTTTGCCGAACAACACGATGTCATCCTGAGGAGGCCGCCGCTTCGCACCCGCGTCCCCACCGAGATCGGGCGGCCGACGAAGGATCTATGGCAAGCGTCCGAACGACACCCGGCCTGTCGCTCGGACGCTTGCCATTGATCCCCGCCCGCCGGCCTCGCTCACCGGCGGCTGAAGCCGCGGCAACAACTACGGAAAGCCTCGCAAACTGCGCGAGGCTGCACGTCGGGTTTCGTGGGTCGCGCCGAGCGCTGTGCCGTACGCGGCCTGAGGAATTTCCGGGCGGCTACCGGGCGGCTGAAGCCGCGGTCTACAGCTACAGGAAGCCTCGCAAACTGCGCGAGGCTGATTCACTCACCACGCGGGCATCGGCGCTGATGACCAGATCCTTTCCTCGTCCGTGGTCGCGCGGGAGGGTGAGAGACTCAGGCGAAGGCGACTTGGCGAGAGAACGATCTCACATCCTCGGTCAGATGTAGCCGCCTTCGCGCGCCACGTCCACCGCTGCTTCGAGATTCCCTCGAGCCGCATCCGCATCGCCGCGGTCCCACGACTCGACGGCCACGGTGAGCGGGCGGCAGATGGGGTCGGGGAGCGGGTGCTGCCCGGGATCGAGCATGGCGCGGGCGTGGCCGATGGCGTCCGCGTCGTGTCCGTCCGCCAAGGCGAGGGCGAGCAGGGGCCAGCGCGCGGCCCACTGGAACGGGTAGACGGGCGAGACACCGGACCACTGCCCCAGCGCGGCGGATGCGTCCGCGGCGGAGCGGCGGGAGGCGCCGGAGCGGAGCGCGGCCCAGGCGGCGTTCGCGTGCACCATCCCCGCCGCGCCGCGCGTGAGCTCGCCCAGGTCGCGGGCGCGGCGGGTCCACTCGGTCGCGCCGCCGACGTCGTTCCGCAGGCGGCGGACGAGGCCCAGGTAGGTGCAGCAGAGCACCTGGCGCCAGGTCTCGTCCCCTTCCCGGGCCACCTGCAGCGACGCGGCGAAGTGCGCCTCGGCGTCGTCCAGCCGGCCGCGCCAGAGCTGGGTGAAGCCGATGGTGAACTCCGCGCCCGCCTGCTCGCGCAGCCGCCCCGGCCCCTCGGCTTCCGCGGCGAACTTGCGGCACGCGGCCACCAGCGCGTCCAGCCCGAACAGCCGCTCGCGGCGCGACAGCTCGCGCAGCAGCGTGGCCAGCACCGCGGTCCGCTCGCCGGGCCGGCCGTAGCGCTCCACGCCGTCCTTCACCGCGCGCACCAGCTCCTGCAGCTCGTCCATCCGCCCCAGCAGCAGCAGCGCGCGGGCGCGGCCCACCTGCAGCTGCGCCCATTCGGCGAAGTCGGCGCTCTCCCATTCCGGCGCCTGGAAGAGCGCGGCCTCGGCGGCTTGGTACGCCTCCAGCGCGGGCTCCATCTCCTGCCGCGCCTGCCGTGCGTCGCCCTGCTTGCGCAGCAGCCGGATGCGGGTGCGAGGGTCGTCCGTCGATCCGAGCAGCGCGCGGTACTCCTCGTCCGCCGCCGCCGGGTCGCCCGCCGCGCGCACGTCCGCCGCGGCCTCGCGGATGCGCGCCTGCGCGTCCACGTCCCCCGCGCGGGCGGCGTGCTCCAGGGCGCGCGCGAACAGCTCCGAGGCGGTGTCGGGGGCGCCGGCCTGCGCGGCGGCGGCGCCGGCCAGGTGCAGGTAGAGCGCGGCGCGCGTGTCGTCGTGCGCCTCGGAAAAGTGCCTGGCCAGGCGCGGCGCGGCCTCGGCTGACCCTTCGCCGTAGAGCCGCTCCAGCGCGGCGCCCACGTCCGCGTGCAGGTAGCGGCGCTCGGCGGCGTCGGCCAGGGTGGCGGCGTGGCGGTGGAAAAGGCTGTGGCGGAAGCGGTACTCCGACGCGGTGCCCGCCGCCACGCGCCGCAGCCCGTGCGGCGCCACCAGCCGGTGCGCGCGGTCCAGCTCGCCCAGCCGCCGCGCCACCTCGCGCGGAGGAACTTCGAGCACCGCCGCGGCGGCTTCGGCCGTGAACACCTCGCCCTCCACGGCGGCCACGGCCAGCAGGCGGCGCTGCTCCGCATCCAGCCGCCGGATGCGCTCGCCGATCACCCCCTCCACCCGGGCGGGAAGCGCGCTCCACTCCGCCGAGCCCGCGTCCGTCCATCGTCCGTCGTCGCCCTTCGCGATCACGCCGCGCGCCTGCAGGTCGCGCACGGCCTCCACCACGAAGAGCGGGTGCCCCTCGGTGTGCCGCAGCAGCGCGTCGCGGAAGCCCGCGGACAGGCCGTCGGCGCCGCCGTCCAGCAGCGCGTCCACCAGCCGGGCGCCGTCGGGGTCGCGCAGCGGCCGCAGCCCGATCCCCGCGCCGCCGAACAGCCGCTCCCACTCCGCGACGACGCCGGCCAGGGGATGCCGGCCCCCCGCCGCGGCCACGTCGTTGTCGCGGAAGGCGGTGACCAGCAGGACCGGCACGTCGCCGATCCGCCTGGACAGGTGGAAGAGCAGCCCGGCGGAAGCGGCGTCGGCCCACTGCCCGTCGTCCACCACCAGCAGCAGCGGGCGGAGAGCGGCCACGCGTCGGAAGGCGTCGGTGCAGCGCTCGTCGATGCTGCCGCCGGCAGCCGACGGCGCGAACGGGTCCGGCCCCTCCGCGGCGGCGGGCTCGGCCTGGCGCACGGCGCGCCACAGCTCGCGGAACGGCAGGTACGGCGACCCCGGTCCGGCGTAGGCATCGCACTCGCCGAAGGCTACCAGCACGGCTGGATGGCGGCGGCGCGCGCGGCGACCCAGCTCGCGCAGGAGCGCCGTCTTCCCGATCCCCGCCTCGCCCGCGATCCAGCTCACGCGCCCGGCGCCGTCCACCGCCGCGTCGAGCGCCGCCTCCAGCCGCTGCAGCTCGGCCGCGCGCGCCACGAACGCCCACTCGTCCGCCAGCGCCGCCGGTGCCCTCGCCTCCAGTTCCGCCGCGGAGAGCGCCCATCCGCCGTCCGCGCCGCGCGACAGCGTCCCCTCGTCCGCCAGCGCGCGGAGGAGATCCACCGCGCGCCCGGGGTTGCCGGCCGACTCGCGGTGGACGTGCGCGGCGAGGCGGGCGCGGTCTTCGGGTGGAAGGTCGAGCATCCCCGCGACCAGTGCCTCCGTCTCGCCCGACGACAGCGGCCGCAGGGTGACGCGGAGGGCGCCGGGGACGTCCAGCTCGCCCGGACGGCCGGCCAGCAGCACCATCACCCCCTCGGGCGGCCGCCGCGCCAGGGCGAGGAGCAGGCGCCGCGAGCACTCGTCCGCCTCGCCCACGTCGTCGGCCTGGACGAGCACGGGAACCTCGGCGGCCACGTCCGCAAGGACGCGGGCGACGGCGTCCGGCAGCACGGCGTCGTCGCCCGATGCGGGCGGGAGGGAGCGGAAGCGTTCGCGCAGGGCGGGAACCAGGCGCGCGGTTTCGGCCAGCGCCCAGTCCGCCGCGCCGCCGAGACCGGGGGTGCGTTCCAGCCCGGCCAGCAGCTCGCGCGCGGCGCTCCACGGCCCCGCGGCCGCCGCGCCGCGCCCGTGTGCCGCGCAGGTCCACGCAGCGCCGCGCTCCGCCACCGCCGCGGCGAAATCGGCGCAGAGACGCGTCCGGCCGCTCCCCGGTTCGCCCTCCACCACCGAGGCGACGCCCACGCCGCCCGCCGCCTGCGACCAGGCGTTCCGGAGCGCGGCGAACTCATCCCCCCACCCCACCCGCTCCGGTGTGCGCAGCGACGCGGAGGGCGGCGCGTCCGCCGCGGCCGGCGCGGAGAGGGGGCGGGTGCGGGCCAGGCTCTCGCCCAGCGCCTCCCACCCGGCGGGGAGCTCGCCCTCGAATGCGTCGCGCCAGCGGGCGGTGAGCTCGGCGTGGCGGGCGGCGGCCTGCTCGGCGCGCCCTGCCAGCGACAGCGCGCGCACCCACGCGGCGCCCGCGTCCGCGTCCAGCGGACGCGCGTGGGACCAGCGTTCGGCCCATTCGGCGGCCTCGCCCCAGCGCGCGCCGGCCAGCGCGTCGTCGGCCAGGCGGCGGAGCGCGGCGGCGTGCAGCGCGCCCAGCCGCGCGCGCTCCGCGTCGAGCCACGCTGCGAACTCGGCGCTCCCGGCGCCGTCGCACCCCTCCAGCGGCTCGCCACGCCAGCGCTCCACCGCCGCGGCCCACCGCCCGGCAGAGACGTCGGCCTCGAACGCGGCGGCGTCCACCTCCACCGCGCCGGGGGCGAGCGACACCTGTTCCGCGTCCACCACGACCCCGCCGGGGAGCGCCTCCTTGAGCCGGACCAGCGTCTGCCGCAGCGAGTGGCGGGCGCGCTCCTCGTTGCGGTCGCCCCAGAACGCCGTGGCCAGCCACGCGCGCGTCACCGGGCGTCCGCGCAGCGCCACGGCGGCCAGCAGCGACAGCTCCTTCTTGCGCCGCGGCAGCCGCTCGTCGCCCCCGGCGGTGAGCCGCGGCGGGCCCAGCACCTCGAACCGGTACGCCGTCACCGCCGCGCTCCGGGCATGCGGTGACGCGGCGGCTGACGCCCGGGTGCGGGGACCAGCGCATCGTGTACGTCGCGCGTTCGATGCGCGCGCGGGTGGTGGAACGACGTCATGCGGATGGGCGCGGACGGATGGGTGCGCGCACCCGTCCACCGGCGCCGATCGCGACCCGCGCCGCCGGACGTGTGCTGAAGCCGCAACCATAGGCGCGCCCCCGGAGCGGCACAAGCGGCGCCGCCCGGATTCCATGCGCCCGAGCCGCCACCCAGAGGAGACCACGATGAGATTGATCCCACGCCGGCTCGCCTTGGCCGCGGCGGCGCTGATCGCCGCGACCGCGCTCGCCGCGCCCGCCGCCGCGCAGCAGGCCCACGTGCCCGAGAGCGGCCGCGTGCGCCTGACGCTGGCCGGCACCCGTGAGCGCGTAGCCGGCCGGGTGCTCCCCTCCACGCCCGACTCGGTGATGCTGAGCTCGGCGGACACGCTGGTGGTGATCCCCCGCTCGAGGATCACACGCGTGGAGGTGGCCTCGGGACACGGCGCGCGGCGGATCCTCCCGGGGATGCTGATCGGGCTGGGGGCGGGCGTGGTCGTGGGCGGCGCGGCGGGGCTGGCCTGCCAGGACTCGGATTGCCCGGCGGAGATGCCGGTCTATCTGGGCGCGGCGGCTGGTGGCGTGGGAATGATCGTGGGCGGCGCGATCGGCGCGCTCTCCCGCCCGTTGCAGTGGCAGGACGTGGATGCGCCGGTTCAGGCAGTCACCGCCGGCCCGGCGCGCGGCGGACACGCGGTGTCGCTCGGCGTATCGCTGCAGACACCCTGACGTGCGCACCTGGCTTCTGCTGCTTCGGCATCGCTTTCACTTACCCAACGTGGCACGTTCGTTGACGATCGCGCGAACGCTCCCGACCCACTCGGGCGCGAACATTCCCGCCTCATGGTACGCGGCCTCCACGGCATCGAGGATGGTGCCGACGCTTCGATTGGGCTTGGGGGTCGTCACGACGTAGCGGCGTAGCTCGGCCGCGATCAGTTCCGGGGGCGTTCGATGGACGCCGGCACGAGCGTAGTACCAACCTCGGACGCGTGCGAGAGTCCTCCCGTAGGGCTTCGTTTGTCGATTCAGAAATTTCTGCAACCCGGTAGACGACATCCGCACGGCTCGCGCTACAGCGCGTAATGTCGTGCGCTGGATTTCGCTCTCCAGCGCACTACGAAACCGCTCCAGATCCTCCGCCGTCACTTCGGGCGCGCGTTTCGCCATCCACTCGGTTCAATCGGAGTCGGTGAAGGCCTCAGTTGCCGCAGTGTCGTCTTCCGCCTCAAGCGCTTGCAGGACTTGAACGAGCCAAAGTGGTTGCGCCGCAGGAATTCCAGGCATTTGGAAGACGTTGCGAAGTGCATCTAGCACCCGCTGCACTGCCTTCATGCGCCAGTGTTCCGGCACCTCCGACGTAACCTCCAAAATCATTCCGACGCAGCTTGCGGCACGCTCATCCGCATGCCGCTGCGTCTCGCGGAGCCACCGCGCGAGGCTGTTCCGAGATTTGACGCTGATAGGGCCGCCACCCATGAAGTTGCGGAGCGATTCCGTCCCCATCTCAGCCGCGTTCGCCACGATCCGGAGCGACTGCTCACCAACACGATCCACCGCGAGCTGCCGCAACTCGTCGAGCGTGCGGAATGCTGCCTTCGGATCCGGATTCAATTCAATTCGGCTCCCTGAGAAACGGATTCGCCGCCGTCGTCGGAACCCCCGGCAACGCACGGCGAAGTAGTTCCGCATCCGAGAGAGATTTTCCGGATTTCCTGCACCGTGGAATTGTGAGCTTCGCCATTGATTGGAGCCATTAAGAAGGGGACCCCCGGGAAGAGGGAGAGAGACGCCCGGTCCTTTGTGTGTAATCAGAACCGTGGTCCAGAAGAGGGAGCGTAGTTGCCCGAGCCCCCAGCACCGAACGCCTCTCCCACTCACCCGGTGTCCACGCTGCACGACGACGCGGGCCGCTTGAAGGTATCCCCGCCCTCGCACCTGCCCGGCCGCCGCACCGCGTGAACGACGTAAAGATGGGCACTGGCCTCCAAACCGGCCCAACCAACAACCGCCGGTCCATGAGGGCCTAAGTAGCCAGCGTGGACCCGCAGGGGGAAGCAGTTTGCGTAGGCACTTTATCCGACTTTGAGAGGGGGTCTGGACGGTGTAGAGGCACCCTCGTTGACTGGCGTAAATGGTATGGCGCGCCTATCGTTCGACCGCGTCCTCCTGGCGCGCCACTTCCTATTCTTGCACGGAGTTACCATACCATGCGCTGCATGATTCGCCGTTCCGCTGCCGTCGCCACCCTTGTCCTCGCGACCCTTGCGGCAGCGTGCGGGAACGAGAGTCCGACTGCGCCATTCGCGCCCGCGTCGCCGCGCCGCGACGGCGGCTTGACTTTCGGTTCAGGCGCGCGGACGACTGGAACCCCCGAAAACACGTCGGCGGCCGCCGATTCGGGATCGACGGCCACCAACCGTGGAGGACTGACGTTCGGGTCAGGCGCCTGACTGCCGTTTCAGCCGCTCAGGCGGCGCGATCAAGACCCCATGGCCCGGAGTCTCTGCCGCGTCGTGGGGTCCAACGCGTCAGCTTGTCTGTGAGTTGACGAACGAATGCGCGCTCGCCGCTCGACGCTCGTGCAGCGGGCGCGGGACGGCGCTCAACAATTCGGCGGAGAAGCATTCCGATGCCCCATGCAGCCTCCCGGTCGTTCAGTCTTTCGGCGACCTTCAAGGCGGTCTCCGCCTCGGCTTGAGCTGCATCCCACTGCCCCAGGTGCCGAAGCGCATCTGCGAGATGCCATCGAGTGATCGCTTCGAATTGCGGGTACTTACCGAGAAGCTTGAGAGCACGACTGCGGTGCACTGCGGCTTCCTCCTGCTCTCCCGCCCCCGCGAATGCTCGTGCGGCCAACGCAAGAATTGCCGGGCGCGCGGAATGCTTCTCCAAGATACGCAGGACGACACGTGCCACGCGTGCGCCAAGGCTGTATCGGCGAGTTAAGATCAACAGCAGCGCCATATCGGCCCCGAAGAACGGAAGCCGAGGCTCGGAATACGGGTACAGGTCGAGCGCCTTCTGTGCACGCTGCACCGCCTCTTTCAAGCGCCCGCGAAGCATCAGAAAGGCGCAGAGTTCGTGTTGCAACGCCGCTGCCAGCGATGGTGGTCCACCCCGCCGTGCGATACTTGAAGCCCGATTCAGGTGGCGGCGCGCATCCTTTACGCGGCCCGTCTCCTTGCAAACCTTCGCGTATCCAGCGTGCCCCCAAAACTTTTCGATATCATTTCCTTGGCTCCGCGCTAAACCGATTGCGCGCAGAAACCAAACCTCCGCGCGGTCAAATTCGTTCGCGTTGCGGGTGAGCCGACCCGCAGAATTCGCCAACCGGGGATTCTTGGGCGCAACGGTGGCTGCAACCTCCGCCCACTCTATTGCGGTATGGGTGTAGTCATGGCTCTCCGCCCACTCCACTAAAGCATCGCATGCTTCGGCGATGGTCCTCTCATCGAAATCTGCTGGCTTTGCTTTGAGTGCCGCGAAGGTGGCGAGGGCACTGGCCAATGCTGGTTCGAACGCCCGCGCTTCGGCGCGACGGGCCATCGCATTACGGCTCGCCGGACTGAACAGGAAGGGGCGGAGGTCGCGATCTGACTGAGCCCAATCCCTCATGTGCCGAAGATCCTGCCAAAGCACTGGGCTTACGGCCTCTGGCAGCTCGACGAACATCTCACCCTCGCGTCGCCGGGCGCGCGGAAGCGGTGGAATTATCCGTTGTTCGCCCATTGAAGAAATTCGCGGGTACCCACCAGACGCTGGAGCCGGATTCAGTACCCGACACAATACGCCTTTCCGATGTTTACCGCCAGCAGGGGCGGCCGGGCAGCGGGGCGACAGGACGCCATAGCCGCCCTGCCGCCCCTGCTTCGTCTTCGAGGGGCACGGCTTGGGGTATCACCTACGAGGCGGGGCCACGGTCGAACGCCCCCTGCGCTCCTATGGTACCCGGTGCTTGTACAGCGATCCCCGTCCGAGCATCACACCAGCCCTGACCGCCCTCACCGCCCGGCGGTCCCGCACCGGGCGATGAGGGGCCCGGCGAGGACGGAGCCCCGCCGGACCGGGTGTTCGTCGCTCAGGCAGTGGCGGTGGCCGTGCCGCCGCTGGCCTTCAGGTACGCGTCGGCGTCGCCCTCCTGGCTCGGCTGCGCGAAGGTCTCGTCCTCGGGCGCCGGGTCGGCCGGCAGGTCGTCGAGCTTGGGATCGATCTCCACCGCCACGTCGTCGGCCTTGGCCGGGTACTCGGCGATCTCGGTGGTGGCGGCGGTGGCCGTCACCGTCTGCTCGCCCGACGGATCGCTGCCGGCGGCCGTTGCCGTGGTGCCGGTGGCCGGGGATGCCTGCGCCACCCACTCCTGGTTCGACTGGGTGGGGTCGCTGGGCGAACCGGCGTAGATGCCGCGCACCGTGGTGTCGCAGCAGGTGGCCAGCTGCGGGTCGGCGTACTGGTAGTACCGCTCGCACCTGGGCGACGGGCGGTAGGCGTACTGCGACCGGTACAGGTTGCCGTTCTGGATGCGCACGCGCCGCCCGCTGAACAGCGTGAGGTAGAAGGCGTCGTTGGGCGGGTTGTACAGCAGCGAGTACTCGCGCAGCAGCTGCACCGCCACCTGCTCGCCCAGCAGCAGCGAGCGGTCGTAGTCGGTGCGCCAGTGCACCCCCGCCGCGTTGCGGGCGATGGCGATGTTGCCGGCCAGCTTGTTCAGCTCGCCGCCCACCGTCATGCACAGCCGGTCGCCGCCCGTGTAGTCCAACAGGCTCAGCCCGTCGGCCGCGGCCTGCAGCGGGTTCTCGATCGGCTGGTCGTCGTTGAAGAACGCCTTCAGGATGGTGGCGCAGGCGCCGCTGATCGTGGCGTGCCCCGCGCCGTACGACGGGTGCGTGGGCGCGCCCTCGGGGTACGCCTGCGGCAGCAGGTAGCTGCCGTAGCTGCCGGGGAAGTACAGGCTCAGCAGCCCCGAGCGCAGCGACTGCAGGATCTGGTAGTGGATCGGGTAGTAGCGGCGCCGGGTGAGATGGTTGTGGATGCGCCCGCCCAGCTCCTCGGGGCGCAGCCGCCGGTGCACGAACCACTTCTGGTACCACACCGCCGCGCCCGCGCGGTTGATCACCTCGCTCACCGCCGCCAGCACGTGCAGCGGCCCGTACTCCACGAACCCGCGCTGCGTGGGCGACGCCCACGGGCCCGCGGGGTCGAACGGGTTCCCCTGGTCGTACTCGAACTCCATGTCGCGCCCGGGCACCGCGCCGGGGTCGGCCACCAGCTGGTTGCCGCGGGGCTCCTGCATCAGGATCCACGCGGCGTTGTACCAGGCGTCGATCACCTGGTCGAAGTGCACGTAGGTGGCCAGGTCGCGCAGGGAGCGGATGAAGCGGCGGGTGGGGTCCAGCTGGTCCTGCCCGCGGAAGTCCTGGCCGTTCTGCGCGGCTAGCCAGGTGGGGAACTGCGTCAGGTAGTCCACCCCCGGCTTGGCCACGGTGATGCGCTGGTCGATGCGCTGCGCGCCGTAGTTGATGAAGCCGTCGCGGTCGCTCTGCCCCTGCCCGGCCGGCGCCTTGGGGTTGGCGTTCCCCTTCAGCAGGAACTGCGAGACGTACGGCCCCACCGTCTCGCCGGGGTAGATGCCGCGGAAGAGGAGCTGCGGCGTCACGCGGCGGTTGGGCGCCTTGGGGCCGTGGAACTCGGTGAACTCGCCGCGCGGGTCGACCTGCGGCGAGGTGAGCGAGCTGGCGGCGCGCCCGATCACGCTGTTGGGGTCGGCCCCCAGCGCGTCGTAGTTGATGAAGGCCACGTCGCGCGCCAGCGCCATCCAGTACAGCTCGCCCATCTCGGCCGCCGCGCGCGGGCGGTCGTTGCGCGGCGCGGGGCACTGCGCCAGCGCCTGCGGGTCGGGGCCCTCGTTGGCGAAGGCCAGCCCCGCCTCGGGGTCGGTGAGCTTGAGCTGCGACCCCGTCGCGAGCTGGATCGCCTCGAAGTCGGCGTGCGCGCGGGTCTGCAGCGCCTTCAGCAGCGTCTCGTAGCTGGTGGGGTCCGGGTCGCCGTACGCGTCGTGGACCAGCGCCTTGGAGTGGTTGAAGAAGTACGAGGGCGCGCCCGGAGCGGCGCGGCCGTAGTCCCTCTCCTCGCAGTTGTTCACGTGCACGGGGATCGGCAGGTCCTCGAGCGCGTCGAGCTGGGCGCGTACGTTGCGCGCCTGGGCTTGCCGGTTGGGGTCCGGCGGGGTCTGGGTGACGCAGCTTGGTCCGCAGGCCATGGCGTTCTCCTCGGGCGTGGGTGGCTCGTGGCCCCGGCGGGCGTGCCGGGGCGCAGTCCGCTGCCGCGGCGCCGCGCCGGGAGAAGCTCCCAGGTGGCGCAGCCGCGGCCCGCTGCCGGGGCACGCGGCCGGTGAACGCCGCGAGGCCCCGCCCGGCGCTGTGCCGGCGGGGCCTCGCGGGCCCGTTCTCGGGTGATGGGTTCGGGGCGACGGACGACCGTCCCTCGCGCGGCGCCGCCGGTGAAGACGGTCACCGCCCGGCCGCCCGCCGCCCCCGATTCCTGGATCGCAGACAACAAAAATCCCCGCCCGGCCCGTGTTCATGCCGGAGGGGGACGATCAACCGCGTCCGATTTCGTGTGGGCGCTCAGCCCTGTTACGATTCTAGTCGCGAATTACTTGTCCGTCAATCCCCCGGCGTCGCGCATCGGATCCCAGTCCACCAAACAGCGGAACTGCGGGTGTGACGCGCGGTTCAGATCGCCGGATGACGAGCCGAAGATCGCCGCCCGGACGGAAGCGCCGTTCCTTACGTTCTTCCCTTACAGCGGGATGAGAAAATCCGCTGTGCGGCGGCGTCGCGCGGCAGTATTCTTGCCCTGCACGGGCAGGATCGGGCGCATCCGCCCACCCGGTTGCGATCCACCGAACCACCCATCCGGACACGTTCCCATGCCCAGCCAGTACGTCTACTTCTTCGGTGCGGGGCAGACCGAAGGCGATGGCAGGATGAAGGACCTGCTGGGCGGCAAGGGCGCCGGCCTGGCCGAGATGGCCCGCATCGGCGTGCCCGTGCCCCCCGGCTTCACCATCACCACCGAAGTCTGCCGGCTGTACCTGTCCGGCCAGGGCGACCCCCAGGATCTGCGCGAGCAGGTCGCCGCCGCCGTCCGCCGGCTGGAAACGGTCACCGAGAAGACCTTCGTCGGCGGCGACAACCCGCTGCTGGTCTCCGTCCGCTCCGGCGCCCGCTTCAGCATGCCGGGGATGATGGACACCATTCTCAACCTGGGCCTGAACGACACCACCGTCCACGCGCTGGCCGCCGCCGCCCGCAACGAGCGCTTCGCCTGGGACAGCTACCGCCGCTTCGTGCAGATGTACGGCGGCGTGGTGCTGGGCGTGTCCGCCGCGCGCTTCGAGGAGCGGATCGAGGCGAAGAAACGAGACCGCGGCGTGAAGCACGACACCGAGCTCGACGCGGCCGACCTGCGGGCGCTGACCGCCGACTTCAAGGACGCGGTCCAGACCCACACCGGCGAGCCGTTCCCGCAGGACCCGCAGGACCAGCTGTGGGGCGCCATCCACGCGGTGTTCAAGTCGTGGGACACCCCGCGGGCCCGGGCGTACCGCAAGATCAACGCGATCCCCGACGACCTGGGGACGGCGGTGAACGTCTGCTCCATGGTGTTCGGCAACATGGGCGACGACAGCGCCACCGGCGTCTGCTTCACCCGCGACCCCTCCACCGGCGAGCGCGAGTTCTACGGCGAGTTCCTGGTGAACGCGCAGGGCGAAGACGTCGTCGCCGGGATCCGCGACCCGCTCCCCATCGCCCGGATGCGCGCGGTGATGCCCGGCGCGTACGCCGAGCTGCTCCGCGCGCAGGCCAAGCTGGAGAACCACTTCCGCGACGCGCAGGACCTGGAGTTCACCGTGGAGCGCGGGCTGCTGTACATGCTGCAGACGCGCACCGCCAAGCGCACCGGCCGCGCCGCCGTGCGCATGGCCGTGGAGATGGTGGACGAGGGGCTGATCTCCATCGACGAGGCGGTGCTGCGCGTGGAACCCGCCCAGCTCGACCAGCTCCTCCATCCCACCATCGATCCGGACGCCCGGGTGCGGGTGCTCACCACCGCGCTTCCCGCCTCTCCCGGCGCCGTCTCGGGGAAGGTCGTCTTCAACCCCGACGTGGCGGCCGAGCAGGGGCTGCACGAGCAGGTGATCCTGGTGCGCCGCGAAACCAGCCCCGAGGACTTCCACGGGATGGTGGTCGCCCAGGGGATCCTCACCGGCCGCGGGGGGATGACCAGCCACGCCGCCGTGGTGGCGCGCGGGATGGGCAAGTGCTGCGTGGCCGGCGCCGGCGACATCGAGATGGACGAGGCGCGCGGCCGCTTCACCGTGGGCGGCGTGACCGTGCACGAGGGGGAGTGGATCACCCTGGACGGGTCCACCGGCCGCGTCATCCTGGGCCAGGTGCCCACGGTGGAGCCCGAGCCCGGCGCCCACTTCCAGCGGCTGATGGAGTGGGCCGACCAGTTCCGCACCCTCAAGGTGCGCACCAACGCCGACACCCCGCACGACTCGGGCGTGGCGCGGAAGTTCGGCGCCGAGGGGATCGGCCTGTGCCGCACCGAGCACATGTTCTTCGAGGGCGACCGTATCGACGCCGTCCGCGAGATGATCCTGGCCGGCAATCCGACGGGCCGTGCCGTGGCGGAGGCGAAGCTGCTGCCGATGCAGCGCGCCGACTTCGAGGGGATCTTCCGCGCGATGGACGGCCTGCCGGTCACCATCCGCCTGCTGGACCCGCCGCTGCACGAGTTCCTCCCGCACGGCGACAGCGAGATCAAGCACCTGTCGCGCAAGACCGGCGTCCCCGCGTCGGTGCTGCGGGCGCGGGTGGAGGCGCACCAGGAGGCGAACCCGATGCTGGGCCACCGCGGCTGCCGGCTGGGGATCACCTACCCCGACATCACCTGGATGCAGGCGCAGGCGATCTTCGAGGCCGCCGTGAACGTGGTCCGCGAGGGCGTCACCGTCTGCCCCGAGATCATGGTCCCCCTGGTCGCCACGGCCGAGGAGCTGAAGCGCCAGCGCGCGGTGATCGACCAGGTGGCCGAGGAGGTGTTCGACCACGCCGGGGTCCGCGTGAGCTACCTGGTGGGCACCATGATCGAGCTCCCCCGCGCCGCGCTCACCGCGGACGAGATCGCGCGCGAGGCGCAGTTCTTCTCCTTCGGCACCAACGACCTCACGCAGACCACCTTCGGCCTGAGCCGCGACGACGCGGGCCGCTTCCTCCCCGCCTACGTGGAGCAGGGGGTGATCCCCGACGATCCCTTCCAGACGCTGGACACGGGGGGCGTGGGCAAGCTGGTGGAGCTGGCCTGCCGCCTGGGCCGCGGCGTGAAGGGCGACCTGAAGCTCGGCATCTGCGGCGAGCACGGCGGCGACCCGCGCAGCATCGAGTTCTTCCACGCCGCGGGGTTGAACTACGTGAGCTGCTCGCCCTACCGCGTCCCCATCGCGCGCCTGGCCGCCGCCCACGCCGCGCTCCACGACCCGCGCCTCAGGAAGCCCAGGATGGTGGACAGACAGGAGCTGGCCGCGGCCGACTGACGCGGGTCCGGCAGAACCGCACCGCCGCTCCCTGGGAGGTCCACGGTCCCCACCGTGGGTCCGTCCCGGCCGTTGCTGGTGGGCGAGTGCAAGTGGGGGCGGGTCACCGCCACCCACCTGGCCGAGTTGCGCAGGCGCGCGGCGCTGGTCGGGGCCGAGATGAAGAGCATCGGACGGCTACACCTCGCGCTGTTCAGCGGCCGCGGCGAAGCAGATGACGAGGTAAGGCAGGAGGCGGCGGCGGGCGGCGTTCGGTTCTTCACCCCAGAAGAACTCAGGACTCCCCTTGCCGCGAGCTCCTCGTAGGAGAACGCGCGGCCACAGAACTACCAGATTGGGAAGTTCCAAATTTGGTAGTTCTGCGCTTCGCCCGCTGCTACAGCAGCTCGTCGATGCTGCGCGGCCAGTCGTCCTTGAGCAGGCGGCTGAGCGAGCGGTCGGCCAGGAGGCGGCCGCCGGTCTGGCAGCGGGCGCAGTAGTTGGTCTCGTTCTCGGCGTAGCGGATGCGCTGCACCGGGGCGCCGCACACGGGGCACGGCTGGCCGTAGCGCCCGTGCACCGCCATCCCCTCGCGGAACGCCGTCACCTTCTCCGGAAAGCCGTCTCCCATCTCGCGCCGCAGGCGGCCGGTCCATTCCTCCATCGTCTCGCGGACGGCGGCGTGCAGCCGCGCGATCTCCTCGTCGTCCAGGTTCGTGGTCAGCTGCACGGGCGACAGGCGGGCGCGGTGCAGGATCTCGTCGGACCAGGCATTGCCGACGCCGCTGAACAGGCGCGGGTCGGTGAGCGAGCGCTTGAGGGTGTGGCGCTCGCCGAGCAGCGCGCCGCGGAATTCCCGCGGCGATGCGGCCAGCACGTCGATGCCGCCGGGGTCCATCGCGCGGAGGGCGTCTTCGCCGTGCACCAGGTGGATGGACGCGCGGCGCTTGCTCCCCGCCTCGGTGAGCGCCAGGGTGCCGCTGGAGAAGTCGAACGCGGCCAGACCGATCTTCCCCGGGACCCTGGCGCCCGCCGCCAGCCAGCGGAAGCGCCCGGCCACCATCAGGTGCACCACGACGAAGTCGTCCCCCTCCATCCCGATCACGATCCGTTTGCCGATCCGCCGCAGGCCGGTCACGCGCTTTCCCGCCAGCTCCGCGGGCCGCGGCTGCACGGTGCGCAGCACGAACGGGCTGGCCAGGCGGATCGCGAGCAGCGTTTCCCCCACGATCCGCCGCTCCAGCGCCTCGATGTAGACGGTCACCTCGGGAAGCTCGGGCATCGTCCTGCGCGTTCAGGGGTCGGTCCGATCGATGGAGACGAAGTGTACGCGACGCGCGCGCGGAACGGAACGCCTGCGTGGCGGCCGGCGTTCCGGAGTGCCGAGACCGGAGGGAGCGGGAGCGGAGCGCCGGCGACCGATCCCATTGCCGGACGGGACGGCGCGGAGTTCGCATCTGCGCGCGGCCGGGGCTCCCGGGCGGGCGCGCCTTCGCACCTCACTTTCGCACTCCGAAGACCAATGCAGGTGCTGATCCTGGGCGCCACGGGCGGAACCGGGCGCGAGCTGGTGAAGCAGGCGCTGGGGCACGGGCACAGCGTGCGGGTGATGGCGCGCGACCCCGACCGGGTCAAGTCGGTGCACCCGCGGCTGGAGGTGGTGAAGGGCGACATCGCCGACACCGCCGCGCTGACCGCCGCCGCCAAGGGGCAGGAGGCGGTGCTCTCGGCGCTGGGCGTCAACCAGCGGAAGCCCAACACCATCCTTTCCGAGGGCGTGCGCAACCTGCTGCTCGCCATGCAGCGGCAGAAGGTGAAGCGGCTGATCTTCCTGTCTTCGCTGGGGGTGGGCGACAGCCAGGGGCAGCTGGGGCCCGTGTACAGCTGGGTCCTCCTCCCCACCCTGCTCAAGAACATCTTCGCCGACAAGGAGCGGGCCGAGGAGGTGATCCGCGAGTCGGCGCTGGAGTGGACGATCGTGCGTCCGGCGGCGCTCCGCAACAAGCTGCTGACCGGCAAGTACCGCGTGGGTCCCGACGCCGCGAAGAAGCGCTGGCTCCCCCGCGTGGGCCGCGCCGACGTGGCGGATTTCATGCTCGACGCGCTGGAGCACGCGCGCTTCGTCCGCGAGACGCCGGCGATCAGCTACTGAGGCTGATGCTGCTGCTGATACAGATCCGGAAATACAGGGGTTGCGTCCACACTGCCAAAGGCGTCACCCATCAGCTGAGCCTGTACGGCAACTGGAGTTCCGGATCTTGTATGATGTCGCACATCGCCCTGCGCGCGACCAGGGAGGATGAACGGATGGCGGCGGCCAGGCGCCCCGCGGCGCGGAGTGCACGCGGGCGCCGCCGTTGCGCGGCGCTCGTTTCGCTTCGATCTTGTACGCTCCGCCCCGCGTTCGCTCGGACCGCCACGCCCACCGCCGCCCGGCCGATGTTCTTCCCGTTCCCCTTCTATCTCCCGTCGCTGCTGATCGTGGCGGTGCAGGTGTTCTTCGCCGTGCACTGCATCCGCCGCGGCAACCCGGGGTGGCTGTTCATCATCGTGTTCCTGCCGGTGGTGGGGAGCCTGGTGTACTTCTTCGTGGAGTACCTCCCCGAGGCGCGGGCGCGCGGCGGCGGCATCGAGGCCACCGCGCGCAAGGTGAAGGAGCGCATCAACCCCGCCGCCGAGATCCAGCGGCTGGAAGACCAGGTGGCGCTCAGCAACAGCCTGAACAACCGCCTGGCGCTGGCCCGCGCCTACGTGCGCGCCGGCCGCACCGACGAAGCGATCACCCTCTACCGCGACTCGCTGGCCGGCGTGCACGCCGACGACCCGCTGGTGTGGGCCGAACTGGCGTTCGCGTACCGCACCGCCGGCCGCGGCGGCGACGCGCGCGAGGCGTTCGAGCGGGCGCGGGCCAACGCGTCGCGGCTGCGCGACGACCACCTGATCCTGAGCGCCGCCATCTACGAGGACGCGGGCGACCTGGAGGGCGCCGCGCGCGAGTACCAGACCATCCTCTCGCGCCCGGTGGTGGGCGAGGAGGCGCGCTGCCGCTACGCGCTGCTGCTCAAGCACATGGGCCGCACCGGCGAGGCGAACGCGCTCTTCGACCAGATCGTGCGCCACGCGCGCCTCTCCCCCGGCCACTACCGCAAGGCGCAGAAGATGTGGATCGAGGTCGCGAAGAAGCACCTGGCCGAGAGCGAGACCGTGGCGGGATAGTGGCGATCTCGTTCAAGGAGCGATCGGTGAGCCCACTGGCCGGGCAGATCGCGTGCGGAGTCTGCGGGGGAACCGCGTGGCTCACGCGCGAGGTTCGCCCGGTGACCGTCGCGGGGCGCACGGCCGACGTGGAGGACGAGTTCTACCGTCGTTCGAAGTGCGGGGAAGAACGGTACCTGCCTGGAATGATGGACGCTGTCCTGCGGCGCGCGACCGCCCGCATCCGCGAGCAGGACGAACTGCTCACTCCAGACGAGGTTCGCGCCGTCCGCAGGCGGTATGGGCTGACGCAGCCGCGGGGATGATCGAAATCCGGATGCGTTGACGGCGGCGAGGCGCGGCCGTATCTTGTGAAACGTTTCACAAGCCTTGCGGAGGACGTGCGAGGTCACGCCCCGCGTCGAGCAGTGCGTTCCATGAAGAAGATCTCCGAGTCGGCGGTGCGCCGGCTTTCGCTGTACTTGCGCTTCCTGCAGGAGGCCGAGGCCGCGGGGAACGAAACGATCTCCAGCGGCGAGCTGGCGCGCCGCGGCGGCACCACGTCGGCGCAGGTGCGCAAGGACCTGTCGCTGTTCGGCTCCTTCGGCAAGCGCGGGATGGGGTACTCGGTCCCCGAGCTGCTGCGCGAGATCCGCAACATCCTGGGGCTCACCCGCCCCTGGAACGTGGCGGTGATCGGCGCCGGCCGCCTGGGCTCGGCGCTCAGCAGCTTCCGCGACTTCGAGGCGCGCGGCTTCCACATCCGCGCCGTGTTCGACAGCGACCCCGCCAAGATCGGCCAGAGCTGGGGCGGCCTGACCGTGCAGCCCGACGAGGAGCTGGACGCCACGCTGCGCGAGCGCCGGGTGGACATCGCCATCGTGGCCGTGCCCGCCGAGGCCGCGCAGGGCGTGGTGGACCGCGCGGTGGCCGCCGGCGTGCGCTCGCTGCTCAACTTCGCCCCCGTCCGCCTGCGCGTCCCCCGCGGCGTCACCCTGCGCAACGTGGACGTGACGCTGGAGTTGGAGGGCCTCTCCTTCGCGCTGGCGAACGGCCGGAGCTGACGGGGATCCGACGGGGAAGCAGGAGCGATCGTATCGATGCGGAAAGCGCCACGGCCTGTTTGGGCGGTGGCGCTTTTGTAGTGGCGACGGCCGGATTGCCGGTGCACCTTCGGGCGGCTAGCTTTCAGGCACCATGCCGACCCCCAACACGAAACCCCAGACCGTTCGCGTCACCTCGGAGATCGGGCCGCTCCGCACGGTGATGTGCCACACCCCCGGCGCCGAGCTGCTCGCGGTCACGCCCAGCAACCGCGAGCAGTTCCTGTACGACGACATCATCGACCTGGACCAGGCGCGGCGCGAGCACCAGCGCTTCCGCGCCATCCTGTCGCGCTTCTGCGACGTGCTGGACGTGCGCGACCTGCTGGCCGACATCGTGGACGAGCGCGAGGTGCGCGAGTTCCTGGTGCGCCGGGTGATGGAGGTGGCCTCGTCGGAGCCGCTGGCCGCGGGGCTGTACGAGATGCCGGGCGAGGAACTGATCCGCCGCTTCGTGGAAGGGGTGGAGGCGCCGATGGGCCCGATCTCGAAGCTGCTGCACAAGGTGAGCTACGAGCTCCCCCCGCTCCCCAACCTGTTCTTCACCCGCGACGCCGCCATGGTGGTGAACGACGCGGTGATCATCGGCGCCATGCGCTACGCGGTGCGGTGGACCGAGGAGCTGGTGATGAAGGCGCTCTTCCTGTACCACCCGCTGCTGAAGAACGGCGGCTTCATCTACGACGGCACCGAGGAGCACCGGAGCGACTACACCATCGAGGGCGGCGACGTGCTGATCCTGCGCCCCGACCTGGCCATGGTGGGGCTCTCGGAGCGCTCCAGCCCCGCGGCCATCGAGGGGCTGGTGGACGGGCTGCGCGAGAAGGCGGGGATCGAGCACGTCCTCGTCGTCGTCCTCCCCGCCGAGAGCCCGGCGATCCACCTGGACATGATCATGACCATGGTGGACCGCGAGCACTGCGTGGTCTACCCGCCGTATTTCTTCGGCCCCGCGCGCCTCCCCGTCCTCTACTACAAGCCCGACGCCAAGGGGGTGCGCGCGTACGACGACGTGTTCCAGGGCTTACGGAAGGTGGACCTGCCGCTGGAGCCGATCTGGTGCGGCGGCCAGCACCCCACCCGCCAGGAGCGCGAGCAGTGGTCCAGCGGGTGCAACTTCGTCGCGGTGCGCCCCGGCGTGGTCCTGGGCTACACGCGCAACGAGGCGACGATGCGCGAGATGGAGCGCGAGGCGGGGTACCGCATCATCGACGCGATCGAGTTCCTGACCGGCGAGGTGGAGCTGGAAGACGGCGACCGGGCGGTGATCGCCTTCGAGGGCGCCGAGCTGGTGCGGGGCGGCGGCGGCGGCCGCTGCATGACCCTTCCCGTCTGCCGCGACGACATCTGGTGACGCAGCTGGCCTTTCCGCTCGACAACGTGCGCTTCGAGCGCCAGGGCGGGCTCACCGACCGCGCCCTGGCGCTGCTGGGCCACGGCCCCGCGGCCACCTCCGAAGTCGCCCTCCGCGTGATGGGGATCACGCACGGCGGCGGCGCGGCGGCGGCCGCGGTCTTCGCGCTGCTGGGCACCGACTCGCGCTTCCGCGTGAGCGCCGACGGCGTGTGGTCGCTCGCCGCCCCGCCGCGCCCGTATTCGGCCTACGATCCCCTCCCCTACGGCGTCGCGCCGGAGGGGACCGAGGGGACCGAGGGGACCGACGCCGAGGACGCGGCGCCGCCCGCCGAGCCTGCCGCGAAGACGCCGCCGGCCGCCGCGGTCCCGCTCCGCCCGCTGCGCGAGGAGGAGTGGGTCGTGGTGGACCTGGAAACGACGGGGGGATCGCCGTACCGCGGCCACCGGGTGACGGAGGTCGCCGCCGTCTGCGTGAGCGGCGGGCGGATCACCGACACCTACTGCACGCTGGTGAACCCGCAGCGCCGCATCCCCGGGATGATCACCTCGCTGACGGGGATCACCGAGGCGATGGTGATGAACGCGCCGCTCTTCCGCGAGGTGGCCGACGACGTCTCGGACGCCATCCGCGGGAAGGTGTTCGTGGCCCACAACGCCGCGTTCGACTGGCGCTTCCTGTGCCACGAGATGCAGATGGCCACCGGGATGCAGCCGCGCGGCCGGCAGCTCTGCACCGTGCGCCTGGCGCGCAAGCTGATGCCCGAGCTGCCGTCGCGCGGGCTCGATTCGCTGGCGCTGTACTTCGGGCTGCGCATCGAGAACCGGCACCGCGCGCTGGACGACGCGGTGGCGACCGCCCGGCTGCTGATCCGCTTCATCGAGATGCTGGAAGACCGCGGCGCCAGCGACTGGGACGAAATGCAGCGGATCCTGCGCAAGCGCGCCCAGCGGAAGAAGCGGACGAAGTCACCGAAATCGATGGAGAGTGCGTGACGGAGGCGGAGAAGGTGCTGGCGACGGAGACGCGGGTGCGCACGCGCACGCTGGGGCGGCTGCGCATCCATGCGCTGGAGGCGGGGCTGCAGCGGCTGGACGGCGGCGCCATGTTCGGCGTGGTCCCCAAGCCGCTGTGGGAAAAGCGCATCCCGGCGGACGCGCGCAACCGCATCCCGCTGGCGCTCCGCTGCCTCCTGGTCGAGACGCCGGACGCGCTGGTGCTGATCGAGACCGGCCTGGGCAACAAGGAGAACGACAGGTTCCTCGACATCTACGGCGTCGAGAACGCGTCGTCCGATCCCCGCTTCCCCGACCGGCTGCAGGAGGCGATCGCGGCCGCCTGCTTCGGCGCGGACGACGTTTCGGTGGTGATCGACACGCACCTGCACTTCGACCACGCGGGGGGGAACACCTTTCGCGACGGCGAGGGGCGGGTGCGGCTCTCGTTCCCCAACGCCACCTACCACGTGCAGGCCGGCGAATGGGAGTGGGCGCACCGCGCGAACGAGCGCACCACCGCCAGCTACCTGCCGCACAACTTCGACCCGGTGATGGAGGCCGGGCGGCTGAAGCTGGTGGAGGGCGACGTGGAGATCGTACCGGGGATATCGGTGTACCGAACGCCCGGCCACTGCCCGCACCACCAGTCGGTGATCGTCACCTCGCAGGGCGAGACGGCGTGCTTCCTGGCCGACGTGGTGCCCACGATGGCCCATCTTCCGCTGCCGTGGATCATGGGCTACGACGTGGAGCCGCTGGTCACGCTGGAGAGCAAGCGCACGCTTCTCCGCCGCGCCGTGGACGAGCGCTGGCTGCTGGTCTCCACCCACGACCCGTTCACCCCGTGGGGGTACGCCGTGGGCGACGCGAAGGGCGTGAGGCTCGAGGACGTGGGACCCTAGCGGAACCCGGATCGGTGCCGGCCGCGCCGGTAGACAGGCAGGACGCAGTCGGCAGCGAAGCACTTCACCTGAACCACTCTGGAAGACCGAGATGATCGATATCGCACGCGACCCCCGCACCACGCCCGTGATCGTGAGCGCGGTGCGCACCCCGATCGGCCGCTACCTGGGCGCGCTGTCGGCGCTCGCCGCGCCGGACCTGGGCGCCACCGCCATCCGCGAGGCGGTGAGCCGCGCCGGGGTAAACGTGGAGGACGTGGCCGAGGTGATCATGGGGAACGTGGTGCAGGGCGGCGTGGGGCAGGCCCCGGCGCGCCAGGCCACCATCAAGTCCGGCCTCCCGCCCACCGTGAGCGCGCTCACCATCAACAAGGTGTGCGGCAGCGGGCTGAAGGCGGTGATGCTGGCGGCGCAGAGCATCCGCGCGGGCGACAACCAGGTGATCGTGGCGGGGGGGCAGGAGAGCATGTCCAACGCCCCGTTCTACCTCTACGGCTACCGCAACGGCGTCAAGTTCGGCGACCAGACGCTGGTGGACGGGCTGATCCGCGACGGGCTGTGGTGCTCGTTCTGCGACGTGCACATGGGCGGCCACGCCGAGTACACGGCGAAGAAGGCCGGCATCACCCGGCAGATGGCCGACGAGTTCAGCGTCGCCAGCCACCGCAAGGCCGTGGAGGCGATCAAGGGCGGCAAGTTCAAGAACGAGATCGTCCCCGTCGAAGTCCCGGGCCGCAAGGGCGCCACGATCGTGGACACCGACGAGAACCCGCGCGAGGACACCTCGATGGACACGCTGGGCAAGCTGCGCCCGGCGTTCACCAGGGACGCGCCGAAGGACGTGACCGACCCGGTGGTCACCGCCGGCAACGCGAGCTCGATGAACGACGGCGCCAGTGCCGTGGTGGTGGTGAGCGAGGCGTACGCGCGGGCAAACGGGCTGAGCATCCTGGCGCGCATCACCGCCTACAGCACCGGCGCGGTGGAGCCGCGGGAGCTGTTCTTCGCGCCGATCCAGGCGGTCAGGAACCTGATGAAGAAGAGCGGCACCGGGATCGGCGACTACGACCTGATCGAGGCCAACGAGGCGTTCGCGGTGCAGGCGCTGGCCGACGGCGCGGGGCTGGACTGGGACTGGGACCGCGTGAACGTGAACGGCGGCGCCGTGGCGCTGGGCCACCCGATCGGCGCCAGCGGCGCGCGGGTGCTCACCACCCTGGTGCACGCGCTGCACGACCGCGACAAGGAGACCGGCCTGGCCACCCTCTGCCTGGGTGGCGGCGACGCCGTGGCGCTCAGCGTCGAGCGCGTCTGACCCGATGGATCCGCGCCGCCCGGCCCCCCGCCGGGCGGCGCTTCGTTTTTGAACTGCGGGGCCGCAGTTTGTTCTTGGATGTCCGATTGGAATGAGCGCTGAAAACCCGATCTACGAATCCCCCGTCCCACCGGCCCCGCTGCTGCGGCGCGCGCTCTACGGCCCGTACGGCGTGCGCGCGGGGTGGAGGATCGCGCTGTGGACGGGGGCGTTCGTGTTCCTGCTCTCCGCGATGTTCCTGGGGCTGGGAGGCGCGGGCGTGCGGCTGGGGCTGGAGGTGAGCACGGCGGTGGAGCTGGCCGCCGCGCTGGCGGCGGGATGGGGGATGCTGGCGCTGCTGGACCGGCGGCCGCTCGGCGCCCTGGGCTATGCGGCGGACCCCGAGGCCGCGCGCGATTCGCTGCTCGGGTTCGGGATGGGCGCCGCGGCGATCGCGCTGGCCGTGGGTGTGCTCACGGTGGCTGGAACCGTGCGCTGGGTTGCCGACAGCGGCTCGTGGCCCGAATATGTCGCCGCTCTCGGCTCGGCGCTGCTGCTGTACGCCGTGGCCGCGGCCGCCGAGGAGGCGATCTTCCGCGGCTACCTGTTCCAGGCGCTGGTGCAGGGGGTGGGCGCGTGGCCGGCGGTGCTGGGCACGTCGGCCCTGTTCGCGCTGGCGCACCTGCAGAACCCGTCGATCGACGTGCTGGCGCTGGCCAACATCTTCCTGGCCGGCGTGATGCTGGGATGGGCGTACCTGCGCACCCGCTCGCTCTGGTTCTGCACCGCGGTGCACCTGGGGTGGAACTGGATGATGTCGGCCGCGCTGGACTTTCCCGTCAGCGGGCTGGTCCGCGACACGCCGCTGTACGACGTGCGCGCCGTGGGCCCGCGCTGGATGACCGGCGGCGCCTTCGGGCCCGAGGCGGGCGTGGCGGCGACGCTGGTCATCGTCGGCCTGATCGCGCTGCTGCTCTGGGCGCCGTGGGTGCGCGAGTCGGCGCGGATGCGGGCGCTGCGGCCGCTGGTGGACGCGCGGCTGGAGCCGGGCGCATGAGGCGGCGGGCGGCGTTCTGGGGGAGCGCGGCGGGCGCCGGCCTCGTCTTCGCGCTGCTGGTGCCGGTGCTCTTTCCCTTCCGCGCGATGGGGCTGAACCCCGCGGCCGACCGCGACCGCATCTGGCTGCTCACGGTGTTCTGCGCCGGGGTGATGGCGCTGCTCTTCGGGCTCGGCGGCGCGCTGGGCGGGCGCTTCCTGGGGATCCGCGACGTGTACTTCGCGGGAAGCGCGCGCAAGGCGGTGGAGCACCACCGGCAGGCCGGCGCGGCGCTCGAGAGCCGCGGATGGATGAACGCCGGGGTATGGACGGTCGCCTTCGGGGCCAGCCTGATGGCGATCTACTTCGTGCTTTCCCTGGTGTTGAAATGAGTTCGAGAACCTGTTCTGAGGAATAGATCGATGGAGATCCGGAAGGTGGCGGTGATCGGCGCGGGGACGATGGGCAACGGCATCGTGCACGTGTTCGCGCAGCACGGCTACGACGTGACCATGATCGACGTGAGCGCGCAGGCGCTGGAGAACGCACGGAAGACGATCACCGGCAACTTCGACCGGCAGATCAGGAAGGGCGCGGCCAGCGAGGCCGACCGCGACGCCGCCCTGGGCCGCATCGCCACCGCCACCGAGCTGTCCGAGGGGGTGAAGGACGCGGACCTGGTGGTCGAGGCCGCGACGGAGAACACCGAGCTCAAGTTCCGGATCTTCGAGCAGATGGACGCGGCCGCGCCGGCGCACGCCATCCTCGCGACCAACACGTCGTCCATCTCCATCACCGAGATCGCCGCGCGCACCCGGCGGGCCGACCGGGTGATCGGGATGCACTTCATGAACCCCGTGCCGGTGATGAAGCTGGTGGAGATCATCCGCGGGCTGGCGACCTCGGACGAGACGGCGCGCGCGGTCGTCGAGATGTCGGAGAAGCTGGGGAAGACGGTGGCCGAGGCGCAGGACTATCCCGGCTTCGTGTCCAACCGCATCCTGATGCCGATGATCAACGAAGCCGTGTTCTGCCTGATGGAGGGCGTGGCGACCCGCGAGGCCATCGACACGGTGATGAAGCTGGGGATGAACCACCCGATGGGCCCGCTGGCGCTGGCCGACCTGATCGGGCTGGACACCTGCCTGGCGATCATGGAGGTGCTGCACCGCGGCCTGGGCGACGACAAGTACCGCCCCTGCCCGCTGCTGCGGAAGTACGTCGCGTCCGGCAAGCTGGGGCGGAAGACGGGCGAGGGGTTCTACAGCTACGCGGCGGCCTGAACGTGAGCGAAAAGCTGCGCGAGGCCGCCGAGCTGTTCGCGAAGCTCTCGCGCGACGCGGGCCGCGAGCTGACCTACGACGAGGCGGGCGTGGCCTGGGCCGAGCAGTACGTGGAGGCCGTGCGCCCGGTGGAGAGCGAGGACCAGCTGCGCGTGCACACCGCGCTGGTCGGCGCCTTCCTGGGCGAGGCGCTCCTGGCGCGGCACGGCGGCGCGTGGGTGGAGGACGAGGGCGAGTGGGCGGTGGACCTGGCCGACGGCTCGCGCGTCCACCCCTTCCGCGCGACGATGGCGCAGCTGCGCGAGGGGAGCGAGGCGGGCGAGTCGATCCTCACCCTCTTCCGCGCCGCGGGCGGAGGCGAGGCGGCGGAGAGCGGGAGCGCGGACGCGGCGCCGTCGCTCTCCATCGACCCCGTGCGCGAGGCGGCGCGGCGCTTCGCGGCGGTGATCGAGGGGAACGGCGGGCCGGCGGAGTACGGCGACGAGATGATCGCCTTCGTCGACCAGTTCGTGGAGGGGACGCGGCCGGTGGACCCCGACCTGCTGGACCAGTACACCACCCTGATCGGGGCGGTGCTGGGCGAATCGATCGTCGCCACGTACGGCGGCGCGTGGGTGCCCACCCGCGAGGGGTGGGCCGTGCGCTGGGACGAGCGCAGCCAGGTGCTCCCCTTCGACCGCGCCCGCAAGCACCTGGTGGAAGGCCCCGACGAGAGCGTGCTGGCGCTGTTCCGCTCCATCCCGCTCGTCTTCGCGAACGTGATCGAGCGCGGCGAAGCGTAGGCACGGCAACGAGCTGGCGGGATCTCCCGGACCCCCCGGGGTGGTGCGGTCCGCAATTGTTTAGTGATTGAACGAAATGAATTCCGAACAGCAGCAGATCCGCGACCTGGCGCGCGAGTTCGCCGACAACGAGATCGTGCCCCACGCCGTAGAGTGGGACCGCGAGGGCGAGTTCCCGCGCGAGGTGATCGCGAAGCTGGGCGAGCTCGGCTTCCTTGGGATGCTGATCCCCGAGGAGTGGGACGGGCTGGGGCTCGACACGCTGTCGTACCTCGTGGCGCTGGAAGAGATCGCGCGCGGCGACGCCAGCGTGGCGGTGGCGATGAGCGTGCACAACTCGCTGCCCACGCAGATGATCCTGGCCCACGGGAGCGACGGGCAGAAGGAGCGCTTCCTGAAGCCGATGGCCCGCGGCGAGTCGCTGGGCGCTTTCTCGCTCTCGGAGCCGGACAGCGGATCGGACGCGGCGGCGATGCAGGCGCAGGCGCGGCGGGTGGACGGCGGGTGGGTGCTGAACGGCGCCAAGGCGTGGGTCACCAACGGCGGCTTCGGCGACGTGGTGATGACCATGGTGCGCACCGACCAGCCGGGGAACCGCCGCGGCAGCCGCGGGATCGGCGCCTTCATCGTGCCCACCGGCACGCAGGGGTACGTGATCGGGAAGAAGGAAGACAAGATGGGCCAGCGCGCCAGCGAGACGGTGGGCGTGGCCTTCGAGGAGATGTTCATCCCCGACGAGCAGGTGCTGGGCGAGCCGGACCACGGCTTCATCTACGCCATGCAGGGGCTGAACGGCGGCCGGATGGGGATCGCCGCGCTGGCCATCGGCATCGCCCAGGCGGCGCTGGAGCACTCCATCCGCTACGCGGGCGAGCGCCGGCAGTTCGGGCGGCCGATCAAGGACTTCCAGGGGGTGCAGTTCAAGCTGGCCAACATGGCCACCCGCGTGGAGGCGGCGCGCGGGCTGCTGCACCGCGCCGCGCTGCTGAAGGACGAGGGGCAGAAGGTGAGCTCCATCGCCAGCATGGCCAAGCTGTTCGCCAGCGAGACGGCCATGTACGTCACCACCGAGGCGATCCAGGTGTTCGGCGGCTACGGGTACATGAAGGAGTACCCGGTGGAGAAGCTCTTCCGCGACGCCAAGGTCACCGAGATCTACGAGGGCACCAGCGAGATCCAGCGCACCGTGATCGCGCGCGAGCTGTATCGATAGCGCGTGGACCGGCCTCGACGGACGCCGGACCCGAAGACCGTCGAACCGAAGCGGCAACCGCCGGACACGACCGGCGCCGGAACCCTGAACATCGAAAGCTGGAACGGCATGGAACTGTTCGACCTGATTGCGCAGCACGAGCACGAGCAGGTGGTGTTCTGCCACGAGCCCTCGTGCGGCTACAAGGGAATCATCGCCATCCACAACACCGTGCTGGGGCCGGCGCTGGGCGGCACGCGCTTCTGGAACTACGGGAGCGACCAGGAGGCGTTCATCGACGCGCTGCGGCTGTCGCGCGGGATGACGTACAAGGCGGCGGTGGCCGGGCTGAACCTGGGCGGCGGGAAGAGCGTGATCATCGGCGACCCCAGGAGCGTGCGCCGCGAGGAGATCTTCCGCGCGCACGGCCGCTTCGTGGAGAGCCTGAAAGGGCGCTACATCACCGCCGAGGACGTGAACACCTCGCCCGACGACATGGAGTACGTGGCGATGGAGACGCAGCACGTCACCGGCCTTCCCGGCACCTCGGGCGACCCGTCCCCCGTGACGGCGTACGGCGTGTACCAGGGGATCAAGGCGGCGGCCCGGCACCGCTACGGCAGCGACGACCTGAGCGGGAAGACGGTGACCGTGCAGGGCGTCGGCCACGTGGGCTACTACCTGTGCCAGTACCTGCAGGGCGACGGCGCGCGGCTGGTGGTCACCGACATCGACGCCGAGAAGGTGCAGCGCGTGGTGCGCGACTTCGGCGCCACGGCCGTCGGCCCGGACGAGATCTACGCGGTGGAGGCGAGCGTGTACGCGCCGAGCGCGCTGGGCGCCACCATCAACGACCAGACGCTGCAGGTGCTGAAGGTGGACATCGTGGCCGGCGCGGCGAACAACGTGCTGGCCGAGGAGCGCCACGGCGACGAGCTGCACCGCCGCAACGTGCTGTACGCGCCCGACTACGTGATCAACGCCGGCGGCCTGATCAACGTGTGCGGCGAGCTGAACGGCTGGGCGCCCGAGCGCAGCATGCGCAAGGCGGGCGACATCTACAACACCCTGCTGCGCCTGTTCGAGCTCAGTGCCGCCGAGGGGATCCCCACCTACCAGGCCGCCGACCGGCTGGCGGAGGACCGCATCGCCAGCGTCGGCACGATCCAGCGGACGTGGGTGTGAGGAACGGCTGAACGGCTGAACGGCTGAACGGGTGCGGGAGTGCGGGAGTGCGGGAGTGCGGGAGTGCGGGAGTGCGTCAACAGCGTGCTGAGTGCGACGAGCGCGGGCTGCCGGATCGGCGGCCCGCGCTCGCGTTCGTGTTTGAACGCACGGGCGCACTCACGCACCAGCGCACCTGTTCAGCCCCGCCTGCGGCATGAAGAAGAGCGCCTCCCCCGGAACCCGGGGGAGGCGCTTCGATTCAGCCTGGACGGCTGCTGATCAGTAGCTGACCCGGTGCGACTTGTCGACGTTGTTGCCGATCACCGCGCCGGCCACGCCGCCCAGCACGCCGCCCACGATCGCGCCGCGCACCCGGTGGCGCCCGCCGCCCGCCACCGCGCCGATCACGGCGCCCGTACCGGCGCCGATGGCGGCGTCACGGCGGGTGTGCTTCACGGTGGTCACCCGCGGCTGGCGGTACACCGGCTCGCTGCTGGCGTAGGTGCCGCTCGAGCTGCTGCGGCCGCTGCTGCTGCGGTGGCGGCGCGCGCTGGACGAGTGGTGCGTGGTGCTCGACGTGCTCTTCTTCTCGGCCACCTTGGTCTCGGCCACCGGGGCCGCGGCGGGCTGCGCCACGGGCGCCTGGTTCAGCTCGGTGGCGGTGGCGGCCACCACGGGCTGCGCCGGCTGCGTCATCAGGCTGTCCAGCCAGGTCAGCTGGGGCTGCGCGGGCTGCTGGGCCGTCTGCGCATCGCGCCCGCACGCCGCGGCGCCCACCAGAGTGGACATGATCACCGCAAGTTTCACAACGCGCATCGGTCTGCTCCTCCGTTTGATCACAGTCGCGAAGCCCAGCGCGGCCCGCCTTCTCGCCGCCTCTCGCGAAGATCACCGTCTTCGCGCTCACTGACGCTCCGGGTGGGTTCGGCCTTCTCATAAAGCATGGACGGTGCCAACACGCCCAACCGCCCATAAGTGCTTCTAATATAACACCTTATGCGCAAACATGCCACCCTCTGATACGCGTGTCGTAGCACATCGCGAAGCAGACATAAATTCTACTCGAAATCTGCCACATACAGGTGACACGCGTCGTCCTCCACGATCATCGTCGCGAATCGGAGCAATCGATCATCAGTCGGACGCGATATTTCTCCCACAGAGTGCACAGAGTTCGCGGAACCGGCAGGTACAGTTCCGTGAACTGGGATTGCCCCCCGTAGATGGACACACCGAAGCCGGTAAGTTACCGGCAAAGGAGGTGTCCCATGGCAGGCAAGCGAAGGCAGTTCACGCGCGAGTTCAAGCTGGAAGCGGTGCGGATGATCACGAGCGGGGAGCGGAAGGCGGAAGAGCTCGCGCGGGATCTGGGGGTTCGGGCTGACATCCTGCGGGGGTGGCAGAAGCAGGCGGAAGGTCGGGCCGGGCTGACGAAGGACGACGTGTTCCCGGGCAACGGGAAGCTGACGAGCAAGGACGAGGAGATCCGGGATCTGCGGCGCCAGCTGGAGGAGGTGACGCAGGAGCGGGACTTCCTAAAAAAAGCGGCGGCGTACTTCGCGAAAGGGTCGCGGTGAAGTACGCCTGCATCGAGCAGCACCGGGAGGAGTTCCCGGTCGTGCTCATGTGCCGTGTGCTGAACGTGATGCGCTCGGGTCGCGAGGGGCGGCTGAAACCACGCGCTACGACCACAGGAAGCCTCGCAAACCGCGCGCGGCTGATCGGCGGACGCGGTTCGGGAGGCAATCGACCAGTGCCTGGGTGTGGTAAAGCGCCTCCGCCGAAACCGGCAGAGGCGCTTCAGCATTCAGCACTTCCGTACCCCGTACCCCGTACCCCGTACCCCGTACCCCGTACCCCGTACCCCGTACCCCGTACCCCGCACCCCCGCACCTACTTCCCCCACACGCTCAGTACGCTGGAGAAATCGTCCGTCCACGGCGCGATGTTCCGCGGGTTGCGTACGGGGCGCCAGAACGAGTCGACGGCCAGGGTGCCCAGGTCGGCCTCGCTGCGCGCGACGATGGCCCATACGCTGGCGGAGTGCAGGTACTCGCTGGGGGCGCTGCTCCCCACCCGCGCCGCCAGCCCGTGCTGGCGCGCCAGCGCGGCCACCACGGGCTGCAGGTCCAGGTAGCGGTTGCTCAGGTGCAGCGCCACCACGCCGCCGGGGGCCAGCTTGTCCAGGTACACGCCCAGCGCCTCGCTGGTGAGCAGGTGCACGGGGATCGCGTCGGAGTTGAACGCGTCCACCAGGATCATGTCGTAGCCGTGCGGCGGCGCGTGGGCGATGGAGAGCCGCGCGTCGCCCAGCACCACCCGCGGCCGCGCCGGCGACTCGCTGAGGTAGCGGAAGTACTTCGGGTTGCGCGACATCTGCAGCACGCCGGGGTCGATCTCGTAGAAGGTCCAGTCCTCGCCCGCGTTGGAATACGCCGCCAGGGTGCCGGTGCCCAGGCCGATCACCGCCACGCGCCGGTGCCCCGCCTCCTCCGCGCGCGCGGCGAACAGTCGGCCCAGCGGCCCGCTGCGCACGTAGTAGGTCAGCGGCTCGCGCGTCTGGCCGGGGATCATGCTCTGCGCGCCGTGCAGGGTGGAGCCGTGGTACAGCGCGTGGTACAGGCCGTGGCCCACGTTCAGCACGGTGAAGCGGCCGTAGAACGAGCGGTGCGCCAGCAGCGTGTCCTCATCCTGCAACACCCACCAGCTGCGGATGAACAGCGACGCGCCCACGCACACCGCCAGCCACGCTGGCGTGCGGCCCAGCGACGCCGCCACCAGCGTCAGCAGCACGGTGGCCAGGAACAGCTGCATCCCGTGCGAGATCCCCGGCACGCCGGTGCGAGACACCAGCATCAGCGCGAAGACGAACGCGCCGGTGCGGATCAGGGAGATGGCCGTTCGGCGGCCGGTGGGGCGCCCCGTGGGCCAGGGCCGCGCCAGGCACGCCAGCGTCAGCACGATCGGGTACTCCCAGGTGCGGGTGAACACCAGCGGCGCCACCAGCACGTTGAAGATCCCGCCCAGCACCCCGCCCACCGCGATCCACAGGTAGAACTCGGTCAGGTGCCGCACCGACGGCCGCCGCCGCGCCAGCTCGCCATGGCACACCATCCCCGTGACGAACAGGCCCAGCAGGTGGAGGGGGATCACCTGCAGCGGCTTGCGCGTGTAGCCGTACATCAGCAGCAGCGAGATGGCGGCGATCACGAACGGCTGCACCGCCAGCATCCACCGGTGCCGCAGCGGCGGCCGCGCGGCGAAGGCCAGGGTGAAGGTGAGCAGGTACAGCGCGAGCGGCACCACCCACAACAGCGGCACCGGCGCCACGTCGGTGGTGATGAAGCTGGTCACGCTCAGCAGCAGCGACGACGGGATGAACGCCAGCCCGATCCAGACCAGCCGTTCGCGCCCGGCCACCGGCCCCGCGTCCGCCCCGTCCCCTTCCCCGCCCGACTCCGCCGCATCCGCCGCCGCGATCGCGTCCGCCGGCGACAGGCGCCACAGCACGAAGCCGGCGGCGACCACCAGCACCGCCAGAACGCCGTAGCCGGCCGCCCAGGTGCCGCTCTGCCGGGCCAGGCGCAGGCGCGGCTCCATCACGAAGGGGTAGCCCAGCAGCGCCAGCATGCTCCCCAGATTGCTGGCGGCGTACAGCCAGTACGGGTTCCTGGCGCCCGGGTGGCCGGTGCCCGCGAACCACTTCTGCAGCATCGGCCCGGTGGCGGAGAGGGCCAGGAAGGGCAGCCCCACGGTGGTGGCCATCAGCCAGAGCAGCCAGGGGATCGGCGCTTCCCCGCCGCGCGGGGCGGCGCCGGCCACGCTCACCGGCAGCATCAGCGCGGCCAGGGCCAGCAGGACCACGTGCGCCGCGGCCTGCCGGCGGATCCCCAGGTGCTTGGCGCCCAGGTGGGCGTAGAGGTAGCCGCCCAGCAGCGCCGCCTGGAAGAAGAGCATGCAGGTGTTCCACACCGCCGGCGTGCCGCCCAGCAGCGGCAGCACCATGCGGCTGAACATCGGCTGCACCAGGAAGAGCAGGAAGGCGCTGCTGAAGATGGCCGCCGTGTACACCACCAGCACCGCCCGGTCGCGCCCGGTGGAGGCGGCGGCCGCGGCGGCGGGCGGGGCCGCAGGAACGGCCTGGGTCTGCTGGGTCAAAAGGGCAGCGCTGCGCGGAGGTTGGCCGGCGGTGGGAGAGAAAGACGGTAAGATGGCGGATCGCGCCGCCCCGTCAACTCGCCACGCCGTTTCCGATTCGCCTTCCCTGGAGAAATCCGTGGAGGTGCCAGCGCTGCCGATTGGTCTCACGGAGGGCCGGAAGAACGGAGAACTGCGTCTCCAGCCGTGCTTCTTCCACGCCGGACGATGCCGCGACAGAACTCGGGACACCGAAGCAACGGTACTGGATGGTTCAGGCAGTTCCTCCGTTTCTCCGTCCCTCCGTGAGAGCCCCTGCCGGAAAACTCTCTTCGGCATGGGCACCCGCCGCTCACGAGTCGAGCTCGTCGTCGTCGGCCGCGCCGGAGTGGTAGGCGGCCAGCAGGCGGTCCAGCCGCGGGCGCGAGATCCCCAGGATGCGGGCGGCGCGGCTCTTGTTGCCGCGGGTGTGGGCCAGCACCCGCTCCACGTGCCGCCGCTGCGCCTCGGCCAGGGTGCCCAGCGGCTCGGGCACGGCCGCGGCCGACTCGCCGCCGGCCGGGGCGGAGCCGATCGGCGGCGCCAGGTCGAAGTCTTCGGGCGAGAGCGCTTGGCCGCGGGCGAGGACGGCGGCGCGCAGGATGGCGTTCTCCATCTCGCGCACGTTGCCGGGCCAGTCGTGCCCGGCCAGCATCTGCATCACCGGCGGGGGGATGACGCGCACCTCCTTGTTCAGCTCGCGCGCGGCCCGGCCCAGCAGGTGCTGCGCCAGCGCCGGGATGTCGTCGCGCCGCTCGCGCAGCGGGGGGATGTGCATCTCCACCACGCGCAGGCGGAAGTACAGGTCCTCGCGGAACTTCCCCTGCCGCACCAGCTCCTCGAGGTTGCGGTGGGTGGCCGCGATCACCCGCGCCTGGGTGGTGCGCGCCTTCTCGCCGCCCACGGGGTGGAACTCCTTCTGCTGGATCACGCGCAGCAGCTTGGCCTGGAAGGCGGGGCTGGTGTCGCCGATCTCGTCCAGGAAGATGGTGCCGCTCCCCGCCAGCTCGAACTTCCCCTTGCGGTCGCGGTCGGCGCCGGTGAACGCGCCCCTCACGTGGCCGAACAGCTCGCTCTCCAGCAGCGACTCGGCCATGGCGGTGCAGTTGATGGCCACGAACGGCTCGGCCGCCCACGGCCCGTACTCGTGGATGGCGCCGGCCACCAACTCCTTCCCGGTCCCCGTCTCGCCGCGGATCAGCACCGGGGCGCGGGTCCCCGCCACCATCCCGATCAGCTTGTAGATCTCGATCATCCGCGGAGAGCGGCCCACCGCGTACGCCAGCCGCTCGTCGGCTTCGCCGCCGCCCTGGGCGCGGGCGCGGGCCGCGCGGTCGCGCAGGCAGCGGGCGACCAGGAGGTCGAGCTGCTCCAGGTCCAGCGGCTTGGCCAGGAAGTCGTAGGCGCCGCCGCGCATGGCCTGGATGGTGGTGCCCATGTCGTCGTAGCCGGTCATCACCACCACGTCCACGCCGGGCATGGCGGCGTTCAGGCGCTGCAGCAGCTCCAGGCCGGTCATCCCGTCCATGTGCACGTCGGTCAGCACCAGGTCGGGGCGGAACTCGTGCACGGCGCCGAGCGCCTGCTCGGCGCTCCCGGCGGCGCGCACCTCCCACCCCTCGCGGCGGAAGTGGAACTCCAGCGCCATCCGCGCGCCGGCGTCGTCGTCAACGATCAGGATTCTGCGGCTCACGGTTCAGATCCGGTTCCATGTATGTAGATCGTGCCCATCCAGCCACCCCGCGCGCCCGGTGTTTCGCGCCAGGTGCAAAGGTGAGCGCCCCCACGCCCGCGTCCATCCCTCCCGGCGACGACGCCACCCCCCCGCACCTCCGCACCTCAGCACCTCCGCACCTCCGCACCTCCGCACCTCCGCACCTCCGCACCTCCGCACCTCACGCGCGTCCCCTCACGCACTCCGCGCGAGGGGACGAGCGTCCGGGTCCGGGAGCGCTACCTTCGCCGCTCGGGGTGGCCGTGGTGATGCGGCGGCGGCGGGGGCGGGCCGTGCGGGCCGGGGCTCCCGTCGGGGGGCGAGCCGTGGAACTGGCAGCAGCCGGCGGCGCAGGTCATCCAGACGTACGCGGGGTCGCTGAGCTGCGCGCCGGCGGCGTCGTCGTCCACGAAGGCGCTGGGCCCGCCGCGCCACTCCGCCGGCCGGGCGTGCATCGCCACCAGCCCCGTGGTGGCCGACGAGTCCGGCCGCCACTGGGCGTGCGAGTCGGGCCAGGAGTGGTCTTCCCTGTGGAAGCGGAAGAACCAGCTGCTGGAGTTCTGCGGGATGTTGTGCACCCTGCCGGCCCAGTTCGCCACCGACACGCTCTTCCCGCCCTGCACCAGCAGGTACACCACGCCGCTGGTGTTCAGGCGGCCGAAGCCCAGGTTGGCCGGGTTCCACCCCGACTCGCGCGTCACCCGCCCCGCGATGCGGACGCTGTCCTGCATCACCGCCGCCGAGTCCAGGCAGTTGGCCCGGCTCTCGGCTTCCACCGTCCCGCGCATGGGGGCGCAGGTGGTGTCGCGGCCGGGGCACGGGGTCACGGTCCTGGTCTCGGCACCCACGAACGACAGGCCGTTCAGGAAGCTCTGGAAGGGGGCGAAGGGGGCGCCGCTCTGAATCAGCGCCGCGGGAACCACCGGCGGGGGGGCGCAGGTCTGCGCCACCGCGGCCGACGGCAGCGCGGCGGCCCAGCACGCCGCCGCCACGCGCGCGGCGGCCAGCGTGGTGCTTCGCGTCCGCCTCCGCTCCGGCCGGGCCGGGGTCCTCGGGCCCGCCGGGCGGTACCAGGGTACGGGGCTCATCGTTTCCTCCACATCAGGGGGATGGGAAAGGATCCGGCACGTGTCCGGAAGGAAGCACCCGCCGCGCGCCAGGGTTGGCGCGGGGGTGCCGGCAAGGTCGAGTTCGGCTCGCGGGAAACGGCCCCGGCGCGGGGCCCGCGGGCAAACTACATCGGTTTCGGCCGGGAACAAGGAAGGCGGGGGCATCTGCATCTCCTTTCCGTAACAATGTCCATCATAGTCACCCGGTTTCGGCCATCGGGAGCACAGTTTTACGATTTATCCGACCCGAAGCAGGCGTAACCCCACTCATCTCAGGTAGCCGCGGGGCTTGCGTGTGTCCGCCGCCTGCCCCACTATGCGTTTCCGCGGTCAACCTGGTTTCTCCGCGCTATCACCCCCGCGCAAACTCGTGTTTTTTCTCAAGCTCCTGGGCTGCGCCGCGCTGGAGCGCGACGGCGTTCCCGTCTCGGGGCGGGCCGTGCACCGGCGGCGCATGGCGCTGCTGGCCGTGCTGGCCGCCGCCCGCGGACGCATGGTGGGGCGCGAGCGGCTGATCGGGTACCTGTGGCCCGACCACCCGGGCGACGCCGCGCGCCACCTGCTCAGCGAGTCGCTCTACATCCTGCGCAAGGCGCTGGGCGACGACGCCTTCGTGGCCGCCGGCGACGAGATCGCGCTGGACCCGGGGGTGGTGGGCAGCGACCTGCACGGCTTCCTGGCCGCGCTCGACGCCGACCACCCCGAGCAGGCGGTGGCGCTCTACGCCGGGCCGTTCCTGGACGGCTTCTACGTGAGCGAGGCGCCCGACTTCGAGCGCTGGGCCGAGCAGGAGCGCGACCGCCTTTCCCGCGCCCACGCCCGCGCGCTCGAGGCGCTGGCCGAATCGGCCGAAGCCGACGGACAGCCGCTGCGCGCGGCGGAGTGGTGGAAGCGGCTGGCGCGCGAGGATCCGTACAGCTCCCGCGTGGCGCTCAGGGTGATGCAGGCGCTGGAGGCGGGGGGCGAGCGCGCCGCCGCGGTCCGCCACGCCTCGGTCCACGCGGCCCTCGTCCGCGAGGAGCTGGGCGCCGAGCCCGACGCCGAGATCGAGTCGCTGGCCCGGCGCCTGCGCGAGGCGCCGCGCGCCGCGCCGGTGGAGGCGCCGGTGCTGGCCCCCGCCGCGTCCTCCTCGTCCTCACGGACCGCCGTGGCCGCCGCGCCGGCGGAGAGCGTGGCCGGCGCCGCCGTGGCCGAGCCGCCGCGCGCGGCCACCGTCGAAGTCTTCACCACCGCGCCCGCCACCCCGGTCCCCGCGGCCGGGCCCCGCCGCCGGTGGACCCCGGGGCGCGTCCGCGTGGCCGGGACGCTGGCGGCGGTGGCGCTGGCCGCCGTCCTCTTCTTCGTCTTCCGGCGGCCCGGCGCCGCGGGGCTCGACGCATCCACCTACATCGTCCTCCCGCTGGCGCAGCGCAGCGGCCCCGGCGCCAACGTCCTTTCCCCCGACCAGGCCGAGCTGCTGCTGCACGACGCGCTGTCGCGCTGGACCGACGTACGGCTGGTGGACGCCCAGCGCGCCCGCGACCTGATGACGCGCCACGGCCCCCCCGGCACCCTTTCGCAGGCGCGCAGGATCGCCGAGGACGCGGGCGCGGGGCGGCTGGTGTGGGGCGAGATCACCCCGCTGGGCGACAGCGTGGCCGTGCGCGCCGCGCTCTACGACACCAACGGCGGCGGCTCGCTGGCCGAGCGCACCGTGCGCATCGGGCGCGACCTGGGCGGGGTGACGCAGCGCATCGGCACGCTGGCGGCGGCGCTGCTGGGGCGCGCGGGGTCGGTGGACGGCGACCCGGGCACCACCTCGCTGGCGGCATGGCAGGCGTACCAGGCGGGGCGGCTCGCGATGGGACGGTGGGACCTTTCCCGCGCGCGCGACGAGCTGGCGCGGGCGGTGGCGCTGGACCCGGCGTACGCGAGCGCCCACCTGTGGCTGGCGCAGGCGATGGCGTGGAGCGGCGACCCCGTGCCGTCGGAGTGGAAGGAAGACGCCGCGCGCGCGGCGGCCGACTCGGCGCACCTGTCCCCGCGCGAGCGGGCGCTGGCGCAGGGGCTGGTGGCGCTCTCCGAGAACCGCTTTCCCGACGCGTGCCGCCACTACGGGGCGATGGTGGCGCACGACTCCACCGACTTCGCCGCCTGGTACGGCGTGGGCGAGTGCCAGTCGCTCGACCGCACGGTGGTGAAGGACCCCTCCAGCCCCTCGGGGTGGCGCTTCCGCAGCAGCTACCACCAGGCGATCGACGCGCTGAGCCGGGCGCTGCGCACGGTGCCCTCGGCGCTGCAGGCGTTCCGCGGCGCCGGCTTCGAGCGCCTGCAGCGGCTGCTGCAGACCGACGACCGCTGGCTGCGCTGGGGCTACGCCGTGCAGGCGCCGGGCGACACCACCTGGTTCGCGGGCTACATCGGGCTGCAGGCCGACACGGTGGCGTACGTGCCCTGGACGGTGGAAGACGTGGCGGCGCTCAAGAAGGAGACGATCCCGCCCACGCGCGCCGCGGCCGGGGCGCGCAACCGGAAGGTGCTGGCCGACGTGCTGCGCGAGTGGGTGCGCGCCTTCCCGCAGAGCCCCGACGCGCACGAGGGGCTGGCGCTGGGGCTGGAGGCGATGGGCCGCATCCGCGAGGTGCGGCAGGGCCAGCCCAGCGCCTTCAGCGAGGTGGCCCGCGCCCGCGAGCTGGCGGCGGACCCGCGGCAGCGGCTGCGGCTCTCCATCGCCCAGGTGCGCCTGCACCTGCGCGTGGGCGACTTTCCCCGCGCCCGCGCCGCCGCCGACTCGGTGCTGCGCCAGTGGAGCCGCCCCGGCCCGCGCGACTCGCGCGACCTGGCGCCGCTGGCGGTGCTCACCGGCCGCGCCAGCCAGGCGGTGGCGATGCTGCGCGCCGCGGCGCCCGAGCGCTCCTTCTCCACCCCGCGCGGCCGGGTGGTGGACGTTCCCGTCCCCATCATCGAGGCGCAGGGCGACCTGGTGGTGTACTCGGCGCTGGGGATGGCGGCCGAGTACCAGCAGGCCGAGGCGCGGCTGGAGCGGCTGGTGACGGCGTGGATCGACGACCCGGCGCGGCGCGAGGTGGCGCGCACGGCGCTGCTGAACTCGCCCCGCCGCCTTTCCGGCGCCTACGGCGTCCGCGGCGGCGCGCCGATCGCCGAGCCCGACCCCGAGGTGGAGATGCAGCAGATGCTGGCGCGCGGCGACGCGGCGGGGGTGCGCGCCCGGCTGGCGGCCATGACCGAGGCGCTGGGCACCCGCCGACCGGGCGACCGCGACCTGTCGTACGTCTTCCCCGAATCGGGGCTGCGGCTGGCGGTGGGCGACACCACCGGCGCGCTCGCCGAGCTCGACCGCACGCTGGTGGCGCTCGAGGCGCTCCCCGTCAACGTGCTGGTGAACCCCGAGGAGACCGGCGCGCTGCCGGGGATGATGCGCCTGCGCGCCCAGGTGGCCGCCGCCCGCCGCGACGCGCGCACCGCCGCGGCCTGGCGGAACGCGCTCTCCGCCCTCTGGGCCGGGGCCGAGCCGGGGATCCGCGCCTCCATCGCACGCTAGCGATCTTCCGCCCTCCGACCGCACCGTTCAGCCGCCCGGCACTCCCGCCGGGCGGCTGATTGGTTTGCGACGGATCCCGAAGCCAGGGGCTCACGAACGACTGGTTCGGTTGGATCACCGCGCCAGGGTCACGATCAGGAATCGACCTCGCTTCCGGTGCTCCCTCTGTCGACTACGTGTCCGGATGACACTCGTCCCTGAGTAATCCCGGGTAGATCCGGACGTTGCAGCGGAATGACGGAGCGGTATCAGATGTTCTCAAAATCACTGTTTGTTTACCAGATCTGAAACGAAATCTGCAACGCGTAAACACGGCCATACTTCACAAGTCATTGCAGGGTAACGGAGATGAACGGGTGGATGAGAGGAGGTTGATACCGCGCGAGAGGCGCGCGGCAGGTGCTTGAGAGCGCGAACGCAGGTTTGAGCGCGTGACCGGCGGCGACCCTGCCGCCCCACCCGACCCGACCCGCTGCGAAAGCCGTCCGATGCGCGCTCCCGTCCGTTCGCTCCCCGCCGCCCCCCGCCGCGACGCCGCCACCCCCACCCGCCGCCGCCGCGCCGCCCAGCTGCGCGTGGCCCCCGCCGCCGACGCCGTGGACGCGAGCTCGTGGATCCACCCGCGGCCGGCCCCCGCTCCGGCGGCGCCGCGGTGGGGCGACCAGGCGGTGGCGGCGGTGAGCCACGACCTGCGCAACCCGCTCAACTCGATCTCGCTGGCCGCCGAGCTGCTGAGCCGCGCCTGGCCCAGCGACCCGGCTCTAGAGGCCGAGCGCGGCCTGCTGGACGCCATCCTGGCCAGCACCGAGCAGGCGCGCCGGCTGGTGATGGACCTGCTCGACCAGTCGCTGCTGGACGCCGGCGGCATCCCCGTCACTCCCGAAGCCGTGGAGCTGGGGCCCGTGCTGCGCGCCGCCGCCGAGTCGCACCGGCTGCTGGCCCAGCAGCACGGCGTCACGCTCCACGTGATCGACGCCGTCCCCGCCGCCGTGCTGGCCGACGCGGCCCGCATCGACCAGGTGCTGGGGAACCTGATCGGCAACGCGCTGGCGCACACCCCGCACGGCGGCCGTGTGGCCATCGCCGCCGAGCGCGTGGACGGCGAGGTGCGCGTGAGCGTGAGCGACACCGGCCGGGGAATCCAGCCGGACGACCTCGCTCGTATCTTCGACCGGAACGTCCGCGGCGCCGGCAGCACGAGCCACGGCGCCGGCCTGGGGCTGTCCATCGCCCGCGCCATCGTGGAGGCGCACGGCGGCCGCATCCAGGTCCAGAGCGCGCCCGGCCAGGGCGCCACCTTCACCTTCACCCTCCCTCTCGCGTAAGCGCGCCCGGCGCCCCCCGCGAGCCAAGCCTTCCGCCATCACGATTTACCGGGCTCTTCCCCGCCCCGCACCCCGCCACTCCCCGCGCCCGGTCTCGCACGAGACCGGGCGCGCCGCCTTTCCTGGATGGTGCGGAGGTGCGGGGGTGCGGAGGTGCGGAGGTACGCGACCGCCGCGCGCCGGCATCGCGTCCGCGCCAGCGTCAGTAGTCCGCGCAGGCGGACTTCGTGTAGTCGTTGCGGCGAATTCATTCGCCCTGCCGATCTCTGCTCCCGAGATCTCCCCGCCTTGCCACCGGTCCCCCTACGCCCGAACTTCACCGCGGTTAGAGCGCTGTCATCCGGAGATACAGGCGAATGGCGGAATACGAGGTTACGCGCGTCACCGCGGTCCCCGAGGGCGAGGCGCGCGGGTTCACGGTGGGCGGCGAAGAGATCGTGCTGTGCAACGTCGAGGGCGAGATCTACGCGCTGCAGGGGATCTGCACGCACGAGGAGCTGCCTTTGGACGGGGGCGAGGTGGAAGACGGGAAGCTGACCTGCGAGTGGCACGGCGCGGTGTTCGACATCCGCACCGGCGCCGTCTGCTCGCCCCCCGCCAGCGTCCCCCTGCGCGGCTTCGACACCCGCGTGGACGACGAGGGCCGCATCTTCGTGACGATCTGAAGTGCCACCCATCCACCTGGACGGAGCCCGCGTCGCCATCGTGATGATGAGCGCCGTCGGCGACGCGGTGCACGTGCTGCCGGTGGTGAACGCGCTCAAGCGCGCCGCGCCGTCGCTCCATCTCACCTGGCTGCTGCAGCCGCTCCCCGCCACCCTCGTGACCGGCCACCCAGGGGTCGACGAGATCGTGATCGTCGACCCGAAGCGCGGCTGGCGCGGGTTGATGGACGCGGGGATGGCGCTGCGCCGCGGCCGGTTCGACCTGATCATCGACCTGCAGGTGGCGTTCAAGGCCGGCCTGGTCACCGCGCTGGGGAAGGCGCCGGTGAAGCTGGGCTTCGACCGGGCGCGGGCGCGCGACCTCAACTGGCTGTTCACCAACCGCCGCATCCCGCCGCGCCCGCCGCAGCACGTGCAGGCGCAGTACTTCGAGTTCCTCGCCGCGCTGGGGATCGATCCCGCGCCCGTGGAGTGGCAGCTCGGCCCGTGGGAGCACGAGCGCCAGTGGCAACGCGGCTTCGTCGCGGAGGTGGGCGCGCCGTTCGCGGCCGTCAACCTCGCCACCAGCAACCCGGACCGGGACTGGCTGCCGGAGCGCTGGGCGGCGGTGATCGACGCGCTGCACGAGCGGTATGGATTGACGTCCGTGCTGGTCGGAGGGCCCTCGGAGCGGGAGAAGGAGATCGAGCGGGAGATCCGCGCCGCCGCGCGCCACCAGCCGGTGTCCGCGCTCGGGAGCGGGCTGCGCAAGCTGGTGGGCATCGTGGACGCGGCGGAGCTGGCGCTGGCGCTGGACAGCGCGCCGCTGCACATCGCCGTCGCGCTCGGCCGGCCCGTGATCAGCCTGATGGCCAACGCCGACCCGCGGCGGACCGGGCCGTTCGACCGCTTCCACGACCTGATCGTGGACGCCTACCACGACCCCGGCGAGCAGTCGCCGGTGTCGATGCGGCGCCGCTGGGGCCGCATGCCGCGGATCACGGTGGACGACGTGCTGAGCAAGGTGGAGCTGTGGGACGCACGGTATCGCAGCCGCTGACGCTCCAGCCCGGCGCGCGCGTCTGCATCGTGCTCCTCACCGCGGTGGGCGACGCGGTGCACGCGCTGCCGGTGCTGAACGCGCTCAAGCGCCACGTCCCCGGCGTCCAGGTCACCTGGGTGATCCAGCCCGGCCCCACGGGTCTCGTCCGCGGCCATCCGGCGATCGACGAGCTGATCATCTTCGAGCGCAAGCGCGGGCTGCGCGGGTTCCTGGACGTCCGTCGGGAGCTGGCGGGGCGCGAGTTCGACCTCGTCCTCCTGCTGCAGCCGTACCTGAAGGCCGCGGTGATCGCCGGCTTCGCGCGCGCGCCGCTCAAGCTGGGGTACGACCGCGTGCGCGCCCGGGACCTGAGCTGGCTGCCGACGAATCGCCACCTCCCGCCCCACCCGCCGCAACACGTCCAGGACCAGTACCTCGAGTTCCTGGCCGCGCTCGGCATCCCCGCCCAACCGCTGGTGTGGGATCTGGGGCCGACACAGGAAGAGGCCGCGCGCTACGCAGAGCTCCTTCCGCCGCACGACGGGCCGACCGTCGCCTTCGTGGTCGGCACCAGCAAGCCCGAGAAGGAGTGGCCGGCCGAGCGCTATGCCGCCGTGATGGACGCGCTGACGGAGAACCGCGCCGCGCGGTCGATCCTGGTCGGCGGCCTCTCCCCGCGCGAGAACGCCGCGGCCGACGCGATCCGCGCCGCCGCCGCGCACCCGCCACTGGACCTGCGCGCCTGGGACCTGCGCCGTGTGGTCCATCTCCTCAGCCGCGCGGACGTGCTGGTGAGCCCCGACACCGGCCCGCTGCACGTCGGCGTGGCGCTCGGCACGCCCACCGTGGGGCTGATGGGCTACACCAACCCGAAGCGCTACGGCCCCTACCGCCGCTTCCACGACCTCCTCCTCGACGCCTTCGGCGACCCCGGCGAAGACTATCCGATCCACGCGAAACACCGGCCGGGGCGGATGGGCCGAATCTCGCCTCAGCAGGTGGTCGACAAGATCCTTTGGGCACTCGCGCGCTACCCTCGCAGTCGCTGAAAGGAGCGCTGGGCCCCCACTTCTGTACCAGCGCTGGCCGCTTCGCATCGATCAGGCCGAAACGGTTGACAGAGGATCGTTGCCGTTGTTTACTTCGACGCTCCGGTCGTTCCGTGTCGACCCCGCGTCCGTTCGGCCCATGGAGCTTTCGTCCGTCACCATCCGGGTGCTGCTGCTCTTCTTTCCGGGCGTGCTGTGCGCGCTGGTGGTGGACGCGCTCACCGTGCACCGCGAGCGCACGCCGGTCCAGTTCCTCACGCACGCGTTCGCGCTGGGGATGGGGTCGTACCTGTCGCTGGCGGTGGTGCGCGACGTCCTGGCCGTGCTCGCACGGCCCGTGCGCCTGCGCGAACCGCTGGACGTGACCTTCTTCGACGCGCTGCTGAACGACCGGGTGCGGATCGCCTGGGGCGAGATCGCGCTGGCGGCGGGTGTGGGACGGGTGCTTTCCTGCGTGATGGCGGCGGCGGTGAACCGGCGGATGCTGATGCGCTTCGCCTGCCGGCTGAACCTCACGCAGAAGCTGGGCGAGCCGGCCGTCTGGAGCTTTCTCCTCAACTCCGAACGGGGAAATTCGCTGATCGTGCGGGATATTTCGCAGGATACCGTGTACGTCGGGACAGTGGAGGCATTTTCGGAAACGCCGGACAACGCCGAGCTGTTCCTGAAGGAGGTGGAGGTGTTCCAGAACTCGAGCGCGCTGAAACTTTACGATGCCGCGTACGTCTACCTTGCCAGGGATGTGCGGACGCTGGTGATCGAGCCCGCGCCCCTGGTCAGCAAATGGAGAAACTTCGATGCCTGAGCGAGTTCCTTCGGTGCGGCTGGAGAAGATGGTGAAGGGCGGCTGGAACCCCGACGCGCCCAGCGGCCGGCCCCGCATCAACCCCAAGCCGTTCGGCGTTCCGTTCGACCCTGCCCGCGCGGCCAAGGTCGCGCGCATCGTCAACACGATGCCCGAGGCCGAAGGCACCATGCCACCGGTCGAGAACCTTCGGCCCGGCAGGATGATGGGCAACTGGCACCGCGATACGGGCGAAGCGCGGCACCAGATCGTGCCCGCCGCGTTCGGAATTCCCTTCGCCGAGCCGCGCCTTCCGAGCGCCTGCATCTGTGGCTGGTCTCCGGGGCAGCGGTAAGCCTGCGCAGCACAACGGGCCCGAACCGGTTGGTTCGGGCCCGCGTCTGTTTCACTCCTCTGCCTGCGGCTCCGGATCGGCTTCCGCGCCGTGCCCCGCAGGAGTTTCGGGATCCGCGCCGGACGCATCGACCGGCGTGTCTGCCGGGTCCGTTGGATCTGCCGGCTGATCTTCTTCACCGCCCTTCCGCTCCTTCTTCGGCGGCTTCGACAGGTCCAGTCCATCCGGCCAGGCATCGCCGTAGCCGTCGCGAAAGGCGGCCCACTCGCCGGGCGACACGATCACCTCCAGCTTCCGCGCCGACCGAGCCAGCCGCCGCAGGTCGCGCTCGCGGCGGCCGCGCGGCACCGCGCTCACGCCCACGTCGGCCCGGTCGAAGTCGATCAGGTACACCTCGGCGCCCAGGTCTCCGGCCACCAGCAGGTTGCGCAGGTTCAGGTCGGGGTGCGCCACGCCCGTCGCGTGCATCAGCCCCATCTGCCGCCCCGCCTCGGCCAGCACGGCGCGGCGGCGCACCTCGTCGGCGCCGGAGTGGTGCAGCCAGGCCGCCAGGTCGTGCGCGTGGGGCACCAGCTGGGTGGCCAGCCACGCGCGGTAGCCGGCCAGCCGCCCCGGCCGCTCGATCGCCGCGACCACCACGGGGGCGCGGACGCCGCCGGCGCGGGCCCGCTCGGTGGCGCGCAGCTCGTCGAAGGCGCGGTTGCCGCCGAAGTAGTGCGTGCGGTTCACCCAGCGCATCACCCCCCCGCGGCGGTAGCGGCGGATCACGATGCGCGCGCCGCCGGGAAGGGTGGTGACCAGGCAGGGCACGCGCCCGCCCGCCAGCTCCTCGTCCACCTGCACGCCGTCGGGGTCGGCCAGGTGCTCGGCGGCGTCTTCCCACCCGCGGCGCACCAGCAGCCGGGTGCGGCCGTCCAGCATGGGGACGAAGTCGGCCAGCGGCGCCTCGCCGCGCGTGTCGTGCTCGTTCATGCGCCGCAAGCTGCGGGTGCGCCTCACCGCTTGTCAAATCCGCACTTCCGCCGGCCTTCGCGCGTTGACCCGAGCCCGCGCCGCGGCTACGTTCTTCCCCGTATGCCCGCACCCGCCAAGCGCCTGCTCTGGGTCGACGACGAGATCGACCTCCTTCGCCCGCACCTGCTGTTCATGCAGGGGCGCGGCTACCACGTGGACGCCGTCAGCAACGGCGACGACGCGCTGGAGCTGCTCCGCCTCTCCCCCTACGACCTGGTGCTGCTCGACGAGCAGATGCCCGGCCGCAGCGGGATGGAGGTGTTCGACGAGCTGCGCCGGATGGACGCGCGCGTCCCCGTGGTGATGGTGACCAAGAGCGAGGAAGACCGCACCATGACCGAGGCGATCGGCCGCCGCGTGGCCGACTACCTGGTCAAGCCCACCTCGCCGCGGCAGGTCCTCTCGGTGGTCACGCGTCTCCTGGAGGGCCGGCAGCTGGCGCAGCAGCAGGTGGCGCGCGACTTCACCACCCGCTTCCGCGCGCTGGACGCGGGGCGCGGCGAGGCGCGCGGCTGGCGCGAGTGGGCCAGCGACTACAGCGAGCTGGTGGACTGGGAGCTGCGCCTGCGCGCCGCCGGCGAGACCGGGCTGCTGGCCGCGCTGGAGACGCTGCTGGACGACTTCCGCCGCGAGTTCTGCGAGTTCGTGTGCGACGAGTACGGCGGCTGGGTGAACGGCGCCGCCGGCCGCCCGCCGCTCAGCGTGGACGTGGTCCCGCAGTTCCTGTCGCCGCTGCTGGGAAGCGGGCAGACGGTGCTGTTCATGGTGGTCGACTGCCTGCGGCTGGACCAGTGGCGCACGCTGATCCCCCTGCTGGAGCCGATCGCGCAGGTGGAGGAGGCGCTCTACTACTCGATCCTCCCGACCGCGACGCCGTTCAGCCGCAACGCCATCTTCAGCGGGATGTACCCCGAGGAGATCTCGGCCCGCGTCCCCGGCTGGTGGGGGTGGGAGGGCGAGGGGAGCCTCAACTCGTTCGAGGGCGAGCTCTTCCGCGAGCAGGTGCGGCGGATCGAGGGCGAGCGGCTGCAGGTGCACTACGAGAAGGTGTTCGAGAGCGGCGACGGCGAGGCGATGCTGCGCCGCCTTCCCGGCTACCTGTCGCAGCCGGGGGTGACCGCGATCGTGCTGAACTTCGTGGACCAGCTCACGCACGGCCGCTCCGAGAACGCGGTGCTGATGGAGGTGGCGCGCGACAAGGAGGCGCTGCGCGCGCTCACCCGGCAGTGGTTCGAGCGCAGCGAGGCGCTGGCCGCCATCCGCGAGGCGCTGCACCGGCGCATCCCGGTCCTCCTCACCACCGACCACGGGTCGATCCACTGCCACCGCCCGGCCACCGTCTTCGCCAAGCGCGACACCACGCAGAACCTGCGCTACAAGTTCGGCGACGACCTGCGCGCCGAGGACCCGTCGCTGGCGTTCAGCACCAACGACCCCAGGAAGCTGCGCTTTCCCCCGGGGCGGCAGGCGACCAACTACCTGATCGCGCTGGAAGACGTCTTCTTCGTCTACCCCACCAAGCTGCGCCAGTACCAGGCGCGCTACCGCGGCAGCTTCCTTCACGGCGGCGTGAGCCCCGAGGAGATGATCCTGCCGGTGGCGCTGCTCACCCCGCGATGAAGCTGTACCTGCGCATCCTTCGCTACGTCCGCCCGCACGCCGGGCTGCTGGCGCTTTCGGTGCTGGCGATGGTGGCCAACGCCGTGCTCGACGCGTTCAGCCTCACCCTCCTTTCCCCCTTCCTGAAGGTGCTGTTCAGCGGCGGGAGCGCCGGCGACGCGGGCGCGCCGTTCGGCGGCGGCGCGGGGAAGGTGGTGCGCTGGGCGATGGGGTGGGTGTTCGGCGCCGGCGGCAGTCAGCGGACGCAGATGGAGGCGCTGTACCTGGTGGTGGGGATCATGTTCGTGGCGCTCTTCCTCAAGAACGTCGCGCTGTACGTGCAGGGCTACACGTCCACCCTGGTGGAGGGCCGGGTGACGCGCGACCTGCGCAACGACATCTACGCGCACCTGCTGCGGCTGGACTTCCCCTTCTTCCAGCGCACCCGCGCCGGGCAGATCATCTCGCGCGCCACCGGCGACGTGGACCAGATGCGCAGCCTGGTGACGGGGAACCTGATCAAGGCCGCCTCGGCCATCGTCCAGGCGATCGCGCTGGCGGGGGTCCTCGTCTACCTCTCCTGGCGGCTCACGCTGGTGGCGCTCCTCTCCGTCCCCCCGCTGGTCCTGCTCTGGGGCCGCTTCCGCAAGCGCCTGCGCCGCGGCGTGCTGAAGGTGCTGGACGCGGTGGGCGAGGTGGCCGCGCAGATCCAGGAGACGGTGGCCGGCGTGCGGCTGGTGAAGGCGAGCGGCGCGGAGCGGTGGGAAGACCAGCGCTTCCGCAAGCTGACGCAGCGGCACTACAAGGCGCTCAGCCGCAACGACCGCTGGCGCAAGTTCTTCGGCCCGGCGACCGAGGTGGTGACGTCGGTCTCGATCCTGGTCCTGGTCCTCTACGGCAGCCATCTCGTCCTGGTGGAGCGGTCGATGACGGCCGACGCGTTCATCACCGCGCTGGTGGTGGCCGCGCGGCTGATGACGCCGATCAAGGACGTGGCGCAGTACCCGTCCATCGTGCAGCCCGGCCTGGCCGCCGCCGAGCGCGCCTTCGAGCTGCTGGACGCGCCGGTGGAGGTGCTCGACCGGCCCGACGCCGCGCCCTTCCCCGGCTTCGCGAGCGCGATCCGCTTCGAGCGCGTGGGCTTCAGCTACACGCCCGGCGAGACGGTGCTGGAAGAGATCGACCTGGCCATCCGGCCGGGGGAAGTGGTGGCGCTGGTGGGCCCCAGCGGCGCGGGGAAGAGCACGCTGGCCGACCTGGTCCCCCGCTTCCGCGACCCCACCGAGGGGCGCATCACCGTGGACGGCATGGACCTGCGCGACCTGCGGCTGGCGGACATGCGCGGCATCCTGGGGATCGTGACGCAGGAGACCATCCTCTTCCACGACACCGTGCGCGCCAACATCGCCTACGGCCGTCCGGACGCGCCGCAGGCGGAAGTGGAGTCGGCGGCGCGGGCAGCCAACGCGCACGAGTTCATCCAGGCGCTGCCGCAGGGGTACGAGACCGTCCTGGGCGAGAAGGGGACGCGGCTCTCCGGCGGCCAGCGCCAGCGCATCGCCATCGCCCGCGCGCTGCTGCGCAACCCGCCGCTGCTGATCCTGGACGAGGCGACCAGCGCGCTCGACACCGAGAGCGAGCGGCTGGTGCAGCAGGCGATCGACCAGGTGATGGCGCACCGTGCCGTGCTGGTGATCGCGCACCGCCTGTCCACCGTGCGCCGCGCCGACCAGATCGTGGTGATGGACCGCGGCCGCATCGTGGAGCGCGGAACGCACGACGAGCTGCTGCGCCTGAACGGCCTCTACCGGCGCCTGTACGACCTGCAGTTCGCCACCGGCGACGCGCGCCCCTGCGACGCCGAGCTGCACGCCGCGCCGATGGCCGACGCCCGAGTGATCTGAGGCACGCGAGCCGCGGAGGGCCGCGATCGCGTTCGAGTGCCGCCCGGCCAGCCGCCGAGCGGGGTCTTTCCTGAACCTGGAGATGGATTTCGATAGATGAACGTCCCCCTGCTGGACCTCAAGGAGCAGTACCGCGCCATCGCCGCCGACGTGATGGCCGCCGTGCAGTCGGTGATCGAAGACCAGCGCTTCATCCTGGGCCCCGTGGTCGACGAGTTCGAGCACCAGGTCCAGGCGATGCTGGGGGTGAAGCACGCCGTCGGCAACGCCAGCGGCACCGACGCCATCCTGCTGGCGCTGCGCGCCTTCGACTGCCCGGGCGCCGAGGTGGTGACTACGCCCTTCACCTTCTTCGCCACCGCGGGCACCATCCACAACGTGGGCGCCCGCCCCGTGTTCGCCGACATCGACCCCGACACCTTCAACCTGAACCCGCAGGCCGCGGAAGACGCCATCACGGAGCGCACGCGGGCCGTGATCCCCGTGCACCTGTTCGGGCAGATGGCCGACGTGGCGGCCTTCCGCGCCCTGGGCGACCGCCGCGGGGTGAAGATCATCGAAGACGCGGCGCAGGCGATCGGCGCGCGGCAGCGGACGGCGGGGGGCGGGTGGATCACCACCGGCACCCTGGGCGACGCGTGCACCTTCTCGTTCTTCCCCACCAAGAACCTGGGCGCCTACGGCGACGCGGGGATGACGGTGACCAACGACGACGCCACCGCCGAACGCCTGCGCAAGCTGCGCGTGCACGGCGGCCGGCAGATGTACCACCACGAGGAGGTGGGCTACAACTCGCGCCTCGACGCGCTGCAGGCCGCCGTGCTGGCCGCCAAGCTGCCGCACCTGGCCGGCTGGAGCGCCGCCCGCCGCGCGCACGCCGCGTTCTACGACCAGGCGCTCGCCGGCGTCGACGGACTGGTGACGCCGCCCGTTTGTCCGGAGAACGAGAGCATCGTCAACCAGTACACGCTCCGGGTGCCGGGCGGAAAGCGCGATGCGCTGCGCGACCACCTCACCGCGCACGGCGTGGGCAGCTCGGTCTACTACCCCGTGCCGCTGCACCTGCAGGAGTGCTTCGCGTACCTGGGATACCGGGACGGCCAGTTCCCCGAGAGCGAGCGCGCCTGCCGCGAGGTGCTGTCGATCCCCGTCTACCCCGAGCTCACGCACGACCAGCTCGGCTACGTGGTCGAAACCATCCGTGGGTTCTTCGGCGCGCCGTCGTAATCTTCCGGCAACGGTTGTCGCAAGGGGCGGATGATGCACGTGGTGGCGCACAACGGGGCGCGCATCTGGGGCGGCGCCGAGCGGGCCACGGCGCTGCTCCTGGCGGGCCTCCAGGGGCGCGGCCACCGCGTGCTCCTGCTCTGCAACGACGGCGTGGTGGCGCGGCGCGCGGGCGAGCTGGGCGTCCCCAGCGAGCTCCTGCCGCTGGGCGGCGACGGGATGCTCCCGCACGCAGTCCGCCTGGCGCGCCGTCTCCGGACGCTGCGGCCCGACGCGTTCATCATCGGCACCTACAGGAAGCTGTTCCTGGCCGCCCTGGGCGCGCGGCTGGCGCGGGTGCCGCGCGTGGTGGCGAGAGTGGGACTGGAGACGGACACGCCGCGCAGCGCCAAGTACCGCTTCGCCCTCCCCCGCTGGGTGGACGCGGTGGCCGTCAACGCGCGGCGGATGCGCCCCGTCTTCGCGGATCTTCCCGGCTTCTCGCCCGGCCGCGTGGTGGTGATCCACAACGGCGTGGAGCTCCCCACGCGCCGGCAGCCGCCCGGAGCCGTGCGCGCCGCCCTCGGCATCCCGCCCGAAGCCCCGACCGTCGGCGCCGTCGCGCGGCTCGCCACGCAGAAACGGCTCGACCGGCTCCTCCGCGCCGTCGCCCAGCTGCCGGAGGTGCGCTGCATCGTCGCGGGCGACGGCGAGGAGCGGGCGCGGCTGGAGGCGCTGGCGGCGGAGCTCGGCATCACCCCGCGCGTCCACTTCCTGGGCCACCGCACCGATACGGGCGACGTGCTGGACGCGATCGACCTCTTCGTCGTCTCCTCGGACCGCGAGGGGCTCTCCAACTCCATGCTCGAAGCGCTCGCGGCCGGCGTCCCCGTCCTCAGCACCCCCGTGAGCGGCGCGGAAGACGCGCTGGAGCCGTTCGCGGACGGCGGCGCGCCGGGCGAGATCGCCGGCTTCTCGGAAGGCGAGATCGCCGCCGCGCTCCGCCGGCTGCTCGCGGACCCGGTCCGTCGCCGGGTGATGGCGGAGGCGGCGCGGCGGAGCGCGGCGGAGCGCTTCGGGATGGACGCGATGCTGGCGCGGTGGGAGGCGCTGCTGGCCGGACGCGCGCTGCCGGAGACGGGATGAAGCTCGTGATCCAGAACGGCAGCCGCGTGTGGGGCGGCAACGAGAAGTGGCTGGCCACGCTCGGTGCCGGCCTGCTCGCGCGCGGGCACCAGGTGGTCGTCTCGTGCCCGCGCGGCGCCGTCGGTGACCGTCTGCGGGAGATGGGGATCCCGTCCGCGGACGTGCGCCCGGGCGGCACGCTGGACCTGCCCGGCGCGCTGCGGTTCGCGCGGTGGCTGCGCCGCGAGCGGGCCGATGCGCTGCTGCTCACCTCGTGGCGGCCACTGGCGTGGGCGGCGTGGGCCGCGAAACGCGCCCGGGTGCCGCGCGCCATCGTCCGCCTGGGAATCGTCCGGCCGTTTCCCCGCGGCGGACGGGCGCGCGCCTTCCGCCGCTGGATCGACGCGATGATCGTCAACAGCACCGAGATCCGCGAGGCGTGGCTGGGCTCCGCGCCAGACTACCCCGCCGGACGCGTCCACGTGGTGATGAACGGCCTGCACACGCGCGACCACCTGCGCCCCGCCCTGCGAGACCGCCTGCGCGCGGAGCTGGATGCCCCTCCCGGCACGCTGCTGATCGGCGGCGCGGGCCACCTGGCGCCGCGCAAGGGATTCGACCTTCTGCTGCGCGCCTTCGCGTCCGCGGGCCTGCTCGAGGCCCGCGTGGTGATCGCCGGCGGCGGCGGCCATCTCGCGGAGCTCCAGGCGCTCGCGGCGGAGCTCGGCGTCGCGGGCCGCGTCCATTTCCTGGGCCCCCGGGACGACGGGCCGGACGTGATCGCGGGATGCGACGTCTTCGTCCTCGGCAGCCGCAACGAGGGGATGGCGAACGTGATGCTGGAGGCGATGGCGGCCGGCGTCCCCGTGATCGCCACCGACGTGAGCGGCGTGCGCCGCACGCTGGACGCAGAGCCCGGCACGCCCCCCGCCGGCTGGATCGTCCCCGGCAGCGACCCGGACGCGATGGCCGGCGCGCTGCGCGAGGTGGCGGGCGCGCTCGCGACCGCGCCTGTGCGCGTCACCGAGCGCACGGACGAGGCGTTGCGCCGCGTCCGCGAGCGCTTCGGCGTGGAGCGGATGGTGCGCGAGTGCGAGTCGATCCTGTTCGGCGCCGCCTCCCCCGCCCCT
>Ga0207706_10000235_pt1 | contig 60742 bp, 48 predicted proteins | sample KBSC53metaG_FD_184318 | JGI IMG/M metagenome (GOLD analysis project Ga0207706, IMG submission 184318) | Corn rhizosphere microbial communities from Kellogg Biological Station, Michigan, USA - KBS C5-3 metaG (SPAdes) (version 2) | ecosystem: Host-associated > Plants > Roots > Rhizosphere > Soil ... | reverse complement strand
ACCATCCGCGACCTGGTGCGCCGCGGGGCCGAACTGGAGCACGTCTTCCACACCTTCCGGTCGACCTTCCGCGGCGAGCGGCTCTCCAACAACGAGCTGCTCGAGGCGTTCCAGGCCTCCACCGACACGGGGCTGCGCCGCGAGGCGTGGGAGGCCAGCAAGGAGATCGGGCGCGAGGTGGCCGGGCCGCTGCGCGAGCTGGTGCGCCGCCGCAACGACGCCGCGCGCTCGCTGGGCTTCCCGCACTACTACGCGATGGAGCTCCATCTCCAGGAGCTGGGGGAAGAGCGCCTTTTCGCCGTGCTCGACGAGTTCCGCGACCGGACGGACGAGCCCTTCCGCCGCTTCCGCGACGAGATGGACGCGCGGCTGGCGGAGCGCTTCGGCGTGGGCGCCGGCGAGCTGCGGCCCTGGCACTGGGACGACTTCTTCGCCCAGGAGGCGCCGTCGGTGAGCGGGCACGTGGAGCTGGACGCCTGGTTCCGCGACCGCGATCTGGTGAAGATCGCCAGCGACTTCTTCCGCGGGATCGGGCTGGACGTGGACGACGTGCTGGCGCGCAGCGACCTGTTCGAGCGCGAGGGGAAGGACCAGCACGCCTTCTGCGTGGACGTCGACCGCCGCGGCGACGTGCGCGTGCTGTGCAACCTGCGCCCCAACGAGAAGTGGATGGGCACGCTGCTGCACGAGCTGGGGCACGCCGCGTACGACCGCTACATCCCCCGCGAGCTGCCGTTCAGCCTGCGCACCATCGCCCACACGCTGAGCACCGAGGCGATCGCCATGTACATGGGCCGCCTCACCCGCGACCCCGCGTGGCTGCGAGACGTGGTGGCCGCGCGGGTGGACGAGGCGCAGGCAGCCGACATCCGCGCCCAGCAGCGCGCCGCCATGCTGGTTTCGATGCGCTGGATCCTGGTGATGGTGTACTTCGAGCGCGAGCTGTACCGGGACCCCGACCGCGACGACCTGGACACCCTCTGGTGGGACCTGGTCGAGCGCCTGCAGTACATCCGCCGGCCGGACGGGCGCAACGCGCCGGACTGGGCCAGCAAGATCCACTTCTCGCTGAGCCCCGTCTATTACCACAACTACCTGCTGGGCGAGCTGATGGCCAGCCAGGTCTCCGCCGCCGCGCGCCACTCGGTGCCCCAGGGCCGCAGCATCGCCGGCCACCCCGAGGTGGGCGCGTTCCTGCGCGAGAAGATCTTCACCCCCGGCGCCACGCTGGACTGGAACCAGCTGCTCGTCCACGCCACCGGCCAGGAGCTGTCCCCGCGCTACTTCGTGGACGAGTTCGTGGGCGCGTGAACTGCGGTGCGGGGTACGAAGTACGGGGTACGGAACGGCAAAGGATTTGAGACGACGAACCCTCCCGGATGTGCTCCAGGGAGGGTTCGTCGTCTCGCTGCCGTTTCGTACCTCGTACCCCGTACCCCGTACCCCGTACCCCGTACCCCGTACCGTCAGTCCTCGGTGTCCAGCAGCACCGGGTCGGCGTGGGCGCGGGCGGCGCGGACGATGGACAGGTGCGCGGCGGCGCTGTCCGGGCGGCCGGCGGCCTGCCAGGCGCGGCCCAGCAGCAGGTGCACGTCGATGCGGTTCACGTACAGGTTCGACGCCTCCAGGCTGCCGCGCAGCGCCGGCTGCAGCACGCGGACGGCCTCGCGCGGGCGGTTCATCCGCAGCAGCACCGATCCCAACGCCAGGTTGGTGCGCGTGTACCCGCGGCTGGGCGACGACATCGCCGCGCGGAACTCGGCGGCGGCGCGCGGCAGGTCGCCCCGCTCGCGGTAGAGCAGCCCGGCCAGGTGGTGGTACAGCCGGTGGTCGCGCCCCAGAAAGCTCTGCTGGCCCAGCACGCGGACAGTGTCGATCAGCGGCTTCAGGCGCATGGTGTCGCCCAGCGCCGCCAGCGCGTTGGCGCGGTGGGTGAGCGACCAGGCACGGTGGCGCGCCAGGCTCGACCCCGTACCGTCCGGCGGCCGCAGGCGCGCGATGGAGTCGAACAGCGCCGCCGACTCGCGGTAGCGCCCCATCTCGTACAGCACCTGCGCCTCCAGCAGCGCCACCCCGGGCGCCGCGCCGGGCGCGACCGCGGGCAGGTGGCGGTAGCTGGCGCGCGAGGCGCGGGCGGCCTGCAGCGCCTCGTTCAGCCTCCCCTGCTCGCGCAGCGAGATGGCCAGGTACCACCACCCGTCCACCACGCGCGTCTCGTCGCCGGTCTGGATCTGCTCGCGCAGCACCTGGTCGGCCCGCGCGTACTCGCCGCGCAGGATCAGGTGCTGCGCCAGCACCAGGATGCTGTTGGCGCTGAGCGACGGGTTCAGCGAGGTGGCCGTGCGGTAGGCGGCCAGCGCCTGCTCGCCGGTCTCGGTCACCTCCAGCGTTTCGTACAGCGCCGCCCACGCCGCGGCCGAGCGGGGCTGCAGCTCGGTCCACCGCCGCGCCTCGCGCTCCGCCGCCACCGACGAGTCGGCCAGCTGGTACGCGGAGACGATCTGGCGCAGCGCGTCGCAGGTCATGCATCCGGCGCCGGTGCCGTCCAGCCCGTCGGGGTCCAGCTCGATGGTGCGGCGCAGCTGCGGGATCGCCTCCAGCGGCCGCGCGGCCGCCAGCAGCCCCATCGCCCGGTAGAAGGGCCCCGCCGGCTCGCGCGGGTAGCGCACCGACAGCGTCTCGGCGATCGCCAGCAGGGTGGGCGACGAGACGAGGTTGGCGTGGCCGGAGCGGATGATCAGCCGCTCGCGGTCCGACGCCCTGGCCGCCAGCCGCAGCGCCCGCCGCACCCGCTGCTGGAAGAGCGAGTCGCCGGCCGCCAGCGCGCCGTACCACGCCGCCATGGCGAAGGTGGTGTCTTCGGCCAGCGCCGCGTCGAAGAGCCGCGCGGCGCCCCCCATCTCCCCGCGCCTGTACGCATCCAGGCCGCGCTCGTACAGGCGGTACGCGGTGGGCGAAGAAGTCGTCACCCCCTGCACCGCCCCCGCGCCGCGCGGCAGCTCGGCGGCGATGCGTGCGGCGCCGCTGTCGGCCAGCGCCACGGGGTCGCTCCCCTCCAGGCGGTACGCGGCGATCACCGCGCCGCTCCCCAGGTCCACCCGCCGCAGGTCCAGCCGCAGCCGCCCGCCGGACATCGGATAGACGTCGCCCTCCACCAGCTGCGTGGCCCCGGCGGCGCGCGCGGCGGCGGCCAGGCCGGCGCCCGTGCTGTCGGCGCCGCCGCGCATCTTCTCGAAGAGCGTGGCGCGGCTCACCACGTGGACCCCGCGCACGCGCGCCAGCCCCGTGGCCAGCAGGTCGGGGAGCGGCGCGGCGCTCCCCGGCGCCTCGCCCGTGTAGCTGGCGACGCGCCCCACCGCCAGCAGCGGCAGCCCCCGCTCGCCGCGCGGCCGCAGCGCGTGCCACGCCACCAGCCCCGCCAGCAGCACCGCGGCGGCCACCGACATCGCCCTCCGCCACCGCGGGTCGATCCGCCCCCACCGCGACCCTTTCGGGGGATCATCACCGGTCGCCCCGATCGCCCTCGTCCGGACGCCGCGTGCGGCCGTCCCCGTCTCCACCGCCTCGGGAGATGGATCGAGCGCCGCGACCCCGGCGTCCGCGGACCCGGCGGACTCTTCACCGCCCACGGATTGCGTTCCGTCCGCCCCGGATGACGCCGCCGCCGCCGTCGCTCCCGCGGTCGATGCAGCCGCGAGCGCCGGCTCCCGCTCCGTCCCTGGAACGTCACCGGTTGTGGGCGCTGGAACCGTCGCCGGCGTGGACGGAACCCGTGCCGGCGCGGCGCGGACCGGCTCCGGCTCGCTGCGCAGCCGCTCGGCGAGCGCGGCGACCTCGGGCGAGGGAGGGAGGCCCAGGTGCGCGTCCACCAGCGACTCGTGGATGCGGGCGTGCTGCAGGGCGCCGGCGCGGTCGCCCGCGGCGTCCAGCGCGCGCATCAGGCGCACGGCCACGCGCGCGCTCAGCGGGTCGGCGCCGGCCAGGCGCCGCCACCACGCCGCGGCGCCCGCGTGGTCGCCCGCGCGGCCGCGGCGCTCGGCCAGCGCCTCCAGCGCCTCGGCGTGGCGCAGCGCCAGCGCGGCGCGCTCCGTCTCGATCCAGCGGTCGAACTCTTCCAGGCCGGGCACGCGGAAGCCGTCCAGGAAGGGGCCGGCGTACAGCCCCACCGCGCGCTCCAGCTCGCCCCCGCCCAGCGCCGCCTCGAACTCGCCCACGTCGCTGGCGATCACGTCGGGGTTCAGGCGCACGTCCTTCACCCCCACGAACGCCTCGTCGCTCCCCAGGTCGCGGCGCAGCGCGTAGAGCGCCTGGGCCAGCGCGCGGCGGCCGGGCTCGTCGGGGCTGTCGGGCCAGAGCAGCGCCAGCAGCTTGTCCCGCGTGACCCCGCGCTCGCCGGCGCGCGCCAGCACCGCCAGCACGGCCAGGCGGCGCGGCTGGGCCGCCGCGCCGGCCACCTGGCGGTCGCCGTCGCGCACCGAGAGCGCGCCGAACGCGTGGATTCGCAACATGCTGGGCGGTCGGAGGGAGCGAGTGATCCGCGGGTGATCCGCAGGTGACACCGCCGGCTAGCTTGCAGGTCGTGAGACGCGGGAACGGCGAGCGAGTCAGACCCCCGCGTATCGGACGGACTGGAGAATCGGCCGCCGCTGGACGGAACGGCGGAGAGGGCCTGGAGGATACCGGGGGGGAGTCGCGGCTGGACGGGGCCGTGTGGCGGGGTGGGCCGCCCGCGGATGCGCTCCCCCTCGCACAAATCTCACCTGTTTTCGGACCGGCGGCAACCGTTTGCCCGGAAACAGCGCCCGACACGGCACCGCCCGCGGAGGATGCGTCCTCCGCGGGCGGTGTTCGTTGCATCGGGCGGCCCGGATCCGCTCGCCTCCCCGCTACGGCGCGCGGCCGATCTCCATCCCCAGCCGCACGGACTTCCCCGCCGCCAGCGCGGGCGAGAGGGCGACGCGGCCGGGCTCGAAGACGAGGACGACCGTGGAGCCCAGGTGGAAGGTCATGAGGTGGTCGCCCTGGCGCACGCCGGGCGGCGGGTCGTACACCTTGCTCTCGGCCACCGCCGCGCCGCGGTTGGTCACCCAGCCGTCCCTGCCCGGCGCGGCGTTCCACTCGGGGTCGAAGGCCGCGCTGATGCGGCCCACGTTGTAGGCGCCCACCGCGACGACGGCCACGCGCCCCAGCGGGCCGTTGACGTAGCACAGCAGCCGCTCGTTGCGCGCGAACAGGTCGGGCACGTGCATCACGGCGGGCACGTTCACCGGCATCAGCGCGCCGGGCACGTGGCGGGCGCGCGGGATCAGCCCGTCGCACGGCGAGTGGATGCGGTGATAGTCCCTGGGGCTCAGGTAGAGGGTGACGAAGGCGCCGTCCTCGAAGCGCTCCCACTGCCCGTCCTCGTCCAGCAGGTCGCGCAGCGAGTAGCTGCGCCCCTTGGCCTGGATCAGCCGCCCGCCGGCCACCCGCCCCAGCTGCCCCGTGGCGCCGTCCACCGGGCAGGCGGCCACGCGCGGGTCGTTGGGCCAGGTGCGGGCGCCGGGCTTGAGGGTGCGGGTGAAGAAGCGGTTGAGCGTGGGGAAGCTGTCCAGCGGCTCGGCGGCCTCGCCCACGTCGGCGCCCACCATCCGCGCGAAGCCGCCCAGCACCGGCGCGCGCAGCGGCCTGGGCAGCGGCACGTCGGCCAGCGCGCCGAAGGCGCGGCTCATCACCCCCTGTGGCAGCCGCTCGAGCGCCCCGAGCAACGCCCGCAGGTGCGCCCCCGGCGCCTCGGGCGCCCCGGCCCCCCCGCCCGCGGGACGGTCCGCGCCGGGGGACGCGGACGGTGGCGCGGCGTGCGGCTCGGGCGCGGGGTTCGTCCGCGGTTCGGGCCGCGGATCGGCGGAGGTCGGATCGTTGGACATGCGCTGGCTGGTCTGGATCGGCTGGTGAAACTGCCCCTCATCCCCCCGACCCCCCTTCTCTCGAACTGCGGGAGAAGGGGGAGAACTGCAACTGCCACAACCTCCTGCGGTTGAAGCCTCACGCAGTTTGTGAGGCTTTCCGTGGTTGTTGCTGCGGCTTCAGCCGCCGGGTGAGATCGCGTCCGGCGCGCACAACCTTCGATCCCCCGCACGGCGCGCGCCGCGAATCAGGCTGTTAGATTGCGCGCCCCAGGATCTGCGCGCCCGCCTCTTGCTGGGCTGCAGGACGGTCATCGATCCAAACTGAACATCATCACACCGGACCACGTGACGGATACCATCACACCGGGCACGGCCGCGCTCCGCTTTCCCGTGCGCACGCACACGCTGGCGAACGGGATGCGCATCATCCACCACGAGGAGCGCGCGGCGCCGATCGTGGCCGTGCACCTGATGTACCGCGTGGGCTCGCGCCACGAAGCGCCCGGCCGCACCGGGCTGGCCCACCTGCTGGAACACCTGATGTTCGAGGGCTCGCAGCACGCGCCCAAGGGCCAGTTCGACGACCTGCTGGAGCGCGTGGGCGGCACCAACAACGGCTCCACCTGGCTCGACCGCACCAACTACTACGAGACCGTCCCCAGCCACGCCGTGGAGCTCCCGCTCTGGCTGGAGCGCGACCGCATGGGCTTCTTCCTTCCCGTGCTGGACGAGGAGATGCTCGAGGTGCAGCGCGGCGTGGTGATCAACGAACGCCGCCAGAGCTGCGAGAACCGCCCCTACGGCATGGCCGACCAGCGCCTGCACGAGATGCTCTTCGGCCCCGGCCACCCGTACGCGTGGCCCACCATCGGCTACATGCCCGACCTGGAGGCGATCTCGCTGGCCGACGCGCGGGGATTCTACCAGACGTACTACACGCCCGGCAACGCGGTGCTCACCCTGGCCGGCGACCTCTCGGCCGACGACGCCATCGCCCTGGCCGAGCGCTACTTCGGCGACCTGCCGCCGGGGCCGCGCATCGCCCCGCCCCCGGCGCCGGCCGACGCCGCGCCCGCCGCCCACGTGCGCCGCGAGGTGATGCCCGACGACGTCTCGTTCCCCCGCGTCTACCAGGCCTGGGCCACGCCGCCGTACGGCACCCGCGACTGGGTGGTGCTCGACGTGCTCGCCTACCTGCTGGGCGACGGCGACAGCACCCGGCTGCAGCGCGCGCTGGTGCGCGAGGGCCGCCTGGCGCAGGACGTGGACACCTACCTCTACCCCACCGCCCTCTGCGGCGCCTTCGGCATCGTCTCCACCGCGCGGACGGGGGTGGCGCCCGAGGCGCTGGAGGCCGTCGTCCGCCGCGTGCTGGACGAGGTGGCGCGCGGGGTGGACGACGACGAGGTGCTGGGCGCCGTCCGCCGCGTGCGCCGCGACCAGGTGGGCGAGCTGGCCACGGTGGAGGAGCGCGCCGAGGCCCTGTCGTACGCCGCCACCGTGCTGGGCGAGCCCGAAGAGCTGGAGCGCGTGCTGGAGATGTACGGCGAGGTCACGGCGGACGACGTCGCCCGCGCCGCGGCGATGTGGCTGGACGCGGAGCGCGGCGCCACCCTGGTGATCGTCCCCAGCGGCAACCCGCCGAAGGACGAGGATGATGGCGACGTCCACGACGACGGTGGGGAGGTGGAGGGATGAGCGAAGCCACGATCCCCGCCATCCTCCCGCCGCCGGTGCTGGGAGCGCCGCCCGCGCCGCGCGTCCCCCGCCCCGAGCGCTACACCCTTCCCAACGGGGTGCGGGTGATCTCGGCGCCGCGCCACGGGATTCCCCAGGTGGTGCTGCGGCTGGTGCTTCCCGCCGGCTCGGCGGCGGACCCGAAGGAGTATCCCGGCACCGCCGGCCTGGTGGGGCACCTGATCACCGAGGGGACGGCGGCGATGGCGGCCGAGGCGCTGCACGCGCGGCTGGACCTCCTCGGCGCGGCCGTCCACCCCCACGTCGGCCACGACTTTGCCGAGGTGGAGCTGGTGCTGCTGAGCGAAACGCTGCGCGAGGGCGTGTCGCTGCTGGCCGAGATCCTCACCGCGCCCAGCTTTCCCGGGCACGAGGTGGAGCGCATCCGCGCCGAGAGCCTGGACGCGCTGGTGGCGCGGATGGACGAGCCCTCGAACGTGGCCGACGACCGCGCCGCGCTGGAGGTGTTCGGCGCGGATCACCCGTACGGCATCCCCTCGTTCGGCACCGAGGCGGGGATCGAGAGCGTCCCCCGCGAGGCGCTGGTCGCCTTCCACGCGCAGCACTATCGGCCTGCCGACGCCTTCCTGGTGGCCGCGGGCGAGTTCGACGGCGCGGAGCTGCGCGAGGCGCTGGAGCAGTCGTTCGCCGGGTGGACGGGGCGGGCGCCGCCGGTGGAGTATCCCCCCGCCCGGCCGCTGCCGCCCAACGCCGGCAAGCTGGCGCTGACCGGGTGGGAAGACGCGGCGCAGAGCGAGATCCGCATCGCCGGGCCGGGAATGCCGCGCCGGCACCCGGACTGGATCAGGGCCGGCGTCGCCAACTTCCTGCTGGGCGGCAGCACCATCACCGGCCGGCTGGGCGCCAACCTGCGCGAGGACAAGGGGTGGACGTACGGCGCCCGCTCGCACTTCTCCGCCGGGATCGTGCACGGCGGGTGGATCGCCGACACCGCGGTGGACGTGGGCGTGACCGCCGCCGCCGTGGGCGAGATGATCCGCGAGATGCGCCGGCTGATGGACGAGCCGGTAGACCCCACCGAGCTGCGCCGCGCCAAGGACGCGCTGATGCTGTCGCTGCCGCGCGTGTTCGAGACGCCCGCGGGCGTCGCCAGCCGCCTGGCGACCGTCGAGGCGTACGGCCTGCCGCACGACTGGTGGGACCGCTTCCCCGCCCAGGTGGAGGCGGTGACGGCGGACGACGTGCGCGAGATGGCCCGCCGCCACTTCGATCCGGACCATCTCGTGCGCGTGGTGGTGGGCGGCGGGATCGAGGCGTAGGGTTCGCCGGGCGATTGAAATCGCTGCATCGCTGCAACAACCACACGAAGTCCCCCTGCGCGGACTACCCGGTTTGGTGTACCCGAAGCGCTGGTGCGCGGAGGAAGGTCCGCAGCGTGGGGGAGTAGCCGCACCCGTCCCTCCCCCAGGCTGTCTTGGAGGGAGGGACAGGCGATCCGGACGCGACGCAGTCGCGCCGGATCACCAGGGAGAGGGCTCTCGCCGGGCGTCGGGGTCCGATGCAAACGGCCCCTCCCCCGCGAACCATCGCGGGAGGGGGGCCGGGCGAGCGGTGCGGGCCAGCGGACCGCCGGGGTGCGGAAACCCTGCTAGATCACCCCGCCGCCGCTGTCGCGCTCACCGCGCCACACGGCGTCGTCGTCGTACTCGTCGCGCTCCTCGGGCACCGCCTCCAGCGCGGGCACCGGAGCGTGGCGCGATACCCGCATGATCCCCTCCCACCCGCACGAGGTGCACCAGCGCCGGTTCAGCAGCCGCATCACCGGCCGCAGCAGCTGCACCCGGATGGAGAGCGTCTCGCTTCCGCACCGCGGACAGTCGCGCCCCGACGGCAGCAGGGCGACCAGGAGTCCCAGCGGGGCCAGGAGCATCACCACCCACAGCGCCGTCATGAACATCCAGAACATCGCGTCCTCCCCTGGGTCTCCGGTGCCACCGCGCTCCGCCCGCGCTCGGTTTTCGGAAGAGGCAAGGGGCATGCCGTTCCGACTCCACCCCGCCAGCGCGCCATCTTGTTGAAAATGCGGATTTTACGCGTAGATCCGGCGTCTCCCGACGCGTCCGCGCTGGCACAGGCCGCGAGCGTGCTGCGACAGGGCGGGCTGGTGGCGTTCCCCACCGAGACGGTGTACGGCCTGGGCGCCCACGCGCTCGATCCCGCCGCCGTGGGGCGCATCTACCAGGCCAAGGGGCGCCCCTCGTACAACCCGCTGATCGTGCACGTGGCCGGCGTGGACGCCGCCCGCGCGCTCTCGTCCGCGTGGCCCGCGGAGGCCGACCGGCTGGCGGAGCGGTTCTGGCCCGGCCCGCTCACCCTGGTGGTGCCGAAATCCGCCGGGATCCCCCACGCGGTGAGCGCCGGGCTGGAGACGGTGGGCGTCCGCGTCCCCGCGCACCCGGTGGCGCACGGGCTGCTGCAGGCGGCCGGCATCCCCGTCGCGGCGCCGAGCGCCAACCGGTCGATGCACATCTCGCCCACCACCGCCGAGCACGTGCGCCGCAGCCTGGGCGACGCGGTGGACCTGATCGTGGACGGCGGCCCCTGCCCGGTGGGGATCGAGTCCACCGTGCTGAGCCTGGCCGGCCCGGTGCCCACGGTCCTCCGCCCCGGCTCCATCGCGACCGACGCGCTGCGCGAGGTGCTGGGGCGGGTGGAGGTGGCGTCCGCGCAGCCGTCGGGCGACGCGGCGCGGCCCAGCCCGGGGATGCTGGACCGGCACTACGCGCCGCGCGGCGAGGTGCGCCTGTTCGCCCCCGCCGCGCGCGAGGCCGCGTTCGCCAAGGCGGTCTGGGCCGCCTCGGACGACCGGACCGTGGGGGTGATCGCCTTCGCCCCCGTCTCCGCCTCGGGCGCCGAGGTGGTGGTGATGCCGGCGGAGGCGCGTGCGTACGCCGCCCGCCTGTACGCCGCCCTGCACGCGCTGGACGCCGCCGGGTGCGAGGTGATCTGGATCGAGCAGGTCCCCGACGCCCCCGAGTGGGCCGGCATCCGCGACCGCCTGCGCCGCGCGGCCACGTCGGGCTGAGCGGCGGCCCGCGGCAAGGATCCCATCGCCGCGCAGGCGGGGGCCATCCGGAGTCCCGGCGCGCCGAGCGGCGAATCCTTCGGACGCCGCAGCCGTATCGCTACGGCGTGTCCCCCATCCGGCGCCGGGTTCGCTGCCGGCGCCGGTCCCGCGGTTCCATCCACCCGCACGGAGAAGCTCACATGCTGAAGCACCGGCTGGCGGCGTTCGCACTCGCGGCGGCGGCAGCGCTGCCCGCGCACGCCCGCGCCCAGGGCGGCGACCCCGCCGCGCTGATCGCCGCGCAGCGCACGGCCATGGCGCCGCTCTCGTACATGGACGGGGTGTGGCGGGGACCGGCGTGGACCATCCTGCCCAGCGGGGTACGGCACGAGGTCACGCAGACGGAGCGCATCGGCCCGTTCCTGGACGGCTCGGTAAAGGTGCTGGAGGGCCGTGGATACGACGCAAACGGCACGGTTACCTTCAACGCGTTCGGCACCATCTCGTACGACCCCGCCACGCACGCCTACTCGCTGCACTCGTATGCGCAGGGCCGCTCCGGCACCTTCACGCTCACGCCCACGGCCGACGGATACGTGTGGGAGATCCCGGCCGGGCCCATGACCATCCGCTATACGGCGGTGGTCCGCGACGGCGCCTGGCGCGAGGTAGGCGACCGGATCATGCCCGGCCGCGAGCCGGTGCGCTTCTTCGAGATGAACCTGCGGCGCGTGGGCGACACCGACTGGCCGGCGGCCGGAGCGGTAAGCGCTCACTAGGCGGAAACCGAAGAGCTGGGTGCCAAGTGCTGGGTGCTAAGTGCTGAGTTCCGAACCGCCCCCGATGTCCAGGTCGAGGGCCTTGAATCCGCGGCTTCGAATGGAGAAATCACTCGTACGCACCAGCAAGTTCCTGAGCCTGGTGCTTCGCCACGACCCGGGGAAGATCGGCCTGCGGCTGGACCCCGCCGGCTGGGCGAACGTGGACGAGCTCCTCTCGGCGGCCGCGGCGTCCGGAACGCCGATCGGCCGCGAGACGCTGGAGCGCGTGGTCGCCGGGAACGACAAGCAGCGCTTCGCCTTCAGCCCCGACGGCACCCGCATCCGCGCCAGCCAGGGCCACTCGGTGGACGTGGATCTCGGCCTGCAGCCGCGGACGCCGCCCGAGGTGCTCTATCACGGCACCGCCACGCGCTTTGTGGATTCGATCCGCGAAAAGGGGCTGCACTCCGCCAGCCGCGCACACGTCCATCTTTCCGCCGACGAGGCGACGGCGCGCGCCGTGGGCCAGCGCCACGGCCGGCCCGTGGTGCTCACCATCGCCGCCGGCCGCATGCACCGCGACGGGCGCCCGTTCTTCCGCTCCGAGAACGGCGTCTGGCTGACGGACGAGGTGCCGGCGGAGTACATCGGCTTCGGAGACGATGCGGCCGGATGACGAGGCGTCCCGGAAGCGCCGGGGCGGGCGATGTCGATCCGGATGACGACGCCGGCGCGCTGGGACTGTCTCGCTCCGAGGTGCGGGTCTCTCCGCACCATCCGGCGTGGTCCCGCCTCTTCGCTGAGGAGGCCGCGCGCCTGCGAGCCGTGCTGGGCGATGTGGTGATCGACGTCGAGCACGTCGGCAGCACGTCCGTCCCCGGCCTCGCCGCCAAGCCGATCCTGGACCTGGCCGCGAGCGTCCCCAGCCTCGCGGACGCCATCGCCCTCCTCCCTGCCCTGCGGCGGCTGGGCTATGAGCACAAGGCCGATCCCGAGACCCCCGAACGGATGTACTTCGTGAAGGGGCCTCCGGAGCGCCGCACCCACCATCTCTCGCTTGCCGAGCCCGGCTCCGGCTTCTGGCGGCAGCACCTGCGCTTCCGCGACCTGCTGCGCGCCGATCCCGGGCTCGCGGCCGGCTACGAACGCCTCAAGCTGGATCTCGCCGACCGCCACCCCGGCGACCGGCCGGCGTACACCTCCGGCAAGCAGGCATTCGTCGAATCGGCGCTGCGCCGGGCGGAGGGAGAGGACGGATGAGCGGCTACGCGGTGGTGATGCTCGCCGGCCCCGAGCTGGACGCCGGCGGCTGGATCCCGCGCATCCTGGCGCTCGACCGCGCGAACGTGGGCGCCGTGCTGTCCGCCGCCGGCTTCGACTTCCCCGAGGAACGCCGCCGCGCCGGCCTGGCGTATCCGAACGCGGTCGCGATCCTCCTGCTGCGCGGCGGCGAGCTGGCCGGCTACATCCACCTCTCGCGCGACTGGAACGACCCTGCCGACCTGTACGTGGCCTCGCTTCAGCTCGCGCCGGCGTACCGCGGCACCACCGCGTTCGCCCTCCTCCTGGCCGCCGCCGTCGAGGCCGCGCGCGAGATCCCGTTCCGCCGCATCACCTCCAGCATCCAGCCCACGAACAAGGCCGTGCTGGCCCTCGCCCGCCGCCTCGGCCTCACGCTCACGCCCGCCGCCGACCGCCCCAGCGTCCACGTCACCGCGGAGCGCGCGTGGCTGGACTCCCCTACCATCCGCCAACTCGCGCGGCGATACGGGTGATCCACAAGGCTCATATCCCTGACGAACCAAGGACGCGGAGGAAATCCCCCCGCGTCCCAACCAGTTGTCCAGCTCACCAGGCACCCTCATCCGGCCCGCCGGATCCTCAGCTTGGCGGGCGAGAGCACGGAAAAGGCGCCGGGGAGTTCGTCCCCATGTTCGCGCACGGCACCGAAACGGCGTCGGCGCGCTCCGCGGGCGTATACCCGGACAATCTGACGAGCAAAACCCCGCTGGAGATCTTACCCAGTCGGTAGACCAGCTCGCCGAAGTCCTTGTCCATCGTAACCAGAACAGCGCCGAGGGTGTTCGCGCATTCGAGAACGACGTCGTCGGAGATGCTTGGCGAAAGCTCCGCGACGTAATGCGTCTCAAACCCATCCATGCGCAGCCGCAGCACGACGTGCCGGTCCACGCCCTCGTCACAGAAGAAGATCACGCCGCTTTGCTCGACGCGGGATACACCACGTCCGCGCGTAGCGCTTCGGCGGCAAACGACAGTGCCGCGTTGATCGCCTCACGCGTCAGCCGCGGATGTGCGTCGAGCAGTTCGTCGACGGTCGCGCCCGAACCAAGCTTTTCCAGGATCGACTCCACCGTGATCCGGGTGCCCGCGACGACGGGCTTGCCCATCATGACCGTGGGGTCCGAAACGATCAGCGTCTGCATGCGCCACCTCCTTTCGTCAGCCAATCTAACATCCGGCCTCAATCCCCAGTCAGGGGGTTACAGCGGGATGTTGCCGTGCTTCCGCGGCGGGTTGCTGTCGCGCTTGTTGCGCAGCATGTCGAAGGCGCTGATCACGCGGGCGCGGGTCTCGCGCGGGTCGATCACGTCGTCCACGTAGCCGCGGGCGGCGGCGGCGAAGGGGTTGGCGAAGCGGTCCTCGTAGTCCTTCTGCCGCGCGCCCGCCTCGGCCGCGGGGTCGTCCGCGGCGCCGATCTCGCGGCGGTACAGGATCTCCACCGCGCCCTTGGCCCCCATCACCGCGATCTCGGCGGTGGGCCAGGCGTAGTTGACGTCGCCGCGGATGTGCTTGCTGCTCATCACGTCATAGGCGCCGCCGTACGCCTTGCGGGTGATGATGGTGACCTTGGGCACCGTGGCCTCGCAGAAGGCGTACAGCAGCTTGGCCCCGTGCCGGATGATGCCGCCGTGCTCCTGCGCCACGCCGGGAAGGAAGCCGGGGACGTCCTCGAAGGTGAGCAGCGGGACATTGAACGAGTCGCAGAAGCGGACGAAGCGCGCCGCCTTCACGCTCGCGTCGATGTCCAGCACGCCCGCCAGGACGGCGGGCTGGTTCGCCACGATCCCGATCGAGCGCCCGCCCACGTGCGCGAAGCCGCACAGGATGTTCCCGGCGTAATCCGCGTGCACCTCGTAGAACTCGCCGTCATCTACCACGCGGCGGATGACGTCGTGCATGTCGTACGGCTTGTTCGGGTTGTCGGGGACGATGTCGAGCAGTTCCTCGTCCGCGCGGTCGGCCGGGTCGTCCGTCGGCTTGAACGGCGGGTCCTCGGCGTTGTTCTGCGGGATGAACTCGAAGAGGTGGCGGATGCGGTGCAGGCACTCCACCTCGCTCTTGACGGCGAAATGGGCCACGCCGCTTTTCGCCGCGTGCGCCGCCGCGCCGCCCAGCTCCTCCATGGTCACGTCCTCGTGCGTCACCGTCTTCACCACGTTGGGGCCGGTCACGAACATGTAGCTCGTCCCCTGCACCATGTAGATGAAGTCGGTGATCGCCGGGGAGTACACCGCGCCGCCCGCGCAGGGGCCCAGGATGGCGCTCACCTGCGGCACCACGCCGCTCGCCAGCGTGTTGCGCAGGAAGATGTCGGCGTAGCCGCCGAGGGAGGCCACGCCCTCCTGGATGCGCGCGCCGCCCGAGTCGTTCAGCCCGATCACCGGCGCGCCGTTCCTGAGCGCCAGGTCCATGATCTTCACGATCTTCTCGGCGTGCGTCTCGCTGAGCGAGCCGCCGAAGACGGTGAAGTCCTGGCTGAAGACATAGACCAGCCGGCCGTGGATGGTGCCGTAGCCGGTCACCACCCCGTCGCCCAGGTACTTCTCGTTCTCCAGCCCGAAGCCGGTGGCGCGGTGCACCACGAAGCGGTCGAGCTCCACGAAGCTCCCCTCGTCCAGCAGCACGTCCAGCCGCTCGCGCGCGGTCAGCTTGCCGCGCTCGTGCTGCTGCTTGATGCGCTTCTCGCCGCCGCCCAGCTCGGCCTGGCGGCGCAGCTCGTCCAGGTGCTCCAGCTTTTCCCGCATCGACATCGGGCGCGTTCCCCGTCTCGGATTCGTTCGGATCGACCGGCTCGGATTGCAGAGCGCGGCAATCTAACCCGGCGGCGGGCTGACGAAAGTGCGCAGGCTTCGTGCGACGGCTCGCTGCAGGAGGGGGATTGTCCAATCGGCGGCGCATATCGGCGTTGCGCACCTCGCACCAGCGGCCGTGCTCCGCATGTTTCCTTGCGGAACATACGTCGCAATTGCATTTGGAAATATTGAGAATTGAAGGGCCGACAAACCTCAACCCTCTAGCGGGCAGGAAATCGGAGGCAGCGAATCATGCGCACCTTTGCACAAAAATCGAAACAGCCGGGCCCCGCCCCGCAGTTGCAGCACATGGTGGAAAATCGAGTGGGGAAGCCAGCGCTGAAGGCCGAATCTGGTGGCGCCTCGGCTGCTGCGGCAACCCCGTCCTTCGCTCATGACTTCAGCCGGACACCGGTACACGCTCCAGAACCGATAACGGCGTCAGACAAAATGGATGCTTCTGGAGATGTGGCAGTCAATCAGGCTGATTGTCCCCCCGGCAAGATTCATGTGCCACCCTGGCTTTTCGGTCATCGTGTCGTGCCCGAGGTCAAAGCGAAGTGGGAACCGCCGAAACGGGTTCCGGACGGGTTTCTCCAGAATAGCACCACGACTCCGGGTATTGCACCCACGCTTACCGGGCACCTGGCTGCCGATTGCAAGGCGAAAGTGTGGCGATATCAACTTACGTCGTTTTCGTCCGGAGGGACCATTCAGATTTTCTGGAAATCAAAAGACCACTATCCAGCACCTGGCCCACCAGAGGATGACACGGCGGCCTTGACCAATGTCAACAAGGGAAACTGGAAGGAGATTGTCGACTATCTCGAAGCACACAAAGACGCGGGTGAGGGCAAGTGGAGCGCGTACATGGGCCAGGAACTCCACGAACGGTATCACTGGGAGGTTGAATGGACAGGTCTGGTAAAGAAGCTGGTTTTCGAACTCGAGAACAAGCTGGCGAAGCTTCAGGTCCCTTTCACCAGCCCGTATTTCCCTTTCCCCCCGATTGCGGCAGAAGCGGCTGAAGCGAGTCTCGAGGCCCGGATGAATACCGAGCTTGCAGCGGCGTATCATGCGGCCGAAGATGCCTTCGGAGGTATCCCTGACACGCCCAAGTCCGGCCCCGAGAAGCCCGAGTCAGACCCTGCATACATCGCCCAGATCCCGGCTTTCACCTACTTGATCAACCGGGTGAAAGCGTATGCCATGACCAAGGGGTGGACGTCGGCCAGTCCTCGGAAGGACGATAAAAAAGGCACGCCGTCGGGCAAATAACGAGGCGCGCTCCCGCGCTCTCACGCCTCGAATCCGATCACTGGAATCAGCATCGTCGCTTCTCATGGTAGGACTGCGCCAGTCCGACTGCGTCTCGCAATCGAGGAGGGGTGCCCATGCTTCGCGTTTCGATGAGACGCATCCGTCCGGGGAAGGAGGAGCGGCTTCGTGCGTGGCTGGCGGAGCTCAATTCCCGGGCAGACGAAGTTCGAGAAACGTTCCGTGACGAGACCGTGCGCGCCGAACAGGCATACATCGTCGCGGGAGATGCCGGGCCGGTGTTGGTGTATGTGATCGAGGCCGAAGACTTCGAGCGGGGTGCGAAGGCCTTCGCCACATCACGCCACAGGATCGACGCGGAACACAAGGAAGTGATGCGCGACTGTCTCGCTGACTCGCTGAACGTTCCTCCTTTGTACGACGTCAAGCTGGAAACGGAACGGTAGGATCCTCCAAAGCACGGCGGAGATCAGCCGGCCTTCGCGAGCCGGATCTTCTGCGCTTCCCGATCCACGTGCGCGACGACCCCTTCCAGCACGTCACCGAGTTTCACCGCGTGCGCCGGATGCCCATCACCCAGCTCCGCCGCCGGCATCAGCGCCTCGACTCCCTTCTCCAGTTCCACGAACGCGCCGTACGACGGGATGCAGACGACCAGGCCCCGCACCCGCGCGCCGACGGGGAAGCGCTCGTCCGCGCCGGTCCACGGGTCGGGGGTTAGCTGCTTCACGCCCAGCGACAGCCGCCCCACGCTCCAGTCGATGTCCAGCACGCGCACGCCGATCTCGTCACCCACGGCGTAGTGGTCCGACGGAAGCCCCATCCGCTCCCACGACATGTCGACGATCAGCAGCAGCCCGGTCACGCCGCCCAGGTCCACGCGCGCGCCGTACTCCGTCACCTCCGTCACCACGCCGCGCCGGATCTGCCCGGCCGCCAGCTCGCGCATCAGCCGCTCGCGGCGCGGGTCGACTTCGCCCGCGGGAACTTCGGAGGAGCTCGTCATCATCGTGGCAGCTAGGGGGTCTCGCGCGTGTAGGTCATCGGCATATGCACCCGCACGCGCACGGGGTGGCCGTCCTGGACGGAGGGCGACCAGCGCATGTGCTTCGCCACCTCCACCATGCCGCGGTCGACGTCCGGGTACCCGCTCGATTCGGCCACCTCCACGTCGTGCGTCCTCCCCCGCTCGTCCACGATGAAGGTGAGCACGGCGCGCCCGGAGTTCTGCGTGCCGATCTTCGCATAGCTCTGCTCCAGCGCGTGCGCCACGTCGCGCCGGTTCACGATCTGAGGGTGAACGGCGAGCTGCGACTCGTCCACGATCGCCACCGAGTCCGCGGCCGCGCCGTCGGGCGGCGTGGAAGCCTGCGCCGGCGCGCGGGTGGCCAACGCCAGGGCGGCCGCGAACGCGACGGCGAACGCCCGGGTGAAGAAGGTGCGATCCATCGGTTGGATCCGGCTCGGGAGGGACGGAACGATGCGTCGGACGGACAAACATGTGGAAGCGCGCCCGACGCGGGCAAGTCGAAGGGGTGGAGAGCGTCGCTGCTCTCCACCCCGTCGTTCGATCACACCCGCCCGGCTGCGAACGGACGCGCCCTCGGCCCGCGATGGGACAGCCATGGGCCGCCCATAGCGGCACTGGTGCGACACTCCGAATGAGACGCTGGCGCAAGTCGTTGTGCCACAACAGGGTCTTGGCGGCTGCCAGCTTGCGTCACCGTGCTACGGGGACCCACCGCCCGCTCGCCCCCAATTCCCCCTCGGGAGGCTCCCCAATGAGCACGGACACCGATCCGGTACAGGTCACGAAGATCGTGGGGCCGCCCCCTGCGATGGTCACTGCCGACGTGCAGGAGTTGCTGATCCACCGCGTGACGGAAGCAGCGATCGAACGGGTGAAGAAGAAGATCCTCGCCACGGTCGCGCTGCTCGCGACTGTGGCAAGCGTGCTGGGGCTCCAGACCTACCTGCAGGCCCGCCACCTGTCCGACGCGCTGGCGGAAGGCGTCCACAAGGCCGACAGCATCGGTGCGAGCCTGGCGGAGCGCAACGCCTCCGCCGATCGGCTGTTGAAGGCATTCCAGGACAGTCAGACAGTGCTCGCGAGCAAGGACGCGCTGCGCCGCGAGGCATTCGAGCGTCTGCTCACGCAGTACCAGCAAACCGCCGCCAGTTCGACGGAACAGGCATTGACGGCAGCCGCGAACGCGCGGTCGGCGACCGAGAATGCCGGAACGAGGTTCGCGGCCGTCGAGACCCTGCGCACGCGGATCGACGCGACGACCGACGCGTTCCATCGGCAGATGCAGGATTTCGACAGCCTGAGGACTCGGATCGACGATCGCGTGTTCGGCACGTGGACGGCGGTGCTGGACGAACACCAGGGCTACGTTCCGGTGGGCAGCACCCACTTCCAGGCACGCGCCATCCGCATCCACAACGCACGGATTGTGGAGATGGAGATCGCCGACCGGGACAACGCGATGACCCTCCTCTGCGGCGGCGCGATCGAGCTCTCGGTGGGCGAGTACGTGGACTGCCCCTACGGCGGACATTCATATCGCGTCACGTTGCTGCTGGCGATGAAGCAGGGGGGCCTACTGGCTCGCTATCACGACCGTGCACAGGTGCAGCTCGCGCGCTACGACACACCCGCCGATCCCCGGCCCGTTCAACCGCGCCGGCCTTTGAACCTCGCGAGCGACCGGCCCTGAGGGTCTCAGAACGTTGTCCATCCCCAACCTCCAATCACTGCCGCCCGCGCGAACACGGCATCCAAACGCTAGAAGGGGTGGAGAGCATCACTGCTCTCCACCCCTTCGGGCAGATGCAGCCCGGCTCTCCTCCCCCACGCCACCGCCGCCAGAGCCGAGCGATGGCTGCGTGGCTCAGCCCGGGGTCGGCGTGAACGAGATCGGCATGGTGATGCGCACCCGGACGGGGTGCCCGTCCTGCACGGGCGGCGTGAAACGCATCTCCTTCACCACGCCCTCGGCGGCGCGGTCGACGCCCTTGAAGCCGCTGGTGGGGTCGGCGTGCACGTCGCGCGTCCTGCCGTTCTCGTCGATCACGAACGAGACCTTCACGGTGGCCGATACCACGTTCCCGATGTGCGCCACGTGGCGCGCCATCGCGCGCGCCACCTCGTCCTGGTTCAGCACGCTGAGATGTACGTCGCCAAGCTGCGAGACTTCGATCGTGGCGATGGAGTCCGTCGTGGCCGCCTGCGCGGCCAGGTGGCGCGCCGGCGCGAACGCGGCGATGGCGAGCGCGCAGGCGATCCAGCGAAAGGGATTAAGACGATGCATCGGTCCAGATGAGTCCGTGAACAAGGCCCGGCGCCGCGGAGGTGCGGCGGCGGAAACGGCGGCGCGGCGGCGGACGCGCCCGCGAGAAGGGGTGGAGAGCATCGCGGCTCTCCACCCCTTTCGTCCTGTCAAGACCGTCGGACCCGCCGGAGGATCACTCCTCGGGCGAGGCCTCCTCGGCGGCGGGCGCCTCGTCAGCCGATGCCTCGGCGGCCGGGGCCTCCTCGGCGGCGGCGGGCGCCTCCTCGGCCGATGCCTCGGCGGCCGGGGCCTCCTCGGCGGCGGCGGGCGCCTCCTCGGCCGATGCCTCGGCAGCCGGAGCTTCCTCGGCGGCCGCGGCGGGCGCCTCTTCGGCCGGCGCGGTGGCGTCGGCCTCGGGGGCGGCGGCGGGAGCCTCGGGCTCGGCCGCCTCGCCGGCGTTGCGGAAGATCGGCTCGCCGCCCTCGAACTTGGGCACGCGCGTCACCTCCAGCACGATCCGGCGGTTGCCGGCGTCCACCTCGGTCACCCGCATCTCCAGCTCGTCACCCTCGGCGAACACGTCGGCCGGGTTCTGCAGCCCGGTGACGCCGAGCTGCGACACGGGGACGAAGCCCTCCACGTCGTCGCCCAGGTCCACCGCCACGCCCTTGTCCTGCAGGCGGGTGATGCGGCCGGTGATCTCCTGGCCCGCGTGGAACTGCGTGGCCAGGTGCTCCCACGGGTCGTCCTGCGTCTGCTTGAGCCCCAGCGAGATGCGCTTGTTCTCGGCATCCACCGCCAGGATCACCACCTCCACGTCGTCGCCCTTCTTGACCACCTCGGAGGGGTGCTGGATCCGCTTGGTCCAGCTCATGTCGGAGATGTGCACCAGGCCGTCGATGCCGGGCTCGATCTCCACGAAGGCGCCGAACGAGGTCAGGTTGCGCACCTTCCCCGTGAGGCGGGTGCCCACCGGGTACTTCACCGGCAGCGCGTGCCACGGGTCTTCCTCGATCTGCTTCATGCCCAGGGAGATCTTCTCGCCCTCGGGGTCCACCTTCAGGATCACGGCCTCGATCTCGTCGCCCAGCGAAACGATCTTGCTGGGGTGACGGACGTTGCGCGTCCAGCTCATCTCGCTGATGTGGACCAGCCCCTCGACCCCCTTCTCCAGCTCCACGAAGGCGCCGTAGTTGGTGATGGAGACCACCTTGCCGCGGACGCGGGCGCCCACGGGGTACTTCTTCTCCACGTCCTTCCAGGGGTACTCCTGGAGCTGCTTGAGGCCCAGCGACAGGCGCTCGCGCTCCCAGTCGATGTCCAGGACCTTCACCTCGAGCTCGGCGCCGATCGACACCACCTCGGTGGGGTGGCCGACGCGGCCCCAGCTCATGTCGGTGATGTGCAGCAGGCCGTCCATCCCGCCCAGGTCGATGAAGGCGCCGAAGTCGGTGATGTTCTTCACCACGCCGGTGCGCACCTGCCCGACCTCGAGCTCCTTCTTCAGCTTGTCGCGCTTGATCTCGCGGTCGGCCTCGAGCAGCACGCGGCGGCTGACCACGATGTTGCGCCGGCGCTTGTTGAGCTTGATGATCTTGAACTCGTAGGTCTCGCCGATCAGGTCCTCGATGTTGGGGACGCGGCGCAGCGCGATCTGCGAGCCCGGCAGGAAGGCGTCCACGCCCATCAGGTCCACGGTCACGCCGCCCTTGATCTTGCGGGTGAGCGAGCCCTTGACGGGGGTGCCGCTCTCGTAGGCCTCCTTGATCTTCTCCCAGACGCGGAGGAAGTCGGCCTTCTTCTTGGAGAGGACGACCACGCCGTCCTCGTCCTCGAGGTTCTCGAGGAAGACCTCCACCTCGTCGCCGATCTGCAGCGAGTCGGGGTCCTTGAACTCGTCGCGGCTGACGGCGCCCTCGCTCTTGAAGCCGAGGTCCAGGATGACGGCCTTGTCGGTCACGCGAAGCACGCGGGCCTGCACGATCTCACCCTCCTCGATGTTCGTGAGGGTGTCGTCGTACATCTCCAGCATCGCCTCGTACTCTTCGGCGTCGTACTCGTCCTCGTCCCACAGGTCCGCGCGGATGTTCAGCGCGCGCGCCTTGTCGGCGATCTCCTGCGTGCTCAGAAGGCGGCGCTCGACAACGGCCACGCTGCCCTCGTCCTGTGCGTCAGGCGAGTACTGCTCGTTCTGGTCGGCCATGTAGGTTGGGATCTCCTGAACGTCCCGCCGGGCCCGGGGTGGGGCTGGCCGGCGGTTGGCTGGGGGTGAATGGGTTCCGGCGCCGGGAAGTCGGTGCCGGGGAAACGTGCAAATTTACGGAATTCCTTCGCCCCGGTCAACCCCCCCGGGCACGCGCAAGCCGCACGATCTCAAGCACCTGCGCGTTGAAGGCGAGCCCCGTGGTGTCCACCATCACCGCGTCGCTCGCCTGCGCCAGCGGGGCCACCGCGCGGGTGCTGTCCACCTCGTCGCGCGCCCGCAGCCGCGCCGTCTCGGCGGCCACCTCGTCGTCGGCCGGCTCGGCCACCCCGTGCTCGCGCAGCCGCCGCCGCGCCCGCTCCGCCGGGTCGGCCACCAGGTAGACCTTGAGCTCCGCGTCGGGGAAGACCACGGTGCCGATGTCGCGGCCGTCGGCCACCAGTCCGCCCCGCGCGCCGGCCTCGCGCAGCGCGTCCATCAGCCACTCGCGCACCGCGGGGACGGCGGCCATGCGGCTGACGTGCGCGTTCACCTCGGGCGAGCGGATCTCGCGCGTCACGTCCTGTCCTTTGACGGTGAGCGCGTACGCGCCGCCGCTGGGCCTGCCATGCACGTCCAGCCGGTCCAGCTCGTCCGGCGTCATCCCGGCCCAGCGCCCGGCGGGGATCCCGGCCTGGAGCGCGGCGTGGGTGATGGCGCGGTAGAAGGCGCCCGAGTCCAGGTGCCGGTACCCCAGCTCCTTCGCTACCGCCTTCGCCGTCGAGCTCTTCCCCGACCCCGCCGGCCCGTCCAGCGCGATGATGATCCCGTCCGGGTGGCGTCTCGATATGTGTTCGGTCATCTCGTTCTGTAGCTTCCGTTTACGTCTCGCCGGGCGGTTGAAACCGCGGCAACCACGGCCCGAAGTCCGCCTTCGCGGACTCGCACGCGGACATTCGGGCGGCAAGACAGGGCCCCTCGCGGCCGCACCTGTCTCCGCCGTTCCGCCTCACCCCCGCACCAGCGACTCCAGCACTTCCCAGAACCCCGGGTAGCTCACCGCCGCGCACTCCGGGTCGTCGATCTCGATCTGGTTCCCCGGGAGCGCGGCGAGCACGCCGAAGGCCATGGCGATGCGGTGGTCGCCGTGCGTCGCCACGCGGCCGCGCAGCGGGTGGTCGCCGCCGCGCACGGCCAAGCCGTCCTCCAGCTCCTCGGCCTGGGCCCCGACCGCGCGCAGGTTGTGGACGACGGCGGCGATGCGGTCGCTCTCCTTCACCCGCAGCTCGCCCGCGCCGGTGATGCGCGTCTCCCCTTCCGCCCGCGCGGCGAGGATGGCCAGCACGGGGACTTCGTCGATCGCCGCCGGGATCTGCTCCGCGCCGACTTCGACGCCGCGCAGGAGCGAGGGACGCACCACCAGGTCCGACACCGGCTCGCCCAGGACCGCGCGGCCGTGCTCCCACGCCAGCAACCCCTTCATCCGCTTGACGATGGCGAAGAAGCCGGTGCGCGTGGGGTTGGCCAGCACGCCGGGGATGCGCAGCTCGCCGCCGCCGGCCAGCAGCGCCAGCGCGGCGATGAAGGCCGCGGACGACGGGTCGCCGGGCACGCGCAGCTCCAGCGGCGGGAGCGGCCCGCTCCACGCGCCGAGCGAGGCGCGGACGCCACCCGGGACGGGCTCGCTGCGGACCGGGGCGCCCAGCGCGGCCAGCATCCGCTCGGTGTGGTCGCGCGAGAGCGCGGGCTCGGTCACGCTCACGCGCACCCCCGCGCCCAGCCCCGCCAGCAGCACGGCGGACTTGATCTGCCCGCTCGCCTTGGGCGAGACGTAGTCGAGGGAGGACAGCGCGCCGCCCGTGACCTCGATCGGCAGCCGGTCGGCCGCGTCCAGCTCGCGGAAGCGCGCCCCCATCCGCGCCAGCGGCTCGGTGATGCGCCGCATCGGGCGGCCGCGCAGCGAGGCGTCGCCGGTCAGCACCGACGCGAACGGGCGCGAGGCGAGCAGCCCCATCATCAGCCGGCTCGTCGTCCCGCTGTTGCCGCAGTCCAGCGGCGCGGCCGGAGCGCGCCACCCGTCCAGCCCCCGGCCGCGGACGAGGATCTCGCTTCCGTCCCCCGGCGGATCGGGGACGTCACACCCCAGCGCGCGGAGGACGGAGGCGGTGCTGCGGCAGTCCTCGCCCGGCAGCAGGCCGGAGAACCGGCTGTCGCCCCGCGCGCACGCGGCGAACATCAGCGCGCGGTGCGTGACCGACTTGTCGCCGGGGACGGTGACGGTGCCCGTGATGCGGAAGCTCATCCCTTGATCCGTGGCGGAAACGTACCAGTTTGTGACGGCGTAACGTACACCCCCCGATTTTCCGCGCAACGGGAACGCGCCATGCGTTTTCTCCCCGTGCCCACCCGCAGGACCCCCACACGGCAGCTTCCGGAACCATGGACCGAATTCGCTGGACCGCAACCACTTACGCAGCCGCCCTGGCCGCGGCGTGCCTGGCCGCGGCGCCCGCCGCCGCGCAGCGTGCAACCGTGCGGGGACAGGTGATTGACACCCGCAGCGGACAGCCGGTGCCCAACGCCGCCGTCTACGTGAACGACGACCGCACCGCGGTGCTGGCCGACGCCCAGGGGCGCTTCGAGGTGAAGGGGGTCCGCCCCGGTACCCGCGCGATCTGGGCGAAGGCGCCGGGGTATGCCATGGAGCTGGGGCTGGTGGAGGTGCCCGGCGACTCCGTCCGCGTGACGCTGGAGATGCACGGCGACCCCGTGCGGCTGGCCACCCTGACCGTGAGCACCAGCCGCTTCGACCGGCGCGCCCGCGGCAGCGCCAGCACCGTGCGGGTGTTCAGGGAGACCGACCTGGCGGGGATGTGGTACAGCAACGTGCGCCAGCTGGTGGAGAGCCGCGCCCGGGTGCGCCCCACCCTGTGCCCCGGCGGCTACTCGCGCTTCGGGCTGCTGAGTTGCGTGGCCAGCCGCGGCACCGCCGTGCAGAGCCGCGTGGTGGTGGACGAATCGCCCTGGCTGGGCGGCGTGGAGGACCTGAACGACTTCCACCTGGCCGACGTGTCGCGCGTGGAGATCTACGGCAACGGCCGCGAGATCCGCGTGTACACCCGCCAGTTCATGGACTGGGTCTCGAAGCGGCCGTACGTTCCCCTGCCGCTGGGGCTCGGCTGGTAGGCAGATCGGCGACGGAAGATTTCACCAGTACCGGGCGCGCCGGACCCGCGCGCCCGCGGGCACCATCCCACACCGGAACACGCAGCATGCGCCTGAGACTCCCGCACGCACTCGCCCTGGCGGCCGCCCTGCTGGCCGCCGCCCCCGCCCACGCCCAGCGCGCCAGCACCACCGTGCACGGGCAGGTGGTGGACACCCGCACCGGCCAGCCGGTGGCCCACGCCGCCGTATACCTGGGCAACGACCGCACGGTGACCGTGGCCGACGCCCAGGGCCGCTTCGAGCTGAAGCACATCCGCCCGGGCACCCGCGCCATGTGGGCCGACGCGCCCGGCTACAGCATGGACGTGGTGATGGTGGAGGTGCCCGAGAACGAGGCGAACCTCACCCTGCAGATGCAGAGCGACCCGGTGCGCCTGGCCACCCTCACCGTCAGCACCAGCCGCCTGGACCGCCGCTCGCGCGGCTACGCCGGCACCGCCCGCGTGTTCCGCGAGAGCGACCTGGCCGGGATGTGGTACAGCAACGTTCTGCAGATGGTGCAGAGCCGCGCCGGGGTGCGGCAGACCGCATGCCCGTCGCAGGCCGGCAGGTTCGGGGCGCTGGGCGCGCCGGTGATGGGCAGCTCCACGGTCGGCGGCGACTGCATCTACGCCCGCGGCGGCGCGTACACCTCGCGGGTGTTCATCGACGAGACGCCGTGGTTCAACGGGCTCGACCTGCTGCGTGACTTCCAGATGGCCGACGTGGCCCGCGTGGAGGTGTACGGCCACGGCCGCGAGGTGCACGTCTTCACCCGCCAGTTCATGGACTGGGTGTCGCAGCGCCCGTACGTGCCGGTGCCGATCGGCCTGATGTAAGGATGGATCCGGCACGCGCGGCGGATGCGGATCCGCCGCGCGTTCCCCAGGTTGTGACGCAGTGCGATGTCTCGAACGGTGCCCGCCCTGGCGGCGGGCACGCGCCGCCGGCCCCTCCAGACTCGCCTTTCCATCTCCATGCAACGGCTTTCGCTCTTCACCGCCGCGGCCGCCCTGCTGGCCGTGGCCGCCGCGCCCCCCGCGCGGGCGCAGCACTCGGAGCCCCGCATCCTGGTCACCGGCACGGTGGTCGACTCGGTGAGCGGCAACCCCGTGTACGGCGTGGCGATCGCCACCACCACCTCGCCCGACCACACCGCCAGCGACTCCACCGGCTCGTTCACCCTGTCCGTGCCATCGGGCACCACGATGGTGACCTTCACCGGCCGGGGGTTCCAGCAGGTGGCGCAGCTGGTGGCCGCCACCGCCAACGTGGACCTGGGCCGCGTGACGCTCCTTCCCGAGGCGTTCGCGCTGGCGCCGATCGAGGCCAGCGTGAGCCAGCTGGAGCAGCGCGTGCGCCAGTTCACCGGCAGCGTGCGCGTGTTCCAGGAAAACCTGCTGCTGCATGCGGGCGAGAGCGACCTGTTTACCTACCTGCAGCACCGCGTTCCGCTGCATCCGGTGGCCTGCAACGCGACGGACAACACCCCGATGACCGAGTGCTTCAACGTGCGCGGCCGTCCCGAGCGCCCGCTGCTGTTCATCAACGAGGTGCGGCTCAGCACGCTGACGCTCACGCAGATCTACCGCCCCGAAGACGTGGCGCGCGTGGAGGTGTTCGAGGGCGGCAGGATGATCCGCGTGTACACCCGCGGCTACCTGGAGATGATGTCGCGCAACGCCACCCGGCCGGATCCGCTGCCGCCGACGTGACGAAGCCGACGGGTGCGGAGGTGCGGGGGCGCCCCGCATCTCTGGTGAGGTCTGGATGATGGGTCGCGCCGCTCGATGTCTGCCTTTCCCGGGAATCATGAAACGAATCCTTTCGCTCGCGGCGGCGCTGCCGCTGCTGGGGCTGCCCGCGGCTCCGGCGCGGGCGCAGCAGATGGAGCCGCGCATCCTGGTCACCGGCACGGTGGCCGACTCGGTGAGCGGCAACCCGGTGTTCGGCGTGGCGATCGCCACCACCACCACGCCCGACCACACCGCCAGCGACTCCACCGGCGCCTTCACGCTCTCGATCCCCGCCGGGACGACGATGGTGACGTTCACCGGGCGCGGCTTTCAGCGGATGGCCCAGATCGTGTCCGGCGCCGAGAACGTGGCCCTGGGGCGCGTGGCGCTCCTTCCCGACGCGATCGCGCTGGCGCCGCTCGAGGCCACCGTGAGCCTGCTGGACCAGCGGGTGCACGCCTACACCGGCAGCACCCGCGTCTTCGACACCTCCATCCTGAACCACGCCGGCGCCGGCGACCTGCTCGAGTTCATGAGGCAGCGCATGGGGATGCGCCGCACCGGGTGCAACACGCTGAACCCGGCGAGCGGCGGCACCTGCTATCGAGTGCGCGGCAGCCCCTTCCGCCCGCGGGTGTTCGTGGACGAGGTGCAGGTGAGCGGGATGGACCGCCTGGAGCTGTACCGCCCCGAAGACGTGGGCCGGGTGGAGGTGTTCAGCGGCGGCGCCATGGTCCGCGTGTACACCCGTGACTACCTGGAGATGATGGCGCGCACCAACGCCCAGCCCGTGCCGCTCCCGCCGACGTGAATGGGTGCGGGGGTGCGGGGGTGCGGAGGTGCGGAGGTGCGGAGGTGCGTGAGGGATCGGGAGTGAGGGACGATTCACTGCGCTAGACGGGCGTTTCGCGGCGCGGCGGTCAGGATTCGCGGGCGCCGTCCGTTGTCTTGGGTGACGTGTGGTTCCTGGCCGCTCCGGCAATCCCCTGACTGCGATGAAGCGAATCCCCTCCCCCGCGTTCGCCCTGCTCCTCTTCGCCCTGGCGGCGTCCGCCGGCCTGGTGCGGCAGCCCGGGCGCATCCTGGTGACCGGCACGGTGGTGGACTCGGTGAGCGGCGCTCCGCTCTTCGGCGTGGCGGTGGCGACCACCACCACGCCCGACCACACCGCCAGCGACTCCACCGGCGCGTTCACCCTCTCCGTCCCGGCCGGCACGGCGGTGATGCTCACCTTCACCGGCCGCGGCTTCGAGCCCGTGGGGCAGGTGGTCACGTCGACCGTCGACGTGGAGCTGGGGCGGGTCGCGCTCCTTCCCCAGGCGGTGGCGCTGGCGCCGATCGAGGCCAGCGTGAGCCAGCTGGACCGGCGCGCGCGGCAGTTCACCGGCAACGTGTTCGTCTACAACGAGGCCACGCTGCGGCACAGCGGCGAAAGCGACCTGCTGGAGTTCGTGATGCACCACGGCGGGCTGCATCCGCACCAGTGCAACCTGGTCGACACCACGCCGATGACGGAGTGCTTCCGGGTGCGCGGCTACGCGGCACGCCCGGAGCTGTACGTGAACGAGGTGCGGCTGGGCCAGCTGAGCCAGCTGCGCATCTATCGCCCGGAGGACATCGCCCGGGTGGAGGTCTTTTCGGGCGGGGCGATGATCCGGGTCTACACCCGGCAGTACCTGGAGCAGATGGCGCGCACCAGCCGCCGCCTCCAGCCGATCTCGCGCTTCTGAGCGGCGGACGGCCGGCCGGCGGCGACGAATCCGACGCGGTTCCCCAACCAACCCCGCAGGGAGGGCGTGCGAATGACACGAAGGGCGACGGTCCTGGCGGTGATTGCGGTCCTGGGCGGATCTCCCGCCGCCGCGCAGGCGCCGGCCGTGGTGCGCGGCACGGTGGTGGACGCGGCGAACGGGCGCCCGGTGGCCGGCGCGGTGGTGCACGTGGGGAACGAGCGGCTGGGCGTGACCGATCCCCGGGGCCGCTTCGAGATCAGCCGCCTGGCCGCCGGAGAGTACCCGGTGTGGGCCACGGCCATGGGGTACGCCGTGGGCACCGCCTCGCTCGAGGTGCCGTTCGACTCGGTGACGGTCACCCTGGCGCTGGATGCCGACCCGGTGCGGCTGGAGGCCATCGTGGCCACCGTGAACCGATTCGAGAGCCGCACCCGCGGCTATGCGCACCCCATGCGCGTGTTCGGCGAGCAGCAGCTGCGTACCTCGGCCTCGAGCGACATGCGCGAGTTCGTGATGTGGCGCGCGGGGCTGCGCCGGGCCTCGTGCGGCGGCCCCGGCGAGGTGTGCGTGATGGTGCGGGGCCGCACCACCATCCCCCGGGTGTGGATCGACGAGGTGCGGCTGATGGCCGGGTTCGACCTGCTCTCCACCCTCCAGCCCTGGCAGGTGGCCCGCGTGGAGGTGTACAGCGGCGGCCAGGAGATCCGCGTCTACACCCGCTCGTTCATGGAATGGGCCGCCCGCACCAACTACCACCCCCTTCCCCTGGGCCTGGGCGGCTGAAGGCCGGCCGGCCGGTTCATCACGGGCAGGATGACGAAGAGGCGCCGGACCGCTCCGGCGCCTCTTTCTTTCCTCGTCGATCTGGTTGCAACCTCGTCGACGCGAATCATGACGATTGCATCAGCGCCGGGCCTGTCGACGAGTGGCTGCAGGCTCGGAATGCGCTGAGTATCGAAATTTTTTTGCAGCACCCCCTCTTCGGGCATCCATCCGCCGTCCGCGCGTGAAGGCATCGCGAACTGCGTCATCAGGGGGAACCCGGGCCCTCCGCAGCCTCCGTGCGTCGCCTCAGCCTTCGTGGATACGGTCCGACAGGGTCATCCACCCCTCGATGCGGAGGATGTGCGCGGCGACCCGACCCGCCTCATGACCCCTGATCGATCGGTTGAGACAGCCGAGGCTTCCGAGAGTCCCGCGGGGGCGTGCGGGGGTCTCTCAAAAAAATTTCGATACTCAGCGCATTCCGAGCCTGCAGCCACTCACCGACGGCCCCGGGACGTGGGCGGGAGACCTGCTGCAACCAGATGTGCGATGAACCTCTTTCTTTCGTCGTCGCCGCCGCCGCCGGCCGGCGCGGCCCGGCTACTCCGCCGCGGCCTCGGCCAGGCGCACGGTGCCGGAGCGGACGGTGCGCAGCGCGCCGGACCTGGTGCGCACCAGCAGCGCGCCGGCGGGGGTCACGCCCATCGCAGTGCCGGTGACGGGCTCGGCGCCGGTCACGCGCACCGGGCGGCCCAGCAGCGCGTCGCGCCCGCGCAGCGCGCCGAGCAGCGCGCCGCCCAGCTCGGCGGGAGGATCGGCCACGCGGCGCAGCAGCGCGCCGGCCACCGCGCCCGCCACGTCGGCGCGGGGCGGCAGCCACCCGGCGGTGATGCGCAGCGAGGTGGCGGTGCCGCGCAGCTCGGGCGGAAAGTCGTCGATCGAGTGCAGCACGTTGATGCCGATCCCGGCCACCACGTACCCCGGCCGGGCGCCGTCCCAGCTCCCCTCGCACAGGATGCCGGCCAGCTTGCGCCCGGCCAGCTGCAGGTCGTTGGGCCACTTGATGGCGACCCGCGCCGGGCGCGCGAACGCGTCCAGCGCCTCCGCCGCCGCCAGCCCCACCAGGACCGGCAGCAGCCCCGGCGCGGCCAGCGCCGGCGGGCGCAGCACCATCGACAGCCAGACCCCCAGCCCCGGCGGCGACGACCACCCCTTGCCGCCCCTCCCCCGCCCCGCCGTCTGCTCGTCGGCCAGCGCCACCGTCCCCGCGGGCGCGCCGCCCTCGGCCAGGGCGCGGGCCACGTCGTTGGTGGAGCCGGCGGAGGAGAAGAGGTGCACGGCGGGAAGGCCCCAGCGCGCGGCCAGCTCCACGGCGGTGGCGCCCTCCCACCGCGCCGCCGCCACCTCGCTCACTCCGCCGCCGGCGTGAGCCGCAGCGACAGGTCCAGCGCCGGCGCACTGTGCGTGAGCGCCCCCACCGAGATGAAGTCCACCCCCGTCTCCGCGAAGTCGCGGATCGTCTCCAGCGTGATCCCGCCCGAGGCCTCCGTCTCGGGCCTGGGATCGGCCGCGCGGACCAGCGCGACGGCCTGCGCCATCAGCGCCGGCGTCATGTTGTCGAACATGATGCGGTCGACCCCGGCCGCCAGCGCCTCGCGCACCTCGTCCAGACTCGCGGCCTCCACCTCCACGCGCAGGGCGCGGTCGTTGTGGGCGCGCACCGCGTTGGCGGCGGCGGTGATTCCGCCCGCCGCGGCGATGTGGTTGTCCTTGATCATCACCATGTCGTACAGGCCGGCGCGGTGGTTGGCGCCGCCGCCGCTGACCACCGCCGCCTTCTCCAGCAGCCGCATCCCCGGCGTGGTCTTGCGCGTGTCGACCACCCGCGCGCCGATCCCGGTCACCTCGCGCACGTAGCGCCGGGTGATGGTGGCCACGCCGGAGAGCCGCTGCAGGAAGTTGAGCGCCGTCCTCTCGGCGGTGAGGATCGAGCGCGCCGAGCCCTCCACGCGCATCACCTCGTTCCCCGGCCCCACCGGCTTCCCATCCCCCGCCAGCACGCGGACGGCGAGCGACGGGTCGACGCGCCGGAACACCTCCACGGCCACCTCGGCGCCCGCGACCACCCCGGAGGCCTTGGCGACCACGCGGGCCACGGCGCGCAGTTCGGCGGGCACCGTCCACTGCGAGGTGAAATCCCCCGACCCCACGTCTTCGGCCAGGGCGGCTTCGATCAGGCTCAGCACTTCGGGCGTCAGCGGCATGCGGTCCATCGTCAACGGTGATCGGGCGTGTCGGGAGGCGACAAACTGCGCCCCGGGGCCGCCGCGCGCCAGACGCGCACGCACGCGCATGGCCCGAAGCCGGCCGCGCGGCGCAACGCGGAGCGGCGTGCGGCGTCGACGCGCTCACGCGGCTGCACGAGAACGCCCACGTGCAGCCGCGTGTGGGTGAGCCGCTCGCGTGGCGGTTCCGCGCCGGTCGGTCACTCCGCCGGCACCAGCGCCGGCTCGGGGTGCGGCGCGCCGCGCACGATCCGCTCGTAGTAGCGCTCGTACCGCGGGATGATGCTCTCCACGCCGTAGCGCTCCACCGCGCTGCGGCGCGACTGCTGGCTGAAGCGGCGCCAGGTCTCCGCGCTGCGCAGGATCTGCGCGGCGCCGTCGGCCATCGCCTCCACGTCGCCGACGGGTGCCAGGAACCCGGTCTCGCCGTGGTCCACCACCTCGGGAAGGCCGCCCGCCCGGCTGGCGATCACCGGCACCCCGCTGGCCATCGCCTCCAGCGCCACCAGGCCGAACGATTCGTTCTGCGAAGGCAGCAGCAGCAGGTCGGCGCACGCCATGATCTCGGCGACGGAGTCCTGCTTCCCCAGGAACACCACGCGGTCGGTGATCCCCTGCTCGCGCGCCTCCTCGGCCGCCGCCGGGCGCTCGGGGCCGTCGCCCACGAACACCAGGCGGCTGGGCACCTCCTTCTGCACCCGCGCGAAGGTGCGCACCACGTCGCGGATGCGCTTGACCGGGCGGAAGTTGGACACGTGCAGCACCATCTTCTCCCCGTCCCTCAGGAACGCCGTCTTCCAGCACGGATAGCGGTCGCGGTTGTACAGCTCGGGGTCCACGAAGTTGGGCACCACCTCGATACGGTCGGCCGGAACGCGGAAGGCGTCCACCGTCTCGCGCTTGAGGTAGTCGGAGACGGCGGTGATCCCGTCGCTCTTCAGGATCGAGAAGCGGGTGATCTCCCAGAAGTTGCGCTCCTGGCCCACCAGGGTGATGTCGGTGCCGTGCAGCGTGGTGACGATGCGGGTGGGCGCCGCGCCGGCCAGCATCTCGCGCGCGATCCAGGCGCTGGTGGCGTGGGGGATGGCGTAGTGCACGTGCAGCAGGTCCAGCCCCTCGCGCAGCGCCACCTCGTGCATCACGGCGCTGAGCGCGAGCGAGTAGTTGTTGTGCTCGAACAGGGGGTAGTGGACCATCTCCACCTCGTGGAAGAACACGCGCTCCATGAAGTGGGGAAGGCGGAACGGCTGCGCGTACGAGATGAAGTGGATCTCGTGGCCGCGCTCGGCCAGTTCGATCCCCAGCTCGGTGGCGATGGCGCCCGAGCCGCCGTAGGTGGGGTAGCAGGTGATGCCGATCTTCACGTCGGTCCTCGGTCGTCGATGCCAGGGACGGCGGAACAGGCGCGCGAGTGCGCCCGTGCGTGAGTGCGTTCTGCTTCGGCGTGGCCGCGATGCCCAGATCGTTTCCGCACGTCGCGCAGGCGGTACCCGCGGTGGCGCATTCAGGTCCGTCCGGTGGCCGCGCGCCACGCCGCGGAGATCTCGTCGGCCAGCCCGGCGCGGGGGCGGGTGGCGTCCAGGCGCACGGCGGCCGCGGGGAGCTGGGTGCGGTTCCAGGTGTCCTGGCGCTTGGTGTACGCCCGCGTGTTCCTGCGCACCCGCTCCAGCGCCTCGTCCAGCGTCCACTCGCCGCGCAGGTACGGGATCAGCTCCGCGTAGCCGTGCGCGTTCAGCCCCGGCGCGTCCTCGCCGTACCGTGCGACGAGGCGCTCGACCTCGTCGATCAGCCCGTTCTCCACCATCCGGCCCACGCGCGCGTCCACCGAGGCGCGCAGCCGCTCGCGGGGCACCACCAGGACGAAGGGGAGCACGGGGACGCCGGGCGCCTCGGGGGGCGAGTTGCGGTGCCACCACCCCAGCGTGTGGCCGGTGAGCAGCGGCACCTCCAGCGCGCGCATCAGCCGCTGCCGCCCGCCCCACGTCCGCAGCCTGGCGGCCTGCTCGGGGTCGGCCTCGTCCAGCCGCCGCAGCAGCTCGTCGTCGCCCATCCGCTCCATCTCGGCGAAGAGCGCGGCGCGGCGGGCGGGGTCCAGCTCCGGCTCCCGGAAGATGGGGTCCGTCAGCGCGCGGAGAAAGAAGCCGGTGCCGCCCACCAGCATCGGCACGCGTCCCCGCGCCCGGATCCGGGGGATGAGGTCGCGGGCGTAGCGCGCCCACTGCCCCGCGCTGAAGCGGTGGTCGGGCTCCACCAGGTCGATCCCGTGGTGCGGGATCCCGCCGCGCTCCTCCGCGGTCGGCTTGGCGGTGCCGACGTCCATCCCGCGGAAGACGGAGCGCGAGTCCATGGAGATGATCTCGCCATCCACCCGCCGCGCCACCTCGATCGACAGCGCCGTCTTCCCACTCGAGGTGGGCCCCACGATCGCCAGCGCCTGGGGGACGACGTTCGCTTCGGCCGACGGGTCCGCGGACCCGCCGCCGCCGTCAGCGCCGGGCGGACCGGGCGACGAATGCGGCGACATCGCGCGCGAAGCGTTCGGTCTCGTCCAGGTAGACGAAGTGCCCGGCGTGCTCGTACTCCACGAAGCGTGCGTTCGGCAGCTCCGCCGCGAGCTGGCGCAGGCTTGCGGCCGCCGCGGCCCCGTCGCGCCGGCCGGCGATCACCAGCACCGGCATGGTGAGACGAGACGGCGCCGAGAAGCGGTAGTGCAGCAGCCCCTGCCGGAAGAGCGCGGCGCTCAACTCGCCGGTGTTGCGCTGCCCGCTGGCCGCCTGCGCGCTGTCCAGCCGGAGGCGCACGGCCGAGTCGGGGAACATCAGCGCGTTGTTCATCGCGTCGCGCTGGAGCGGAGGAAGGGTCCAGAACCAGTCGCACGCGCCGCCGCCCGCGGTGGCCGCCGAATCGCCCATCGCGCGGCGCGCCGCCTCGGGGAACATCTCCACCGTGCGCCGGCAGCGCAGCCGGATCTGCGCCGGCGCGTCCCACAGCCCCGCCGCGAAGACGAGCGCCGCCACGTGCTCGGGGTACTTCGCCGCGTACTCCAGCGCCAGCGTGCCGCCGAACGAGTGGCCCACGATCGCGATCTTCGGCACGCCCAGCGCCTTCCGCACCCCTTCGAGGTCTTCGACCAGCAGTTCCATCGAGTACGCGCGGCTGGCCGGGCGCTCCGAGAGGCCGCTCCCGCGCTGGTCGAGGTAGACCATGCGCAGCCGCCGCTCCATCGCCGGCCCGGCGAGCGCGGCGAAGTGCACGCTCCCCTGCCCCGGACCGCCGTGCAGGAAGACGGCGGGCGGCGCGCCGTCCGGCCCCCGGCCAGCGACGCGGTACCACAGCCGCACGCCGTTGATCGTCTCCTGGTGCACCCCCTCGCGCAGCCCCGGCGCCTCGCCCTGCGCGGCCGCAGCTTCAGGCGAACCCCCAGCGAGGACGGCCACCGCGATGGCGACGAGCACCGTCATCTTCATGCGCATACCCGCATCGATTCTCGGGATTCCCAGTGCCCCTCAAAAGAGATGTCATCCTGGCCGGCGGCGCTGCACTGGACTTTCGTCTGCACCGGGCCGCGGCGGCGACCTCAGGATGACAGGTGTGGGCTGGTGCGGAATGCATGCCTGACCTCCCGATCAGGACCGGATCTTACCCCGACCGCCCGAACCGCCGGTGCAGCTCCGCCAGCGACAGCTGGATCACCGTCGGGCGGCCGTGGATGTCGTGGTAGGGGAGCTCGGTGGCGAAGAGGCGGTCGAACAGCTCGGTCATCTCGCGCTGGGTCAGCCTCTGTCCGGCCTTGATGGCGCCCTTGCACGCCATGGTCAGCGCGATGCGCTGGTGCTGCGTGCGCGCGCTGTCCACCAGCGGGCTGCCGTTGGCCAGCTCGGCGATCATCTCGCGCAGGCAGCGCTCCGCGTCGAAGTACGGGTGCGGGTTGGGGACGGAGTGGACGATGATCGCCCGCCCGCCGAACGGCTCCACCTCGAACCCCGCGCGCTCCAGCACCCCGCTCACCTGCTCCACCATCGCGTACTCCGCCGGCGACAGGCGCAGGGTGATGGGAAAGAGGAGGCGCTGGCTGGCCGTTTCTCCCGTGTCGAAGCCGCGCACGATCTCTTCGTACAGCACCCGCTCGTGCGCCGAGTGCTGGTCCACCAGGATCAGCCCCTGCCGCGTTTCGGCCAGGATGTAGGTGTTGTGCACCTGCCACATCATCGCCGCCGGCCCGATCAGCTCCGCCGGCGCCGCCGTCGCATCCGTCGAGGTCGCAGGCGGCGCTGCCGGAGCGCCGCCGCCGGTGACAAACAGCGCCATCTGCGCCTCCATCGGGTCCGCCGCCGCCGAAGGTGCCGCTGCCGCCGGCTCCGACGACCCCGCGGATGCCGCGCCGTCGCCGGTCCCCGCGCCCGGCGCGGACGGAGACGCGCCCCACGGCCGCGCCGGCTCGCTGACCCGCATCACGCCGTGGCCGGGGCGAAGCTCGTAGCGGTGCTCCAGCGGCGTGGCGGGCGCGCCCGCCGCCTGGGCCGGGTCGGCGCGGGTGCCGATGCTGGGGGTGCTCTGCAGCCCGGCCAGCGCGGCGCGCACGCCCTCCTCGAGCGCGCGCTCCACCCCCACGCGGTCGCGGAAGCGCACCTCGGCCTTGGCGGGGTGCACGTTCACGTCCACGTCGCCGTCGGCCACTTCCAGGAAGAGGAAGAACGACGGGTAGACACCCTGCGGAATGGTGGTCCGGTACGCCCGGTCCACCGCGCGGGTGAGGTACCGGTCGCCGAACGAGCGGCCGTTGACGAAGAAGTACGCCTTGCGCCCGCCCGGCCGGGCGCTGTTGGGCCGCTGCACCAGCCCGGTCACGGCCACGCGCCCGTCGCGGTGGGCCACGGGGATCAGCTCGTCGGCCGCGTCGCCGCCCCAGATCCCGCCGATGCGCTCGGCCACCGTGGCCGTCGCGGGGAGCGCCAGCACGTCGCGCGCGCCCGGGTCGAGCGTGAAGGCCACGTGCGGCTGCGCCAGCGCCAGCGTGGTCACCACCTCGCCGATGGCGCGGTTCTCGGCGGCGGTGGACTTCAGGAACTTGGCGCGGGCGGGGACGTTGAAGAACAGGCTGCGCACCGAAACGCTCGTCCCGCGCCGCCGCGCGCACTCCTCCACCCCCGCGATCTGCCCGGCGGTCACCATCACCCGCGTGCCGCCGCCGTCGCGCTCGGCCGTCTCCAGCACCAGGCGCGAGACCGAGGCGATGGAGGGGAGCGCCTCGCCGCGGAAGCCCAGGGTGCGGATCGCCGCCAGGTCCTCGGGCGCCCTGATCTTGCTGGTGGCGTGGCGGTCCACCGAAAGGAGCGCGTCTTCCTTCCCCATCCCGTGCCCGTCGTCGCTCACGCGGATCTCGGTCTTGCCGCCGTTGCGCACGGTGATCTCGATGCGCGTGGCGCCGGCGTCCAGCGCGTTCTCCACCAGCTCCTTCACCACCGACGCGGGCCGTTCCACCACCTCCCCGGCGGCGATCTGGTTGGCGAGCTTCTCGGGGAGGATGTGGATGCGGCGCGGCATTCCCGGTGTGGCTGCACGTTCGGGCGAAATTCGGTTTCAGCGCGTGAAGGTAGGCCGCGGCAAGAGGCGGGTCAACGGTTGACAGCCGCCGTCCGGAGGCCACGAACGCAACACGCCCCCCGACGCGGCGGACCGCGTCGGGGGGCGTATGAAGTGAAAGCCGTCCTAGCGAGAGATGCGATCAGGCCGCCTGCGCCTGGCTCTGCGCCTCGTACCACGCGTTCACCGCGGCGACGATGTCGGCCATGCTCTCGTGGTCCAACTCACGCCACCGAGCCTCGCGCACGGTTTTAAGACGAGTCACGCCGCGCGTGACCACCGGCTGGCGGACCCACCGGAAGTAGCCACGCTCGTCATCGCTCGTACACACCACGACACCATATGGCATCGAGGCATCCGCCAGGTCATCGAGCGGCGGGTTACTCAGTCGGACTGGCACCTCGTCAGGACTGCCAACCGCGTGCTCCAAGCCCCTCACACGCACGCCGAACACATGGCTGAGAGACTCTCGCCCGCAGACCACGTCCACCAGGAAGTCCGTGGCGCCGGAAGGCAGATCCATCCATCTCACCACGAGATCATCACGCCTGGTAAGGATCATGCCTGCCACGGTTTCGGCCCGCCACTGAAGGAATTGCTGCATATCTCGCATCTTCTTCACCTCCACCGGTCGTCGATGAAACCGGACCTGAATCCCGCCGCCCCATATTGCCAGTACCGCTCCACTTCCGCGTGCAGCGCGGCGAGCACATCGCTGGTCAGCGGATAGCTCGTGCACATGCTGGAGAACCCCTTCAGGCACTCACCGTTGGCAGATACAACATAACCTCGTTCGCTCCGTTCATCGATACCGAACGCGTATGTGGGCGCCGGGTACGCCGCAAGCCGCTCCAGCTGGCCACTCGCGATCGCTACCTTCAACCGCGCGTCGCGGACGGTATACCCCTGGATCGTGGATTTGACCTGCGCCAGAAAGTACGATGGTCGCGTCCCGCCTGAGGCCGACTCGATGTAGAAATCGATCGTGCGCTTCTTGTCACCGAGGTGGCGTGGAGGCTCAAACAGGTATCCGAGTTCCGGATGAGCACGCGTAATGATTGCCCCAAAGACCAGTTCACCATGGGCGGCGATATGATCGCGCAGTCGCGATTGCTTGAACGTCACGTTCGACGACAAACCAGATGGACCGGAGAAGGCGGTTCTGCAGTGGTTGAGGCATTAAAAAGTAAACGGTAGAAACGGTCCCACAACCCTCCGTCCGAAAGCGGTCAGCCGTGCGACATCTTCGCGTAGAAGCGGCGGGTATTTGCGAGCGTGCGCGCGAAGAACTCGTCCGGGTCGTCGCCGCGGATCTCGGCGGCGCGGCGGGCGGTGTAGACCACGAAGGCGGGCTCGTTCGTCTTGCCGCGGTGGGGGACGGGGGCCAGGTAGGGCGTGTCGGTCTCCACCATGATGCGGTCCGCCGGAACCATGCGCACGAAATCGAGCCCGTCGAACTTCTTGAAGGTGATCATCCCCGAGAACGAGGCGTACCACCCCATCGCCAGCGCGTCCTCGAGCAGCTCGCGGGTGCTGGAGAAGGAGTGCAGCACCCCCACGGTGCCCTGCCCCGCCTCGCGCAGCAGGGCGCGCAGGTCGTCGTCGGCCTCGCGCGCGTGGACGATCACGGGGAGCCCCGTCTCGCGCGCCAGCTCCAGGTGGCGCGCGAAGTTGTCGCGCTGCACCTGGCGCGGCGAAAAGTCGTAGTGGTAGTCCAGCCCCGTCTCGCCCACCGCCACCACCCGCGGATGCGCCAGCGTCTCCCGCACGAGGGAGAGCGTCCCGGCCGACGAGGTGCTGGCCGCGTGGGGATGGATCCCCGCCGTGGCCCACACGTCGGCGAAGCGCTCCGCCAGCGCCACGTGGGTGCGCGTGTCGTCCGCGCCCGTGGCGATGGTGACGATCCCCGCCAGCCCCGCCTCGCGCGCCCGCGCCACCACGCCCTCGACGTCGGGGAGGATTCGCTCGTCCGCCAGGTGCGCGTGTGCATCGATCAACCTCATCCCGTCTCCCATGCTTCGTTCAGCGAACAGAAACCCGACGACGCGGCGGAGTTCTCCATTCCTCCGGCCGTTCTCCGTTCCTCCGTGTGACCCGCCGTTGCCGTTTCGAATCCATCCCCACGAAAAAGCAGCGAGCCGCCGCGGAAGCTATCCGCGGCGGCTCGCCTGGCAACCTTCATCCGGCCGAGGGTTCAGACCACCGGCGTCTCGCGGCGGGGCCGGCTGCTGCCGTTCCCCGGGCGGTTGGGGCGCGAGGCCGAACGCGAGCGCACCGCCTGCTCGCGCTTCTCGGTGCGCGGGAAGTGCCGCTCGATCTCGTACAGCACCGGGCTGGCCACGAAGATCGACGAGAAGGTACCGATCGAGATGCCCAGCACCAGCACGTCGGCGAACCCGCGGATCACCGGGCCGCCGAACACCAGCAGCGACACCAGCGTGATCAGCACCGTGGCCACCGTCAGCGTGGTGCGCGGCAGCGTCTCGTTGATCGCCTTGTTCAGGATCTCGACGAAGGTGCGGCCATGGCGCGGCTTCTTCAGGTCCTCGCGCACGCGGTCGAACACGATGATGGTGTCGTGCAGCGAGTAGCCCACGATGGTGAGCACCGCCGCCACCGTGCCCAGCGAGATCTCCATCCGGGTGAGCGCCAGGAAGCCCAGCGTGACCAGGATGTCGTGCACCGTGGCGACGATGGCCGCCAGGCCGAAGCGCCACTCGAAGCGCATCCACAGGTAGAGCAGCGTGGCCACGAACGAGAGGAGGATGGCGAGCAGCGCCCGCTGCTCCAGCTCGTTCCCCGCCTTGGGGCCCACCGCCTCGGTGCGGGTGATGGTGAAGTCGCCGCCGGGGCGGCCCTCCGCCACCGGCTTGAAGCGGGTGGACAGCGCCTGCAGCACGCGCGACTGCGCGTCGGCCCCGGCCTCCTGGCCGAACTTGGGGGTGCGCACCACGTAGTCGTTGCCGGTGCCGAAGCGGGTGATCTCCCAGTCGGTGTACCCGGCGGCGCGCGTGGCGTCACGGATGTGGTCGGCGGTCACCGGGCGGGTGAAGTGCACCTGCACCACCGTGCCGCCGGTGAAATCGACGCCGTAGTTGAGCCACCCCTCGCCCTTCACGGCGTGCACGATCATGGAGCCGATCCCCAGCACCAGCAGCGCGGCGGTCACCAGGTAGGCGCGCTTGCGCCACTGCAGGAACGGATACTCCGCGTTCTTGAAGAATCTCATGGTTCCAGGCGCCTCAGATCGACAGGCTCTGCACCGACTTGCGGCGCTCGAGGTAGAGTTCCATGAAGGTGCGCGTGGTGAACACGGCGGTGAAGAACGACGCCACCACGCCGACCGCCAGGGTGACCGCGAAGCCGCGGATCGGGCCCGTGCCGGTGTAGAAGAGGATCGCGCAGGTGATCAGCGTGGTCACGTTGCTGTCCACGATGGCGCGCAGCGCGTGGTGGAAGCCCTCGTTCACCGCCGCGCGCACGCTGCGGCCGTGGTCCAGCTCCTCGCGGATGCGCTCGAAGATCAGGATGTTGGCGTCCACCGCCATCCCCACCGACAGGATCAGCCCCGCGATGCCGGGGAAGGTGAGCACGGCGTCGAGCGCCGAGAGCATCCCCATCGACAGCACCACGTACACCGCCAGCGCCGCCACCGCCAGGAAGCCCGAGAAGTGGTAGATCCCGATCATCAGCAGGATCACCAGCCCCACCCCCACGAACCCGGCGATCTTCCCGTTGTCGATCGAGTCCTGCCCCAGCGAGGGGCCCACGCTGCGCTCCTCCACGATGTGCAGCGGCGCGGGGAGCGCGCCGGCGCGCAGCACCAGGGCGAGCGCCGAGGCGTCTTCCATGGTGGCGTTGCCCAGCTCGATCTGCCCGCGCGTGCTGATGGCCCCGCGGATGACCGGCGCGGTGTACACCTGGTCGTCCAGGACGATGGCCATCTGCTTGTTGAGGTTCTCGCCGGTGGCCTTCTCGAAGCGGCGGCCGGCGCGGCGGCTGAGCTCGAACGCCACCACGGGGCGGCCGAACTGGTCGGGCTGCGCCTGCGCGCCCTGCAGGTTGGCGCCGGTCATCATGGCGTCGGCGTTCACCAGCCAGAGCGAGGCGTACCCCTTCTGCTCCTCGGCCTCGGGCACGCCCCACAGGATCTCGGTGCCGCGCGGGAGGAGCGCCTTCACCTGCGGGAGCGCCAGGTAGCGGGTGATGGCCGCCCGCTGCGCGGTGTCCACCAGCAGCTGCCCGGCGTTGCCCTGGCCGGCGAACTTGCTCTCCAGGGGCTTGCTGGCGGCCAGGGTGTCGGTGGCCTGCGCGGCCTGGTTCCCCTTGGTCTGCAGCAGCCCGCCCGGCGCGTTGGCCGCGGGGGTGCCGGCGGCCGGCTTCGCCTCGTTGGGGAAGGCGGCCACGATCGCCTGCTCGATGCGGGGCATGGCGCCCTGCAGCTCGCTCCAGGGGCGCACGATCTGGAATTCGAGGAACGCGCTCTTCTGGAGGATCTCCTTGGCGCGGTTCTGGCTCGCCTGGTTGAGCCCCGCCAGCTCCACGATGATGCGGTCGTTGCCGGCCTTCTGGATGATCGGCTCGGTGGTGCCCATCTGGTTCACGCGCATGTCCACCACCTTCAGCGCGCGGTCGATGGCGTCGGAGCGGTCCTTGGCGCTCAGCACCTTCTTCGACTCGTCGATCTCCATGGCGTAGTGCGCGCCGCCCTGCAGGTCGAGCCCCAGGGTGATGGGCTGGCCGCCGTTCTTGCCGGCCTTGTGCCACATGATGAAGAGGCTGAGCAGCGTGAGCCCGACGATCAGGCCGAGACGGACCTTGAGGTTCTGGAACATCGGAAGCCGAGAACTCCCGGAGAGGAGGTTGAGAGGAGCTCCGTGAGTACGGAACCAGTTGTCTTTCGGGAACTTGCAAAACTATCCCACCCGCCCGCCACTGTCAACCGCGCACCCCCTCCTTTCGGGTGCCGTTCGGGTGTCTCGGCGGATGGTTTCCGCGTCTGGTAAACCGCTGCGGGAGGCGAAGATCCCTTCGCCGCCGGGGTGCGGAGGTGCGGAGGTGCGGAGGTGCGGAGGTGCGGAGGTGCGGAGGTGCGCGACGACGCGGAGCAGTTCGGACCAGCGCCGCTGAAAAGGTCTCACGGAGGAACGGAAACTTCCTCGCTGTTTCCGTTCTTCCGTCCCTCCGTGAGATCCCAACATCGGCTTTCGTTCACCTCGGGAGCGGAGACCAGAGAACGGTTCCTCCCCCGCACCCCCGCACCCCCGCACCCCCGCACCTACTGGCTCCGGCCGGTGTTGATCACGTTCACCTGGCGGAAGCGGGCGGGCGGGCAGCCGTGGGAGACGGCGTTGGACTGGCTGGGCTGGCCCTTGCCGTCGTTGAACGATCCACCCACGAAGTAGGTGCTCTTCCCTCCGAGAAGATCGAGGCTGTTCCAGAACTCCGGCGTGCGGATCTGGTACGCCACGTCTTTCAGCATCCCGGTGATCTTCCCATCCTTGATCTCGTGGAACACCTGCCCGCCGAACTGCGCGTTGTAGCGCTGCTGGTCGATGGAGTACGAGCCGCGCCCCTCGATCAGGATCCCGTCCTTCACCCCGCCGATCAGCTCGTCCAGGCTGACGTCGCGCTCCGGGTGCGAGAGCAGGTTCACGTTGGGCATGCGCTGGAACTGCACGTCGGCCCAGCTCTGCGCGTAGCTGTTGCCGTGGCTGCGCACCGGCCGTCCCTGCGCGCGGTACCAGTCGGCCAGCATCGGCGCCTGCTCGCGGGTGGTCTGCAGGTCGTTCAGAATCCCGTTCTTCACGATCAGGTACTCCTCGGGCCGCACCCCCTCGTCGTCCCACCCCGCGGTGGCCAGCGAGCCGGGCGCCGACCGCTCCGCCTCGATGTTGAAGATGTCGGGGCCGTAGCGGAACTTGCCGAGATAATCCTGGATCGGGCTGATGAACGAGGTGCCGGCGAAGTTGGCCTCGTACCCCAGGATGCGGTCCAGCTCGGTGGGGTGCGCGATCGACTCGTGGATGGTCAGGAACAGGTGCGAGGGGAGGAGCACCAGGTCGTACCTGCCGGGCTGGACGGGCTTGGCGGTGAGCTTCCGCACCGCGTCCTCGGCCCACCGGGGCGCGTTTTCGACGAGCCGCGCGTCGCGGACGTGCTCGTAGCCCAGCCCCATCGGCTGCACGGGGGTGGACAGGCGGCTCTGGAAGTCGCGCCCGTCTGCCGCCACCGCGGTGACGTTCATCTGCGGCAGCGTGCGGTGGATGGTCTGCGTGATGAACGAGCCTTCCGTGCTGGCGAAGGTCTTCTCCTCGCGCACGAAGAACATGGAGCTGGTGGCGAAGCGGGCGCCCGCCTGCACCGCCGCGGCGTTGGCGGCCAGCAGGAGCGCCACTTTCTCTTCCACCGGCACCTCGAAGGGGTCCACCTGGATCGGCGAGCGCCAGGTTACGTCGCGGTAGACCTCGACCGGGGCGAGCTCGACGGGCGTCCTGCGGCCGGCGGCGTTGGCGCGGGCCTGGGCCACGGCCTCGCGGGCCACGCGCTCCACCTCCTGCAGGTTCAGCTCGCGGCTGGCGGCGAACCCCCACGCGCCGCCCGCCAGCACCCGCACGCCGAACCCGAAGGTCTCGCCGTCGTCGAAGCCGGTGACGCGCTGCTCGCGCGTGCTCACCGCCTGCGTGCGGTTGCGGTTGATGCGCACGTCGGCGTAGCTGGCGCCCGCGCCGCGCGCCGCGTCCAGCGCGCGGCGGGCCAGCTCCTGGTACTCGGGGTCGTCCAGCGGCAGGCGGGCGGCGTGGGCCACGCCCGGCAGCAGGCTGAGGCCCGCCGCCGCCACGGCGCCGCGCGCCACGAACTCTCGGCGGTTCATGCGGTTTCTGCTCGTTCGGGAACGGGAGACCGGGTCTGGCGGGAGGATAGTCGGCGCTCCCATCTGGCGTCAACGGCGGAGCCGGCCCGGAGGGCGGCGGCCGTGTGAGATCAGGCCGCCGCCCAGCCAGCCGAGAGGAGAGCCGCCTGCTCGAGCACCGTCTGCGTCGCCTGTTCCTGCTTGTCGGGTGGATAGCCGTACTTGCGCAGGATGCGCTTGACGATCACGCGGAGCTGGGCGCGCACGCTTTCGCGCACCGTCCAGTCGATGGTGACGTTGCGCTTGACCGTGGCCACCAGCTCGCGGGCGATCTCCGCCAGCGTCGGCTCGCCCAGCACCCGCACGGCGCTGTCGTTCACCTCCAGCGCGTCGTAGAAGGCCAGCTCGTCGGGGGTCAGGTTCAGCGCCTCGCCGCGGGCGTCGGCGGCGCGCATCTCCTTCGCCAGGTCGATCAGCGCCTCGATGACCTGGGCCGTCTCGACCGCCCGGTTCTGGTAGCGGCGGACGGCGTCCTCCAGCAACTTCTCGAACGAGCGCGCCTGCACCACGTTGCGGCGCGACCGCTCGCGAATCTCACCCCTGAGCAGCTTCTGGAGCAGCTCCAGCGCCAAGTTGCGGCGCGGCATTCCGCGCACCTCGGCCAGGAACTCGTCGGAGAGGATGGAGATGTCGGGCTTCTTCAGCCCCGCCGCGGCGAAGATGTCGATCACCTGATCCGAGACCACCGCCTTGGAGATGATCTGCCGGATCGCGTGGTCCAGCTCCTCGTCGGAGCGGGCGGCGCCGGGGGCGTTCTTCGCCAGCACCGCGCGCACCGCCTGGAAGAAGCCGACGTCGTCGCGGATCTTCAGCGCTTCGGGGTGCGGAACGGCGAGCGCGAACGCCTTGGAGAGCTCGGAAACGTAGTGCAGCAGCCGCGCCTTCCCGTCGGTCTGCGCCAGGATATGCTCCTGGGCCGCGGGAAGGAGTGAAAGCCGCTGCTGAGGGGTACCCCGGGTCCACGCCGACCAGTCGAGGCCGTGGAAGAGGCCGCGGCAGACCTCGTAGTGCTTCAGCATCAGCGCAACCGCGGCCTCCTGGTCGATGGCCGCGTCGCCCGTGCCCCCGCTCTCGGTATAGGTTACCAGCGCCTGCCGGAGCTCGTCAGCCAGCCCCAGGTAGTCCACCACTAAGCCGCCGGGCTTGTCCTTGAACACCCGGTTCACCCGCGCGATCGCCTGCATCAGCCCGTGCCCGCGCATCGGCTTGTCGATGTACATGGTGTGCAGGCTGGGCGCGTCGAAGCCGGTGAGCCACATGTCGCGCACGATCACCAGCTGGAACGGGTCGGCGGGGTCGCGGAAGCGCTGCGCCAGGCTCTCGCGCCGCCCCTTGGCGCGGATGTGCGGCTGCCATTCGGCGGGGTCGGCCGCCGAGCCGGTCATCACCACCTTCAGCGCCCCCTGGTCGTCGTGATCGTGGTGCCACTGCGGACGGAGCGCGACCAGCTCGTCGTACAGTTCCACGCAGATGCGGCGGCTCATGCACACGATCATCCCCTTCCCTTCCATCACCGCCTGGCGCGCCTCGAAGTGCTCCACCAGGTCGCGCGCGAGCAGCCGGATGCGGTTCTCGGAGCCCACGATGGCCTCGAGCTGCGCCCAGCGGCTCTTCAGCTTCTCCTTCCGCTCCACTTCCTCGCCCTCGGTGGCCTCTTCGAACCCGGGGTCGATGCGGGGCCGCTCCGCTTCGTCCAGGTTCAGCTGGGCCAGGCGGCTCTCGTAGTAGATAGGCACGGTGGCGCCGTCGGCCACCGCGCGCTGGATGTCGTAGATGCTGATGTAGTCGCCGAAGACGGCGCGCGTGCTGGCATCGGCCTGCTCGATCGGCGTGCCGGTGAAGCCGATGTACGACGCGTGGGGAAGCGCGTCGCGCATGTGCCGGGCGAAGCCGTCGATGAAGTCGTACTGGCTGCGGTGCGCCTCGTCGGCGATCACCACGATGTTCCGGCGCTGCGAGAGCACCGGGTGGGTGTCGCCCTTCTCTTCGGGAAAGAACTTCTGGATGGTGGTGAACACCACGCCGCCCGCGGCCACGCTGAGCTTCTGGCGCAGGTCGGCGCGGTCCGCGGCCTGCACCGGCGGCTGGCGCAGGAGGTCGCGGCAGCGGGCGAAGGTGCCGAAGAGCTGGTCGTCCAGGTCGTTGCGGTCGGTGATCACCACCACGGTGGGGTTCTGCATCTGCGGGTGCAGGATCACCCGGCCGGCATAGAACGCCATGGTCAGGCTCTTGCCCGAGCCCTGGGTGTGCCACACCACGCCTACGCGCCGGTCGCCGGGCTCGCCGCCGGGGTGCCACGCCGCGTAGCGCCCGGGGGTCTCGGACACGCGGTCGGTACGCGGCTGGCGCGCGGCGCGCAGCGTCTCCTCCAGCGCCACGTTCACCGCGTGGAACTGGTGGTATCCGGCCATCTTCTTGATCAGTTTGCCGTCCTGCGCCTCTTCGAAGACGATGAAGTAGCGGATCAGGTCCAGGAAGCGGCCGGGGAAGAAGACGCCGTGCAGCACCACCCGCAGCTCGGGCATGCCCGGGTCGGCGTCGCCCGTGCCCGAGATGGTGCGCCACGGCTTGAACCACTCCCTGCCCGCGCCCACCACCCCCACCCGCGCCTGCACGCCGTCGGAGGCGACCAGCACGGCGTTGGTGGCGAACAGCGTGGGAACCTGCTTCTGGTAGGTCTGGAGCTGCTGGCACGCCGACCAGACGGTGGCCTTCTCGTCGGCGCTGTTCTTCAGCTCGATCACGGCCAGGGGGAGGCCGTTGATGAACAGCACGATGTCGGGGCGGCGGTTGTGCCGGCCCTCCACCACGGTGAACTGGTTCACCGCCAGCCAGTCGTTGTGGTTCGGCCGGTCGAAGTCGATCACCGCCGCTTGGCCCCCGGCGATGGAGCCGTCGGCGCGGCGGTACTCCACCGTCACGCCGTCCACCAGCATGCGGTGCAGCGCGCGGTTGCGCTCGATCAGCGACGGCGCGTCGGCGCGGGTGAGTTTGCGGTACGCGTCGTCCAGAGCCTCGGGCGGCAGGCTCGGGTTGAGGCGCTGCAGCGCGGAGCGGAGCCGGCCTTCGAGCACCACGTCGCGGTAGCCGGGATCCGTGCGCTCCGGCGCGGAACCACCGACCGAGAGGTCGGGGCCGGAGGCCACGGTGTACCCCAAGTCGTACAGCCAAGCGAGGCCGGCGGCTTCGACTTCGGATTCGGTGAACGGGGTTCTCGGTCCGGGGCTCACGATGCGCTGACCCCGGTTGCGGACACATCATGTTGCGGCGGGGGAACGTTCCAGGTGCGACGCGCCAGGGCGGCGAGCTCCGCCTGGCGCCGCTCTACGGCGGCTTCGTTCCACTCCGCGAACGCGGTGAACGATGCGACCGCGCGGTCGATCCTGCCGTCACGGCCGACCCGCTGATCCTCAGCGATCGAACGGGTAAGCAAGTGACGGGATTTAGGATACACGTGGCGTTTATACGAGTACGGGCGGTCGCCGAGGGAGGCGTTGATCGATCTCTCCACCAGCACGAGGTTTCCCAAGCGCTGTACTACCTTCGAGTCCGTGATAGGACCAAATTCCGACACGGCTGCATCAGCCGCGCTTTGGGGGAAGACGTGCTCGATTTCGTAGGCGCTCTCGATGAAGACGCTCAGCCACTGCGTGGTTTCCGTCTCGCCGAACGCGTCGAGCTCCACCTGCTGCGTCAGTTTGGCCAGGATGTAGCGCAACCGGTACGTCTGCACGGCTTGAGCGTCCAGACGACGGAAGGTGTCGTCGAATCGGTTCGACAACTTGGCCTTGGCCGGAGTGAATCGCCGCTCGATCAGCACGTCCAAGTCCTGCGCGTCCCGGACCGTTGCCAACTCCGTGGTCCACCGTGTGAAATCTCGCTCGAAGTCACGGGTCGGTTCGCGTGTTATCACGTAGACGAAGAAGAGCTCCTCGACCTCTTTCGCGAGGCGGTCGAACAGCGTCGGGGGGAGGTGACGCCCAGCGAGCAAGAGGATCAAATGTTGCCGCGCGGCCTTTCCACCCAAAATCCGGAGGTTCTCCAGGTAGCGGTTCCTTCCCCCATTCTCATCCAAGCCGCTCAGGAAGTTGCGGTACGCGTTGGCGACCCGCAGGAGTTGGTGGGCAAAGCCCACTGGGTCAGCGGCGTACCCTGCCTCAGGGTGCTTCGATAACCATCCGTAGATTTCGTCTTCCCGCAGCAGTTCGACGTCATAGCGGCTGAAGATGAAATAGCGGAGAAACCGCAGGGGCTTTTCACCCATCGCGTGGATGATGTCCTGCATCTTCTTCCAACTCGATTTCAATTCTTCAAACTGGGCCTGAGTGGCTTTCATGAAGAGCAGGTTCTTCAGAAGGTCCATCGCGTCGAGGCCTTTCCCGCGATCATTGATCGTTTCAAAGATTTTCAGTGCCTTTGCCACGTCCTCCGTCTGGATGCGGATCAGCTTTACCCTGTTCATCAAATACCCGTAGAACGCCCGGATCCGCGCCGGGTCATCTCCGATCTCGGTCCGGAGAAAAGCGGTGGCCGTGTGATATGCGTTCAGGATGTTGGTGATCGATCGAGTGCGCACAGCAAGCGCCGGTTCCGCACTGCGAGCGATGCCTACCAGCACGTCACCGCTATCACCATATTGCAGATCCAGGCGATAGCGGAATTGCTCGTTGCCAGTTGTATCGATCGACGTGAAAGAGATTTGCGGGGCGAGAGCTTCGGGTACGTTCTGACCTAACGTAAGCAGGCGGTCCCTGATCGCACATAGCGTCAGATACAGCGTAGTCATGCGCTGCTGGCCGTCAATCAGATCGAAGGTTCCGGCCTTGTTCGGACATACAACGATGCTGCCGATGAAGTATTCCGGAGGGTCGCTTGCCTCGGAACCGACCTGCTCTCCACGAATGTCACCGAGAAGCTGCTCTACCTGTTCAGCTTCCCACACGTACTCACGCTGATAATCGGGAACGACGTAGAACGACTGGAAGACGTCAGCCAGGGTGACGTCGCGGCTCTGGATCGTCTGCTCGCTCATGTTATTGACCCCACAGTTCGTTCTGCACCCCGCACCCTCAACGCGCCGGAGATGAGCTTCGGCAGCAGGGCGTCGCGCAGCGCCGTCAGGATGCTTGATTCAACAAGCCCCACCCGAATGCGTTCAAGGTACGCACCGACGTCGCTCTCGAACCGCTCCAGGAGCTCACGCGGCGGAACGGCGATCGAGATCCCCGCAAAAGTGTCCCGCGTAATTGTGGAGAAGACAGATCCGTGCGCATGTTGCCGTAACCGCCCTACGAGATATCGGGTCGCAAAATAGGTGAACGCCGAATATTTGCCGGATCTTGATCGAAGGCCATAGCAGGATTGGTTCATTGCCATCGGGGTACCCACCATCGCGACGCGCCCAACCGTCCCACGTGCGGAGATGATCGTGGTTCCTACCGGAAGGATGCGCGTGGCTGAATGTTCCACTCCCGCCTGACTGATCTTCTTTTCGGTGTCAAGCACCCACACGTCTGAATCTTCGGGAGCATCCGCAACCGAGAACCATGGAATCGAACCGTCCCAGTATTCGGCAACGGTGGTCTTCGGTGTTCCGCCGCTGATGATCGTGACCGTCTCGGCGAACGGTTGCCTCCGCCACCCCTGTGGAAGCTCGACTCCGTCTGTTTCAACGCATGCATCGGCAAACCGGCCGGCAATTCGCGGCGGTAGTCCGGGGTCGTTGCCCTCCGCACGCGCATGAACGGGATCGAGGAACCAGGATGTGAAGAGCGTCCGTGCCATCGCTTCCAGCACTGCCCTTACCCCCCGGCTGAGTTCGATCTTCTGATCCAGCGCGCCGAGGAGGCGGGCGATCGCCTGTTGCTCCAGCAACGGCGGCAGATGGAACGAGAACGCGCGGATGATGCTCTCGTTCAGGTTGGGCATGGTGGCCCCGATCGCGTGGAACTTGAACCACCGGACGGCTGCCGGATCGGCCAGAACGTGCGAGAGGAATTCCGCGTCGACGATTCCCGCGGACTTCACCCGCACGCGGATGGCCCCGGTCCCACAGATGAACCCTTCTTCCTCCGCCCGGACGTACGCGATCTGACCCGTTGCCTGAACGCCACGCCGGGCAAAGAGAATGTCGCCCTTCAGCAGAAGATGGCGCCGGAGCGCAGCGGCCTTGTCCTGCGGAATCTGGGGAAGGAGCGAGCGGTCGATCCGCCGATTGCGGATCGCCTCGGTCGGCACGACGGGAACGCCCCGCTCGACGTACTCGTGGGCGTGCAACTGCGACCCGAACGGACCCGTTTGGAGTTCCAGTATCCCTGCATCGCACAATTCGCCGATCGTAGAGCTCCGCCACTCACCGCCCATATCCGAGTTCCTTCAGGTTTGCGGCGATCACCGCGTCCAGCCTCGCCGACTCCTCGAGCTGCTGATACAGCGCTGCGGTCAGCCGCCTCATCTTCTCGTCGAAGTCCTCTCCCTCGCCCTCGTCCGGCTCCGTGCCGACGAAGCGCCCTGGTGTGAGCATGTGGCCGTGCCTCCGAATTTCCTCCAGCGTCGCCGCCTTGCAGAACCCCGGCACGTCCGCGTACTCCCCCGCGTCCGGGTCGCCGCGCCACGCGTGGTACGTGCCCGCGACGCGCGCGATCTCCTCGCTGGAAAGCTCGCGGTGGGTGCGGTCGACCAGCGATCCCAGCTTGCGCGCGTCGATGAACAGCGTTTCGCCGCGGCGGTCGCGGAAGCGGCCGTTGGACTTGTTGCGCGCCAGGAACCAGAGGCAGACGGGGATCTGCGTGGAGTAGAAGAGCTGGCCCGGCAGCGCCACCATGCAGTCCACCAGGTCGGCCTCCACGATGTTCTTGCGGATCTCGCCCTCGCCGCTCTGGTTGGACGACATGGAGCCGTTGGCGAGCACGAACCCGGCGACGCCCGTCGGAGCCAGGTGATGGATGAAGTGCTGCACCCAGGCGAAGTTGGCGTTCCCCGCCGGCGGCGTTCCGTACACCCACCGCTGGTCGTCCTTCAGCAGCTCGCCGCGCCAGTCGCTGTCGTTGAACGGCGGGTTGGCCAGCACGTAGTCGGCCTTCAGGTCCGGGTACGCGTCGGCGTGGAAGGTGTCGCCGTGGGCGATCTGCGCCTCGATGCCACGGATGGCCAGGTTCATCTTGGCCAGCCGCCAGGTGGTGTAGTTCGACTCCTGCCCGTAGATGGAGATGTCGCCGATGCGGCCGCGGTGGGCCTCGATGAACTGCTCGCTGCTCACGAACATTCCGCCCGAGCCGCAGCAGGGGTCGTACACGCGCCCCTTGTACGGCGCCAGCATCTCCACCAGCACGCGCACCACGCGCGACGGCGTGTAGAACTGGCCGCCCTTCTTCCCCTCGGCGCTGGCGAACTGCGCAAGGAAGTACTCGTACACGCGGCCCAGCGTGTCCTTGGCCCGGTCGGCCGGGGCGCCCAGCGCGACGTCGCTCACCAGCTTGATGAGCTGCCCCAGGCGCTGCTTGTCGAGCCCCGGCCGTGCATAGTCCTTGGGGAGCACGCCCTTCAGCGACGCGTTGTCGCGCTCGATCGCCTCCATCGCGGCGTCCACGATCTCGCCAATCCTGGGCTGCGGCGCGTGGTCGCGCAGGAATGACCAGCGCGCCTCGCGCGGGACCCAGAAGATGCTGGCGGCGCGGTACTCGTCCGGGTCTTCGGGGTCCGCGCCTTCCGCCTTCTGCGCCTCGAGCTCGGCGTGCTTCGCTTCGAACGCGTCGGAGATGTACTTGAGGAAGATCAGGCCGAGTACCACGTGCTTGTATTCGGCCGCGTCCATGTTGTTGCGGAGCGCGTCGGCGGCCTGCCAGAGCTTCGCCTCGAAGCCCAGGTTGGCGGTGGTGTCGCTCTTTCGAGTTCCGTTTCTGGCCATCAGCAGCGGGATGGAGCGGTACGCCGGCGAACGACGCGCGCGGCGAGGTCAGGAAGCGCCGGAACGCCGGGCTTCCACGATGCCGGATCGGTGGTTCACGGGGAGAAGCGGCCGCGGTGCAGATTGGTTCGCCCGGTGGGAAACGTCCGGCGGTATGCCGTGAAAGTGTAGCCGTTCAGCGGCGGCGCGGCAACTCACCGGTGGCGGAAACGGCGCGCGCCTCCGACGCCTGCGGTGGGACGTCCACCACGCTCGCGCCGCGCGGAAAGGCCCAATCCTTTGACGTCGGCTTCGGTGCCCGGTAACTTTCACGCACCTCCCTCAGAACGGCGCACGCCGCCGCACTTCACCTCCTCCCCGATTCCACAGATGTCCACGCAGCTTCTCCTGGGCGCCAACGCCGCGCTCCTGCTCGCCTGCATCGGGCTGCTGCTGATGGTGCTGCGGCGCACCGGCAAGGGCGACGCGAGGCAGATCGACGCGCGGCTCGCTCTCCTGGGCGACGGGCAGCAGCGCGCGGAGCGGGCGGTGCGCGAGGAGATGGCGCTGTCGCGCGACGAGGCGGGGCGCGCGGGGCACCTGCTGCGCGAGGAGGTGGGCGCGTCGCTCGGCCGCGTCGGCGAGCAGGTGTTCCAGCACCTGGGCGTGCTCTCCACCCGCCAGGCCGAGCAGCTGGCGCAGGTGATGGAGGCGCTGCAGCAGATGACCGAGAGCGGCCAGGCCGGCGCCCGGCAGCTGCGCGAGGAGGTGGGCGCCACGCTCGAGCGGCTGCGCGGCACCGTGGAGGGGAGGCTCGACCAGATCCGCCAGGACAACGCCGCCCAATTGGAGCAGGTGCGCCAGACGGTGGACGAGAAGCTGCACGGCGTGCTGGAGCAGCGGCTGGGCGAATCCTTCAGCCGGGTGAGCGAGCGGCTGGAGCTGGTGCACCGCGGGCTGGGCGAGATGCAGACGCTGGCCAGCGGCGTGGGCGACCTGAAGAAGGTGCTGGCCAACGTGAAGGTGCGCGGCACCTGGGGCGAGGTGCAGCTGGGCCGTCTGCTGGAGCAGGTGCTGAGCCACGACCAGTACGCCGCCAACGTGATGACCAACGAGCACCACGGCGGCCGCGTCGAATTCGCCATCCGCCTGCCGGGGCACGACCTGGGCCCTGTGTGGCTCCCGATCGACGCCAAGTTCCCGCTGGAAGACTACCAGCGCCTGACCGACGCGCAGGAAGCGGGCGACGCGGAGGGGATGGAGGCCGCCTCGCGCGCGCTGGAGCAGCGCATCCGCGCCAGCGCGAAGGAGATCTGCCTCAAGTACCTGAACCCGCCGCAGACCACCGACTTCGCCATCCTCTTCCTTCCCACCGAGGGCCTCTACGCCGAGGTGGTGCGCCGGGCGGGGCTGGTGGACGCGGTGCAGCGCGAGAGCCGGGTGGTGGTCGCCGGCCCCATCACCCTGTGGGCCATCCTCAACTCCCTGCAGATGGGGTTCCGCACGCTGGCCATCCAGCAGCGCAGCAGCGAGGTGTGGAAGGTGCTGGGCTCGGTGAAGACCGAGTTCGGCCGGTTCGGCGAGGTGCTGGAGAAGGTGCGCAAGAAGCTGCAGTCGGCCACCAGCGAGATGGAGAACGCCGGCGTGCGCACCCGCGCCATCCAGAAGACGCTGCGCGAGGTGGAAGAGGTGCCGCCCCCCGAGGCCCGCCGCCTCCTCGCCGTCGACGGCCTTACGCTGAGCGGCGCCGACCCCGGCGACGAGTCCGTGGACGTCGCGGCGGACTGACGCGCTCGACAGCGGGATCTCTCCCAACAGCGGGTTGGCCGCGCTCGCTGAACCCTCCCAAGCGGCGTGGCGCCCGGCCAGATGAAAGCGCGCCCGGTCCTGGAGTGGACCGGGCGCGCTGTCGTAATTCCCGCTACTTCCGCTCGGACGCCTACTGGCTGGGGAGGCGCTTGCGGACGCCGCGGCGGTCCAGGGTGTAGCGCGGGCCGTGGTACAGGTCGTCGCCCAGGTTCAGCGACGCGGACTGGCCCGACACCGAGGCGCGCAGGCTAAGCACCAGCGAGAACGGATCGGCGCCCGCGGCGTTCACGCTGTACCCCAGGTCCTGCAGCGAGCGCACGGTGAGCTGGCTGAGCGGGTTGGTGCCCGCGTTCAGGAACCCGGTCATCAGCTCGTTCTTCAGCACCGACTCGCGCCAGTGCGAGTTGACCGTGCCGCCGCCGCCGGTGTTCTCCACCGGCACCTTGGCGCCGCCGGTATAGGCGGTGCCGCCGATGGCGTCGAAGCCGGCGATCCCGTTGGTGCCGCTGAAATACGTGTCGAGCCCGGTCCCCGAGGTGGGCGACGGGTTCTGCAGCAGCCCGTTGAAGCTCCACAGCGTGCCGATCCCCAGCACGTGGCCCATCTCGTGGAGGATCACCGACTGCAGCTGGTCGCGGCTCTCCAGGCTGGCCACGTCGGCCGCGTCGAACTGCATCACTCCCAGGAGGGTGAGCTGCGGGGCGTTGTCGCGGATGTAGCACGGCCCCGCCTGGCCCAGGATCGACCCCGGTCCGTCGATGTCGGTGACGGCGGCGAAGATCACCAGGTCGTCGATGTTCAGCTTCAGGGTGGGCGTGTTGTCGCCGCAGTCGTTGGCCGGCAGGTCGGCCACGTCGTCGGGGAGGTCGCCGGTGATCAGCCCGCCCCAGCGCGTGGCCGCGTTCTCGAACGCCGCGCGCTGGGTGGCCGTCATGGGGCTGGTGAAGCAGAGGGTGATCCCGTACCCCGCCCCGCCGCCCCCGTGGCAGCCGTAGTCGGTGAACGTCACCGGGTTGTTGTTGTAGTTGGTGCCGTTCACCGCGGCCGTCAGCCGCGCGGGCCCGGGCGCGGTCACCGTCCAGCTCCCCACCGCGGCCACGCCGTTGGCGTCGGTCACGGCGTTGCCGCCGGTGACGGTGCCGGTGCCGTCGGTCACGGTGAAGGCCACCTGCACCCCCGCCATCGGGGCGCCTCCCACGTTCACCACCCGCACCGCGGGCGCGGTGGGCACCGTGCCGCCCACCATCGCCGCCTCGTTGCCGCCGCGCAGCGGCACCACGGTGCCGTTGGAGGCGGCGATGGCCGTGGCGCCGAACACCTTGGCCGGCACGGCGCCGATGGTGACGGTGACCGTCTGCCCGCCCACGCTGGGCCCCAGCGTCCAGTCGACGGCCGTGGTGCCGTCGGCGCCGGTCACCGCGGTGGTGGAGGACAGCGTGCCGCCGCCGGCGGTCACGGTGAAGGTGACGGTCTGCCCGGGCACGCCGCTGCCCAGGCGGTCCTTCACCTTCACCCGGATCGGCTGGGCCAGCGTCGCGCCGGGGAGCGCCACCTGCTCGTCACCCGACACGCGCTCCAGGGTGGTGGGCACCTGCTGCACCGGCACCGACATCTGCCCCGTCACCCCGCCCACGGTGGCGGTGATGGTGGCGCTGCCGTTGGCCACGGCGGTCAGCATGGCGCTGTCGGCGCCCAGCGAGGTCACGGTCACGTTGCCGGAGCTGGACACCCAGGTGGCCGTGGGGTGCGAGAGCAGCCGCCCCTTCTGGTCGAGCACCGACACGCGGATCGTCTGCGTGTCGCCCAGCGCGTCGAAGTTCGTGGGCGGCGTGAGCGTGACGGTGGCGGGCACCGACGAACCCGTGCCGCCGTCGCCCGAGCAGCCCCACAGGGCAAGGATCGCGGTGCAGGAGAGGAGGAGCTTGCGCATTGCGGAACGGAGTGCTGGGGGCGGTCCGCCCCGCGGGTTGGGATTGAAGGGGCAGGCCCGGGTGACCACGGCCGGCGGCGATCCGGATCGGGCATGTCCGAAAGACACGGGACGGCGGCCGTCCCCCATCCGCGAGTCTCGCCGGGGCGGAGGAATCCCCGGCTCCGCGGCGACCTACGACCCGATGTTCGCCTGTGCGGACCGCGGCTTCCGCGCGGACGCGGTGACCTGGGACGTCAGCGTGCCGATCCGGCCCGCTGGGCGCAGAAGTGGCCGGCGGAGCGCCGGTCGGGGGTGCCGCTGTCCCACCGGCCGTAGAAGCCGCCGGGAGCGACGCTGTCCACGAACAGCGCCAGGTGCGTCCCCTCGATCTGCCCGGTGTCGGGCCCGTTGGCGCCCGCGCCGAAGCGGAGGGTCACCTGCGGGCGGGAGGAGTTGGACGCGCCGTCCGTGCGCTGCCACTCGATCACCCGCACCCCGGGGCGCGCCGGGTCCGCCGCGCCCGGGTCGCCCGGCGCCACCGCCCCCACGCTGTCCAGCGCCAGGGCCGCCGAGCCGTGCAGGGGATAGAGAACGTTTCCAGGCCCCTGAATCGGACGGGCGTACGCCGCCAGCCGCAGCCGGCCGGTGACCGAGCGGCCCGCGCGCGGCCCCCGCGTGGCGGCCAGCGTGAGCCGGTACTCGCCGGCCAGGCCGGCGGACCGCACCCCGGCGGGGCTGGCCGCCACCGGCGCGCACGGCCCGGGCGGCAGCGCGCCCGGCGCCGGGGCCGGGCAGGCGGCCGCCACCGCGGCGGCGGCCCCCACCAGCACCGCGGCCACCCGCGGCGCGGCGCGCATCCCGATCCCCGCCGCCTTCCGTCCGACGCTCACTGGCTGGGCAGGCGGTTGCGGCGGCCGCCGCGGTCCACGCCGTAGCGCGGGCCGTGGTACACGTCGTCGCCCAGGTCCAGCCCGGCGCCGCCCGTCCCCGAGCGCGAGGCGCGCAGCGACAGGGTGAGCGAGAACGCGTCGGCCGCGGCCGGGTTCACGCCGTAGCCCAGGTCGGTGAGCGAGCGCACGGTGAGCTCGCTGAGCGGGTTGATCCCCGCGTTCAGGAAGCCCGTCATCAGCTCGTTCTTCAGCACCGACTCGCGCCAGTGCGAGTTGGCGGTGCCGCCGCCGCCGGTGTTCTCCACCGGCACCTTCTGCCCGCCGGTATAGGTGCTCCCGCCGATGTGGTTGAACCCCAGCTGCCCGCCCGCCCCGCTGTACCACGGGTCGGGCGAAGGCGCCGGGTCGTTCAGCAGCCCCAGCGCGTTCCACATGGTGCCGATCCCCAGCACGTGGCCCATCTCGTGAAGGATCACCGAGCCGAATTGCTCGTTCGTCTCCAGCCCGGCCACGTCGGCCGCGTCGAACTGCATCACCCCGAGCAGCGGGAGCCCGCCGGTGCGGCGGAGGCACCACCCCGCCTGCCCCAGGATCGCCCCCGGCCCGTCGATGTCGACCACCGAGGCGAAGATCACCAGGTCGTCGATGTTCAGGTTGATGGAGGGCGTCCCGTCGTCGCAGGCGTTGGCCTCGAGCGTGGTGGGAACGTCGGCGATGTCGCTGGTGATGATCCCCGCCCAGCGCGCCGCGGCCGACTCGAAGGCCGTGCGCTGCGAGACGCTCATGGTGCTGGTGAAGCAGAGCGTGATGGCGTACCCCGCCCCGCCGCCGCCCTGGCACCCCACCGCGCGGAAGGTGACCGGGTTGCCCAGGAAGCCGGCCGCGTTCACGGTGGCGGTCACCGTGTTGGGCCCGGCCGCGCCGATGGTCCAGCCGCCCAGCTGCGCCACCCCGTTGGCGTCGGTGGTCACGATGGCGCCGGTGAGGGTGCTGCTCCCCGCCGCGGGGGCGAAGGTCACGGTGACGCCGGCCAGCGGCTGCCCCGCGTTGTTGCGCACCACCACCGAGGGCACCGGGTTCACGGCGGTGTTGACCATCGCCGCCACGTCGGTGTTGCCGGTGCCGGGAGACACGCTCCCCACGTTCTCGGCCACCGCGGTGGCGGTGAACACCGCGGGCGCCACCGCTGCGCCGGTGAAGGTGGCGGTCACCGACTGCGCCCCCAGGTTGCCGCCCAGCGTCCAGGTGACGGCGGCGGTGCCGTCGGCCTCGGTCACCGCGCTGGCGGCCGAAAGGGTGCCGCCGCCGGTGGTGACGGCGAAGCTCACCGTCTTCCCCGCGATCCCCTGCCCCAGCCGGTCCACCAGCTTCACGCGCAGCGGCACGGCCAGCGCGCCGTTGACGTTCCCGGTCTGCGTGTCGCCGCCGAACTTCTGGATCTGCGCGGGCACCTGCGCCACCGTGACCGAGGCGTTGCCGGAGACCGAGCCGGTGCTGGCGGTCACCGCGCTGCTGCCGTTGCCGGCCGAGGTGACCGTGGCGCTGTCGCCGCCCAGGCCGGCCACGGTGGCCACGCCCGCGCCGGCGCTCCAGGTCACCGGCACGCCCGCCATGGGGGTGCCGTGCTGGTCGAGCACCGTGGCGTGCACCACCTGGGTGGCGCCGATCGCGTCGAAGTTGATGCTGCCGGGGGACACCGCCACGGTGGTGGCCACCTTGGCCTCGGTGCCGCCGTCGCCGCCGGAGCACCCCCAGAGGACGAGCACGGCGGTGGAAGAGAGCAGGAGCTTGCGCATGGTGGGACTATCGCCTCCGGGGCGCGGACCGCCCCGCTGGTGAGATGGAATGTGTGGGCCGCTCTGGGAACCTTCCAGACGAACCGATTCGCCGCCTGGCGCCTGGGCCATGCGGGAGAAAAGATGCGCCTGCCGGGAATGGAGCGGTAGACCGGCGTGGACACGCCGCCGAAAGAACCGCCTAAACTATTCAAATGTATGCCTTTACACAAGATCCCGCGGACATTCCGGGACAGGTGCTCCGGACCGCCGGCCTCGCACGATGCCGCGAATCGGGACAGCGGCGATGCATGGCTGGAACAACGCGCTGCAATCCCGGCATCGTCTCCGCAACCGGCCCTGCCTGGGGGTCATGCCTTCAGCAGTGTAGATGCAGCACCCACATTTCGGGATATGGGATCACACACCAGTCGAACGCACGAAAGCCGCCTCGCGTGACGCGGAGCGGCCTGGGTGTGCCGGTCGGCCCGGGGACCCCGGTCAGACGCCCGCCGGCTCGCGCTTCTTTCCCTGCTTCTCCTCGCGCCTGGCCTTGAGGACGACCTCGTCGGCGTCCAGGTGGTCGTCGCCGCAGGCGTGCACGTACTCCTGGTAGGTGCCGTGGTAGTCGCGGATGCCGCCCCTGCCGATCTCCACCACGCGCGTGGCCAGCTGGCTCACGAACCAGCGGTCGTGGCTCACCAGGATCAGCGTGCCCTCGTAGTTCTGCAGCGCCGCCACCAGCGCCTCGATCGATTCCAGGTCCAGGTGGTTGGTGGGCTCGTCGAGCACCAGCACGTTGGGCTGCTCCAGCGCCAGCCTGGCGAACATCAGCCGCGCCGCCTCGCCGCCGCTGAGCGCGGAGAGCTTCTTCTCGCCGTCGTCGCCGCTGAACAGCATCAGCCCCAGGTGCGCGCGCACGAAGCCGCGGTCGCGCGCCGGGCAGAAGTTCCACAGCCACTTCTCGGCCGTTCCCTCGCCGTCGCCCAGCTGCTCGTGGTGGTCCTGCGCGAAGTAGCCGGGGTGCGTTTCGTACCCCCACTCCACCCCGCCGCGGTCGGCCTCCAGGTCGCCCATCACGATCCTGAGCAGCGTGGACTTGCCGATCCCGTTGGGCCCCATGATCACCAGCCGGTCGCCCCGGTTCACCGACAGCGTGACGCCCGGCAGCACCTCCTTGTCGCCGAACGATTTCACGATGCCGGTGACCTTGAGCACCTCCTTGCCGCTGGGGCGCCGCTGCACGAAGCGGAATTTGGGGTAGCGGCGCGAGCTGCCGGGGAGCTCCTCCAGCTCCTCCGCCTTGCGCTCGATCATCTTGAGCTTGCTCTGCGCCTGGCGGGCCTTGCTGGCCTTGGCCTTGAACTTGTCCACGAACTTCTGGTGGTGCGCGATCTCCTTCTGCCGCCCCTCGATCTCCTTCTCCTTGCGCTCGCGGTCTTCCACCTTCTGCACCAGGAAGTCGCTGTAGTTGCCGTGGTACAGCGTGGCCGTCTGGTAGTCCACGTCGATGATGTGCGTGGCCACGTTGTCGAGGAAGCGGTGGTCGTGGCTGATCACCGCGACCGGCCCCTCGTAGTCGTGCAGGAACTTCTCCAGCCAGCGGATGGAGAGGATGTCGAGGTGGTTGGTGGGCTCGTCCAGCAGCAGCACGTCGGGGTTGCCCGCCAGCACCTGCGCCAGGAGCACGCGCAGCTTGAAGCCGCCCGAGAGCGTGCCGAGCGGCTTGCGGTGCTGCTCGGCGGGGATGCCCAGCCCCTCCAGGATGGTGGCCGCGCGCGCCTCGGCGGTGTAGCCGTCCAGCCGCTGCACCGTCTCCTCCAACTCGCTGAAGCGCTCGTAGTCGAACTCCTCGTGTGCGTTGGCGAGCAGCTTGTCCTTTTCGACGATGGCGTCCCACAGCTCCGGGTGCCCCATCAGCGCCACGCCCAGCACTTCCTCGTGCTCGTACAGGAACTGGTCCTGCCGCAGCACGCCCACACGGGCGGACCTGGGGATGGAGACGG
>Ga0207706_10000232_pt1 | contig 60892 bp, 53 predicted proteins | sample KBSC53metaG_FD_184318 | JGI IMG/M metagenome (GOLD analysis project Ga0207706, IMG submission 184318) | Corn rhizosphere microbial communities from Kellogg Biological Station, Michigan, USA - KBS C5-3 metaG (SPAdes) (version 2) | ecosystem: Host-associated > Plants > Roots > Rhizosphere > Soil ... | reverse complement strand
GGGCGTGCCTGTGGTTGCGGGCGTTCCTGCGGCACCGACCTCTCCTGCGGTTGCGGGCGTGCCTGTGGTTGCGGGCGTTCCTGCGGCACCGACCTCTCCTGCGGTTGCGGGCGCTCCTGCGGCACCGGCCGTGCCTGTGGTTGCGGGCGCTCGGCCGCTGCCCTGCCCGGCTCCTGCGACGCGGCATCGGGTCGCTGAGTCTGCAGGCTCGGCGGACGAGCACGCGGCTCGCCAGCCTGAGGGGGCCGCTCGGCCGCTTCGGGCGTACGCGCTCCCGGCTGCGAGGGCCGTGGCGCAGCAGTGCCGCGACCGGGTGATTCGGCGGGTGGAGTACCGGCCGGCGGCGCAACGGCCCGCCCCGGCGCAGCCGTGGCCGGCCCTCCGGGCGCAGGCGCTCCTCCGGGAGTACCCTGCGCCCGTTGCGCGGCGCGTTCGCTCGCGGATCGCGCCGGGGGCGCTGCGTTGGCGGCAGGCTTCGGCTGTTCGACGACGCGCACCGGGCTTGCAGGTGCCGTGGCCGCGGGCGCGGCGGCGCGCAACTGCTGCACCTGCCGGCTGGTCAGCGGCCGCCCCGGGTTCTGCTCGAGCGCCTGCAGCCTTGCCGTATCGCGCACGGGCGCCGGCGGCGGCGCGTGGCGGGCGACGACCGCGCGGTCGACGACAGCCGCGGGCGGCTTCACCTGCGAGACCGGTGCAGCGCCGAGGAATGCCGCTCGGGACGGCGCAACGCGCGCGACCGGTTGCACCTGGGCGCGCGCCAGCGTCGACGCGGACACGGCAACCGCAGCGCGCCGGACGTTCTGCGATTGCGCGAACACCGTCGGCGGCACGGCCGTGACCGCGTTCGGCGCGCGCATGTTCACGTAGTTGGTTTGCGTGACGTTCGTGTTGCTTCGATAGTTGTTGTAGACGTTCGTGATGTTGACGTTGTTGATCACCGTGTTGCTGACGTTGACCTGCCGGAAGTAATCGCGGCTCACGTAGTACGGCGGCCGATAGATCTCACGCGGCCCCAGCGGGAACCAGCCGATGGCGGGCCCCGACGACACCGCGATGCTGAAGCCCGCGCCGCCGATGAAAGCCACGAGCGCAGGCGCATACACCGGCCGCACGCTGCGCGGACCGGGAATCCAGCCCCAGCCGCGGTCGAACCACGCCCAGCGGCCATAGTGGAACGGCGCGAAACCCCAGGGCGCGTCGTCGACCCACGTCCAGCCCCACGGGTCGATCCACGCCCAGTGACCGTCGCGGTACGGCACCCAGCCCGCCGCCACCTGGCGGGGGAACCACACGTTGCCGTAGCTCGCCTGGACGCTCCAGTTGCCATAGGTGTCGAGATCCTCGTAGCCGATCACTTCGGGCGAGACGTAGCGTGCCGACGCGACCTGATCGTAGCGGCGGTCGCGCTCGGCAGCCCACCGGTCGAGCGCATCGGGCGGCGGCACTTCGAGATATTCGCTGTCGCGCAGGTCGGTGCCATAGAAGCGATACGCCTGGCCCGACGCAAGCGCGTACGACGCGCTCTCGCCGTACACGTCGCCCGCGCCGGCGCGCACGCTCACCGTCGTCGCCCCGCCCTGCGGATCGACGACGAGACGATAGCGGCCCGGCCGCGTGACCGTGAATGCGAGATTGGGCGTGTCGACTTCGACGATCTGCCCGGACGACATCCGGCGCACGCGGAAATCGAGCGTTCCCTGCTGCAGCTGGATCTGCGCGACCCGGTCGTCGAGATTCGTCACGGCGGCGCTCGTGTATTCGCCGAGCCACCATGTGCTGTTGTCGATCGTGATCTCCGCGCGGCCGTTGTTGTCGCTCCACATCTGGTCGCCGGTGACGAGCGGGCGGTTCACGCGCGCATGCACCCATTCTTCGTTGCCGGCGGGCGAGAAGCTCACGTCACCGCTCACGTACGAAATGCGGCCCACGCGCACCGGCGGGTCGTCGCCAACTTGCGGCGGCGGTTCCTGCGCATGCGCAAGGGTCCCGGAAAGCGCGACGGCAGCCATCGCGAGCAGCGCCTTCCAGGTTGAAAGCGGGTTGCATCGGGTCATGATGTTTTATCCTCGATGTGAGTCGTTTCCTACGGCAGACAGAGAAAGTGCTGGCCGGCGGTTGTAATTCGTACACCACAGCCAGCCAATTCGCGCTCGCTTACAATTCGTTTCATGGTACGCAAACATTGCACCACCGCTTAACGCTTCACGCGGTGGCTGCGCCGACAACGGTGCCGGCCGCCGCTTCGAAACGACACGCACCATCGCCAGGTTCCGTCCGCGCACGCGGCGTATCATCGCGCGGGACGAGAACCGGGTGTTTCGCCCACGGTCGAACGAACGCAAAAAGTGGGGCCGATCGGCGATACGAGCCTGCAATGAAACAATTGATTGCACTTTCCCGAAGCATGGCCTCGCTCCCGGCGTCGGCCGCGCTTTCGACGGGGTCCTGACATCGCGACGCTGCGCGCCCTTCCGCTCGCGCTATTCGCGCTGCTCCTTCCGGTGGTGTGCGCGGCGTTCGGCTTCGACGACGTCGCGCTCCGCGCGAAGCAGCTTGCCGCGAGCTCGTACAAGAAGCCGGATGTCAGCCTGCCGCGCGAGTTGACCGAGCTCACATACGACCAGTATCGCGACATCCGCTACAAGCCCGAGCGTGCGTACTGGCGGACGGCGAAGCTGCCGTTCGAGTTGATGTTCTTCCACCAGGGGCTCTACTACAACCAGCCGGTGCAAATGCACGAGGTGAGCGCGGAAGGGGTGCGCGAAATCCGCTTCGACCCGGAGAACTTCGACTACGGCGCGAACCGCATCGATCCGAAAGTGCTCAAGGGCCTGGGCTACGCCGGCTTCCGCGTTCACTACTCGATCAACTCGCCGCGCTACAAGGACGAAGTGCTCGTCTTCCTCGGTGCGAGCTATTTCCGCGCGCTCGGTCGCGGCCAGCGCTACGGCCTGTCGGCGCGCGGCCTCGCCATCGACACCGCGCTGATGTCGGGTGAGGAGTTTCCGCGGTTCACCGAATTCTGGGTCGAGCGGCCCGACGCGCAGGCGCGCGAATTGCGTATCTACGCACTTCTGGACTCGCCGCGGGCCAGCGGCGCGTATCGGTTCGTGCTGAAGCCGGGCCTCGACACGGTGCTCGAAGTGCGCGCGCAACTCTATCTTCGCCAGAACGTCGCCAAGCTCGGCCTCGCACCGCTGACCAGCATGTATTACTTCGGCGAGAATCAGCGCATCGGCATCGACGACTTCCGGCCCGAAGTGCACGACTCCGACGGGCTGTCGGTGCAGAACGGCACCGGCGAATGGATCTGGCGGCCGCTCGTCAATCCCAAGCGCCTGCTCGTGACGTCATTCGCCGTCGCCAATCCGCTCGGCTTCGGCCTGCAGCAGCGCGATCGCAGCTTCGCCTCCTACGAGGATCTCGAGGCGCGGTACGAGACGCGGCCGTCGGTATGGATCGAGCCGAAAGGCAAATGGGGAACGGGCCGGATCGAGCTCGTGCAGATTCCGACACCCGACGAAACCAACGACAACATCGTCGCGTTCTTCTCGCCAGACGGTTCGCCGCCGCCGCAGGTGCCGTACGACTTCGAATACCGGATGCTGTGGCAGAAGGACAATGACACGCGGCCGAGCCTCGCCTACGTCGTGCAGACGCGCCGCGGTCACGGCTACATCCGCAAGCCGGACGACAGCATCGCGATGATCGTCGACTTCGAAGGCCAGGTGCTGCGCAAGCTGCCCGCGGACGCGCCGGTGCAGGGCGTCGTCACGGCCGACCCGAACATCGAGATCATGGAGGCCAACGCGTACCGCAACGAGGTCACCGGCGGCTGGCGGCTCGCGCTGCGATTCAAGCGTCAGGACGACAAGAAACCGGGCGAGTTGCGCGCGTTCCTGCGCAGCGCCGGCGCCACGCTCTCCGAGACATGGAGTTACGTCCTCCCGATCAATTGAACACGCTGCCCGCCGTCGCAGACGCGCTGCTGCGCTATCTCGAGCGGCTGCCGCTGGCGGGCGAGCGCCGCGCGGTCATGTTCGCGGACGCGCTCACGCACGGCGTCACGCCCGGCCGCGCGCTCGCGCGCGTGCACGCGGCGCTCGCTGCGCCCGCTGCCGATGCCGCCAATCCCGCGCATGCGTCGATCGGCGCGCGGCTGCGACTCGCCACGGCGGGCGCGCACGGCGAGACGCCGGTCGCACGCGACGTGCAGGGTCGCGAGCGCCTCGAGACGATGCCGCGGCTCGCGCGGAGCCCTATGGCCCCGCATGCGTGGCTGCGCGCCATGCCGCGCCGGCGCGCCGCGGCCGCGGCGGAAGCGCAGCCGGGCACGGACAAGGATCCGGGCCGGCGCTCGCGCGGCCACGCGTCGAGGCGCCGGATCGTACTCGCGTCGCTGATCGTCGGCCAGACGATCATCGCCACCGATTACATGCTGCGCGTGCTTCCGTATCATGGCCGCGAGCCGCTCGAGATCGCGATCCTCGTGCTGTTCGCCGTACTGTTCGCGTGGATCTCGGCCGGCTTCTGGACCGCGCTCGCCGGATTCTGGCTGCTCGCGCGCGGCCGCGACCGCCACGCGATCTCGCGCCACATGGTGGGCGACGCGCCCAACGCCATCGCGCACGACGCGCGCACGGCCGTTGTGATGCCGATCTGCAACGAGGACGTGAGCCGCGTCTTCGCCGGGCTGCGCGCCACGTACGAATCGCTCGCGCAAACCGGCGCGCTCGACCGCTTCGACTTCTACGTGCTGTCCGACACGGGCGACGCCGACACGCGCGTCGCCGAGGCCGACGCGTGGCTCGCGCTATGCCGCGCCGTCGGCGGATTCGGGCGCGTGTTCTATCGCTGGCGCCAGCACCGGATCAAGCGAAAGAGCGGCAACATCGCCGACTTCTGCCGCCGCTGGGGCCGCAAGTACCGTTACATGATCGTGCTCGACGCCGACAGCGTCATGACCGGCGATTGCCTGACGTCGCTCGTGCGCATCGCCGAGGCGAATCCGGACGCGGGCATCGTGCAGACCGCGCCGCGCGCGGCCGGCCGCGACACGCTGTACGCGCGCGTCCAGCAGTTCGCCACCGGCGTCTACGGGCCGCTGTTCACCGCCGGACTGCATTTCTGGCAATTCGGCGAATCGCACTATTGGGGACACAACGCGATCATCCGCGTGGCGCCGTTCATCCGCTATTGCGCGATCGGCAGGCTGCCTGGCCGCGGTGCGCTGTCGGGGGAGATCCTGTCGCACGATTTCGTCGAAGCCGCGCTGATGCGCCGCGCGGGCTGGGGCGTATGGATCGCGTACGACCTGCCCGGCAGCTACGAGGAAATGCCGCCCAACCTGATCGACGAGCTCGCCCGCGACCGCCGCTGGTGCCAGGGCAACCTGATGAACTTCCGGCTGTTCTGGATGCGCGGCCTGCATCCTGCGCACCGCGCGGTGTTCATGACCGGCGTGCTGGCCTACCTCTCGGCGGCGCTGTGGTTCGTGTTCCTCGTGCTCTCGACGGTGCTGCTGGCGATTCACACGCTGCGCGAGCCCCGGTATTTCATCGAGCCGTATCAGCTGTTTCCGCTCTGGCCGCAGTGGCGGCCGGAATGGGCGATCGCGCTCTTTTCCGCCACCGCGGTGCTGCTGTTCCTGCCGAAGATCCTCGCGGCGCTGCGAATCGCCTGGAGCGATCCCGCGTCGCACGGGGGGCGACTGCGGCTCGCCGTGAGCCTCGCCGGGGAAATGCTGCTGTCCGCCTTGCTCGCACCGATCCGCATGCTGTTTCACACGCAGTTCGTCGCGACGGCGCTCGCCGGGCACGCCGTGCGCTGGAAATCGCCGCCGCGAGGCGACAGCGAAACCGGATGGCGCTACGCATTCACGCGCCACGGGTTGCACACGCTCGTCGGCGTGCTGTGGGCGGCCGTCGTCTGGTGGCTGAACCCTTCGTACCTGTGGTGGCTGCTGCCGGTGGTCGGCGCGCTGATCCTGTCGATGCCGCTGTCCGTGTTCACGAGCCGCGTCGGCCTCGGTCGCAAGCTGCGCCGGCGCAAGTATTTCCTGATTCCCGAGGAATCGCATCCGCCACCCGTCATGCGCGCGACGCGTCGCTACTGGCATCACGCGCCGCAGCCCGCCGACGTCGCGGCCGCGATCGTCGATCCGATCATCAACGCGCTGATGTGCGCGCAGGCGGCGGGCCGCACGGGCACCGATCGCGTGCGCGCGCTCATGAACACCGCGCTCGCCGAGCGCGCGCTGCACGGCGGACTCGCTGCACTCACGCCCGGCGACAAGACCCAGCTGCTCGCCGATCCCGCGGCGCTGTCCGCGCTGCACTGGGCGGTCTGGACGAGCCCGGCGCGGCATCCTTCGTGGAAGGCGCTCACCGAAGGCGCGCCGGCGCGCGCACGTGGCATCCCGGATCGCGAAGCGCCGCCTGCCGATCCGCATGCCGAGAACGCCCCCGTGGCCGCGTCAGATGCAGCAGCCGGCGGATGAGCCCGCAGGGTCGCCCCAGGCACGAATTGCCCCGAAGCGCGATCGCGTGGAGGGTCGTTCAGTGAGATCGATGCCCAACCCCTGGGCGACACCGACGCCCGCGGAACGCGACGACCCTGCGCCGCCGGTCGAGCCTGTCCTGACGACGATCTGGCCCTTCGTCTGCATCGTCGTGCTGATCGTCGGGCTCGCGGTCGCGGATTTTCTGCTGGACCAGGCGGATCCGCCAACGCGCTTCTGGCTGCTCGTCGTGCGCCTGTTCGCGGGCGCGTCGCTGCTCGCGCTCGCGGGCGTCACGCTGCGGCGGCTGTTCATCCAGCGCGGCGAATTGCGCGAGGCGTTGCTCGCGAGCGAGGAGCGGCTCGTCGGCTCGCTGTCGGACATCCAGAAGCGCAAGCAGGCCGAGGCGCTGCTGTTCGAGGAAAAGGAGCGTGCGCAAGTGACGCTCGCCTCGATTGCCGATGCGGTGGTCACCGTCGATACGGGGAGCCGGATCGAGTTCATGAACCCGGTGGCCGAGCGCCTGACGGGCTGGCCGCTCGGCGAAGCGCGGCAGCGGCCGGTCGCCGAAGTATTCGCCGTCGTCGACGAAGTCACCGGCGCGCCGATCCCCGATCCCGTCGGCCGTGCGCTGACCGAAGGCGCGGTGATCGAGGCGGACGGCAACGTGGTGCTGCTCTGCCGCGGCGCCGAATCGATCGCCATCGACTACAGCGTGGCGCCGATCCGCGATCGTGCGGCGCGCACGGTGGGCGCCGTGCTCGTCGTGCAGGACATGAGCCGCGAGCGGCAGTACGCGGCGCGGCTGTCGAACCTCGCGAGCCACGATGCGCTCACCGGTCTGCTCAATCGGCGCGAGTTCGAGCAGCGTCTGCGCGCGATCGTCGAGCATCGCGACTCCGAGCAGGGGCAGCACGCGGTGCTCTACCTCGACCTCGACCAGTTCAAGGTCGTCAACGACACGAGTGGGCATGCCGCCGGCGACGAGCTGCTGCGCCAGGTCGGCGCGCTGCTGCGCCCGCGGCTGCGCGAAGGCGACGTGCTGGCGCGTCTCGGTGGCGACGAATTCGGCGTCCTGCTGCCGCACTGCCCGCCCGCACCGGCGCTGCGCATCGCGGAGGCGCTGCGCAGGGCGATCGTCGACTTCCGCTTCGCCTGGAAGAACCGCTCGTTCACGATCGGCGTGAGCATCGGCCTCGTCAATCTCGCCGACGGCCCGCACACGCTCGCGAGCGTGCTGTCCGCCGCCGACGCCGCGTGCTATCTCGCGAAGGACAAGGGCCGCAATCGCGTGCAGGTCTATCGTCCGGAAGACAGCGAGGTCGCGCATCGCCGCGGCGAGATGGAATGGGTGAACCGGCTACATCGCGCGCTCGCCGAGGACCGCCTGTGCCTTTACGCGCAACCGATGCTTGCGATGCATGTGGCGGGGCCGGAGACGTCGCACCAGGAGCTGCTGGTGCGGCTGATCGACGAGCACGACGAGCTGATCGCGCCGATCGCGTTCATTCCGGCCGCCGAGCGCTACCACCTGATGCCGTCGATCGACCGCTGGGTTATCCGCACGGTGTTCCGGCTGCTCGCGGAACGCCGCGCGGCCGGCGATGCCGCGGCCGTGGCGGGTACCTACGCGATCAACCTGTCGGGCGCATCGATCGGCGACGACCAGTTTCTGGATTACGTTCGGGAGAGCTTCACGCGCTTCCGCATTCCGCACCGTTCGATCTGCTTCGAGATCACCGAGACGACGGCCGTCACGAGCCTGTCGAAGGCGGCGGACTTCATCGGCGCGCTGCGCGAGCCGGGTTGCCGCTTCGCGCTCGACGATTTCGGCGTCGGCGTGTCGTCGTTCACGTACCTGAAGCAGCTTCCGGTCGACTACCTGAAGATCGACGGCAGCTTCGTGCGCAACATGCTGCACGACCCGGTGGACGCGGCGATGGTCGAGGCAATCCACCGGATCGGGCGCGTGATGGGCAAGCAGACGATCGCCGAGTCGGTGGAATCGGCGGCCACGCTCGAGGCGCTGCGCAGCGTGGGCGTCGATTTCGCGCAGGGGAATGCGATCGCTCCGCCTTCGCTGTTCGCGCCGCCGGGCAGCCGCCGGCGCGGCGAAACTGCCCGAGCGCCCGCGAACGCGCAACGCACGGCCGCTGTGCTAGTGTCGCGCATTCCGCAGAACGAGCACGGCCGCTGAAGACGCGGTCCGATTCCGCACCCCGGAGGACTGATTCGATGAGCGAACCGCGCAGATGCGCAATCGTCACCGGCGCCGGCAGCGGCATCGGCAGGACCGTCGCGCTGGCGCTGGTCGGTGCAGGCTATCGCGTGGCTGCAGCCGGCCGGCGGCGCGACGCGCTCGACGCGACGGCGAGCGCAGCCGGCGACCGCGGTGGTGACGTCATGCCCGTGGTCACCGACGTCGGCGATGCCGAGTCGGTGGCGCAATTGTTCGGGACCGTCGGGCGGGAATTCGGACGCCTCGACCTGCTCTTCAACAATGCGGGCATTGGCTCGCCCGCCGTGGCTCTCGAGGACCTGCCGCTCGCGACGCTGCGCGCGGTCATCGACACGAACCTGTTCGGCGCGTTCGTCTGCACGCAGCACGCGATCCGGATGATGAAGGCGCAGACGCCACGCGGCGGCCGCATCATCAACAACGGCTCGATTTCCGCACACGCGCCGCGGCCGAACTCCGCGCCGTACACGGCAACCAAGCACGCGATCACGGGACTCACGAAGTCGACGTCGCTCGATGGACGCAAGTACGACATTGCCTGCAGCCAGATCGACATCGGCAACGCCGCAACCGAAATGGCGGCGCGGATGGCGACCGGAGTGCCCCAGGCGAACGGCGATATCGCGGTCGAACCGCTGATGGACGTCGCGCACGTCGCGAGCGCCGTGCTCTACATGGCGAGCCTGCCGCTCGCGGCGAACGTCCAGTTCATGACGGTGATGGCGACGAAGATGCCGTTCGTCGGTCGCGGCTAGGACCGTCTCGCGCGCGAATCGCGGCGCCAAACGAAAACAATCCGTCGCGTCGTGGCCGCGCGTTCGCAGCCGAGCGACACGGCCACGCGTTACGTGCAACCGCGTAACAGGTAGATCACGATCAGGATCGGCACCGGCACGCCGATCAACCACGCGAGCACGTATCCCCAGCGACCTTGCTGCAGCCGGCGCGGCCCTTCGCGTCTCACTGGACCACCCTGCGCGCTATCGCGCATCGGGGTAATTCGCACTCGGGGCGACCCGTCGCGCTCATGCGGCCCGCTCATCACGCGCCGCGTGCGGGCGTTGCTGCGCGCGTATCGGCGTCGCGCCCGGCGATGTGCTGCTCGACGATATCCGGCAGACGCACCGGGTCGAAATCCGCCCACTTCCCTCCGCGCCACTCGCCCTGCGCGCGCTCGATCATCTTCGCGCCGCGCTCGCGCAGGACGTCGATCGCGACCTCGCAATCCTCAGGCGTCCCGGCATTCACGGCCACCATCACGCCGGCGGGCCGCGGCGTCGTCGGGGCGGGTGAGTCGTCGCCCATTTTCTGCACGGCGCCGGCGAGCGAGCCTGCGTACGCGCCTGCGGCCGCGCCACCTACCACGGCAGCGGGCCCGATTAGCGGCGCAGCGGCGAGGCCGGCGGCCGCGCCCACGGCCGTCCCGATGGCAGCGCCCTTGATCGCGGCCTTGTCGCCGCCCTCGGCCTTCTCGTCCGCGTCCTCGTCGCCGCCCAGCGGCAGCCCTTGGTGGCGGCCGGGCGGATTGATGGCGAACTGGTCGAGGTCGAAGGCGTCGAAGCCGGCGCCGCGAAGCTTGTGCGCCGCATCGGTCGCCGTGCGCTCGTCGTCGAACATACCTGCCACGATCTGCGTCATGTCCTCTCCGCGTTGCGATCGACACGCGTTCCGGCGCGCTTCCGATCGACGACGAAAGCGTAACGGCGATACCCGTTGCCCGAGCATCGGCACGCTGCGGAATTCACTGTAGGGCGATCCCTACGCCGCTCGCAACGGCGCGCGGAAGGGTAATGGCGGCTATTGGCCGCGTTCCGGCGCGGGATTGCCGGGACACTGGGGAACGCGTCCCCAGTAGCCGTCGCAGTAGCGGAAGCGCACGCGCTGGTCGCAGATGACGCGCGCGATGAAATCCTCGCGCGTGCAGCGCGAGAGCTCGTCTGTCATACGCGTCCAGCGATCGACGAGAGGGGCTTGCGGCGCGGGTGCCGCTGCGACCTGGGGTGCGCGCATGGGCGTTGGCTCGGGCGTCTCCGCGGCCGACGCCTGCGTCGACGGTTGCGCTTTCTCCGGTGCAGCGCGCCGATGGGGGGGCCGCGGTGCGGGCTTGGCCGGCAGCGAGCGGATCTCGATCGGCTGCGTAGCGCCGGCGTTCGCCGCTTCGCCCGCCTTGTCCTCGCTCGTGCGCGGCGCTTCCGGCGTCGTGTCGGCGGGTGACGGCGGTGCCGAAGTGTCGGACGGCGGCGCCGGGACGGGCGTCGGTGGATCGGTCGGCCGACGCGGGCTCGGCGTCGCCTCCGGCGGGAACGACGACATCACGCTCGGCTCGGTCCCGGGGACGCGGGTACCGGATCGCCATTCGCCGCCAAGCATCTTCCACGCACCGAAGGCCACCGCGGCGATGGCGAACGCGAGAACGATCAGGAACGCAGCGAGGTGACCGTGGGAGGGGCCTTGCGCATAGGCTGGCAGCGCCACCGCGGGGTGAGGCTCGGTCCGGCCACGAGCCGCGTTGCGCGGCTCGCGCATCGATGCCGCCACGACGACACTCGCGCGCGATGGCCGCTCGGCCTCCTGCTCATGCGGCAGATCCGCCTGGGCCGCGTTCGCGGCACGCGCTACGGCCGCATGCCCGCGCTGGCCCGAAACCGCGGCCGCCACCGCGGCAATCGGCGTCGGCAGCGCCTGCTCCGCACCGCATTGGACGCAGAACCGGGCGCCGGCCGGATTCTCGGCGGCGCAGCTTGCACACTTCATTCGCGGCAACCCCGCATGCAGCGAAGGATAGCCGATTGAACGGCCCTCATTCGCGCATCGTGCTCCAAACACGTGCGCGAATGAAGTAACGTGAATTTTTTACACGACGGCCGGTCGCCCGGGACGCCTTTTTTCCAACGCTGGCGGGTCCATGGTGGAACTCCTGCATCAGCCCGCGACGTGGCGCAGGCCGGCCCGATCTTTCATACTTAGACAATTCCCCCTTCGGCGGCTGCCGGGCTGCCTGGACGCCAATGACCATCGATAGCGCGAAGATCGAGCAACTGACGCGCGAGCTCCTGCTCGCGATTGGCGAGGACCCCGACCGCGAGGGGCTCGTGAGGACGCCTGCGCGCGTCGGGAAGGCGATGGCGTTCCTCACTTCCGGTTATCGCACCGACCTGGGCGCGCTGATCAACGGCGCGATCTTCACGCAGACGACGAACAGCATGGTGATCGTCAAGAACATCGAGGTCTACAGCTTGTGCGAGCATCACATGCTGCCGTTCTTCGGCCGCTGCCACATCGGCTACATTCCGACCGGGCGCGTGTTCGGCGTATCGAAGCTCGCCCGCCTCGTCGACATGTACGCGCGCCGGCTGCAGCTGCAGGAGCGGCTGACCGAGCAGATCTCGCAGGCGGTGTTCGACTCGATCGACGCGCGCGGCGTCGGCGTGATGATCGAGGCGCGCCACCTGTGCATGATGATGCGGGGCGTGGAAAAGCAGAATTCGGAAATGATCACGTCGTCGGTGCTCGGCACGTTCCGCGAATCCGAAGCGACGCGCGACGAGTTCCTCGCATTGATCGGTCAGCGCGGCATCTGATTTCCCGCGCGGGCCGCCTCTTGCTGCACGTCGCGAGCCTCACCGCGCCGCTGTTCCTGCTGGTGCTGCTCGGCTTCGCGCTGTCGCGCTTCGGCTGGCCGCGCTCGGCTTCCGATGCGCTTACGCGGTTCGTGTTCACCGTCGCCGTGCCGACGCTGCTGTTCCGGCTGATGAGCGACTTCTCGCGGCTGCCGCGCGTCGACGGGCGCCTGCTCGTCGCGTTCTTCGGCGGCTGCCTCGTCGTATACGCGATCGGCCGCATAGCCGCGGCTTCCCTCTTCCGCATGGACGGCGTCGGCCAGTCGGTGTTCGCGATGGGCGGCATCTTCTCGAACAACGTCCTGCTCGGTATCCCGCTCGCGAAGGTGACGCTCGGCGAGGCAGCGCTGCCGGCGGTCTCGCTCGTGCTCGTGTTCAATTCGCTCGTGCTGTGGACGCTCGTCACCGTGTCCGTGGAGTGGGCACGCCACCGCGACTTCTCGCTCGCGGGCCTCTGGCGAACGGCACGCGGCGTGATCGCCAATCCGGTCGTCGCGAGCATCCTCGCCGGCACGGCCTTCGGCTTCACGGGGCTGCCGCTGCCAGGCGTCATCGAGCGGACGCTCGCGATGGTGAGCGACGCCGCGGTGCCGCTGTCGCTGATCGCGCTCGGCATGGGACTCGCCGAGTTCGACGTTCGCAGCGGCTGGCGTGAATCCGCCGCGATCGCCGTGCTCAAGATGGTCGCGCAGCCGCTGGCCGTTTACGGCCTCGCGCGCGCGCTCGCGCTGCCGCAGGTCGAGACCGCGGCGGTCGTGTTGCTCGCGGCGCTGCCGGTCGGCGCGAACGTCTACCTGATGGCGCGCCAGTTCGACGCGCTGCCGGGACCGGTCGCTTCGGCGATCGTGCTCACGACGGTGCTTGCCGCCTTGACGACGCCGGTCGTGCTCACCCTGGTGTGATTCCGGTGAGCGAAGCGCCAACGGGTGAAGATGCGCTGCGGCGCCAGCGGCCGTTCGTCCTCTACTGGCTCGCGCGCGTATCCACCGCGCTCGCGCACCAGATGATCACCGTCGGTGTCGGCTGGCAGATGTATGCGCTCACGGGGAGCGCGCTCGACCTCGGGCTCGTGGGCCTCGCGCAATTCGTGCCGTCGGTGCTGTTGCTTCTCGTGGCCGGGCACGTTGCCGATCGCCGCGATCGCCGCCGCGTGCTGCAGGCGTGCGCCGCCGCCGAAGCGCTCGCCGCGCTCACCCTTTGCGCCGGAAGCGCGCTCGGCATGCTGACGCCGCGCGCGATCTTCGCGCTGGTGTTTCTGATCGGGGCTGCACGCGCGTTCCAGATTCCGACGATGCAGGCGTTGTTGCCGTCGCTCGTGCCGTCGCCGCTGCTGGCGCGGGCGATCGCGGCGAACTCGACGGCGAGTCAGGCGGCGACGGTCGCGGGCCCCGCGCTCGGCGGTCTCGTCTACATCGCCGGCGCCGCCGTCGTCTACGGCGCGTGCGCGGTGCTGTTCGTCGCGGCCGGCGCGTTGATCCAGCGCGTGCACCCGCGCCGCGCGCAATCCGCGCGGCTCACCGGCGGATGGGCGTCGATGCTCGACGGCATCCGCTTCGTGCGCCGGCGGCCCATCGTGCTCGGCGCGATATCGCTCGACCTGTTCGCGGTGCTGCTCGGCGGCGCGACGGCGCTGCTGCCCATCTATGCCCGCGACATCCTGCACACCGGGCCGTGGGGACTCGGCCTGCTGCGCTCCGCAACCGCAGTCGGCGCGCTCGGCACGGCGCTGTGGCTCGCGCACCATCCGCTCGGCGCGCGCGCGGGGCGCAAGATGCTCGGCGCGGTCGCAGTCTTCGGGGCCGCCACGATCGTCTTCGGCTTGTCGCGGTCGTTCGCCCTTTCGCTTGCGGTGCTTGTCGTCCTGGGCGCGGCCGACGTGGTGAGCGTCGTCGTCCGCCAGACGCTCGTCCAGCTGCAGACGCCGGATCACATGCGCGGGCGCGTGAGCGCGGTCAACGCGATGTTCTTCGGAACGTCGAACCAGCTCGGCGAGTTCGAGTCCGGCGTCGTCGCCGCATGGATCGGCGTCGTGCCGTCGGTGGTCGTCGGCGGCCTCGGCACGCTCGCCGTCGTGCTGCTGTGGATACGCCTCTTTCCGGGTCTCGCAAAATTCGATCGGCTGGAATCGGCGGCCGTCGTGGCGGAAGTGCCGCCGCCGGCTGCGCCACGGCGGCAATGATTGCCGCTTGGCGCTGCTAGCGCCTGCCGTCTCGAATGCGCCCGGCCGCTGCCGCGGACGCGGCATGCGACAATCCGCCTCCTTTGCATCGAGCAAGACGAGTCCTTCCGCGAATGCCCGCCAAGCCAAGCACCCGTGCGAAAACCCGCAAGCCGCGGCCCTTCGCCGTACGCCACTCGCCGATCCACGGCCGCGGCGTGTTCGCCACGCGCACGATCCGAAAAGGCGCCGACATCGTCGAGTACCGCGGCAAGCGCATCACGATGGAAGCAGCGGATGAGCTGCCGGACAGCGATCCGGAAAATCCCTTTCACACGTTCCTGTTCGAGCTTTCCGACGGCCGCGTGATCGACGCGGGGCAGCGCGGCAACGCCGCGCGCTGGATCAACCACAGCTGCCGCCCGAACTGCGAGCCGTACGAAGACGACGACTGCCGCGTGTTCATCGTGGCCAAGCGCACGATCCGCGCGGGCGAGGAGCTTTCGTACGATTACAAGCTCAACGTGCCGGGCCGGCGCACCGCGCGCCTGCTCGCCGATTATGCGTGCCGCTGCGGATCCCCGCGCTGTCGCGGGACGATGATCGACTTGCGGAAGAAGCGGCGCTGACCGGCAGTATCGCCCTTCGGGCTCGTCTGATTCGGGCTCACGCGAATCCCGCGGCGCCGATGACCGCCGCGACAAGCAGCACCCAGACCGGGTTCACGCGCGTGAATGCAAGCGTCGCGGTGGCAAGCACCGTAAGCGCGAGGGCCCCCAATGATCGGTCCGCTCCGCGGGCGAGCGTATAGCCGGTCGCGAGAATCAGGCCGATGGCGAGCGGCGCGAGCGCGCGCTGGATGACCGCGCGAAGCCGCGATTCACGCAGGCGATCCATCGATTGCCAGGCGGCGTAGCAAACGATCGACGAAGGTCCGCAGACGGCGATCGTCGCGACCAGCGCGCCGATGACGCCGGTCACCTTCCAGCCGACCAGCGCGACGTACATCGCGTTCGGCCCCGGCGCAAGCTGCGCGAGCGCGAACAGCTCGGCGAATTCCGCGCTCGTCATCCACCCTTCCACGTCGACGACGACACGGTGGACTTCCGGCGCGATCGCGTTGATGCCGCCGATCGCCACGAACGACAGGGCGGCGAACCGCACGGCGATCTCGACCATGATCTCGGCCGTGCTCATCGTGCGCTCGCCGCCCGCCATTCCGCGATGATCGCAACGGGAACGAGCACGGCGATCACCCACAGCAGTGGCCACTTCAGTACGCCGACCGTCAGGAACGCGGCGCCACCGACGAGCAGTCCGCGCGCCGACGGACGCGCATGGATGAGAAGCCGCAGCGCGGTGCCGATGATGAGCCCCGCCGCGGCCGCCGATGCGCCGGCGATTGCGTTCTGCACCAGAACGTCGCTCGCCACGGACGCGTAAAACGTGGCGATCAACAGCAGCAGACCGACCGGGACGAGCAGGATGCCCGATACGGCAATCAGCGCGCCCGTCACGCCGTGCGTGCGCGCGCCGACGATCACGGCCAGATTGACGACATTCGGTCCCGGAAGTACCTGGCAGAAGCCGAGCAGCTCGGCGAATTCACGGTCGTCGAGCCAGCGCCGCTCGTCGACGATCACGCGTCGCGCCCACGGCAGCACACCCCCGAAGCCGAGCAGCCCCATCTTGAGAAAGCTCGCGAACAGCGCACCGCGTGTCACGCCTGCGAGCCCCGGTGTCGGAGGTGTAACTCCCGGTGTCGGAGGTGTAACTCCCGGTGTCGGAGGTGTAACTCCCGGTGTCGGAGGTGTAACTCCCGGTGTCGACCGGGAGCCTGAGCCCGATGAGTCCAACGCGCTTTCCGCTTGTCGAAAAGCGCCGATTGTAGGGCCTGTCTATATCTGCGCACGGAAGACCGTGGATGCCGTCCATTGCCTGCACGCGGGCGAAACCGGCACAATCGCGGCGCCGCCGCAATGCCCGCCCTGATACCCACGAGTCTCCTCCATGAGCCGCAAATCGCCATCGCGTCCGTCCGGCCGCATCGTCGTGCTCGAGCACGACTCGAAGATTCTCGCCGGGAATCCGCTCGGCGATCCGCACGTGCGGAAGCTCCCCGTGTGGCTGCCGCCGGGCTACGACGAAGGGGCCACGAGCGGACGCGGACGCCGGTATCCGGTGCTGTTCGACCTCGTGGGCTTCACGGGCTCGGGGCTTGCACATCTCAACTGGCGTCCGTTCGACGAGAACGTTCCCGAGCGCGTCGCACGCCTTGTCGCGCAACGTCGGATGGGACCCGTCATCGTTGCGTTTCCCGACTGCTTCACGTCGCTCGGCGGCAACCAGTACGTGAACTCGTCGGCGATCGGCCGCTATGCCGACTACCTGACGCGCGAGCTCGTTCCGCTCGTCGACCGCGAATTCCGCACGCTCGCCTCGCGCGAGCATCGCGGCCTGTTCGGCAAGTCGTCAGGCGGGTACGGCGCCATCATTCATGCGATGCGCCATGCCGAACATTGGGGCGCGGTGGCCGATCATTCCGGCGACGCGCTGTTCGACTTCTGCTATTTCACCGACTGGCCGCGCACGCTGAACGAACTCGACCGATATCGGCGGCGGCCGCGCACGCCGGGACGGGTCGACGTGATGCGCGATTCGCGCGAGACCGGTTCGGGTATCGACGACGGCCGCGTACGGCGGTTCCTCGCGCACGCCTGGCAGAAGGACAAGCTGGCCGACGGCGAGGTGCACGCGCTGATGAACCTGGCGATGGCCGCAACCTACGATCCCGATCCGCGCGCGCCGCTCGGATTTCGCCTGCCGTTCGATCTCGAGACCGGTGAAGTCATTTCGGCACGATGGCGGCGCTGGCAGCGCAACGATCCGGTCAATCTTGTCGCGTCGTGCAAGCGCAATCTCGCGTCGATGCGCGGGATCTACATCGACTGCGGCTGGCGCGACCAGTACCATCTGCATTACGGCGCGCGGCTCCTGTCGAAGCGGCTCGCCGAGCACGGCATCGCGCACGTCTACGAGGAGTTCGACGACAATCATTCGTCGATCGACTACCGGATGGATGTGAGCCTGCCGTATCTGTACCGGTCGCTGCGGCCCTGACGTGCGGGCCGTATAATCGGTCGCATCAGTGACGCGCATGCGCGGGTCGCGCGCGCGATGACTTCCCGGGAGCGTGAACCATGCGGTGGGGAGATTTCCGGCGCAGCCAGAACGTCGAGGACCGCACCGGCAATGCGCCGGAAAGCGCGGGCGGAGGCGGCATGCCGTTCGGCGGCATGCGTCTCGGCGGCGGCGCGATCATCATCCTCGTGATCGTCGGCATGCTGTTCGGCATCAATCCGTTCGAGATGCTCGGCATGATGGGCGGCGATGGCTCCGTACAGGCGCCGCCACAACAGTCCGCACCGCCCGCGCGCGTGCCACCGGGTTCCGCGCCACACGCCGGCGGCCCCACTGCGCAGGGCGCCGACGTCAACAAGGATTTCTCGCGCGCCGTGCTCGGCGACACCGAGGACGTCTGGAGCGCGCTGTTCCAGGCGATGGGCTCGCGCTACGATCCGCCGAAGCTCGTGCTGTATCGCGGCGTCACGCGCTCGGACTGCGGCCGCGCGAACGCCGCCGTCGGCCCGTTCTATTGCCCGGCCGACAAGGACCTCTATCTCGACACGTCGTTCTTCAACGAGCTGCACGCGCGCTTCGGCGCGCCCGGCGATTTCGCGCAGGCGTACGTGATCGCGCACGAGGTCGGGCACCACGTGCAGAACCTGCTCGGCACGATGCGCCAGTTCGACGCGCAGCGGCAGCGCAGCGACGAGCGCACGGCCAACATGCTGTCGGTGCGACTCGAGCTGCAGGCCGACTGCTACGCGGGCGTATGGGGCTTCTATTCGCAGAAGCGAGGCATCATCGATGCCAAGGACATCGAGAGCGGGCTGCGCGCCGCGGCCGCCGTGGGCGACGACCAGATCCAGAAGCGCACGCAAGGCTACGTCGTGCCCGACTCGTTCACGCACGGCTCGGCCGAAGAGCGCACGCGCTGGTTCCGCACCGGCTTGCAATCGGGCGATCCGCGCGATTGCAACACGTTCAACGCCCGCTGACGCCTCCGTTCGCGTGTCCGCACACGTCGTGACGTGGCGAGCTTAACCTGCCCGGGCTGCGGCCAGCCGATGCGGCCGCTCCCGCTGGCGCGCACGCCGCTTTCCCCGGTTACCGTCGATGCATGCGACAACTGCCAGGCGCTCTGGCTCGACGCCACGGAGAGCCAGCAGCTCACGCCCGGCGCGCTGATCGAGCTGTTTCGCGCGATCGGTGCGTCGCAGCGCGACGCGCGCACCGCGTACCCGGCGCTCCTGCCCTGTCCCCGCTGCACGACGCCGCTGTCGCTGACGCGCGACGTCCGGCAGACGACGCGCTTCACGTATTACCGCTGCCGCTACGGCCACGGCCGCTTCACGCCGTACGTCCAGTTCCTCCGCGAGAAGAACTTCATTCGTCCGATCGCCGACGCGGAGATCGCCCAGTTGCGCGCCACCGTTTCGACGGTGCGCTGCGCGAGCTGCGGCGGGCCGGTCGTGCTCGAACGATCGGCCGTATGTCCTTACTGCGCCTCGCCGGTCATGCTGCTCGACCCGGAAGCGGTGAAGAAGGCGCTCGCCGAGCTCGACTCCGCGGAAACGCGCCGCACCGAGGAGAAGCCGCTCGGCGGTGACGCCGTGATCGCGATCGCGAACGTCGAGCGCGAACTCGCGCGTAATCGCCGCGAATACGAAGGCGACCTCGGCGTCGACCTGATCGCCGCCGGCGTGCACGCGCTCGCCGCGATGCTGCGGCACTGACGTCTGCCCGGCCCGCGGCGTAGAATTCGCGCTCGTCCTAGCGGAGCATTCCATGAAGCGTTCGATCGCACTCGCCGCGCTTGTCGCAGCCGGCATCGCCACCGCCCCGATGGCGCAGCAACCGGCCGCTCCGGCGAGTCCCGCGCCCGCGACTCCCGCCGCGGCACCCGCGATGCAGGCCGCGCCGGCGCCGAAGCACAACTGCGTGAAGCCGAGCGAATACCCCGGCAACCTGGCGAGCGACAACCAGCGGCGCACGTGGCAGAAGAGCTACGTCGACTACGTCGAATGCCTGAAGACGTTCGTCAAGGAGCAGCAGGCACTCGCCGAGCCGCACGTGCGGGCGTCGAACGAGGCGATCGAAGAGCACAACAACGCGATCAAGGATTACAACGCGCAGATCGAGAAGGCGAAGGGCAACTGACGCGCGATCGCCGGCGCGGAGTGGCCGCGATGCGCCCGTCCGCGCAAAGCGATGATCGCGATTCGCCGGCGACGGCCGTCGCGTCGCCGGAGGTCATCGCCCAGGTCCTGCTCGAGGGCTTCAACCGGCACTACGCGCTGTTCCGCGAGTGCGCGCGCGCGGCCAAGCGCCATTTCGAAGCCGGCAACTGGCTCGCGATCGGCCACGTCGCGAACGACCGCATCGATTTCTACGATCGCCGCGTCGCCGAAACGGTGGCGCGCATCGAGCGCGACTTCCACTTCGCGCAGACGGACACCGGCGGTGCCGATGCATTCTGGGCGGAGGTCAAGCGTCGCTTCATCGGCCTGATCGTCGATCACCGCCAACCCGAATGCGCCGAGACGTTCTTCAACACCGTCTCGTCGAAGCTGTTGCACCGGACGTACTTCCACAACCGGTGCCTGTTCGTGCGACCTTCCACGTCGACCGAGTACCTCGACGACGGCGCGCCTTCGTATCGCAGCTACTACCCCCGGCGCGGGGGCCTGCGCGCGGCGCTGATCGACCTCGTCCTCGATTTTCGCCTCGCGCCGCGCTTCGACGATTTCCGTGCCGACCTGATCCACGCGCTTGCAGCAATGCGCAGGCGGCTCGCCCGGCCATTCGCCGTCGACGCGAATTGCCAGGTCCAGGTCCTGTCGAACCTGCTGTTCCGCAACCAGACCGCGTACGCGGTGGGCCGGGTGGTCAACGGCGCGCACATGTACCCGTTCGCCGTCGCGATCAAGCGCCGCGGCGACGAGCGGCTGTACGTCGACGCGCTCCTGACCGATCCCACCGAGCTCGCGCTGCTGTTCTCGGCGAACCGCGCGTATTTCCTGGTCGACATGGAAGTGCCGTCGGCGTACGTCGAGTTCCTGCGCACGGTGGTGCCGGACAAACCCGCCTCGGAGCTCTACACGATGCTCGGCCTGCAGAAGCACGGCAAAACGCTGTTCTTCCGCGATTTTCTGCACCATCTCAAGCACTCGACCGACCGGCTGGTCGTCGCGCCCGGAATCCAGGGGCTCGTGATGTGCGTGTTCACGCTGCCGTCGTATCCCTACGTGTTCAAGGTGATCCGCGACCGCATCTCGCCGTCGAAGGACACCGATGCGGCGCGCGTCAAGCAGAAATATGCCCTCGTCAAGCACCACGACCGCGCCGGGCGGATGACCGACATCCTCGAATATTCGAACGTCGCGATTCCGCGGGAGCGCTTCACCGACGCGCTGATGGCCGAGCTCGAATCGGCGATTCCGTCGCAACTCGAGCTCGACGGCGACCACGTCGTCATCCGGCACGTGTACATCGAGCGCCGGCTCGCGCCGCTCAACATCCATCTGCGCCATGCCGACGCGGGCGCGACAACCCGCGCCATCCGCGACTACGGCAACGCGATCAAGGAACTCGCGGCGATCAACATCTTTGCCGGCGACCTGCTCTTCAAGAATTTCGGCGTCACGCGCTACGGCCGCGTCGTGTTCTACGACTACGACGAGATCGAGTACCTGACCGATTGCCGCTTCCGCACGATTCCGAAGACGCCGGCAGGCATCGACGACATGTCGGGCGAGGTGTGGTACCCGGTCGGCCCGCACGACGTGTTCCCGGAGGAGTTCGCGACGTTCCTGCTGACCGATCCCGGTGTTCGCGACGCATTCCTTGCCTTCCATGCCGACCTGCTCGACGCGCGCTGGTGGCAGGCGATGCAGCAGAAGAACCGCGACGGCCGGCAGATCGAGGTGCTGTCCTATCCGGAGAGCATTCGCTTCCGCCGCCAATACGCGCGGCCGCGCTACGCGGTGACGTAGCCGACGCGGGCGATGCTATGCTCGCCGCTCCACAAACCAGGGAACCTCGCGCATGCCTCGACGAATCGTCTCCTCGCTCGTGCCGATTGCCATGCTGCTGACGCTCGCGGCGTGCCAGCAGGGTCCGACCAAGGAAGAGATCGAGGCGGCGAAGAACACGATCGACTGTGATCGGCAGGGCGAGCGGATCGTCATCCGCTTCGCCGACGCGGAGGCCCGGCTTCTGATGCCGGACGGCACGCGCGTCATTCTCTACCAGGTCCCGTCCGGCTCGGGGATCCGCTACCTGAACGGGCTGATGGAACTGCGCGGCAAGGGGATGGACCTCGACCTCACGCGCGAGCAGACCGTCGTGCGGATGCAGTGCAAGGCCTACGAGCTGCCGAAAAAGGAGTGACGCGCTCGCCGCGTCGCGCAACTCAGCCCTCGCCCGCCGGCGCTCGACTGGCATCCTTCGCCCCGCGTCCGTCACCCTTCGTCGTCAGTCCTCGCGCGCGCCACGACGGGTCGACGTCGATGTACTGCCACCACTGCGACCGGATCGGATGCGGCACGTACGTGCCGATCCACGGGTGGCGCACACTGTCCTCGAGCAGGTGATACGTCAGCCGCCACGGCGCGTAGGCGACGACGAGCTCGGTCATGCGGTCGAACAGCCGCGTGCGCTCGGGCGAGTCGGGCAGCGTCCGCGCCTTCTCGTAGAGCTCGTTGAACGCGGGCAGGTTGAAGCGCGCATTGTTCTCCGGGCCTGACGGCCCATAGAGCAGCTGCATGAAGTTCTCGGCGTCGGGATAGTCGGCGTTCCAGCCGTCGCTGCGCATCGGAATCCTGCCTGCCTTCGCCATCTTGCGCAGCTCCGGCACCCGCTCCTTCTTCACCACGGTGCGCAGTCCGATCGCATCCATGTTCTTCTTCCACAGTTCGTCGGATTGGCGCGCCGCGGAGTTGGGCGACGACCAGCGCTCGATCGAAAGCGGCTTGCCGTCGGGCGTCTCGCGATATCCGTCGCCGTCGCGGTCCTTGTACCCGAACCGGTCGAGCAGCGCGCGCGCGAGCGCCGGGTCGTAGAGTTGCGCATCCGTCTTGAGCTTCGGATCGTGGCCCGCGATATCGGGTGGGATCGGCCCATACGCGGGCGCCGCGCGGCCCTTCAATAGCACGCGAATCGCCTCGGCATTGTCGTAACCCATCGCGATCGCGCGCCGCAGCGCGATCTTCTCGAGCGTGTAGCCGCCGACGACCGGGTCCTCCATGTTGAAGTAGAACCACCAGGTATTCGGACGCAGCAGCACGTCGTGCACGATGCCGCGCGCGGCAAGCGCCGGCAGCAGCTTGCCGTCCTTGTCGAGCGCCTGCTCGGTGAAGTCGATCGGCAGGATGTCGAGGAAGTCGATCTCCCGATTCATGAATGCCAGCCAGCGCGCCTGCCCTTCCTCGATGATGTTGATCTCGACACGGCCGGCGAGCGGGAGGCGCTTGCCGCGAAGCGCCTCGACGACAGGCTGCGAGGCTGGCGGAATTGGCCCGTCCGGGGCGTAGGTCATCGGGCGGAAATCGGGATTCGCGACGAGCACGATGCGCGCGCTGCGCCGGTACTCGCCGAGCGTGTACGGACCGGTGCCGACCGGATGCGCGCCGATGTCGGCGCCGTACGCTTCCACCACTTCGCGTGCCTGCGCCGACGTCGTCGGGACGGCGAGCACGTAGGGGAAGCGCAGATCCGGCACGGTGAGCCTGATCCGCAGCGTGTAGCGGTCGACGACCTCGAGTCCGGGCAACGGCTTGTCGTAGTCGAAGCGGCCGCTCGCAGCCGCCGCCGCGCGGGCCTCGTCGCCGCCGACCAGCTTGCCCTCGATCAGCCATAGCCACGGCGACTTCACGGCCGGATCGAGAATCCGCTTCAGCGCATACGCGAAATCGTTCGCGGTCAGCTCGCGGCGCACGCCCTTGAAGGCCGTGTCGGGCGTGAAGTGGATGCCCTTCCGGATCCGGCATACATAGGTTTTGCCGCCGTCCTCGACGACCGGCATTGCCTCGAGCGCGCGCGGCACGAGCTTGACCGGGCGCGCCAGGTAGTCGTAGTCGAGCATCGTGTCGAAGATGTTCGCGATGATGCCGTCGGATGCGGCATCGGATGCGAACGCGGGATCGAACGACGTCTCGGCGATCGAGTAGGCGACCCGCAGCGTCTTCGCCATGTCGGCGGCAAAGACCGGCGAGGCGGCGAGCGCGGCGCACAGGCACCACGCCGCGACGCCGCGCAGCAAGCCGTTCGTCATGTCCGGATATCTTTGCGTTTGCCGACGACGCCATCGTAGCATTCGGCGCACGGGCCAGCCGCTGTCCGGGGCGGCGCAAAACGCGAAGGAGTCGAGCGATGGAGATGAAGCGAATGAGCGGCGGCAGCCTGCGAGCGGCAGGTTACGACGCGCGCGAGCGCAAGCTCGTGGTCGAGCTCACGGCCGGCACGTTCGAGTACAGCGGCGTACCCGGCGAAGTGTGGCGGCTGTTCTCGACAGCTTCGTCGCCGTGGAGCTACTTTCGCGACAACATCGAGGAAGAATATCCGGCGCGCCGCACGCGGTAGCGGGGGAGCGGGGTCAGGGACGACCTTCCGCTTCCCCGCAGTTCCAGAGGTTGCCGTTACTGGATCGTCAGCTTGCGCCCTGCTACCGCAGGCTTCTTGACGAGCTGGAGCTTCAGCACGCCGTTTTCGTACCTCGCCTCGCTCGCCGTCTCGTCGAGCTCGACGGGCAGCGTGAAACTGCGATACACGTTGCCGGCGTAGCGCTCGGTCCGCAGCACGCGGGTGCCTTCCACCTGTGCGACCAGCGGCTTCACTTCGGCCGCGATCGTCACCTGGTTGCCTTCGATCGCGACGTGAATCTCGTCCTTCGCGACGCCCGGCACTTCGGCGTAGACCGTGTAGCCCTTATCGGTCTCCGCGACGTCGACGCGGATGGCCTGCGGAGCGGCGCGGTCGCCGCGCTCGGGGCGAAAGAACTGCCGGAACAGCGTATCCACCGCCGCGTCCGCGAACGGGTCGTAGATTTGCAGGTTGGCCATGGCTTCGTTTCCTCGGGTTGGTTGATCCAAGCGCGCGGTGTGCCCGCGACATACGCAATCTAGGGCCGCCCACAGGCGATTCAAGGCCCCACGGGAGCCGGATTTCGCGGGCCCCCGTGCGCCCGCCGCGCATCTGGCCGATAATGCAAGCGCCATGGCCTCGCACCCTCTTACCGTCGCCCGACGAACCGAGCTCGAGGAGGCGCTGCGCACCCGGCAGCGGGCGCTGCGCGCAGATGTCGCCGCCAAGCTCAAGACTCAGGACGACCCGCGCCTCGTGGGGCTGCGCAATCGCATGGAAGACACCGACGACTGGGCGGCCGCCGACGCGATGGCGGCGCACGACATTGCGCTCGTCTCGCGCGATCTCGCCGAGCTCGCCACCGTCGAGCAGGCCCTCGCCCGCGCCGCCGACGGCACGTATGGCGAGTGCATCGACTGCGGCAACCCGATTCCCTACGAGCGCCTCGCGGCCTATCCAGCCGCGACGCGCTGCGTCGCCTGCCAGGAAAACGCCGAGCGCCGCGAACGCGGCCGGAAGTGACCCGTCGCGCCCGCGGGGGCCGTGCAGAGACTAGGACCTGCGTGCCCTGCGCCGCGCCGGCGGCGCGAACCGCGCGAGCCACGCGAAGAACTCGCGATACCACAGCTGTGAGTTCTGCGGCTTCAGGATCCAGTGGTTCTCGTCGGGGAAATAGACGAGCCGCGCCGCCACGCCCTTCGCCTTCAGCGAGTTGAAGTACTGCAGTCCCTGCGTCGCGGGCACGCGATAGTCGAGCTCGCCGTGCATGACGAGCGTCGGCGTCTTCGCCGCCTTGACATAATGATGCGGCGATTGCCGCATGACGCGCGGCGCATCGTCCCAGTGAAAGGCGCCGAGCTCCTTCGCGAAAAAGCGGTAGCCGTCCGTCGCCATCATGCTCACCCAGTCGTAGCAACCGGCATGGCAGACGAACGCGCGATAGCGGTGCGTGTGACCGTTCATGTAAGCAACCATGAACCCGCCGTAGCTGCCGCCCGTCGCCGTAAGCCGCGCGCGATCGATGTAGCCGCGCCGCACCAGGTAATCAGTCGCCGCCTCCGTATCGGCGAATTCCTTCTCGCCGTAGCGGCCGGTGATGGTTTCGAGGAACTTCTGGCCGAAGCCCGACGAACCGTGGTAGTTGACCGCGGCCACCACGTAACCCTGCGCGGCGAACACCTGTGTGTTCCAGCGGAAGTGCCACCCGTCATGATGCGACGCGTGCGGACCGCCGTGGATCGAGTGCATCAGCGGCCACTTTCGCGACGGATCGAATCCTGGCGGAAACGTCACGAGCATCTGCACGGGCTCGCCGCGCCAGCCTGCGACCGTGAATTCCTTCACCTCGCCGAGCGCGTGGCGCGCGAGCAACGCGCGATTGAGCGATTCGATCGGCCGCTCGCTCTTGCCGTCTCCGCCGGCCGCGAACAGCGCCGGTGGATGCCGCGCCGTATCGCGCGTGTACGCGAGCACGCCGCCGTCCGCCGAGCGTGCGAAGCCCGAAATCACGCCGCCCGGCACGAGCTGCGCGGCCGTCCCGTCGATGATCGAATGCCGCCACAATCCGACCCGCCCGCGATCCTCGACAAGCGACAGCAGCGCGCCCGAATCGGCCGTCCACTGCAAATGCGTCGTCGCCCGGTCGAAGCGCGGCGACGGGGTGCGCCATGCGCGCGTGCGCCGATCGAGAATCCGCAGCTCGCCCTGGTCGTTGAACGTCCGCGCCGTGTCGTAGGCATGGAACGCGATCCACTTGCCGTCCGGCGAGTACAGCGGATGCTCGTCGGAGCGTCCGCTCGTGGACGTGAGATTGCGCATGCGCCGGCGCGCGACGTCGACGACGACGATGTCGCAGCGGTTCATGAGCCCCGGCTCGGCTTCCGGATCGATCGTCAGCGCGAGCTCGCGCCCGTCGGGTGAAATGTCGTAGACCTCGGCGGTCGGATCCCACGGCTGCAGCGCGAGGCCCGTGCCCGCCAGCAGATCCGTCGTACGGCCGGTCGCGACGTCGCACGCGAATACGTGCGGCTCGCGGCCGTCCGTCAGCCAGTGATCCCAGAAACGGTACTCGCCGCGCTCGGTCAGGTGCGCCTTCACCTTGGCGTCCGTCTTCTCGCGCATCCGCCGCGCCTGCTCGGCTTCGCCTGCGAGATCGGACCATACCCACGACACGAATGCGATGCGCTTGCCGTCGGGAAACCACTTGATCGCGGTGGCGCCGGTCGCGATATCGGTGAGGCGCGTTGCTTCGCCGCCGTCGGGAGCGATCAGGTAGATCTGCGTCTCGCTGTCGTCCTTGCGCTTCCCAGTGAACGCGATGCGCGAGCCGCCGGGCGAAAAGCGCGGATCGCCGTCCTTGTCGCCGGTGGTGAGCCGCCGCGGCTTGCCGGCTGCGCCGCCGGGCGCGGTCGGAAACAGCCACAACTCGCTCGACCCGACATTTTTTTCGATCGAGAACGACGTCACCGCCGCGCACGCGACGCGGCCATCTGGCGAAAGCGTCGGCGGGCCCACGCGCTTCACGGCCCAGAGCGCGTCGACGTCGAATGGCGCGGGTTTGCGTGCGGACGCAGTGCGACGCGCGGGCATACTGGAATCCTGCGAGGTAGAATGAAGGCCGCGATTCTAGCCGGAACGTCGTCGCGCATTCCGGGCGACGATCGCACTTCGGCCTGCGCAACCCGCGAACGACCCGCTCCCGATCGCATATTCCGGCGCCAGTCCTGCGTCCACGCTGCAGGACGACACGCCTCTTTTTCGAAGACATGACCTCCATGAACTACCGCCGCCTCGGACGCTCGGGCCTTCGGGTCAGCGAACTTTCGTTCGGGTCGTGGGTGACGTACGGCAACCAGATCGACGAGCGTGTCGCGCGCGAATGCATGGCGGCCGCGCACGACGCCGGCGTCAATTTCTTCGACAACGCCGAGGCTTACGCCAAAGGCGGCGCCGAGACGATGATGGGCGGCGCCCTCCGCAAGCTTGGTTGGCGGCGCTCGTCCTACGTGATCTCGACCAAGTTCTACTGGGGCCTGAACGACGGCCCGAACGAGAAGAACACGCTGAATCGCAAATACCTGATGCAGGCGATCGACGGCTCGCTCGCGCGGCTGGGCCTCGATCACGTCGACCTCGCCTTCTGCCATCGGCCCGATCCGGACACGCCAATCGAAGAAACCGTGTTCGCGTTTCACGACATGATTCAGGCCGGCAAGGTGCTGTATTGGGGGACGTCGGAATGGAGCGCGGCGGAGATCATGGCCGCATACCAGATCGCCGAGCGCCACCACCTGCACAAGCCCGTGATGGAGCAGCCGCAATACAACGTGTTCCATCGCGAGCGCGTCGAGCGCGAATACGAGCGGCTGTACCGGGACATCGGGCTCGGGCTCACGACGTGGAGCCCGCTCGCGTCCGGCGCGCTGACCGGCAAGTACGCGAAGGGCGTGCCGCCGGATTCGCGCGCCGCGATCAAGGGGTACGAGTGGCTCGCCGAGCGCGTCCTCGAACCGACTCGGCTCGCGAAGGTCCAATCGCTCGTCCCGATCGCGGAAGAACTCGGTTGTACGCTCGCGCAGATGTCGCTCGCGTGGTGCCTTGCGAATCCCAACGTGTCCACCGTGATCACGGGCGCGAGCCGGCCTTCGCAGGTGGTCGAGAACATGCGGGCACTCGACATCGTGCCCCGCCTTTCGCCCGACGTCATGGCACGGATCGAGACTGCCACGAAGTGACGCGCCGGCGACAATGAACCCGCTCGAATCCTGGACCGAGGAGCAGCGCTCCGCATTTCTCTACCGCGCGTGCGCGGACGCGGAAACCGGCACCGTGCGGGCGGAGCTCTTTCGTCGGCTCGCCGGCGAAGCCGAGGCGCAGGCGGCCATCTGGCGCGCGCAATTGACGTCACGCGGTCATCCGGCGCCCGGGCCTTTCGTTCCCGACGCGCGCACGCGCCTGGTTGCCGGCCTCGTGCAATGGCTGGGTCCGAGACGGTTGCGCAACGTGCTCGCCGCGATGAAGGTGCGCGGAATGGCCGTTTACGGTACGGCGCCCGTGGGCGACCCGGGACATGCCGTGCCGCAGGCGGGCGCGCTGTTCGAGCGGCGTCACCGCGGGCTGGGCGGCGGCGGCAATCTGCGTGCGGCGGTGTTCGGCGTGAACGACGGACTCGTGTCGAACGCGAGCCTGATCCTTGGCGTCGCCGGCGCGACGTCCGACCTCAAGGTCGTCGTGCTGTCCGGCGTCGCCGGCATGGCGGCGGGTGCCTTCGCGATGGCCGCCGGCGAATACGTCTCCGTGCAGTCGCAACGCGAGCTCTACGAGTATCAGATCGCGCTCGAGCGCGACGAGCTCATCCAGTACCCCGAAGCGGAGGCGCAGGAGCTCGCGCTAATCTATGCCGCGAAGGGCGTTCCGCCGAAGCAGGCTGACCGGCTCGCGAAGCGGCTCGTCGCCGATCCGAACCACGCGCTCGACACGCTTGCCCGCGAGGAGCTCGGCCTCAACCCCGCCGAACTCGGGTCACCGCTCGGCGCCGCGGCGAGCTCGCTGTCCGCGTTCGCAGCCGGTGCGTTCGTCCCGCTCGCGCCTTACGTGTTCGGCGGCGGCGGAAACGCGCTCGCATGGTCGATCGGCCTGACCGCGGCGGGCCTCTTCAGTGTCGGCGCCACGCTTTCGCTCTTCACCGGACGCCACGCCGTCTACTCCGGCGTGCGAATGCTGGTGCTCGGAGGACTCGCCGGCGGCATCACGTATCTGCTCGGCCGGCTGCTCGGCGTCGTCGCCGGGTAGGTCGATTCAAAGGCTGCACGCCAAAAAACAAGGCCGCATCGAGTGCGGCCTTGTAATTGCGATCGCGCGGACAGGAGATCACGCGATCGTGTCCTGCGGAAAGCCGGGCATGCTGCGGCCGGCCTTCCCTGTCGGTGCGAGTCTGGCTTTAAGCGGCCTTTTTCATGCAATCCGACATGAACTTCTTGCGCTCGTCGCCCTTCATCCCCTTCGACTGCGTGTTGCAGGCGCCCATCTTGTTGTCGTACGTCTTCTTCTCGGCGGACAGGCAATCCTTCATGAATGCCTTGCGGTCGTCGCCCTTCTTGTCGGCGGCCTTGGTGTTGCACGTCTTCATCCGTTCCTGCTGCGCGTTCTCCGCGAGCGCAGGCGTCGCCACGGCGGCGAAGGCGCCGATCATGGCCAAAGCAAGGAGTCGTTTCATCGGAAACCTCGGGTCGTTGATTGCGGGTGTCGTTGAGATTTCGGTAGAAGCTGGCTGCCCGGAGAGGGCCGCCGTAGACCCGAATTCAGTCTACGGCAACCGTAACGGGCGGAGCAACGAATTGGCTGACAGCGGCCCCTTCCATGTTGCGCAGCTACCCTCTTGCGGTGCAACATGACTCCGTCGTCGCGCATCGCCGGGTGCGGTAAAATATACAAGCCTTTGATCCAACAGGAATACTCGATTCCGCGATGATTCTCGTACTCGAACCGAACACCGACCCCGAAGGCGTCGACTACCGGATGCTGACGAGCCAGCTCGAGCGGCTTCACAACATCCGGTTCCGCGTTCACCGCGAAGTGGGCACCGAGGTGACGCTGACCGAGATGTACCTGATCGGCAACACCGGCGCGCTGACCGTCGAGCAGATGCAGGTGCTGCCCTGCGTGGCGAAGGTGGTTCGCGTGTCCGAGCCCTATCGCGTGCTCGGCCGCCACAGCCAGGGCGACGATCGCCCCGCGTCGTTCGAATACAACGGCGTGCGCTTCGGCCAGGATTCGCTGCACGTTTTTGCTGGCCTTTGCGCCGTCGATTCACGCGAGTCCGTCGAAGGGATGCTGAAGGCGCTGCGCGACAACGGCCAGGTGTGCACGCGCATGGGCGCGTACAAGCCGCGCACGTCGCCCTACGCGTTCCAGGGTTTCGGCGCCGAATGCCTGCCGTACGTGTTCGAGCTGGCGGGGAAATACGGCATCCGCGTGATCTCGATGGAAGTCACGCACGAATCGCACGTCGATGAAATCCGCGCGGCGCTCGCGGCAACCGGGCACGCCACCGGCGTGATGCTGCAGATCGGCACGCGCAACACGCAGAACTTCGAGCTTCTGAAGCTGGTCGGACGACAGCAGGAGTTTCCGGTGCTGATCAAGCGCGGCTTCGGTATCACGCTCGACGAATCGCTGAACGCGGCTGAATATCTCGCCACCGAAGGCAACCGCAAGATCGTGTTCTGCCTGCGCGGCATGAAGACCAACATGGGCGACCCGCACCGCAACTTCGTCGACTTCGCGCACGTGCCGGTGCTGAAGCGCCTGACGCGCATGCCGGTCGCGATCGACCCGTCGCATTCGGTCGGCACCCGCGCCGCCGCTCCGGACGGTCTGCTCGACGTCTTCCACGTCGTCGCGCAAGGCGTCGTCGCGGGCGCGAACGTCGTGCTCGTCGACTTCCATCCCGACCCGTCGCGCGCGCTGGTCGATGGCCCGCAGGCGTTGCTGCTGTCCGAGCTGCCGCATTTCCTGGCCGACGTCGCCCTCGCACGTGAGACGTACGAGCGGCGAGTCGCACGCGCCCGCGAGGCCGCGCGTACCTGATCGTCTCGCCCGGGGTACGGTGCGCGGCCGCCCGCATTCGCATCGCGCGCACGACGCACGTGCGCCGGCCGGCCAGCTCGCCGGGCCCTACCGCGCGCCGCTCTGGCTGGCCGGCGGCCATGCCCAGACGATCTGGGCCTACCGGCTGCGGAGCCACAGCGTGCCGGTGGCGCGCGAACGCATCGAGACGGCCGACGGCGACTTCTGGGATTTCGACTGGCTCGACGCGCCGGCCAAACCCGGCGCACCGCTGGTCGCGCTGTTCCACGGACTCGAAGGCGGTTCGCGCTCGCATTACGCAGGCGCGCTGCTGCGCGCGCTCGCGCGCGCCGGCTGGCGCGGCGTTGTGCCGCATTTCCGCGGTTGCGGCGGCGAGCCGAATCGCCTGCCGCGCGCGTACCACTCCGGCGACCATGCGGAGGTCGGTGCGATGCTCGCGGCGATCCACCGGTCGATCGCCCCCGGAACGCCGCTCTTCGCCGTCGGCGTCTCGCTCGGCGGCAGCGCGCTTTTGAACTGGCTCGGACGCGGCGGCAGCGACGCCGCGCGCACGCTGCGCGCTGCAGCCGCCGTTTCGGCGCCGCTCGACCTGATGGCCGCGGGCGTCGCAATCGGCCGCGGCGTCAACCGCGTCTATACGCGGCATTTCCTCGCGACCCTCAAACCGAAGTCGCTCGCGATGGCGGCGCGCTTCCCCGGCCTCCTCGACACCGCGCGCATCCGCCGCGTGCGCACGCTGTGGGAATTCGACGACATCGTGACCGCGCCGCTGCACGGCTTCGCGGGTACGATCGACTACTGGACGCGCGCATCGTCGAAGCCGTGGCTTTCCGGAATCGCCGTGCCGACGCTCGTGATCAATGCGCGAAACGATCCTTTCATCCCGGCGCGATCGCTGCCGACGCAGCGCGACGTCAGTGCCTTCGTGACGCTCGAGCAGCCCCGCCATGGGGGGCACGCGGGCTTCGCGGGCGGACGCTTTCCCGGCCACGTCGATTGGCTGCCGGCGCGATTGCTACACTATTTCCGCTTCATCGGCGGCGACGCTCCGCCGCCTTGACGCTCGCAGTCCCTTTCCTCGGACCTGGCCGGATCACTCGCATGCTTCCTCCCGAAATCTTCAAGGCGTACGACATCCGCGGCGTCGTCGGCCGCACGCTGACCGCGCCCATCGTGCGGACGATCGGCCGCGCGCTCGGCAGCCTCGCGCGCGAGCGCAAGCGCGACACGATCGTCGTCGGCCGCGACGGCCGGTTGTCCGGTCCCGAACTCGTTGGCGCGTTGAGCGACGGCATTCGCGCAGCCGGCGTCGACGTCATCGACATCGGCATGGTCGTGACGCCGATGACCTACTTCGCCGCCGTGCATCTCGGCACGGCGTGCAGCGTCATGGTGACGGGCAGCCACAACCCGCCCGACTACAACGGCCTCAAGATGGTGATCGACAGCACGACATTGTCGGGCGACGACATCCAGGCACTGCGCATGCGCATCGAGCGCGGCGAGCTTGCCGAAGGCAGCGGCGGGTTGCGCACGCAGGATGTCGGCGCGGCGTATTTCGACCGCATCGCGTCCGACGTGAAGCTCACCCGGCCGATGCGAATCGCCGTCGACTGCGGCAATGGCGTGGCCGGCGCCTACGCACCGGCGCTCTATCGCCGCCTCGGCTGCGAGGTCGTCGAGCTGTTCTGCGAAGTCGACGGCCGCTTCCCGAACCATCATCCCGATCCGTCGCAGCCGAAAAACCTCGAGGACCTGAAGCGGCGCCTGCTCAACGGCGACTGCGAGCTCGGGCTTGCGTTCGACGGCGACGGCGACCGGCTCGGCGTCGTCACGCCGGGCGGCAACGTGATCTACGCCGACCGGCAGCTCATGCTGTTCGCCGCCGACGTCCTGAAACGGGTGCCCGGCGCGACGGTCATCTACGACGTCAAGTCGACGCGCAACCTGAAGCCCTGGATCCTCGAGCACGGCGGCGTGCCGTTGCTGTGGAAGACCGGGCATTCGCTGATCAAGTCGAAGATGAAGGAGACGGGCGCGGTGCTCGCCGGCGAAATGAGCGGCCACACGTTCTTCGGCGAGCGCTGGTATGGCTTCGACGACGGGCTCTACGCCGGCGCGCGGCTCATGGAAATTCTCTCGCGCCACGCCAATCCCTCTGCGGTGCTGAACGCGCTTCCCGACGCGCTGTCGACGCCCGAGCTCACCATCCCCTGCGCGGAAGGCGAGCAACACGCGCTGATCGCCAGGCTGCAGAAGGAGGCGAAATTCTCCGGCGCGACCGACGTGATTCGCATCGACGGCCTGCGCGTCGAGTACCCGGACGGCTTCGGCCTCGCGCGCGCGTCGAACACGACGCCGGTGATCGTGCTGCGGTTCGAGGCGGACAACGAGAAGGCCCTCGCGCGCATCCAGCACGAGTTTCGCCGCGTGCTGACGGCGGTGAAACCCGGCGTCGAACTGCCGTTCGCGTGAGCGCGAAGGTGGCCAATGAGCGTGCGTCCGTGACGACCGCCGAGGCATCGGTCACGCTGGCCGACGTCGAGGCCGCGCGGACGCGCATCCGTGGCGGCATCTACGAATCACCGTGCGTCGAGTCCATTCCGCTGTCGCAACTCACCGGCGCGCACGTCTTCTGCAAGCTCGATTATTTGCAGCGCACCGGCAGCTTCAAGGAGCGCGGGGCACGCAACGCGCTGCTGTCGCTCGACGAATCCGCGCGCACGCGCGGCGTCATTGCGGCGTCGGCGGGCAACCATGCGCAAGGCGTCGCATACCACGGCGCGCTGCTCGGCATCCCGGTCACCGTCGTCATGCCGAAATTCGCGTCGCTGATGAAGGTGACGAATTGCCGCCATCTGGGCGCGAACGTCGTGCTGCATGGCGCCGATCTCACCGAGGCGCGCGCGGAAGCGGAGGTGATCGCCGCGCGCGACGGCCTCACGTTCATTCATCCGTACGACAATGCCCACGTCATCGCTGGCCAGGGCACGATCGCGCTCGAGATCCTCGAGCAGACGCCGGGGGTGCAGGCGATCGTTGCGCCGGTGGGCGGCGGCGGGCTGCTCGCGGGCATCGGAACGGTGGTGAAAGCGCGCAAGCCCGATGTCCGTGTCGTCGGCGTCGAACCCGAGCATGCCGCGTGCCTTACGGCGGCGCTGGCCGCGGGCCGGCCGGTGCCGATCACCCTCGCCCACACGCTTGCCGACGGCCTCGCCGTGGCGCAGGCGGGCGCGCGGCCGTTCGAGATCCTGCGCCGTGTCGTCGACGACGTCGTAACCGTCGACGAGGCGACGATCGCGCTCGCCGTGCTGCGACTGATCGAGCTCGAAAAGAGCGTCGTCGAAGGCGCGGGCGCGGCGCCGCTCGCGGCTTTTCTTGCCGGCAAGCTCCGTTCGCTCGAGCATCGCGAAGTCGTGCTCGTCCTCTGCGGTGGCAACATCGACCTCACGATTCTCGATCGCGTCATCGAGATCGGGCTCGTCGCCGACGGCCGGCTGTCGCGATTCACCGTGTCGATCAGCGACCGGCCCGGGGGCCTCGCGCGGCTCGCGGAGGTGATCGCGTCGGCCGGCGCATCGATCAAGGAGATCGTCCACGATCGGGCATTCTCCGGGCCCGACCTCTCGGCAGTCCGCGTCGTGTGCGTGGTCGAGACGACCGGTCACGACCACGTGAAGGAGCTGCACCGCGCACTCGTCGCCGCCAACGTGGCGATCGTCTAGCGGCGTTGGATCGGAGATTCACGCGAGGGTCGCAATGATTCGCCGCGCATTGCCGATTCGAAAGAGCCCGCCCGCATCCGGGCGGCGCGCGACGCTGCAGGCACTTGTCGCGGCCGCGATCGCGGGTGCGCTGCCGCTCGCCGCGTCGGCGCAGGCTGTCACGCTGCTGACCGGCCGGTCGAGCAGCGTCCATCATCCGCTCGGCGTCGCGCTCGGGGCGGCGCTTCGCAAGTCGGCACCGCCGCTCAAGCCGTCGGTCAAGGGAACGAAGGGCACGGCCGACAGCCTCGAGGAGTTGCAACAGGGCCGCGCGGAGATCGCGTTCGCGCTCGGCGACACGCTGTCCGATGCATGGAAGGGTCGCGCGGACGCAGGCTTCACGGCGCCACTCACCCGGCTGCGCAGCGTCGCCGGGCTGTTCCCGAACTACATCCAGGTCGTCGCGCGCGCCGACACCGGCATCCGCACGCTCGGCGGCTTGCGGGGCAAGCACGTATCGGTCGGCGTGCTCAAGTCCGGCATCGAGCTCGACGCGCGCGCGATTTTCGCGGCGGCCGGATTGCGTTACGCCTCGTTCGGCCGGATCGAATACGTGCCGTTCGGCGAATCGGTCGAGCTCATGAAGAGTCGCCAGCTCGATGCGACGCTGCAATCGGCGCCGCTCGGCGTGTCGGGCCTGCGCGATCTGACCACGTCGGTCGACATCGTCGTCATCGCGATACCGGCCGAGGTCCTGCGCAAGATCGACGAGGATGTCTATCTGCCGGCGATCATTCCCGCGAACACCTACCGCGGGCAGACGAAGGATGTTCCGACGATCGCCGTCCAGAACGTGCTCGTCGCGCACGAAGGCGTGCCGGACGACACGGTGTACGCCGTCACGAAGACGCTCTGGACGAGCGTCAGCGACCTCGTCGCCGCGCACCCGGCGGCGAAGGCGCTGGATCCGGCGAAGGCGCTCGCGGGCATAGTGATCCCGCTGCATCCGGGGGCCGAGCGGTATTACCGCGAAACGGGCGTGCTGAAGTAGGCTCGCCGTCTTGTTCTGCGGCGACTCACGCCGGCGCCACGCGCCGCAGCTTCTGCCAGAAATAGACGGCAACAACGCCGGCGATCCCGACGATGTCCGTCGCCGGCGCCGGATACACGAGTGCAAGACCGCACACGATGAGGATCGCACGCTCGAGCAGCCCGCATCGCCGCACGAGCCAACCCTGCGATCCGGCCGCGAGCGCGGCGATGCCGATGCACGCCGTGATCGCGATCCACGCGACCTGAACCCAGGATCCGCTCGGCGGCGCTTTGAGCAGCAAGCCGACGCCCGCGGGATCGAGCACGAACACGAACGGCACGACGAACGCAGGCAGCGTGTACTTCCACGCCTGCAACGTCGTCTTGTACGGATTGCCTCCGGTGATCGCGGCGGCGGCGAACGGCGACAGCGCGGTCGGCGGCGACACTTCCGACAGCACGGCGTAATAGAAGATGAACATGTGCGCCGCGAAGTCCGGCACGCCGAGCTTGATCAGCGCGGGCGCCGCGATCACGGCGCAGATGATGTAGCTCGCGGTGACCGGCACGGCAAGGCCGACGATCCAGACGATCAGCGCCGTGTAGATGGCCGTGAGGGACAGGCTGCCGCCCGCGTAGTCGATGACGATGGCGCTGAACTTGAGGCCGAGGCCCGTCTTCGCGACGACGCCGACGATGATGCCGGCCGCGGCGCACGTCGCGGCGACGTTCAGCACCTGCAGCGAGCCGTCCTTCAGCGCGGTGACGAGCCGGCGCGGGACCATCGCGCTCGCGCGGTCGAGGAAGCTCACGACGAACGTCACGACCGTCGCCCAGAACACCGACAGCAGCGGCGAGAACCCGAGCACCAGGAACACGATGATCGCGATCAGCGATACGAAGTGGAACCAGTACCGCCGCGTGAGCGCACCGAGGCTTTCGGTCGTCTGGATCGACACGTCTCGCATGCCGAACTTGCGCACGTCGAGCTCGACCATAAGGAACAGCGAGATGTAATACAGCGCCGTCGGGATCGTCGCCATCAAAATGACGTCGAGGTAGCCGATCTTCAGGAACTCGGCGATCAGGAACGCCGCCGCGCCGAGCACGGGCGGCGAGATGATCGCGCCAAGCCCGCCGGCCGCGAGCAGCCCTCCGGCCGCCTCCGCACGATAGCCCGAGCGCGCAAGCATCGGCCACGCCACCGAGCCGATCGTCACGGTGGTCGCCACACCCGAGCCCGACGGGCCGCCGAGCAGGAACGAGGACAACACGACCGTGCGGCCCGCGCCCGCGTGCTTGCCGCCCATCGCCGCGAAGCTGAAATCGAGAAAGAATTTTCCAGCGCCCGACTGCTGCAGGAACGCGCCGTAGATCGTGAACAGGATGATCAGCGATGACGAGACGTCCACCGCCGTGCCGAAGATGCCTTCGAGCGTCTGGTACATGAAGCCGGTGAGGCTGGCGACGTCGTAGCCGCGATGCGCCCATTGGCCGGGCAGCCACGGGCCCGCGAACCCGTACGCGAGGAAGCACGCGACGACGAACGTGATGATCCAGCCGGAGGTGCGCCGGCACGCCTCGAGCACCAGCAAAAGGAATACGGCGCCGAACCACACGTCGGCGGGATCGGGCGTGGTATTGCGGTCCCAGAAATCGTCGCCGCCGGCGAGCAGATAGACGATCGTCGCGACGCCGGCAGCCGCGCACACGACGTCCCACCACATCAGGCGATTGCGATACCGCTTCGCGATCGGGAACAGCAGGAAGACGAGCAGGAGCACGAAACCGACGTGCACGGGCCGCAGCACCTGCGCGGGCACGATCTCGACCGCCGCGTACAGGTGAAACAGGCTCATCACGACCAGCAGCAGCGTCGTCGCATGCCCGAGCCAGCCGCGGAAACGGCTGACTGCGCCCTCCTCTTCCTCGATGAAGGCCTCGGCCTTGCGGAGCTGCTCGTCCGTGACCGCGCCCTGCACGGTTGCCGGCGCGCCGTTCGCGGATGCGGCCATCAGGCGGCTCCCCTCATGCGGGCCGGGCGGCCCGCTGCCTTCATTGGCCTACCCTTCGCGCTTGCGCGCTCCGGGGGCTTGTTCGCGCTTGGGGGGCGGCCCGTCGCGCTTACGGGGCGCCCACCTCGTCGATGCGCGCCACTTCGCGCGTCAATGCACCTTGATGCCCTTCTCCTCGAGGTACTTCTTCGCCCCCGGATGGAACGGCAACGGCGTCTGGATCGCCTGGCTCTTGAGGTCGATGTTCTCGGCCTCCTTGTGCACGGCGACGAGCTCGGCCTTTTTCTCGAACAGCGTCTTGACGATGTCGTACGCCATCTTGTCGCTCATCTTGTCGCTCGCGACGAGAATGTTCCAGACGTCGATGTTCGTGACCGCCTTGTCCTGGCCCGCGTAGCTGTGGGGCGCAATCGTTGTCTTGACGTACAGCGGCCCGTACTTCTTGTTCATCGCGTCGGCATAGTCGCCGTGATCGATCAGCTTCATCTTGATGCCGGGCGTGGCGGCAAGGTCGGTCAGCGCCGCCGTCGGCACGCCTCCGACCCAGAAGAACGCGTCGATCTTGCGGTCCTTGATCGCGTTGACCGATTCGGCCGCGCCGAGGCGCTCCTGCTTGATGTCCTTCTTCGGGTCAATGCCCATCGCGTCCAGCACGCGCAGCGTCATCACTTCGACGCCGCTGCCCGGCGAGCCGGTCGACACGCGCTTGCCCTTCAGATCGGCCATCGTGTTGATGCCCGTCCCCTCGATGGTGACGACCTGCATCCGGTTCGGGTACAGCACCATCAACGTCTTCGCGGGGACCTTGTGGCCCTTGAACTTGTCGAGGCCTTGCGCGGCGTCGTGCGCGGCGTCGACCATCGCGAAGCCGACCTCCGACTTGCCGGAGCCGATCAGCTTGAGGTTGTCGACGGATCCGCCCGTCACTTCGGCCGTCACCTGCAGGCCCGGCACGTACTTCGACAGCACGTTCGCCATCCCGCCGCCGAGCGGATAGTAGACGCCGCCGGTGCCGCCGGTGGTGATCGAAATCTTCTCCTGTGCGAGCGCCGGCGCCGTGAGCGCCGTAAGCAATGCGAGGCCCGCCGCCTGGACGGCCCGCCGCAATGTCGTAGTCATGGTTTCCCTCCTGGGAAATGCTTTCGGTCGAGGGCCGGAAGTTTACCGGATTCGCCGCCGCGCCTCTAACCCGCCGCGAGCAGGTCGGGCGTGATCGGCGAGCGGCGCGCGAGCGCGCTCACGTGCAGCCGGAACGCGTGGTGCCGCCGATCGAGGAAGTAGTTGCGCAGCGTGCGCGCGATCGTTCGGAACGCGAGCGACTCCCAGGGGATCTCGCTCTCGTCGAACAGGCGCACCTCGAGGCTTTCGCTGCCGGGACCGAAGCCGAGGTCGGCGAGTCGTGCGCGGAACATCATGTACACCTGGTTGACCTGCGGCAGGCTGATCACCGTGTACAGCTCGCCCTGATCGACACGCGCATGCGCTTCCTCCAGCGTCTCGCGCAGCGCGCCGTCGATCAGCGTCTCGCCGTTCTCGAGAAACCCCGCCGGCAGCGTCCACAGGCCGTAGCGCGGCTCGATCGCACGCTTGCAAAGCAACACCTGGTCCTGCCACTCGGGCAGGCAGCCGACGACGATCTTGGGGTTCTGGTAGTGGATCGTGCCGCACGCATCGCAAACGAAGCGCGGCAGCGTGTCGCCTTCCGGAACGCGCAGCGCGATCTGCTGCGCGCCGCATTCGCTGCAGAAGTTCACAGGCGACGTGCCCTCCGCGTCACAACCGCAGGAAGTTTGCGCGGTAGTAGCGCAGCTCGTCGATCGACTCCAGGATGTCGGCGAGCGCCTCGTGCTTCCCTTCCTTGGGGATGCCTTTCATCAGCTCCGGCTTCCAGCGGCGCGCGAGTTCCTTGAGCGTCGACACGTCGAGATTGCGGTAATGGAACCAGTCCTCGAGCGCCGGCATGAAGCGCGCGAGGAAGCGTCGATCCTGGCAGATCGTGTTGCCGCACATCGGCGAGACCTTCGCCGGCACGTGCTCGCGCAGGAACGCAAGCGCTGCCGCCTCGACCTCCGCCTCGGTGGCCGTCGCCTGGCGCACCTTGTCGATCAGGCCGGAGCGGCCGTGCGTCGACTTGTTCCACGCATCCATCGCGTCGAGCGCGGCGTCGTACTGGTGCACGACGTACACCGGCGCCTGCGCGACGATCTCGAGCGCGTGATCGGTGATCACCAGCGCGACCTCGAGAATGCGATCGGCGTCGGGACGCAGGCCCGTCATCTCGAGGTCGATCCAGATCAGGCGATTCGGGTCCTGGGGCATGGGCGGCAGCGTAGAATAACGTGATCAATTTAGCATGAGCGTCGCATAGGCCGCACGGCGCCTCGCGCGACGCGGACTTCGCGTGGCGTCGACCTTCACCGTCGTTTTCGTCGCCGCACTCCTGGCGACACTCGTTGTCCGGCTGTGGCTCTCGGCACGGCAGATCGCGCACGTGCGCGCGCATCGCGAGGCGGCACCGCCTGCGTTCGCGGCCAGCGTCGACGGTGCCGCGCACCGCAAGGCCGCCGACTACACGGTGGCAAAGCAGCGGCTCGGCATCGTCGAGACGATTGTCGATGCGCTCGTGCTCGTCGCCATCACGCTCGGCGGCGGGCTCGCATGGCTGTTCTCGGCCACCGAGGCGCTCGCGCTGCCGGCGCTGGTGCGCGACCTGCTGCTGCTCGCCGGCGTCGCGCTCTTCGGCGGCGCCGTCGCGCTGCCGTTCTCGTGGTGGCGAACGTTCCGCATCGAGGAGCGCTTCGGCTTCAATCGCACGACGCTTCGCGTGTGGATCGCCGACCTCGTCAAGGGACTGGCGGTGGGCACGGTACTCGGCGTTCCGCTTGCCCTGCTCGTGCTGTGGCTCATGAAGAGCGCGGGCGCCGCATGGTGGATCTACGCGTGGCTCGCATGGATGGCCTTCCAGCTGCTGATCCTCGTGCTGTATCCGACGGTGATCGCCCCGCTGTTCAACAAGTTCTCGCCGCTGCCCGCGGGCGACGCGCGCGAGCGTATCGAGCGGCTGCTCGCGCGCTGCGGATTCCGCGCGTCGGGCCTCTTCGTCATGGACGGCTCGAAGCGATCGGGGCACGGCAACGCTTACTTCACGGGCTTCGGGCGCGCGAAGCGCGTCGTATTCTTCGATACGCTGCTCGCGCGACTCGCGCCGGAGGAGATCGAGGCGGTGCTCGCGCACGAGCTCGGCCATTTCCGCCTGCGGCACGTCGTCAAGCGCATCGTCTGGTCGGCGTTGCTGTCGCTCGTCTTCCTCGGGCTGCTTGCCTGGCTCGCCGACGCACCGTGGTTCTACGCAGGCCTTGGCATCCCCGACGCCGACGTCGCGGCCGCGATGGCGCGTCCGGGTGTGGCGCTCGCGCTGTTCATGCTCGCGCTTCCGGTGTTCACGTTCGCGCTCTCCCCCGTGTCGGCCGCGTACTCGCGCCGCCACGAATTCGAGGCCGATGCCTTCGCCGCCGAGCACGCGTCGGCCGCCGCGCTCGTGGCGGCGCTGATCAAGCTCTACGAGGACAACGCGGCGACACTCACGCCCGATCCGATTCATTCGGCGTTCTACGACTCGCATCCGCCCGCCGCGCTGCGCGTTGCGCGGCTCCAGTCGCTCGCGGCGAACCCGGCATGACTGGCGCATGCCTTCGAGGCTTGCTCGTTACCGTGACCTTCGCCGGAGCCGCGACCGCGATCGCGCAGCAGCCTGCGCCGTTCGCGAACGGCGACCCGGCGCAAGGCCACGCACTGGTCGACAAGGACTGCAACGAGTGCCACGTCCGGCAATTCGGCGATCGCGACCGGATTTACGTGCGCGCGGACCGGCGGGTGAAGACGCCGGAGCAATTGCGCGCGCAGGTCGCGTTCTGCAACACGCAGCTTGCCACCGGCTATTTCCCGGAGGAGGAAGAGCACATCGCCGCGTGGCTCAATCAGCGCTACTATCACTTCAAGCCATGACACCTCCGCGGAACGCCGCGCCCGACCTCGCCACGCTGGCGGCCATGCACTGCAAGGCCGGTGCGTCGAAGCTCACGCCCGCGGAGCTCTCGGCGCATCTGCACACGCTCGCCGGATGGATCCGAGCCAGCGGCGGCATCAAGAAGATGTACGCGTTCGCCGATTTTCACGAGACGGTCGGCTTCGTGAACGCGCTCGCGTGGATCGCGAACCGCGAAGATCACCACCCCGATCTGCGCGTCTCGTACAACCGCTGCGTCGTCGCCTGGTCGACGCACGACGCGGGCGGCGTCACGCAGAACGACGTGGTCTGCGCCGCGAAGACGGATCGCCTTTACACCGGGTGAAGCCCGGTCCCCACCGGGACGCGCGCGCGCGCCGTGCAACGGGCCTCGTCGTCGGTGCGCTTCGGCGCCGATACGCGGTCGAGCTCGACGACGGCGCAACGCTCGACTGCGTGCTGAAGGGCCGCGCGATGACACCGGTGTGCGGCGACCGCGTCGAAGTCGCGTCCGATGCCGCCGGCGCAGCGATCATCGCCATCGAGCCGCGCCAAAGCCTGTTCTATCGCTCCGACGCGTTTCGCGAAAAGTTGATCGCCGCGAACGTCACGCAGGTGGTCGGCGTGGTGGCGCCGGACGTCGCCGCAGACGAGCACCTGCTGAACCGGTGGATCGTCGCCGCCGAGACCGAGCGTTGCCGGTTCGTGCTGGCGCAAAACAAGGTCGACCTCCCGGGCACGGACGCGTTCGCGGCGCGCTTTTCACAATATGCGGCGCTCGGCTATCCGGTCGTGGCCGTTTCCGCGCACGGCGACATTTCGCCGCTGGCGGCATGGATCGCCGGTCAGCATACGGTGCTGATCGGCCAGTCGGGCGTCGGCAAGTCGACGCTCGTGAACGCCCTCGTTCCGGACGCGGCCGCGCGCATCGGGGTCATTTCCCACGCGTTGCACAGCGGGCGTCACACGACGACGTCGGCGGCGCTCTATCGCATGCCGGAACGCGACGGCTGGATCGTTGATTCGCCCGGCATGAAAGTGTTCGGTCTCGCGCATTGCGCGCCGGAAACGCTGGCGGACGCCTTCGTCGAATTGCGCGGGCTCGCGTCGATGTGTCGCTTTCGCGATTGCCGTCACGATCGCGAGCCGGGGTGTGCGGTGCAGGCGGCCGTCGTTGCGGGAACGGTGGCGCCGCAGCGCGTCGCACTGCTGCGGACGCTCGTGGCCGAAGCCGAGATGGCGCGCGATCCCGCGCGATGAAATCGCAATCAGGCGGTCCAGTTCGCGAGCGACAGCAGGAACACGAGCAGCAGCCATACGATCAACGCGCGCCACACGAGGCCGACCGCGGAGGGCAGCACCTCCGCCTCGACCGCGTCACCCACGCCGACGTCGGGCCGCGGCTCGGGCTCGCCGTCGACGCCGGGCATCGGACCGCCGAGTTGTACGCCGAGCGCGCCGCCCCCGGTCGCGAGCAGGATGCCCCGCGTTTCGCCGCCATACGCCGGCGGCCACGAGCGCGCCTGCGTGCGCCAGCAGTACACAGCATCCTCGAAGTCGCCGACGACCGCGAAGGACAGCGCCGTAAGCCGCACCGGGATCCAGTCCACGACGGCCAGGAGCTTCCGCGCAGGCCGCCCGAACACGAGGAGCGAGCGTGTCAGCGCGGACATGTCCTCGCCGGGCGCCGCGCCCTTCCATTGCGAAGCGGTCAGCATGACGGCGCGGTAGAGAACCGGACCTATCGGCCCCGGCAGCACGACGAACCAGAACAGCACGGCGAACACCTGCCGGTACGCGTCGATCATTCCACGCTCGATCGCGAGGCGCGCGACATCCTGGCTCGAAATGTCGCCGGTCGCCGTGCCGCGCCAGTTGGCGAGCGCGCGCCGGGCGGCGACGATGTCGCCGCCCTTCAGCGCCACGATGATCGTCGAGACCGCGTGGCTGAAGCGGCGAAAGCCCATCAACAGGTACAACACCGCGATGTCCACGGCGAGACCGGCCGCCGGGTGAATCCGATTGGCGATCCACCAGGCGAGCCACGCCACCAGGACCGGCGGGACGATCGCAATCGCCGTCGCAACGACGCCCTGCCCCAGCGTGCCGCCGTTCAGCCGCTGTTCGATGCCGCGAACGTAGGCGACGTATGCGCGATCCACGCGCGCCCGCCACTCGAACGCACGCCATTGCTCGAGCGCGAGCGCGACGACGATCGCGAGGAGAGTCATCGGCGCAACGGTCCGCGCAAGCTAGCCGTTCGAGGGGCGGAGAAGCGCAAGCACCTGCGCCGGCAGCGGAACGGGACGGCCTGTCGCCCGGTCGGTCCAGACCATGCGCGCGGCGCCGTCCGCATGGCGCTTGCCGCCGGCCATGAGCTCGTAGTAGCTGCCGATGCTGGTGCGTCCGGGGTCGCCGATGTACACACGCACGTCGACGTCGGCCGGATAGACGAGCGGGACGATGAAGTTGCAGGAAGCGTTCACGATCACCGGGCCGTGGCCGTCGTCGTAGCCCTGCCCGCCCGCCAGCGCATAGATCCATTCGATCCGCGCCTGTTCCATGTAGCGGAAGTAGGCGGTGTTGTTGACGTGGCCGAGCATGTCCATGTCGCCCCAGCGGAGCTTCTGCGGCGACGTGTGAACCAGCACGCGATGTTCGCTCAAGGCTTGCCCGGCGTACGCAATCGAGCGCGTCATTATAATTGACGCTCTTGCGCGCATCGCCGCGCAACCGCCGCCGGAGTGGCCACAATGACGCGCGAAGCAATGGAATACGACGTGGTGATCGTCGGCGGCGGCCCGGCGGGACTCGCCGCTGCCATCCGCCTGAAGCAGCTCGCCGCGCAGGCTGCGCGCGAGATTTCCGTGTGCGTGCTCGAAAAGGGATCGGAAATCGGCGCGCATGTACTTTCCGGCGCGGTGATCGACCCGCGGGCGCTGAACGAGCTCCTTCCCGACTGGAAGATGCAAGGGGCGCCGGTGACGACCGAGGTCACCGAGGACCGCTTTCTCGTGCTCACACGCGAGCGGGCATACCGGATTCCGCAGCGGCTGCTGCCGCCGCTGATGAGCAATCACGGCAACTACATCGTGAGCCTCGGCAATCTCTGCCGCTGGCTCGCCGAGCAGGCCGAGGGGCTCGGCGTCGAGATCTATCCCGGATTCGCCGCGACGGAAGTGCTGTACACCGACGACGGCTGCGTGCGCGGCGTTGCGACCGGTGACTTGGGCGTCGCGAAGAACGGCGCGCACAAGCCCGATTATCAGCCGGGCATGGAGCTGCACGCGAAATACACGCTGTTCGCGGAAGGCTGCCGCGGATCGCTCTCGCAGGAGCTGATGCAGCGCCACGGCTTGCGTGACGGCGTCGATCCGCAGAAGTACGGCATCGGCATCAAAGAGCTGTGGCAGGTGGCGCCCGGTCAGCACCGGCCCGGGCTCGTCGTGCACAGCCAGGGATGGCCGCTGGACAACGCGACCGGCGGCGGCTCGTTCATCTACCACTTCGACGAGCAGCTCGTCGCCGTCGGCTTCGTCGTTCATCTCAGCTACACCAATCCGCATCTTTCGCCGTACGACGAATTCCAGCGCTTCAAGCTGCATCCGGCGATCCGCCCGACGTTCGAGGGCGGCAAGCGGATCATGTACGGGGCGCGCGCGATCAACGAGGGCGGCTTGCAGTCGGTGCCGCGTCTCGCGTTTCCCGGCGGCGCGCTGATCGGCTGTGCGGCGGGCTTTTTGAACGTGCCGCGCATCAAGGGCACGCATAACGCGATGAAGACCGGCATGCTTGCGGCGGAAGCGGCGTTCGCGGCGCTCGGCGACGGGCGCGCCCATGACGCACTGTCGGAATACGACGGCGCATGGCGCAGATCGTGGGTCTACGAAGATCTCTACAAAGTGCGCAACGTCAAGCCCGGACTGCGCTTCGGGATGTGGGCGGGCACCGTGCACGGCGGTCTTCACATGTGGCTGAACGACCTCGGCCTCGGCGCACTCGTGCCGTGGACGCTGCACCACCGCTACGCGGATCACGAATCGCTGCGGCCCGCTGCCGAAATGCCGCGCATCGATTATCCGAAGCCCGACGGCACGATCACGTTCGACAAGCTGTCGTCGGTGTTCCTGTCGAACACGAATCACGAGGAAGACCAGCCGGTGCACCTTCAGCTTCGCGACGCGGCGATTCCGGTCGGCGTCAACCTCCGGGTCTACGGCGGGCCGGAAGCGCGCTACTGCCCGGCCGGCGTCTACGAGTTCGTGCCGGTGCATGGCCCGCAACCGGAAGCCGCGCCGTCAGGTTCCGGCGGCGCGGCTTCGGGTTCGCGGCTGCAGATCAACGCGCAGAACTGCGTCCACTGCAAGACCTGCGACATCAAGGATCCGCGGCAGAACATCCATTGGGTGCCGCCCGAAGGGGGCGGCGGGCCCAATTACCGCGGCATGTAAATCAATCGGCAACAACGTTTACATGCGCGGCTCGCCGTTGCCGTTGACCAGAATCGTTGCACCCGGCGCGGCCGTCATCTGCACGCGGTGCTCGCGTCCGTCGAACATGTACGTGACATCCCAGAAGTCGGGCTGGTCATACCGCGTCACGTTCGTGCAGTGCTGGACGTCCTGGCCATAGCCGTAACCACTTCCCACGCTGCTGCCGACCGCCGCACCGGCCACGGCGCCGCCTGCGGTCGCGATGTCCTGCCCACGTCCACCGCCGATCTGGTGCCCGAGGATGCCGCCGATCACCGCACCGGCGATGGCGCCCGGCACGTTCGCGTTGTACTCGCGCCGTTCCACCCAACACCGCTGTTCCGGCGGACCCACGACCGCGTGCACCGACGTGACCGGCGCCTCGAACAGCCGCTCGCCATTGCGACGGCTGTAATCGCCGCTCGCGACATATCGACGCTCGTCGTTGTACCCGTAGTGCTCGACGGCGCGCATCGACGATATGCGGTTGCCGAGCCCCATCGCGCGGAGCGACGGATAATCACCCGGCCTCAACACCGCGCACCGGCCTTCGAAGCGCGCGTCTTCACACACCTGCCAATCGCCGCCGCGGACGACGGCCGACGAGGCGAAATCGTTGAAACCACGGCGCTCCATGTCGCGGATGTCGCGGTCGGCCGTGAACGATTCGCCTCGGAAATCTTCACGCGAATAGAGCGTTACCTGGGCGGCCGCCTGGGTTGCGACGACGATCCCGACGATGCCCAACGCAGTCTTCAGCGCATTGCTCATACGGTACCTCCGTGTTATGCACGAGATGCAGCACGATCCACGGTACCGCGAGGCCCGGAGACAGACTGTCGGAGGGTCGTTGGAGACGTTGTAAGACATTTGCCCGTGCGGACGGGCGGGAAGGCGCATTTCGTCGCCACAAAGCGACGAAGTCCGGCGCGAGCTACCCCGCCAGCCACGCGGCGCCGCGCACACCGCTCGAATCGCCGTGCACGTTACGCACGAGTTCGGTGTCGACGCGATCGCTGAAGACCCAGCGCGTCCACAGTCGCCGCACCGATTGGTACCAGCGCTCGACGTTGGACAGTCCACCGCCGAGCACGATCACGTCGGGATCAACGATGTTGATGACGTGCGCAAGTGCGCGCGCGAGCCGGTTCTCGTAGCGAACGAGCGTCGCATCGCATGCAGGATCGCCGTCGCCCGCGCGCGCGACGATCACATCGGCGGCGAGCGCTTCACCGCCGTGCGCGCGATGGTCGCGCACGAGCCCGGGGCCCGAGAGCCACGTCTCGACGCAGCCATGCTGACCGCAGAAGCATGCCGCACCGGGGCGCTCGTCGTCGTTCGGCCAGGGCAGCGGGTTGTGCCCCCATTCGCCGCCGATCGCGTTGCGCCCCTCGAGCACCCGGCCATTCACGACGATGCCGCCGCCGACACCGGTGCCCAGGATGACGCCGAACACGATGCCGGCGCCGCGCCCCGCGCCATCGGTAGCTTCGGACAGTGCGAAGCAGTTGGCGTCGTTGGCAAGCGCGATCGTCCGCCCAAGCCGCGTCTCGAGATCGCGCTTCACCGGCATCCCGTTCAGGCACACGGAATTGGACCCGCGCAGCAGGCCGGTCGCTCGCGACAGCGATCCCGGCGTGCCGACGCCGACGCTCGCTTCGCCTGGCGCGACGCCGCATTCCTTTTCGGCATCGACGACGAGCGTGGCCACGGCCTGCAGGATCGCGTCGTAATCGTCGCGTGGTGTCGGCACGCGGCGGCGCATGCGTTCGCGACCGTCCGCGTCGAGCGCGATGACCTCCGTTTTCGTTCCGCCGAGGTCGATGCCGATGCGCAGCAGCGAAGACGGTGCGCGCACCGGCGCGTCGATGCGCGCGAATACTTCGGTTTCGCCGGCCTGCCGCTTCGCCACTTCGCCGTGCGTCTCGAGGTGCGACAGCGCGCCGCGAACCTCGTCGGCCGTGGCGGATGCGACCGCGCCGACCACCCATCCGGTGATGCCCTCGACGGTGTCCGCCGCGGCCGGGTGGATCGCGAGATAACGCCTGATCGCGTCGAGCAGCGTTTCGTGCCGGTTCGTGCGGTCGGGAAGCTCGTGCGCCATCAGTAATCCCAGGTTGACGTTGCGATCGCCATGCGGAATATTACCGGGTCGCGAGCCCCGCGCGTTCGCGGCATGGCGAATCGGCGCGGCATCGGCAGAGGGGGGGAATCGATGATGAAGGGTTGGCATCGCCTGCGCACGTTTGCGCGTGCGGGCGTCCCGGCGGCGCGACTTGCCGCGGTCGTCGTTGCCGCGAGTGCTTTGCCAGCGTTCGCGCAGCAGCTGAACGTCATTTGCCCGGTGCAGGCCGAATGGTGCAACCTCGCCGCCACCGAGTTCGAGCGCGAGACCGGCATCAAGGTTGCGATGACGCTCAAAGGATCCGGCGAGTCGCTCGCGCAGATCGTGGCCGAGAAAGCCAACCCCAAGCTCGATGTGTGGTTCGGCGGCACCGGCGATCCGCACCTGCAGGCCGCGGAACAGGGGCTGCTCGACGAATATCGCTCGCCGATGCTGAAGGACCTGCAAACCTGGGCACGCAAGCAGGCCGAGCAATCGAAGTACCGCACGGTCGGCATGTATCTCGGCGTGCTCGGCATCGGCTACAACACCGAGCTGCTCGCGAAGAAAAAGGCGCCGGCGCCCGCCTGCTGGCGCGACCTGATCCAGCCGGAATTCGCAAATGACCTGCAGATGGCGAACCCGAATGCGTCGGGCACGGCTTACACGGCCATCGCCACGCTGGTGCAGGTGATGGGCGAAGACGAGGCGTTCCGCTACCTGAAAGCGCTGCACAGGAACGTCAACAACTATCCGCGCTCGGGCGTCGGCCCCATCAAGGCCGCCGCCCGCGGCGAGACGCTCGCAAGCGTGAGCTTCATCCACGATGTCGTCACCGAGGCGCAGGCCGGCTTCCCGGTGAAAGCGGCCGCCCCATGCGAGGGCACGGGCTACGAAATCGGCTCGCTGTCGATCGTCAAGGGCGCGCGCAACCTCGAGAACGCCAGGAAATTCTACGACTGGGCGCTCACGCCGAAGGCGCAGGCGCTCGGCGCGCGGGCGAAGCAGTTCCAGCTTCCGTCGAATGTCGCCACGCCGGTTTCGCCGCTGTCGCCGAAGGTCTCCGAGATCAAGCTGATCGACTACGACTTCGCCAAATACGGCACGACGGCCGAGCGTAAGCGGCTGCTCGAACGCTGGGACCGCGAAGTGGGCTCACAGGCCAGATGATCAGCCTGCTCGTTCTGCTCGCAGCGCTCGCGCCGCTCGCCGCCGGCGCGCAGGGTCATCTGAATCTGTACTGCAGCTCGCCGAATACCGCCTGGTGCCAGGGCATGGCCGTGGGCTTCGAGAAGGCCACCGGCACGCGGGTCGCGGTGGTGCAGAAGGCAACGGGCGAAATGTTCGCGCAGGTGAAAGCGGAGGCCGCGAATCCGAAGGGCGACATCTGGTGGGCGGGTGCGGCCGATGCCTATCTGCAGGCCGCCGAGGAAGGCCTGCTCGACGAATACCGGTCGCCCAACGTCGCCGAGCTTTATCCGTGGGCAGCGCGAATCAGCGAGATTTCGAAGGGACGCGTGTCGGGCGTCTACGGCGGCATCATCGCGCTCGGCTACAACACCGAAGTGATGGCGCGCAAGAAGCTGCCGGTGCCGAAATGCTGGAAGGACCTCACGAACCCGGCCTACAAGGGCGAGATCATGCTCGGCAACCCGAACTCGTCAGGCACCGCGTACCTGATGCTCGCGACGATCGTGCAGGTGTTCGGTGAGGACGAGGCGTTCCGGTACCTGCGCGCCGTGCATCCGAACGTCAACCAATACGCACGCTCGGGCATCGGGCCGATGACCGCGGTGACTCGCGGCGAGACCGCGCTCGGGAGCACGGTGCTCCATGGCGTGATCAACGAAATCGTTCGCGGCTTTCCCGTCGAGCCCGTGCTGCCGTGCGAAGGCGTCGGGTACGAGGTCGGCTCGATCGCGATCATCAAGGGAACGCGCAACGCGGAGGCCGCGCGCAAGTTCGTCGACTGGGCGCTGTCCATCGAAGGCCAGAAGGTCGGCCTCGACGTCAAGGAGTATGCGATTCCGACGAACCGAAACGTGCCCCTGCCGCCGCAGGTGCCCCCGCTCACCGCGATCAAGGTGATCGACTACGACTTCGCGAAGTACGGCTCGTCGGCGGAGCGGAAACGGTTGCTCGAGCGCTGGGAAAAAGACATCAACGCGGCGCCGCGATGAATCGCAACCGCCGGCTCGCCATCGGCTGGCTGGCGCTCGGCATCGCGGCCTTCGCGTTCGCGCCGTGGTATGCGCTGCCTGATGGCGTCCTGCGCATCGGCTGGATCGCCCACTATCTCGGCAAGGACAATGCGCCGGGCATCGTGCAGGCGGTGCGCAATGGTCGTACGTGGCTGCTGCCGCTGGCGCTGCTGCTAGTCATCGGTGTCTATTTCGCCACCGCGCTGAAATCGCGCAGGGCACGGTCGGCCACGCTGATCGTCGTCGGCGCGCTCGGCTTCCTGTACCTGCTCGCGCAGGGCTTTGCGATCGGCGCGCGCGGCTTTTCGTATCCGTGGCTCGCCGCGGCATTCGGGCCGGTGGCAAGCGGGCAATACGGCATGGGGCTCGGCGCCGCGCTCACCGCCGCCGCGTTCGCGATGACGTTCGCGACCGCCATCGCCGAGCGCGGCGCGTTCCGGGGCGACGCGTTCGTCGCGTGCAGCGTCGTCGCGGTGAGCGCGCTGGTCGCGGCGTTCATCTTCTACCCGGTCGTGACCATCCTGGTCCAGGCCGCGCAGGACGCCGAGGGCGCATGGTCGCTGACCGCGTTCGGCGGACGGCTCTTCACCGAAAAGATCTGGGGCATCGGATGCCTGGCCGGCGGCACGCGTTGCGGCGTCGCTTGGAACACGCTTGTTCTCGCGATCATGTGCGCGACGATTGCAACCGGGCTCGGCCTCGCGTTCGCGCTGATCGTCACCCGCACGGGGTTTCGCTACAAGAAGTCGCTGCGAGTGCTGTCGGTGCTGCCGATCATCACGCCGCCGTTCGTGATCGGCCTCGGCCTCATCCTGATCTTCGGCCGCTCGGGTGTCGTCAACCAGTTCCTGGAGTGGGCATTCCACATCGAGCCGACGCGCTGGATCTACGGCTTGCAGGGGGTACTGGTCGCGCAGGTGTTCGCGTTCACGCCGATCGCCTTCCTGGTGCTGATCGGCGTCGTCGAAGGCGTCTCGCCGTCGCTCGAAGAGGCGGCGCAAACGCTGCGCGCCGACCGCTGGCGGACGTTCATCGACGTGTCGCTGCCGCTGATGCGACCGGGGCTCGCGAACGCGTTCCTGATCACGTTCATCGAATCGATCGCGGATTTCGGCAATCCGATCGTGCTCGGGGGCAACTTCGGCGTGCTTTCGACGGAGGTGTTCTTCTCGGTGGTGGGCGCGCAACTCGACCAGGGACGTGCCGCGACGCTCGGCATTCTGCTTTTGCTGTTCGCGCTGGCCGCCTTCCTCCTCCAGCGGCGCGTGCTCGCCGGCCGCGTGTACACGGCGCTGACGGGCAAGGGCGACGCCGGGCTGCCCTCGCCACTCCCGACCGGCGCGCGCAGGTTCTGTTACGCCGTCGCGCTTCCGTGGATCCTGCTCACAGTGGTGATTTACGCGATGGCGTTTGCCGGCGGCTTCGTCGAGACGTGGGGTCGCGATTACACGCCGACGCTGCGCCACTACATGAAGGCGTTCGGCATCGAATGGGGCCCGCACGGGATGATCTGGGCCGGCGCCGCGTGGAACTCGTTCTGGACGACGGTGGGGCTCTCGGCGATCGCCGCGCCGCTGACCGCGGCGCTCGGGCTGCTCGCCGCGTATCTGCTGACCCGCCAGCGGTTTGCGGGCCAGTCGGCGTTCGAGTTCGGCACGATGTTGTCGTTTGCCATTCCCGGGACGGTCATCGGCGTGTCGTACATCCTCGCCTTCAACGTCCCGCCGATCGAGCTCACGGGGACCGCCCTGATCCTCGTCGCGTGCAACGTGTTCCGCAACATGCCTGTCGGCGTGCGGGCGGGCATGGCGTCGATGGCGCAGATCGACCGCAGCCTCGACGAAGCGTCGGCGACGCTCGGCGCGCGCGGGTTCACCGTGCTGCGCACGATCCTGCTGCCGCTCCTCAAGCCGGCCGTCGTGGCGGCGCTCGTCTATAGTTTCGTCCGCGCGATGACGACGGTGTCGGCGGTGATCTTCCTCGTATCGGCACAATATGAATGGGCGACGACGTACATCATCAACCGCGTGGTGAACGGGGACTACGGCGTCGCCATCGCCTACAGCTCGGTGCTGATCGTGTTGATGCTCGTGGCGATCTTCGTCATTCAGCTGCTGGTCGGCGAGCGCCGCCTCGGTCGCCGGACCGCCGTCGCCGTACGCACGCAGCCGCCCGGTGCCGCGCAACTCGGGACCACCGCCGCATGAAATCCGCCTCCATCCTTTTCAACGACGTCACGAAGCGCTACGGCGACGTTGCCGCCGTCGACCGCATCACGTTCGCGATCGCGGCCGGAACGCTCGTGACGCTGCTCGGGCCTTCGGGATGCGGCAAGACGACGACGCTGCGCCTGATTGCGGGTCTCGAGCTGCCGACGAGTGGCGCGGTCGCAATCGGCGAGCGCGACGTCACGCACGTCCCGGCGTCCGAGCGCGACGTCTCGATGGTGTTTCAGAGCTACGCGCTGTTCCCGCACATGAGCGTGCTGGAAAACGTGCGCTACGGACTCGTGGTGTCGAAGCTGCCGCGCGCGAAGGCCGACGAGCGCGCGCGCGCAGCGTTACAGACCGTGGGGCTCGACGGCTACGACGAGCGGCTGCCGTCCGAGCTTTCCGGCGGCCAGCAACAGCGCGTGGCGGTCGCGCGTGCGCTGGTCCTCGAGCCTTCGGTACTGCTCTTCGACGAACCGCTGTCGAATCTCGACGCGCGGCTGCGGCGGCAGATGCGGGAGGAAATCCGCGAGCTGCAGCAGCGGCTGTCGCTCACCGTCGTCTACGTCACCCATGACCAGGCCGAGGCGATGGCGGTGTCCGACCGCATCATCGTGATGAATCGCGGGACGATCGCGCAGGAAGGATCGCCGCGCGAGCTTTACGAAGAGCCCCGCGATCCGTTCGTCGCCGGATTCATGGGCGACGCGAACCGCGTGCACGGCGTACTCACGAGCCGCAACGGGACGCACGCCCGTGTTGCGCTCGGCGCGGCGTCGCTGTCGCTGCCGCATCGCGGCCTTCCGGAAGGCGACGTCGAGCTCTCGATTCGTCCCGAATCGATCACGCTGCAGCCGCCCGGCGCGACACCGCTCGCGGGCACGGTGCGCAAGGCCGCCTACCTCGGAGGCATCATGGAGTACACGGTCGATACCGGGATCGGCGAGCTGTTCGCGATCTCGACGGCGGTTGACCGCCCGCACGCGGTTGGTGACGGCGTGTCGATCGAGCTGGCGCGGCACGGCGTCGTCCTCATTCCGCCCGGCAGGGCAACCCAATGAGCCCGGCCGATCTCGACGCCCGCGCCGCATTCGCCGCTTCGCTCGCCCGCGAAGCGGGTGCGCTGGCGCTGCGCTATTTCCATCGCGAGCTCGCGTACACGGCCGAATCGAAAGGCGAGCAACAGGATTGGGTCAGCATCGCCGACCGCGCCGTCGAAAGTCATTGCCGCGCTCGCCTCGCTGGCACTTTTCCCGACGACGCCATGCTGGGCGAGGAGACCGGCGGCGCGCTCGCGGACAATGCCTGGGTGATCGATCCGATCGACGGCACGCTGAACTTCGTGCACGGCGTGCGCTACTGGTGCGTGTCGATCGTGTTCATCGAGCGCGGCGTGCGGCAGATCGGCGCCGTCTACGATCCGCCGCACGACGAGCTGTTCTTCGCAACGCGCGGCGGCGGCGCGACGCTGAACGGCCGACCGATGCACGTGTCGTCGTGCGCCCGGCTCGATCGCGCGCTCGTCATGCTGGGCTACGTACAGCGGCACGATCTGGAGGCGCATCTGCGGCTGCGCGCGGCGCTCGTCACGGCCGGCGCGGAAGTGAAGGATCATGGCGCGGGCGCGCTGATGCTCGCACATGTCGCGGCCGGCCGCTTCGATGCGTACGTCGAGCCACACATGCATCCGTGGGATGCGAGCGCCGGGGTGCTGATGGTCGACGAAGCCGGAGGCCGCACACTCCCCTACCCCGGCGCCCATGGCCTGCGCGCAGGCGGCGCGGTGATCGCGAGCGGGCCCGCGCTCTACGAGCGATTACACGCGATGGCGGGATGGTGATGAAACGGCCGAGGCAGGCTCGGACAGGCGGCGGCGCGCCCGGATCCTGACCCGCGTCAGAAGCGGAGCTGACCCCGGTACCAGTACTCCTGCAGCATCAGCAGATCGCGCCGCACGGCCGGCGGAAAGCCCGCGCGACCGCCGCGCTTGTCGGTCAGCAGGTCATCGAACAGCTCGGGTGCGCCGCGGTGATCGCGCCACTGCACGGCGATCATGTTGGCGACGCGCGGGTACTGGCTCGCGAGCGCACACGGCGCCTTTTCGGGCGGGAACGCGTCGAACCACTTTTCGGTGAAAGGCAGCAGGTATTCCGCCGGTTGCGCCTTGCGCACGCTCGTCCAGTCGGTGGTATCGCCCTTCGGCTGCGGTGCGCCCGCAGGCTGCGCGCGCGGAACCGACTGGACGACGTCGTTCAGTTCCTGCCACCCGCCTCGATTCGTGCTGTAGATCGACATGACGCTTCTCCGCGTTCCGGTGCCGGGGGGTTCCGCTCCTCCACCGTGCCACCCGGACGCAAGGATGCCACGGCAGACGCCGCCGGTTCAAGAGCGCAACAGGTTTCTCGCCTTGGTCAGTGCCGAACGACTCAAGGCAGCGAGCAGAAGACCGGTCCCTCGACGAGCCAGCCCTGCAACACCATCGCGGTCGCTTCGCTGTGGCTCGTCAGGTAGCGGTGGTTGGCCTCCCCGCCCTTGCCGTTGTTGTACACACGTACGACAGGCACACGGTCGGCGGGGCACGCCCCGATCGCGTCCGACCGCTCGACGCGGAACACGAGCCCCTCGAAGATCCAGGCGTTCTTGTTCATCAGGCTTTCGCATTCATTGGCGAAGACCGTATAGAAATGCGTATTCGGCCCGATACCCGGCCTGCCGAAGAAACGGCAGGCGGGGGTCCCCGCGGGCGTTTCCGGCGCGTACCCTTTGAACGTGTAACCCGTCCGCTGCCATCCCGGAATCCTCACGCCCGCATCCAGGACGGCGATTTCGTTGGCGTAGCCGGTCACGAAGTAGTGGTCGAGCGCCGGGGCGTAGTACTCGACGATCAGCTCTTCGCCTGGCCCCGGCGGCAGCGGCTCGGCCTTGTCGAGCAGCAGCGCGTCGTCGCCGCCGCCCGTCACGCGCACCATCCGCGCGCTCGTCGCACGCGCGATCGGATCGAGATCGACGTAGCCATTCAAAAACTCGAGCGACCACGTGAAGATGTCGGCCGACGATCGCACGTCGAACCCGTGCCGCACACCCGCGAGCAGCACGAACTGGCGCACGCCGGGCAGGCGCAGCATGCCGTCGGCGGTCGTGGTCGAAGGCGCCGTCGTGTCCTCCGACCCCGAGATCGCGAGATACGGCAGCGACACGTCCTCGAGCCCGAACTGGTCGCGGCCGAATGCGGGAAAGAACGGCTGGCCGAAATACGGCACATAGCCGACCGCGGCCTTCAGGCGCGGGTCGTCGATCACGCTCTTCGACGAGAGCCCCACCGACATCGTGAGCTGCGCGCCACCCATTAGCAGCAGCGACTCGCCGCCCAGGCTTGCGCCGAAGCCGCCGATGCGGGCCGGGTCGACGCGCGCCGCGAAAGTCGGATCGGCGAGCACCGTGTCGAGGGTCGCGCTCAGCGTACGCGGACGGATCGCCTGCATCGCCGTGTAGTGGCCGAAGTCGAGAATCGCCTGCAGCAGATCGTCGAGCGACTCGATGCGCACGTCGACGATTCGCGAATCAGCGTGGAATGGCGCCACGACGACATAGCCGTGGCTCGCGAGCAGCTTCAGCGCCTCGATGTAATCGCTCGAGACCGGGCTGCCGCCGAAGCCGTGCGAGAACAGCAGCACGGGAAATCGCGCCCGGTCATCGGCAAGGATCGGCGGCTGCGCGCCTCGCTGCATCCGCGGCACGACTCGGCCGTTCGGCAGCGCATAGTCGGCGTACGGATTTCCCGCGGTCGTCGGGTAGCAGGCAAGGCTGGCGAACGTCAGCGTGCGATTGCGGAAATCGCCGTAGAGGTCGCCGTCGTCAGGCAGCGCAACGCTCGTCAGCAACGCATGCGCGGGATCGACCAGCAGATCGGTTACATAGCCGGTGCCGCCGCTACCGCGGCCTTCCCAGTACGCGGCGGGGTCACCGCCCGCGCGCGAGAAATCCTGCTCGACGTTGCTGCAGCCGACGGGATAGCGGCCGGGGGCAATGGGCGGGATGAACCCGAACACGTCGTCGAGCGATTCCGCATGCGCGGCGTGGCCGGCGATGAACAGCACGACGGCGAGTGCCGCGGCCATGCGAGCGAGCTTTTGCATGAGTACGGGTTCGCGGGAGCGGCGCAGGCGGTGCGCCTTCCCGTAGACGTCGCTCTGCGGCGGCCGGTTCCGCGAATCCGGCGTCAGAACTGTTCGGCCGGAATCGCGAGCACCGACGCGCTGCCGCCGACCACCGCCTGCGCGTACGCGTCGGCTTGCGGCAGCAGGCATTCGGCGTAGAAGCGCGCGGTGGCGATCTTCGCCCGCAGGAACGCCACATCGCCGGCGTCGCTCTTCAGCTTCTCCGTCGCAACGAGTGCCGCGCGGCCCATCTGCCAGCCGCCGGCGCACAACCCCCACAACTTGAGATACGGCACCGAGCTCGCGTGCGCTGCACGCGGATTGGTGCCGAACGTCTGCACGATCCAGTCGATCGCGGTCTGCAGCGCCGCCGTCGCGGCCGCCAGCCGCAGGCCGATGGCGTTGAGCGACGGATCGGCATTGGAGGCGAGCTTGGCCGCAACCTTGTCGATTTGCGCCGCGACGAGGTGCGCGGCTTTGCCCCCGTCGCGCGCGGTCTTGCGGCCGATCAGGTCGTTGGCCTGGATGCCCGTCGTGCCTTCATAGATGGTGATGATCCGCGCGTCGCGGTAGTGCTGCGCGGCGCCCGTTTCCTCGATGAAGCCCATGCCGCCGTGCACCTGCACGCCGAGGTAAGTCACCTCCTGCGCCGTTTCCGTGCACCAGCCTTTGACGATCGGAATCATCAGGTCGACGAACACCTGGTGCTGCGCGCGGGCTGCCGCTTCCGGCCCGTGGCGCGCGTTGTCGATGGCGGCGGCGGTCACGTAGCCGACAGCGCGCATCGCCTCCGTGTACGCACGCATCGTCATCAGCATGCGGCGAATGTCAGGGTGGTCGATGATAGGTCCGGCGCTGGACGATGCCTCCACGCCGGGCGCCTTGCCTTGCACACGCTCGCGCGCATAGGCGACGGCGCGCTGATACGCACGCTCGGACAACCCGACGCCTTCCATGCCCACCGAGAACCGCGCCTGGTTCATCATGACGAACATGTATTCGAGGCCGCGGTTTTCCTGGCCGATCAGGAAACCGGTGGCGCCGCCGTGGTCGCCATAGGCGAGGACCGCCGTCGGGCTCGCGTGGATGCCCAGCTTGTGCTCGAGCGAAACGGCCCGCACGTCATTGCGCGCGCCGAGCGAGCCGTCGTCGTTGATCAGGAACTTCGGCACCAGGAAGAGCGAGATGCCTTTTACGCCTTCCGGCGCATCGGGCGTGCGCGCGAGCACAAGATGCACGATGTTGTCGGTGTAGTCGTGCTCGCCGAACGTGATGAATATCTTCTGGCCGTACAGCTTGTATGAGCCATCGGCCTGCGGCACGGCGCGCGTCCGCACGGCCGCCAGGTCCGAGCCCGCCTGCGGCTCGGTAAGGTTCATCGTGCCGGTCCACGCGCCTGACACCATCGGCGGCAGGAACTTCGCCTTCTGCTCGGGGGTGGCGCACAGCTCGATGGCGTCGATCGCACCCTGCGTCAGCAGCGGGCACAAGTCGAACGCCATGTTGGCCGCGTGCCACATCTCCTCGACCGGCGTCGCGACGAGCTGCGGCAGATTCTGGCCGCCATACTCCACGGGCTTCGTGAGACCGTTCCAGCCGTTGTCGGCGTATTGCTTGTAGGCCGCCTTGAACCCCGCGGGCGTCTGCACGCTGCCGTCGGGAAGGAGCTTCGATCCTTCGCGATCGCCCGGGGCATTCAGCGGGTCGAGAACCTCGGTGGCGAATTTGCTCGCCTCCTGCAGAATGGCCGTCACCGTGTCTGGCGTCGCGTCCTCGAAGCCTGGCAGCGATGCGACCTGGGCGAGGCCGGCGAGTTCGTTCAGCACGAACTGCATGTCGGCAAGTGGAGCGTGGTATGTGCTCATCGATGTCTACCCCGCAAGGGGTTCATGCAAGCGGCGCTCGCGCCGCCAATCATCGGCGATGAAGAACAGACAGGCGCTCAGGATGAAAGCTCGGCAGTCAATGCTGGAATGATCTCGAAAAGATCGCCAACGAGTCCGTAATCCGCAATCTGGAAGATCGGCGCCTCGGGATCCTTGTTGATGGCGACGATCACCTTGCTGTCCTTCATGCCCGCCAGATGCTGGATGGCGCCCGAGATGCCGACCGCCACATACAGATCGGGCGCGACTATCTTTCCCGTTTGCCCGACCTGATAATCGTTGGGCACATAGCCCGCGTCGACGGCCGCACGCGATGCGCCGATGGCGGCGTTCAGCTTGTCGGCCAGCGCCTCCAGCATCTTGAAGTTCTCTCCGCTTGCCATGCCGCGGCCGCCAGAAACGATGATGCGCGCGCTGGTGAGCTCCGGTCGCTCGGACTTCGTCAATTCCTGGTCGACGACCTTAGACGTCGAGACCTCTGGCGACGGCGCCAGGTTCTCGATCGCAGCATTGCCGCCGGTGGCGGCGGCGGCTTCGAAGGCCGTCGTGCGGACCGTGATCACCTTGATCGGGTCGGACGAGCGCACGGTAGCGAACGCATTGCCCGCATAGATCGGCCGGACGAACGTATCCGCCGACTCGACCGCAGTAATGTCGGAAATCTGCGCGACGTCGAGCTTGGCCGCGATGCGCGGCGCGACATTCTTGCCGAAGCTCGTCGCCGGCGCCAGGACATGCGTGTAGCTCCCAGCGGCGATCACGGCCAATGCTGCCGCCGCCAGATTTTCCGCCGTCGGCTGCCGGAGATGCGGCGCATCGATCCGCAGGACCTTGGCGACGCCGGGGATGGCGGCCGCTGCGCCTGCAACGGCATCGACGGCGCTGCCTGCCACGAGCAGGTGAACGTCGTCGCCGAGCTTACGCGCGGCCGTCACCGTGTTGAGCGTGGCGGCTTTCAGCGACGAATTATCGTGTTCCGCAATGACCAGTATCGACATCTATACGCCTCCCACCATCCGGATATTGCCGGCGCGCACGCCTGCTTCGCAATCCGTATCACTCAAGAGAGCACCTTGGCTTCGTTGCGCAGCTTCGCGACCAGTTCCTTGACGTCCGCCACCCGTCCGCCGCCCTTGCGCTTGGGCGGCTCCGTCACCTTGAGCGTCGTCAGGCGCGGCGCGACATCGACGCCGAGCGCTTCGGGCGTGACCGTTTCGAGCGGCTTTTTCTTCGCCTTCATGATATTGGGCAGCGTCGCATACCGGGGCTCGTTGAGACGCAGGTCGGTGGTCACCACCGCCGGAAGCGCGACCTCCACTGTCTCCAGTCCGCCATCGACTTCACGCTTGACCGAGGCCTTGCCATCGGCGATGTCGAGCTTCGAGGCGAACGTCGCCTGTGGCCAATCGAGCAGCGCCGCGAGCATCTGACCGGTTTGATTGGCATCGTCGTCGATGGCCTGCTTGCCGAGAATCACCACCTGAGGTGTTTCCTTGGCGATGACGGCGCGAAGGAGCTTCGCTACCGCAAGAGGTTGCAGCTCCTGATCGGTCTGGACGAGGATCGCGCGATCGGCGCCGAGCGCGAGCGCCGTACGGAGCGTTTCCTGAGATGCCGCGACGCCACACGACACGGCGACGATTTCCGTGGCTACCCCTTTTTCCTTCAATCGGACCGCCTCTTCCACTGCGATCTCGTCGAAGGGATTCATCGACATCTTGACGTTCGCCATGTCGATGCCCGAGCTGTCAGGTTTGACGCGGACCTTAACGTTGAAGTCGATGACACGCTTAAT
>Ga0207706_10000229_pt1 | contig 61238 bp, 58 predicted proteins | sample KBSC53metaG_FD_184318 | JGI IMG/M metagenome (GOLD analysis project Ga0207706, IMG submission 184318) | Corn rhizosphere microbial communities from Kellogg Biological Station, Michigan, USA - KBS C5-3 metaG (SPAdes) (version 2) | ecosystem: Host-associated > Plants > Roots > Rhizosphere > Soil ... | reverse complement strand
GGAGCAAGGTCTCGATTATCATCCCTGATCTTCGGAGTTGTCGGATTCCTTGCGAATCCTCTCATATTCCGTAGCCAACAGTGTCAGCTCTTTGTCGGAGAGCTTTTCGATATCGATCATCTTGTTGTTCGCGCTGCGCTTTGCGCGAATGATTTCGTCCAATTTGAGGTGAAGAGCGTGGGAATCGCGGTTTTGGGCATTCTGTATAAGGAAAACCATCAGGAAGGTGATAATCGTGGTCGCGGTGTTGACCACGAGCTGCCAGGCGTCGGAGTATCGGAAGATGGGACCAGTTGCCGCCCATACGATGATCAGGAGAACGGCCGATAGAAAAGCCCAGCGTGATCCCGCGACTTGCGAGCACCGATTGGCGAACGCCTGGAAAAAGTCCTTTGTCGATTCCTTCTTGTCCTCATGTACCGGCAAGTGTGTACTCCAACCCTCAAATTTGAGGTCTGCGGGAAAGAAAGAGTTGCCGACGTCGTGGCGCACCCACTCAGGATTCCCCAACAATCATGTTTGTGCCCTCGCGTGGAGGCGGCCGCACTCCTCGAGACCGGGCGCCGTGTGACAAGCCGAGTGTTTCCATTACAGGTCATGGTCGCACCAAACGGAACTGCGAGATCAGACGTGGGGAAGGCCATAGGCCGCTAACGGCATGTCGCCGGCCCAGATTTTATAGACTTTGCGCGTTGACCAATTATTATATTAGATATAATCTAATACTTCTCATGGGCCATCACCCGATCAAACTGTCCCTGTCGGGCAGCGGTCTGCGGAGCACGCCGCAGCGCTACGCTCTCATGGCGTTCCTGATGGAGCAAGAGGGGCATCCCACGGCGGCCGAGATCTTCGAAGCTGTTAACCGCCTCGATCCGCGCTCATCCCGGGCTACGATTTACAACAACTTGCGAGATCTGGTGCAGGCTGGTCTGGTTCGCGAAGTGGCGGCGGAGGGCCGCGCGGCGCGATTTGATGCGAGAGGCACGCGGCATCACCACTTCATCTGCGACCGCTGTGGCAACGTTGAGGACATAGACTGGTATGACGTGCCTCGTCCTGTCCGGTCATCACTCGGCAAGCGAGTGCTTCGCCAGTGCGAACTCATTCTGCGGGGTCTGTGCGTCAAATGCGCACCGCGACGCGCTTCCCGCTAAATATTCCAATTTCGGTTGAAAGGATCAAGAGATGGAAAAAGATTTAAAAGAAGCACCTGCAGCCAACAAGGCCCAGACCGTAGCGGCTACGGCGAAGTGCCCGGTAGCGTCCGGGCGCGGGAGAACGCATCGCGACTGGTGGCCGGAAGCCCTGGATATCTCGGTTCTTCACCGCAATTCCAGCCTGTCCGACCCGATGGGCCACGGGTTTGACTATGCCAAGGAGTTTGAAAGCTTAGACCTTAATGCGGTGATTAAAGACCTGCATGTCTTAATGACGGAATCTCAAGATTGGTGGCCGGCTGACTTCGGCCATTATGGCGGATTGATGATCCGCCTGGCATGGCACAGCGCGGGGACTTACAGGATTACTGACGGCCGTGGCGGCGCGGGCGCGGGGCAGCAACGTTTCGCGCCGCTGAACAGCTGGCCCGACAACGCGAACCTCGATAAGGCGCGCCGCCTGCTCTGGCCCATCAAACAGAAATATGGCGAAAAGATATCATGGGCCGACCTGATGATCCTTGCGGGCAACGTCGCGTTGGAATCGATGGGCTTCAAGACCTTCGGCTTCGCTGGAGGACGTGTCGACACGTGGGAGCCTGAGGAACTTTACTGGGGTCCCGAGGGGACGTGGTTGGGCGACGAACGTTATAGCGGCGAGCGCCAGCTTTCGGAGCCGCTGGGTGCGGTCCAGATGGGCCTGATCTACGTTAACCCCGAAGGGCCGAACGGCAACCCCGATCCGCTTGCAGCGGCGAAAGATATCCGCGAGACGTTCTTCCGCATGGCCATGAACGACGAAGAGACCGTCGCACTGATCGCCGGCGGCCACACCTTTGGCAAGACCCACGGTGCCGGGGACCCGTCGCTGGTGGGGCCGGAACCGGAAAGCGGCGCCTTAGAAGATCAGGGCCTCGGGTGGAAAAGCAAGTTCGGCACAGGAATCGGAGCGGATGCCATTACCGGCGGTCCAGAAGTCACTTGGACGCAGACGCCAACGAAGTGGAGCAATCTGTTTTTCAAGAACCTGTTTGAGAACGAGTGGGAGCTGACGACGAGTCCGGCGGGTGCAAAACAGTGGCGGGCCAAGAACGGCCAACCGACTATACCGGACCCGTTCGATAAGACGAAGAAGCGCGTGCCGACTATGCTCACCACCGATCTGTCTATGCGCTTCGATCCGGCATATGAGAAGATCTCGCGACGTTTCTACGAAAATCCGGATCAGTTTGCCGATGCATTCTCTCGCGCATGGTTTAAGCTCACGCACCGCGACATGGGTCCGATCGCGCGCTACCTAGGCGCGCTTGTGCCAAAGGAGACTCTGATTTGGCAAGACCCAATTCCCTCCGTTGACCATCCGTTGATCGATGATAAAGATGCTGCCGCGCTGAAGACGAAGATTCTCGCCTCCGGTGTTTCGGTGTCCGATCTCGTTTCGACCGCGTGGGCGTCGGCCTCGACCTTTCGTGGCTCGGACAAAAGAGGTGGGGCGAACGGAGCACGCATCCGCCTTGCTCCCCAAAAGGACTGGGAGGTCAATCAGCCCAAGCAGCTTGCAAATGTGCTTCAGAAGCTCGAAACCATACAAAAGGAATTCAGCAAGAAGGTCTCCCTTGCCGACCTGATCGTCCTTGGAGGAAACGCTGCAATAGAAAAGGCCGCCAAGGATGCCGGCGTCGAGGTGAAGGTAGCTTTCACGCCAGGGCGGATGGATGCATCTCAGGAACAGACCGATGTCGCCTCGTTCGCGCCTCTTGAGCCTCGGGCCGATGGTTTCCGCAACTACGTTAGCGGCAGGACCCAGTTCATGAAACCGGAAGAGGCCCTCGTCGACCGCGCCCAACTACTGAGGCTGACCGGGCCGGAAATGACGGTACTGGTCGGCGGACTTCGCGTGCTCGGCGCGAATGCCGGCGGTTCTAAGCACGGTGTCTTCACTGCGACGCCCGGCACTTTGACGAATGATTTTTTTGTCAACCTGCTTGACATGCGCACACAATGGCATCCGGCCGACGGTAAAGATGGCGTCTACGAAGGCAGCGATCGCAAGACGGGCGCTCGTAAATGGACTGCAACACGTATCGACTTGATCTTCGGTTCACACTCACAACTTCGTGCGTTCGCGGAGGTATACGCCTGTGCCGGATCGAAGCAGAAGTTTGTGAAAGACTTTGTGGCCGCATGGAGCAAGGTCATGAATCTTGATCGCTACGACCGCGTCCGGGCCACCGAGACCAAAGAAGCTGCTCTTGTGTAACGGATTTGCGTTGTTGACAGCAGCATTGCGATCGGTCGGTTTAGGGCAATTTTTTGAGTCGTCACTCTGAATGTAGACACGATTCTTATTGCAATCGCATTCGACACAGGCGAGGGGCCGGAAGGGATTGGTTGAACACGGCCCTTTTTTCTTGGACAGTTTGCTGAGTTCGCCAAGTCTCGTACGAGTCACACCGGCAAAGGTTCTACGAAGACTTACCCAGATAGCTAACTGGCGAAAAATCTCCATTTCACCGACTACATTCCCAGACGGCCTGTTACCAGTAGTTGGCGTAATACGCCTGTTACAACAGTGCTAATTGCGAGCGGTAAAGAAGACACCGGTTCGCTGCGCCACGAAAGTCCCCGATCAACGCACGTCATAACAACATTGCTGCTGCACGAAATACGCTCAGCCGGGGCTTGCAATATATCCGTAACGGATATAGTATTGAGGCATGGCGAAGAAGAGTGCGGCGCATGCTCCACTGACTCCTGCAGTGCTACACATCCTGCTGGCGCTTTCGACGGGGGAGCGGCATGGGTACGCGATCATGAAACAAGTGCAGGTGGACTCGCAGGGCAAGGCGACGATGGGCCCGGGAACGCTGTATGGCTCGATGGGGCGGATGATGGAGGCAGGGCTGATCCGGGAAAGCGATAAGCGGGTCGATCCGGAGATGGACGACGAGCGGCGAATCTATTACGAGCTCACCGGCGCGGGGCGAGCAGCGCTGGACACCGAGCTGCAGCGGTATCGCAACGTGGTGGCGGTCGCGAAAGGACGTTTGGCGCATGGCCACTAACGGCGCGGGCCGGCGCTACCGGACGTGGTATGCGATGCTGCTGCGGCTGTATCCACGGCCTTTCCGTGAGCGGTTCGGCGAGGAGATGGCGCAGACATTTCACGACCTGTGCCGGGAGCAGGAAGACGCCAAGCGGGGATTGCACGGGCTTGCGCTGTGGATCTTTTTCGAGACGTCGGTGGGAATCGTTAGGGAGAACACAATTCATATGTCGCAACTGGGAAATACGATTCTGCGTGTGGCGCTGGGAGCGCTGGTTGCGTTAATGGTGCCGCTCGTGGCATCGCGGGTGGTGAAGGGATGGAACTGGAACGCGGGAAGTTTTGTGTTTGTGTATGTCCTGTTCTTCGCGACGGGCATGGTGTATGCGCTGATAGCAAGAAAGATGAACGTGTGGTCGTACAAGGCGGGCGTTGGTGTGGCGCTGGTGGCGGGGTTCGCCTTGGGGTGGTCTAACATGGTCCATGTCGCGGACTCCGAAAATCCGGCGAACCTGGTGTACTACAGCGTGCTCGCCCTGGGAGCAGTTGGGGCCTGGCTGGCGCGGCTGGAGGCGCGAGGTTTGGCTCGCACGTTATTCGCGATGGCGGCGACGCTTGCGCTGATTGCCGTGATGCTGCCTTCGGGCGCGCCGCCCTATCTTGCGCGGAATATGGCCATCGGGCATGGTGTCTTCGTGGCGTTGCTCACCGCGTCAGGCCTACTGTTCCGGCACGCGAGTTTGGCGGGATTGAAGTAAGACCGAGGCCGATTACAATCGCGCCATATTCGCTAATGAGCGCCGCGCGGACTATATTTCACGCTGAGCAACGTTTGTAACAAACCGCTACTTCACCGACTTCTCTACCCATGAGTTTCTTCCGCCTCGCTGTCCCCTAACCTCGCGCGAGATTGAAACGCCCCACCTGTCCGCGGAGAACGCGGACGAGGATTGGGCACCCTCGCTTTCGGGATTGTTTAGAAATGCGCAGAAACAGGTCGCGTGGCCCCTGGCGGATTAAATACCGACGCAGTTCGCAACTCATTTGCCACATTCGGGTTTATTAGAGAGAAGCGGAACTTCGAGTTGCTGCCCAGCAGTGGGATTTCCCTGATGTTGGCGCGGATCGACCCCGAAGCAACGGGCCAGAAGCTGGATCTCTCGGTCATTGTCGTTTTTCGAGCTAGACCATCCCCGAATTGACGAGGTTTCTGTTTGAGCCAACATCTAAGCCTCGATGCAGCCACTTTCGAAGGATTGTTGGCCGCCGTTTGGGTTCTTCAGCGTCATCATGAACAAGAAGACCGCATTCACCGACCTGCCGCGAATGCAATGGAAGGCGAGGCACCCGAAACCCAAGATTCCGATGATATCTCGGAGCGCGACACGACAAATGCGCGCCTCGTGTTGAGCGTATTGAGTAAAGCGGCTAATAAATCGCAGGGTTCAATGCGCGTACGCTGCGCGAATTGCAACCATGAGAGCGCACCGCGATCTCGGTTCTGTGGAATGTGCGGTGCCCAGCTGCTTGAATCACAGCCGACTCGTGAGATTGAACCACAGGTCGAGACGAAGCCAGCGCGCGAGCCGGTGCCGCCGCTCAGCGGTTCGTTTTTTCCGAGTGTAGCCGCCGAACCGGACAACAGCTTTGTTTACAGTTTGGAAGATCGGGGGAGCATCTTCCATTGGGGACGCTCGTTCATTCTGATCGCCTTGTTCGGATGCGTCGCCGCTGCCGCGTCGTATTGGTACCGTGACCTCCGAGACGTGGCCGCTAGGCTTTCCCAGCAAGAATCCACTCCTCCGGTTCCTATCGTGCGACCGGCCACTGGCATGACCACGCCAAATAATCGGATGCCCGCCGATCACAAGATACGAAGTGTGGCCGATGAGATTCGGGACAAGCCATTGCCCAAACCATCCGCAGGCATACCGCTCGACTCTGTGCCTCGGGCGACGCGGCACCGTGTGCGCATCATTTCCAGTGTTCGACGAAGGGCCAGCGGCCCACGCAAGCTCGCGCGCAATAACCATCAGCATGCAAGCGGCACCATACGAGCCGGTGCGGTCGCGCCTGCCACTTCATCTGCGATCGATGCGTTGCCGGGAGAGTCACTTCACGACTCCGAAAACCAGGCGGAACGTGATGCGCAGAACGTGATGGATCAGAATCAAGAGACGCAGTCGAATCGCAACATGCAAAGTCCGAGAGATGATGCTGGGGGAAAGGGGGCTGCCGTTGCTACACGTCACTACGTCCCGCGCCCGCCACCGGGATTCGGAACCTCGAACATCGCTGCGAGGGCCGGTCACAAGATCCCGAGACCGCCTCCTGAGGGTGTGGCGGCTACGAATGAGACTAACGCTGATGAGTCTGGCTCGAATGATTCTCGGTCTAACGACCGCGAGATCCCAATGAACCGCGTGCCACGTCCGCCGCAGAGGTGAGCCCGGTGGGAGGATTGCGGTGGTTGTAGCGTAATGGCCTGATTGCGCTCATTGTGAGAAGGCAGTGGAATTCAGCGGACCTTCGAAGTAAAGTGGGCAGCATGAGCTGTAGGTCTGGAAGAATTCTGGTGGTACTGGCCGCGATGCTGGCCCTTGGCCAGCAACTCGCTAACGGAAAGACTGATGACGATTCGGAATGTCTCCCCAAGGTTTCTAAGAAGCGGCTTGTTTACTGTGAATCGATTACAGTCGGCAACATTTCACTTGCCACGCAGAAATTTCCGTCCATTCTCGGCGTAACGTTTAAGTCGAAGTTTTTTTCAGGTCTTCAGCGGGTCAGGACACGAGATGGCTGGCAGTTTCGCAAATCAGGTCAATCCATTCTCAAGTACCCTCCCGAGTTTTCCCTCATACTCGAGCCACTTGTTGGCGTTCAGGGTAATCAGTTACCAGACCCGCTGATGCCGCAAGCAGCGGTACACCTTCCTCCAGAGATGGAGCCACGCGGAGTAGTTGTGAGATGGCTGGATTCGTCTGGGCGTGTCCTCGCTGAGAAATCTTCTGAGTTGCAGGAGGTGGTTGAGCCGTGGACGGAACTGCGGCAACCCAGCATTTGGTATTGGACGACAATCACAGGAGTTGACGAAGGCTTGGTGTCGGACCTTGAGCTGTCGGTAATGGGCAAAGGTAATGCCCTTCTTGGGAAGCTTCGCGGGCAACTTTAGTGTACACAGAGATTGATGCTGAATGGCGTTGGCGTAACATCGCCCATTTCAAAAACCACCTTTGGCCGGACCGTTTCCTAGCAGTTGGTCTAATCGCCTATTAACAACAATTACCCGTGTCAGACGGAATGACGTTCAGGGTGTACAGTGCCGGTATGAACCCGCACGAAGCGGCTTTTGTCGAGTCCTTTGTCGTGAAAGGGCGGCGGCAACGAGCATTGGAACTCCTGGCTAATCCGAAGAACCGGTTCAAATTCACCGGCAAGTTCGACCACCACGGCCGGGATTACTTGATTCCTGAATGCATCCGCTCGATAGAACCGCGATACCAGCACCCGGGAAACATTGCAGACATACTCCAAGCGATGGGAGCACCCGAGAGTTGCCACTTTATTGGTGGTGAGCACGACGGCGAAGAGGTCAAATTGCTCTCTGCGCTGAAGCAAGTCGTCGGGCATGGCATAGGCACCGTGCTCTCTTGCGTTCCGGGGAAGCTGGCCTACTTCGAAGGCGAGATTAGGGAACGCTTCTTACTGGTTCGCCAAGAAGAGCTTTGAGTGTAGTCGCCTGTTTTCGACAACTACGCTCTCAGCACCATATATTGAGTCGGATGAAAACTCTGGCCATCCTAGTGGTTCTCCTGATCTCGCCTTCCTGTCTTGCTCGAACGAAGCCACTTTCCGTATGTGATGTTCTGAAAAAACCAGTCGACTGGAACAACAATATTGTGTTGCTGCGGGCACACTACGGGTCAGGAATGGAAGACTCCTTTCTGTACGACGAGCGATGCCCGAGCCAAGAAATCTGGTTCGATTATCCAGGACGAGCAGCGCAGGAAGACGCACTGATGGGGGACAGACTTACACCCCGACGCACCCCTGTGACTTTGAAACAAAATCACCAGTTGGTGGAGTTTCAGAAATACGCCGAAGTAATAGACGAAAGGAAGCCCATGTGTCCGGGCCTTGGCATTCTGTTGACCATTCGCGGGCGAATCGACAGCAAGCGTGACATGCGTCTCACGAAGAAGTGTGGGAAGCCGTTTGGGATGTGCAGCTATCCAGCGCGTTTGGTGCTTGAATCTGTACAGACTGTCGCCCTAGACAAGTCGAAACCGCAGTGCAAATAGCTGGAGCCAACCGTTCGGCGTGGCAAGGCTGGTGAAAAATCCCAACTACACTCAGTGACCCTAACAAGGCCAGATAGAAGGCACTAGGTTAACTGGCGCGAGACATCACGGTGTCAACGATCCACTCTAACGGTCGTGGCTTAAAATTCAGTTCGCGTTTTGCCTTGGCATTTGATGCGCCTCGCATCTTAGTTCCGTAGTAAACCGTATCGGCACCACTGGTGTTCAGCGCTTCCTCCACCGCGACATGCGGTGGCGGTGGCGCATTCAACCATTGCGCAAATGCCGGGAGCCACTCGCGCACCATCACAGGCCGATCATTCGCAATCAGGTAGATCCCAGGGTTACCTTGCTCTGCTGCTGCGACCGTGGCAATCGCTGCGTCCTCGATATGTAACCACGACCAGACGCCTTCGCCATTCCCGACGATCGGGAACTGTTGCTGTCTCACCTGGCTGGCAACATCGCCGTCGGGGTTAAACCAAGTGCCGGGGCCATAGAAGAAGCCATAACGCAGGGCAATCCCTTCAATCGCAGCCTTTTCGAGTAAGTGATGCTCAAGCTCAGTCACTAGTCGGGCATCTGCTGCAACGGCAGGCGAAGCATCAAACGCAAGTGGCGTTTCTTCATCGGCCAGACCCGGACCAGGAACCGCCCAAAATGCGATCGACTGCCGTAGATAGCGCCGCACACCTGCCGCTTGCGCTGCCGCGAGCACATTGGCACCCCCTTCTAAACGGATGCGATCGTTAACGCCGGCTGCGGCACTCATGGACTCACGGGTGTAAGTTTTGGGCAGTGCGGTTAGTTGTTCGATGACGACTTCCGGCTGAGCGCCAGCGACAGCCGCTTTGACTTCATGGGCATTAAATACATCTGCGATCGCAGGTTCTATGCCTTGCTCGGCTAACGCCCGAGCCTTTTCTGGCGAACGGGTCAGAGCAACTACATCGTGTCCTTTGGCACGCAGTGCCGCGATCAGCGGACGACCGATTGCTCCCGTTCCACCTGCAACAAGAATCTTCATCGGTGAACCTCCTGTCCTGCTAGCAATGGTATCTCTTCAGGTCAGTTGGCGAAAACATCGCCGTTACTGTCACAGATCACCGATTGAGTGAGTACAGTCGGGGCCGTTTAGGGTTTTGCGGGCAGCGGCTGCCAGAGCTCGATCTTATTTCCGTCCAGGTCATAGATCCAGGCAAAGCGACCGTAGGATTCATCCATTCGGTTGGGGTCAATCTTGACTCCCTCTTTTTTCAAGCGGTCCAGCAGAGCGTCCATATCGTCCACGATGTAGTTGATCATGAACGGTGCGGGGCTCGGGTCGAAATACTTGGTGGAGGCGGGAAAGACAGTCCAAACTGTAACCTGTTCCTTTTGCGGGTCGTCGTGTTCGCGCCACGGAAGCATCGCGCCATGGCCGGTGTCAGCGAGTCCAAGATGCTTCGCATACCATTCGCGCATCTGATCACGATTCGCGGATTTGAAGAAGACACCGCCGATTCCTATGATCCGCCCGCGCTGCTCAGTTTTGACGGGCGCCTTTGACTTTTCGGGCTGCGGAGTTTTCACTTCCTGTCCTCCTAGTGTGTAAGCGGAGATGAGCAACAACGATGCGAGTGTAATTGTGCTCCAGTGTAGTCTCTGCATGCCGGGATTATACAAGTCTCGATTCGAGCCGATAGCAGCGAATACAATCCATCATCAGGCAGTGTTTTGAGTGACGGGAAAGGCGGCGAAGCAGAGGAGTGTTTCGTGCCCGTCCTGTTTCCCGGTAATTAGTGTAATCGCCTTGTTTCGCCCGTTGTCTCACTGTCGAGCTTGGCCGAGAGGAGTGTTTTAGTGGAACCATTTCGCATTCATGTTGCGGACGAGGTGCTTAGTGATTTGCGGGCGCGGTTGCTTCAAACCAGATGGCCTGACCAGATACCCGGCATAGGCTGGGCACAGGGGACCGAGTTGGAGTGGTTGCGACGCCTCGTGTCTTACTGGGCGCACGAGTTCGACTGGCGTGGCTGGGAGCGAAGACTCAACGCGTTCAACCACTTCACATGGGAAGGTGTCCATTTCTTGCACCAGCGAGCGCCATCAGGTAAGGGCGTGCCGCTGATTCTCACGCACGGGTGGCCCAGCAGTTTTATTGATTACGTGAACATGCTGCCGATGCTCGGGCAATTCGACGTGGTCGTGCCGTCCCTGCCGGGATATGGTTTTTCGCAGCGTCCGGCCCAGGTTGGTGTCAACTATCGCTATGTCGCGAAGCGCTGGCACCGGCTTATGTCTGAGCTTGGATACTCGCGCTATGGTGCGAGCGGTTATGACTTTGGAGCCGGGGTGACGACGATTCTTGCGATTGACCACCCCGAGTCGGTGATGGGAATTTATCTCACCACACTGGAGTCGGATCTGGCCCCTGTGGTGGACGATAAGGAACTGTCCGAAGTCGAGCGTTCTTACCTTGCGGTGAACCAGCGTTGGGGAACGACGGAGCGGGGCTATAGCGCAATCCAGTCCACCAAGCCGCAGACGGTGGGCTATGGACTCAATGACTCTCCGGCAGGGCTCGCGGCGTATATCGGAGAGAAATGGCACTCGTGGAGCGACGTTACGCCGACCGACGACTTCCTCTGCGCCACGCTTACTTTGTACTGGATCACGCAGAGCATTACGTCGTCGATGCGCGACTATTGGGACAATCGCTGGCACCCGGTCGAGCCCGCCTACATCAGCACGCCTACAGGGTTTGGTGTTTTCGCGCACGAGACGGTTCCCGAGGGTGAACTGCCGCGCTCGTATTTGGAGCGCTTGTACAACATTCAGCGATGGACAGTCTTCCCGCGCGGCGGGCACTTTGCCCCGGCCGAAGAACCAGCGGCGGTCGCAGGGGACTTGAACACCTTCTTCCGTGGCCTAAGCTGAGGACAATCTGCTTTCGATCATGCCGCCATGCGTCGTTGCCCATTGGCGACAACTGTCGCATTGATTTTTGTTCGCACGCGGAAGTACGCAATGATGAAAAGAATCCCGAAAATCGGGTCGGCGAATGAAGACCGCACAATGTTGGAATGAACTCTACCGGTCAGGAACAACATGAAAACTGGCACCGAGTAGACGAACTTCTCAAGGATGGCAAGCGGCATAATTGGGCGATAGCGGAGCGGATCTCTGGCGATAAGCACGAACACAATTTGCCAAAGAAGCGTCACGCCCAGGAATCCATAATAGAACTCCGGATGGGTGATTGGAGGTGGGGCGTCATGGCCGACTCTTCCGATCAAAAAGTAAAGCGGGAGCAGCGAAATGAATCCGTACGCTGCCGCGATGCCATAAACGATTTTCGTAAATTTCATTTCCGCTCTCCAAGCTTGGTTGATTTCAGTTTGGCGACGAAGCAGCGCGCGTGAGTCTGTGTGGATCACCCAAGCCGCTCGCTATCAAGCGACGCGCCGAACCCCCACAGGATCGTGTTCTTGCGACCGGTCGCCAAGACCATCCCGAAAGCCTTGTCGCCAACTGGGCCACTTGAGTTTGAGCGGTAATGTGGACTTGGCCTTCTGATTGGAGGCTCCACGCGCTACGGTCATCATCGCGACGCCGTGCGAACCAATCGCAAGCCTTGCCAGCCAGGCCGCAATATGTCTGGGAGGCTTGGCTCCAAGGACCCCTGCCAGATACGGAAGCCATTCCGCAACCGGCGCAGGTTCGTCGTCGGCAATGTTGTAAAGGCCGGGCGCCTTTCCTTCGACCGCAGCCAGCGTGGCTCCCGCTACGTCATCGATGTGAATAAACGACCAATACCCCGTACCTTTTCCCACGACCGGCACACGGCGTTGTCGTATGTCTTCGAGAACGGATCCTCCGATTCCAAGTGACGTGCCGGGGCCATAGAACGAACCGAATCGAAGAACGAAACCTTGCACTTTGGAGTCGCCAAGCACGCTGGACTCGACGTGCAAGATTGCTTTCAAGGTCTCGCGTATTTGAGGTTCAGGGGAGGAAATCAGGGGATCCTGTTCAGTTTTCAGCCATCCGCCTGAGCGTTCGTACGTCCATCCTGTGTAACTTTGGGCGATGAAACGCCTACAGCCGACGGCATGAGCCGCGGCCAGGAGGTTGTCGGTGCCTTCTGTACGCAGGCGATTGGTGGCCGCGAACTCCTGATCAAATCGGCGTAGATCGAAACGTGCGGGAATGGCCGTGAGTTGATGAATAATGACGTCAGGATTCGCTTGCCGCACAGCCTCCAGAATGTCCCGGGGATTGAGGGCGTCGACAACAGATGGTGTGGCCCCGGCCGAGGCAATCGACGACGCCTTATTCGAGTTCCGCGTAGTGCCCGTGACGGCGTGTCCTGCGCCCACGAGCATTGGAATCAACCTTCTTCCAACGGCTCCGGTCGCTCCGGCGAGAAAGATTTTCATAGGAACCTCCTTATTGGTTGGTTGTTGGAACGTTTTTCCCCCTATTCTGTCTTCCCCTTTGTCTGTGTTCTCTCTTTTTGGATTACGCAACCTTCAGCCAAGCCCCAAAAAAAGTGGTCTCAAAACGAGAACCGCCGATTGACTATTTCTGCGGCGTAACACTACCGATTTGAGGGATTTACCCGCTGAATTTGTGAACTGATGAGCCGTTGGGGCTCGGAGGGAGAGCGCCGATGTTTCGCCGATTCCGCGCTGTTTTGAACGCTTATACCTTTTCGAATGCGGAGGAATCAGATTCCTTCAGAAGCCTCTTCCCGATCCCGCTGTCATCTGGTAACTTCGGTAACCTGCTTCCCCAGGAAATCCGCCTTAGACTAACCCCGGACTCGTGTGAACCTACGCAATCTGTCTCGACGATGGTTTGGCGCCGTTCTGTTGCTGACGGTGTTGCAGGGAGTTGTGTCTGTGGCGGTAGCGCGCGGATACTGGCTGACCTTTTTCTCTGACTGGATTTGCGCCGCTCTCATTCTGTCCGTCGTCTTAGCATTTTCGTGGAACGCGAAGTTTGCTGCGGGACGAGTGCGCTTGTTTTGGATCTTGCAGGCGTCAAGCTGGGCGCTCCTTCTCGTTAATCAGGGCATCTGGATGTTCTTCGATCTCATTCTTAAGAAGGACGTCCCAGGACTATTCGCGGGGGATGCATTGCTGTTCGTTTCGGGCGTCCCCGCACTAGCCGGCCTTCTGCTGCAACCGCACATCGCTACTTCGAAATCGAAGAATCGTCTGGGGACGGTGGACTTCCTGCTGCTGTTGGTATGGTGGGTCTATCTGTACCTCTTCTTTGTCCTTCCTTGGCAATACGTCATCCCCAACGAAGGCGCATACAACTCAAGCTATGACGTGCTCGCGGTTATTCAGGACACGGTCATGCTGCTGGTGCTCGGCATCCTGGCGTATCGCGCATCTGCCGGCTGGCGACATTTCTATACAGCATTCTTTCTGGTCGAACTCTTGCGCTGTTCGAGCGCGTTTGTACTGAATCGGGCCATCGAATTGAACCAGTACTACGCCGGCAGCTGGTACGACTTGCCGTATTTGCTTTGTGTCGCGCTGTTCAGCGGGGTTGCGATCGTCGGCAAAGGACTGCAAGCAACGCGTGAGCGGCCAGAAGATGAACTGACGCCATCGTGGGTAGCGACGCTGGCCATGATTGCGCTGCTCTCGTTACCTGCCTTGGCGGCTCTTGAGATCCTCGACCAGAACACGCCAGGTCCTATCACACGGTTTCGGTTACTGGCCACGATGGCCACGATTCTTGTGATGGCTTACCTGGTTTTTGTGAAGCAACATCGTTTGGGAATACAACTGGCGAGAGCGAATCATGTACTCGAGGAAGCGTCGCTGACCGATCCGCTTACGGGGGCCCGTAACCGCCGTTTCTTCGACGCCTCCATTGAAGCAGACGTGGGTCAGACGCTTCGCGCTTATGCGGACAACCACGACCAGCGTATCCGCGATTTGATCTTCTACGTGATCGATGCCGATGGTTTTAAAGAGGTGAACGACAAGTACGGGCATGACGCGGGAGACCGCGTACTGGTTGAAATGTCGCGACGAATCAGCTCCGCAATCCGCAATTCAGACATTCTTATTCGATGGGGCGGAGAAGAATTCCTGGTGGTATCGCGCTACACGGACCGCGCCGAAGCGGAAACGCTTGCCGCGCGTGTATTGGCGGCCGTAGGCGATACATCATTCGTGCTTGAGGAAAAAGGCGAAGCGATTCGCAAGACCTGCTCGATCGGCTGGGCGGCATTCCCGTGGTACCAGGAAGATCCGGCTGCCATCAATTACGAAGAAGTACGTTCGATGGCGGACCGCGCTCTCGGCGAAGCAAAGCGGGCCGGGAAGAATCGTGCGATCGGAGTTTTTCCAGTAGGTGCGCCGACGGCGGTCATCAAAGAGCCGGAGTTGTTGGTCAGCAGAATTCCGGTAGAGAAACTCTGCACGGTCGGACCCGTCATTCCTTAATAACGCACCTTAACAGAGCGTCTTTGTTTGTAATTGTTTTGTAACTTTCCACTCATCTCACTGCGAGCACATACGCCTGATGCTTACGATTGCCTCAGTCATCCTGATTTGAGGAGCAGTCGTATTCATGGCAAAGCATCCCAAGGGAACACGTGCGCGCATTTTGCTGTCATCCGTCTTCGGGCCTTATGCGCAAGATGACGAGTTTGGCAGTCGCGCCATCAATCCGATGGAGCTTTATCACAATCAGGTCACCCGCGCGCAGGGAGCGTACTCACTTCGGATGTTCCACCGCTCGTGGGGCATCATGATGATCCAGGCGAACATTTCTGCACCATGCGCCGTGCTCGATTTTCCGACGCTGAAAGACTTCCGCGAAGAATTGTTGGGTGGTCAATACGACATCATCGGCATCTCCTCGATCATCGTGAACATCGGCAAGGTCCAGGAGATGTGCCGCATTGCGAGAGAGCTTTCGCCGCACTCAGTTCTGATTGTCGGCGGCCACGTCACGGCACTTCCCGGCATCGAAAACCGCGTCGACGCCGACCATTTCGTGAAGGGCGAGGGCATATCGTGGATGCGCCGGTATCTCGGTGAGGATCTTGAGCGTCCGGTGCGACATCCGGAAATCGTCTCCGGCATGAAGACACGCATCCTGGGACTGAGCCTGCCCGAAAAAAGGGGTGGTACTGCAGCGACGATCATTCCGTCCGTGGGGTGTCCGCTGGGCTGCAACTTCTGCACTACGTCTGCGTTTTTCGGCGGCAAGGGGAAGTTCATCAACTTTTACAAGACAGGCGATGAACTGTTTGAAGTGATGCAGCAAATGGAGGCACGCCTCGGAGTCAGCACCTTCTTCATGATGGACGAGAATTTTCTGCTCCATCGGCCCCGGGCGCTGCAACTCCTCGAAAGGATGAAAGAACACAACAAGAGTTGGGGGTTGGCCGTGTTCGCTTCCGCCAATGCGATCCGGAAATACACCATGCTCGAACTCGTGGAACTGGGAGTGTCATGGATATGGATGGGGCTCGAGTCTCCGCAGGCGACCTACGCAAAGCTGCAACAGACGGACACCCGGCAACTCACGCGCGAGCTGCGCAACCACGGCATTCGTGTTCAGGGCTCAACCATCGTCGGGCTTGAGCATCACACGCCAGAAAACATCGAGGACGAAATCGAACACGCGGTTAGCCACAACACGGACTTTCACCAGTTCATGTTGTATACGCCCGTCCCCGGAACGCCCCTATACCAACAGATCAAAGACGAAGGTCGTTTGACGGAGAACCTGGATTTCGCGGACATTCATGGCCAATACAAGTTCAATTTCCGTCACGCGGCCATTTCGCGCGACGACTCCAAGCGCTTTCTGGATTGGGCATTCCGGCGTGACTTCGAGCGCAATGGGCCCAGCTTGTACCGCATGTCCCGAACGATGCTCGAAGGATGGCGCCGCTATAAACACTTCCCCGATGCGCGCGTACGAACTCGGTTTGCCCGTGAGATCAATAAGTTATCCACTGTGTACAACGCAGCCCTATGGTCAATGGAAAAGGATTTCCGCAAGGTGAATCGAGCGGTGAGCGAGGACATTCGAACTTTAAGAAGAGAGATTGAAGAGGAGTTTGGCTTCACGTCGCGCATAGCAACGTTGGCGTTAGGGCCATTCTTGCGATGGACGACGCGCCGTGAAGAGCGGCGACTCGCATCGGGCTGGACCTACGAGCCACCGAAGATCATCGAACGCACGAACTGGCGTTCAACGATCGAATCGACTGAGAGCACAGAGCCACTTGCGGGCGAGCCTGTCATGGCGTCGACCTAGTCAACATCGACCGCGAATGCTCTCGGTCAATTCCCCACGCATCAGCTGGATGCTACCATCCGGTTAATGGCAAGCCCCAAACGTGTCCCCAAGAGACGGCGGCTGACGCGAAAGAGTGATCTGAAGGTCCCTCCTGACGGCGCAGAGCTCGTCATCATCACCGGCATGAGCGGTTCCGGAAAAGCCTCCGCCCTGAAAGCCTTCGAAGATCTCGGTTACTACTGCGTGGATAACCTTCCGGTCGAACTGATCCCTCGCTTTGCCGAACTCGCGGTTCAATCGTCCGAGATTCCGCGAACTGCACTCGTGGTCGATATTCGAGAAGGATCTAAGCTGGATCGCCTGCCCGGCATTCTAAAGTCGGTAAAGAAGATGCTGCCGACCCGTGTGATCTACCTCGAAGCCGACGACGCGGCATTGCTGCGACGGTTCAGTGAAACACGACGGCCGCACCCCTTCGGCAAGGATGAACCGGTTCGCGCATCACTCGCAACGGAACGTAAAGACCTTCGTCCGATTCGGGCGATTGCAGATCTGGTCATTGACACATCGAAGTTCAACGTTCATGAGTTGCGCGCGCATGTCACGGACCGCTTTCAGCACAAGACGACGGGAAAGAACATACTCGTCTCATGCGTGAGTTTCGGGTTCAAGCACGGGGTGCCGGAAGATTCTGACTTGATGTTCGACGTGAGGTTTCTGCCCAACCCACATTTCGTTCCGGAATTCCGCGCGCTCACCGGCCGCGATCCTCGAGTCGCGAAGTATATTCGGTCATTCCCGCAAACCCAGGAGTTCATCAGTCGCATATCGCAACTGCTGATTTACCTGCTTCCTCACTACATTCACGAAGGAAAAAGCTACCTAACAATAAGTTTCGGATGTACAGGAGGGCAGCATCGCTCGGTGATGATCGCCGAAGATGTCAGTAAGCTGCTCCGCAAAGCGGGCTACCGGGTAAAAGTAACGCACAGAGATAGTCCGACTTAGGCAGGTTCCCGGTTGACCTGTCATTCTGAACGAAGCAAAGTGCAAAACAGGCGATTGCATGGTGGACCGCGTAGGAGAAAAGCTCGTCTGACGCGCCGATTATGGCGGCCAGTTCCCTACTCCCATCGAGTCAAGTAAAATAGAAGTTTGCTCCCTTTACACAAGAATTCACCGGCCGGGCATAACGGTCGATGGAGAACGTGGCTGCCATGCAGCAACTGAAGCGCCTGCTCCGGTACGTGCTCCCCTATTGGTGGCAGGTGCTCGCGTCCGTGCTGCTGATGGCCGGCGTTGGGCTATTGGATGCGTTTCGGGTCCTCTTGATCGGGCCCATCTTCGATCGCGTCTTAAACCCGGGCGCCCAGACGCGAACCATGGAGCTGTTCAAGATTCCAGGGACTGATCGCATCATCCTTCTGCAGCAGGTTGTCCCTTCGTATTTTCAAAATCCGTGGACGGTCGTTGCCTTCGCACTCGTAGCCTCAACGATCCTGAAGGGACTTTTCGACTATGCCGGGACCTACCTCGTCAACTATGCCGGGTTCGGACTGATTACGGATCTGCGCGACGATCTTTACAATTCCATCCTTCGTCGTTCGGCCGGTTTTTTCTCTAAGCACACGACGGGCACACTGCTCTCGACCATCATCAATGACATTGAGCGTGTGCAATACGCAATGTCGAGCGTGCTCGCGGAGTTCCTGCAGCAGGTCTTTACTCTGATTTTTACCGCCGCCGTTGTGGTCGTACTGGGGGGCAAGCTTGCCTGGGTTTTGTTGCTCTTTATTCCCATCATTATTTTCTCTGCCGGCAAAATCGGACGCCGGGTTCGAAGTACAACCCGCCGCGGCCAGGACAAGCTGGCGGAAATCCAGAACATTCTGCACGAAACGATCAGCGGCAATCGGATTGTCAAAGCGTTCGGAATGGAATCGTGGGAGATGGCGCGATTCCGCACGGCCGCTCGCCGACTGTTTCGCGCGAACTTACGTTCGGTAGCGGCAGCAGCCATCAGCTCGCCGCTTATGGATGTGTTCGGCGCGATCGCCATTGCCCTGCTTCTCTTGCTGGGCCGCGGCCAAATCAATCACCGAACGTTCACTGCCGGAACTTTTCTAGCCTTCATCATCGCTGTTTTCAAACTGTACGACCCAGTCCGGAAATTCGCGCAGTTCAATAACAATTTCCAGCAGGCGCTCGGGGCCTCGTCTGAGATTTTTCGCTTCATGGATACCGAAGACGACGTACGCGAGAAACCCGGGGCTGTTTCGCTGCCGCCATTCTCCAATAATGTCGTGCTCGAGCACGTATTTTTCTCCTACGAAGGCACCGACGATGGCGCTCGTGAAGTTCTTCACGACATTGACTTGTCTGTCACCGCCGGCGAGGTAATCGCAGTTGTCGGATCGAGCGGCGCGGGAAAGAGCACGCTGGTTCATCTGATTCCTCGCTTCTTCGACGTAACCTCCGGCCGCTTGCTGATCGATGGCCGCGACGTACGCGACGTGACACTGTCATCGCTGAGAAAACAAATAGGCATCGTCACGCAAGAGACAGTTCTTTTCAACGACACGGTCCGTAACAATATTGCTTATGGACAACCGCATGTCTCAGCGAAGGAAGTCGAGGCTGCGGCCCGCGCAGCGCTCGCGCACGACTTCATCATGGAATTACCCTCCGGATACGAAACTGTTATTGGAGAGCGCGGCGTCCGTCTTTCGGGGGGAGAGCGTCAGCGCATGGCCATTGCCCGTGCCATCCTCAAGAATGCTCCCATCTTGATTCTCGATGAGGCCACGTCCGCACTAGATAGTGAGTCGGAAGCGCTGGTGCAATCGGCGCTACAGAATCTTATGCAAGGACGTACCGTCTTCGTCATCGCGCATCGGCTCTCCACTGTGCGCCGCGCCGACCGCATTGTCGTGCTCGAGAACGGGACAATTTCGGATATTGGCGCGCACGAGGAACTGATGGCACGATTAGGAACGTACCGCCGGCTCCATGATCTGCAATTCATTGAACTGGAACCGCCGAAAGAGGGCGTTCCTGCACAGCCTTAACGTCTGTACGCATGTGAAAGAACGAGAAACTGAATGCCCATTCGCTCGATGACCGGATACGCGCAGGTCAAGGGACAGATCAACGATCAGGCCACCTTCACTCTGTCGCTGAAATCCGTGAACCACCGTTTTCTGGATCTTCACTTTCGCATGCCTTCCGAGAGCGACGGATTGGAAATGAAACTTCGGCGGCTGCTGAAAGAAAAGCTGGCCCGCGGACACGTCGAGATCACACTCAGTGTTGACCGCAACGAGGGCGATGGCTTCAAGTTGAATCGAGAGTTGGTTAGCGGATACATCCAGGCCTTCCGGGCTGCGTCGACCGAATTTGGACTCATGGCGGATCCGGACTTGAATGTCGTCCTGCGGCTCCCCGGCGCCATGGGGGGCGGCAGCAACCTGAACCAGGGCGAGTTGGAAGCGGCCGTTATGGCGCAGATCGAACCAGGCCTGACGAGCCTGAACCAGATGCGCGATGAAGAAGGTCGAGGCATCGATAAGGAACTTCGCGAACGCATGGCCAACCTGCTCAAAGCGCGGCAGGGAGTTGAGCAGCATCGTCACACGGTGTTGCGAACGTATGCCGACAAACTGGCAGCGCGCATTCAGGAACTGATTGGCGCGCAGGCGGACAAAGAACGCATCTTGCAGGAGGCGGCTCTTCTCGTCGACCGCAGCGACATCCAGGAAGAACTGGTACGGTTGAACACCCACGTGAAACACTTTTTGGGACTGCTTGACGAAGGCGGCGAGATCGGTAAGAAACTTGATTTCCTTCTACAGGAAATGAACCGCGAGTCGAATACTCTGCTTTCGAAGACGTCCGGTCTTGCCGGCGATGCATTGAAAATTACGGAGATGGGCTTGCTGATGAAAGCGGAAATCGAGAAGTGCCGTGAGCAGGTACAAAATATCGAATGAGCATCGTTTACATCATTTCTGCGCCCTCCGGTTCCGGGAAATCGACGCTCGTCTCGGAAATTTTGAAGCTGGTGCCTAATTTGAAGTTTTCGATTTCATACACAACACGCGACCCTCGCGGCAGTGAAACCAATGGTCGTGAATACTTCTTCGTACCAGTTTCCGAATTCGAGCAGATGATCCGCGACGACGAGTTTCTGGAATACGCAAAAGTCTTCGGCAACTACTATGGGACCGCGCGACGGTTTTTGCGGGAAGCAGAAGAGGAGGGCAAAGATCTTCTGCTCGACATCGACGTACAGGGCGCCGAACAGATTAAGAAGAAATTACCGGAAGCGGTCAGCATTTTCATCATGCCCCCCGATCGCGAAAAACTAGAGCGCCGTTTGCGCAATCGCGGCCTGGATTCTGAAGAAGTCATCTGTCGCCGATTGGTCACGGCCAGTCGTGAGATTGAGAATTACGCCAAGTACGACTATATTTTGGTTAACGACCTTCTCGATCAGTCTACCGAAGACTTGAAGGCGGTCGTGCTTGCCGAGCGGCTTGGGCCTTCTGAGAAGAAGATGCCGACGGAAGCGGAGAAACAATTGCTTGGGACGGCCGAACGATTCCGACTGGAAAAGGCTCGAGAGCGAGTTCAGCCGATTGTGGCGTCATTCATGACGCCGGCACAGCCGGGATGTTCGGAAACAAGTATCGGGGGAAAACAAACATGAAGTTGATCGAAGGGTTCGACAGCAACTACCGCTACATCCTTGTAGCAGCGCGGCGTGCGCGGCAACTGCAATCCGGCGCTCCTCCAGTTGTAGAGACGGCATCGCGCAAGCCCTGCCGCATCGCGCAGGATGAAATCAAAGCTGGCAAGGTGAAATGGCTGATTCCGGAAACTCCCCGAGCCGCCGTTGAGTTGGCCAGTGAACTTCTAGAAACAAAAGGCACCACGCCAGACGCCTAAAGAATCGAATGTAGAAGGCCCGGTTTTCGACGTCACCGAGGTAGGGTGAACTGGCGCGGTGCTTGCCGCGACTCAACCGGTGAGTCCAAGCCGTGCGTCCTTACGATTTCACTATGAAAGTAGCTCTCGGCGTCAGCGGCGGGATCGCAGCGTACAAAGCAGCAGAGATCGTCCGCCTCTTGCAGGATCGCGGTATCCGGGTTCAGGTGATCATGACCCGCGCAGCGCAGGAATTTGTCCGTCCGCTAACTTTCGCAGCGCTATCTGGCGAGAAAGTCATCACTGATCTGTTCGGTACGGAAGCCGAGCAGCCGAATATTGACTCGGCGGTGGAACACATCGCGGTCGCGCAATCGATCGATGCGCTCGTCGTTGTTCCCGCCACGGCCGATGTCCTCGCAAAATTTGCGCAAGGTGTGGCCAACGACTTTCTGACTACGCTCTACCTCGCCACAACGGCTCCCGTGGTCATGGCTCCGGCCATGAACGTGAACATGTGGAACCACGAGGCGACCCAATCGAACCTCCACACGCTGCGTGATCGCGGCGTACGCATCGTCGAACCTGGCGACGGATATCTTGCCTGCGGTATGACCGGCCCGGGCCGCCTCGCCGAAAACGAAGCTATCGTTGCCGCGGTGTTGGCAGCACTGGGCGCATCCCAGGACCTTGCGGGTGAAACCATCTTGATCACCGCTGGGCCCACGCGCGAAAAGATCGATCCTGTCCGGTATCTGACCAATCGTTCCAGCGGGCGCATGGGATATGCCCTGGCGGAAGCCGCTTTAAGGCGGGGAGCGAAAGTTCTACTCATTACAGGCCCGACCTCGATCACTCCGCCTTCGCAAGCGGAGGTGACTCGCGTCGAATCGGCCGAACAGATGCGCGAGGCCGTCCTCAAACTTTTGCCCGAGAGCACGATCGTCATCAAGACCGCGGCTGTGGCAGACTACAAGCCTAAACTGCAAGCCCCGCAGAAGATTAAGCGCAAGGGCCCACTCACTCTCGATCTCGAGCCGACGATTGATATCCTCGCCGAACTCTCGCGCAAGAAAACATCTCAGATGATCGTCGGGTTCGCGGCGGAAACCGAAAATGTCCTGGAGAATGCTCGCAAGAAGCTCGCGTCAAAGGCGCTTGATGCGATTGTCGTGAATGATGTATCCCACGAAGGGGTAGGTTTCGATTCCGATCGCAACGCGGTCACGATCATTACGCACGACGAGGTGGTCGAAGTACCTGAGACTAGCAAGCTGGACGTAGCCCAGCGCGTACTCGACCAGGTCGTAAAGCTACGCAAACGCAGCAGCGTCGCATCCAGGTAGGAATGTTTTTTTGAGAACTCTTTTACTGTCCGCGCTCTCCGCAACGCTAACCTGTCCAGTTATGTGCCAACAAGGTCCCGTCCCAGTCGAGCAAGAGCCGCGTCATCACCTGGTGTTTAAAAACGATGCAGTCATGGTCATGCATGTCACCGTGCAGCCCGGTGACAGCACGCTCTATCACACTCACTCGCACGACCGCATCGCCATCGGACTTTCTGATAGCACAATCGCTCAACAGGAATGGGACAAGCCGGAAGAAACGCCCACCCGATCAACTCCAGGCCGGGTCTCCGCCCGGCAAGAAGACAAGCCTTACACTCATCGAGTACACAACGTAGGCACGACGCCATTTGTGGTTCTCGACGTCGAAATTCTGACGCGTCCGGCAAACCCGACGAGCAACGCCGCCGGACCAATCGCAGCGGAGAATCCTAGCGCGCGGATTTACAAACACGTTCTTGCGGCTGGGGCATCGTCTGCAATGCACACCCACGAGCGCCCTTATTTGATCGTCGCCGCCACTGCAATGCAGTTGAAGATGACCGCTGCCGACGGCAAATCATCTGGCCACGAAATCAAAGCCGGCGAGTTTCATTGGGTAGACGGCAAAGTCACGCACAGCCTGACCAATGAAGGCCCTGCCGAAGGCCAAATCATCGAAGTCGAACTAAAGTAGAGTTTCTTAGCGAGGCGTGGCGCTTTACGGTTAAGACTCTTCCCGCGATCGTTTGCATCGTTTCTGTCGATGCCGCTGCCGGTCGACGTGACAAGCAGCGCTCTTAATTTGCTATTCTTATCCGCGATGCCGCAAACGCTGGACCCGGATCTACGACGCGCTCTCGCCGACCGTGTGCGCTACTACAACGAACTGGGCATCTACGATTTCTATCGGCGTGATGTTTCCGTCGAGGCGCCGTCGGCCGACGACGCTACTTCAGCTTTACTCACTTTCGATTCCAAGGACGACATGACCCCACGCCGTGCCGCCGCACCCGCTGCGACTGACGAAAACATTTTTCAGGTCATTGCTGCCAGGCCCGAGCAATCCGAAAGTGACCCGGCAAAGGCTCTCAGGATCATCCGCGAAGACCTTGGCGATTGCACCCGTTGCGTCCTTCACACGCAAGGACGTAAGCAGATCGTCTTCGGAGTGGGTAATCCGAAGACCGACCTGATGTTTATCGGCGAGGCCCCTGGCGCGGATGAAGACCAGCAAGGCGAACCTTTCGTCGGGCGCGCCGGACAACTCCTGACCAACATGATCAAAGCGATGGGGGTGAGCCGCGAACAGGTGTACATCGCGAACATCATTAAGTGCCGTCCACCCGGGAATCGGACGCCCGAGCGCGAAGAATGCGAGACCTGCTCCCCATTCCTGATGCGTCAGATCGCTGCGATCAAACCAAAAGTTATCGTCGCTCTCGGCGCAGTGGCCGCGAAGACTCTCCTCGCCATGAACTCCTCAATGGCGCAGTTACGTGGGCGCTGGTATGACTTTCGCCCTGCTGGGGTGAAGAGCAACGATCCGAACTGGACCGGCGCTAAGCTGGCCGTCACCTATCACCCGGCATTCCTGCTCCGCGATCCTCGCCAGAAGGGCGAGGCTTGGAAGGATCTTCAGATGGTGATGAAGGAACTGGGTTTGACGGCTCCGGCGAAGAACTCTTAGTTAAGTGTGGGGCCTTCGACCGCAAATCTTTGACCACGGGGGACACGGGGTTGCACGGGGGAGTTTCGAGTGGGCAGGATGGACTGGCAGAGGGCAGTTTCACAGCGTAAATCGGCCAGTCAAAAACTGCTTTTCACTGCATGCTAGGATTCGATCAGTTCGCCCATGCCACGCTTCTGCGACGTCGCCCTTGCCGTGCCTCTCGACATGGCCTTTACCTACTCGATCTCAGACGGGACAACTCCCGTTCTCGGCGGACGCGTGCTTGTTCCCTTCCGCCAGCAGCGCATGTCCGGCGTCGTCGTCGACCTGCATGACCGACCGCCGAGCGTAACCACCAAAAACATTCTCCAGGTCCTCGACACGGCACCAGTGCTCGATGAGCAACTGCTGCGTCTTGGCCGCTGGATCGCCGACTACTATCTTGCTCCTGTCGGCGAAGTCTTCCGCACCATGCTTCCGCTCAGCGCGGAATTCAAGAAATCCATCGCCTATCGCATCACTGAACAAGGACACATGGCGCTGCACCTCGCGGGGATGTCCGGATCCCCCGCCCGCTCGCAACGCACACCTGAAGATCAGCTCACGGAGTTTCGCGTCCTGGATTTTCTTGCGGAACGTGACTGGATTGCCGAACAGTCCCTGCGGTCCTCCACGCGAGCGAGCCGCAAACTTCTGAGTGGCATGATCCGCAAGAAATGGATCGCTCGCGAAGATGTCTCCGGAGCGCGTGACGCTTCCCGGCTCATAAAAGTGGTGGTACTGCTGGGGGTGGATGGCTCGGCATCAGACTCACAGCCCGACTCCAGCAGCGCCGCATTCCGGAGGCTAAACGAAAACCAGCGCACGCTCATCGACACACTGGCCGCCGCCGGAGGCCGGGTCCGTGTCGAAACCCTACAGGCTCTCGACATTCCGCGCACAACTCTCAACACGTTGGTGAAGCGAGGCCTCGTCGAAGTTCAGGAAGAGCCTGCGGAATTCCACATCTCGCGCCTAAAAGCGCGCTCCACACCCTTTCAATTTGAACTCAATGCGCCCCAGAAGAATGCGCTGAATCAAATTACGCAGAGCGTCACCGAGAACAAATTCAGCGGAATGCTCTTGCATGGAGTCACCGGATCCGGCAAAACCGCCGTCTACCTCGCGGCCATGCGCAAAGTGCTCGATCAAGGGCGGTCGTCAATCCTGCTCGTGCCCGAAATCGGCCTCACACCTGCTGTCGCAGCCGATTTGCACCAGGTGTTTGCGGACGAAGTTGCCATTCTGCATTCCGCGCTCACCAACCAGGAGAGGGCCGAACAATGGCATCGCATCAAGCGCGGCGAAGCGAGAGTCGTCGTTGGCACGCGCTCCGCCGTGTTCGCGCCTGTGTCCGATCTCGCGCTCTTAATCGTTGACGAGGAACAAGACTCCTCCTACAAACAGGAAGAGACGCCGCGCTACCACGCGCGTGACGTGGCCGTTATGCGCGCCAAGATGGCTGGCGCCGCGGTTGTTCTCGGTTCCGCGACGCCCTCCTTAGAGTCCTACTACAACGCCAAGAAACATAAATATGCGCTTATCGAGTTACCCGATCGCGTCGAGAAACGGCCTCTCCCGGAAGTCGAGATCATCGACATGCGCCAGGAGTTTCAGGAAACCGGGCAGGAGCAAGTGATCTCGCGGAAACTCGCCGAGGAAATCGGTAAACGTCTCGAAAAACGCGAGCAGGTGATGATTCTCCTCAACCGCCGAGGGTACTCGCCGGTCGTTCTGTGCCGGACCTGCGGCAAGAAACTTGAATGCAAAAACTGCGCTATCGCGATGACGCACCACAAGCGCGATCGCAGGATGGAATGCCACTACTGCGGACACGCAGCGCCTGTGCCCAAACACTGCGCACATTGCGGCAGCGAGTACGTCTATTTCCTTGGCACCGGCTCTGAAAAATTGGAAGAGTTGTTGCATGGAATGTTCCCGCAAGCGCGGATTGCGCGGATCGATCGCGACGCCGTCCGGGGACGCGACGACTTCGAGCGCATGCTTGCCGGGATGAACGCGGGAGAAATCGATCTTCTCGTCGGCACCCAGATGATCGCGAAAGGCCACGATATTCACGGCGTTACGCTGGTTGGAGTCGTGGGGGCGGACAGCGCGCTTGGACTGCCTGACTTTCGAGCGGCGGAGCGGACGTTTCAGTTGCTAACCCAAGTCGCCGGACGCGCCGGGCGCGGCGAAACTCCCGGCAAGGTGGTATTGCAAACTTATTTTCAGGATCACTATGCCGTGCAGTACGCCGCCCAACACGACTTTGTCGGCTTCTACGAAAAAGAACTTCGCTTCCGCAGCTGGATGCACTATCCGCCCTACAGCGCGCTCGCCAACGTCTTGATTCGCAGCGAGAGAATGAATGACGCGCTCGAATGGTCCGGCACGCTCGGCCGATGGTTCGAAAAGACGCGCCACGAAGGAATACGCGTCTTAGGCCCGGCCGCCGCGCCGATTGTGCGTTTGAAGAATGATTACCGGTACCACTTTGTTCTGAAAGCCGCAAGCCGAGAAAAACTTAACAACCTGCTGCGCGAAATGCTGGCAGAAGCGGCGAGACAAAAAATTCCGCGCACCCAAGTAATCGTTGATGTCGACGCCTTGTGGCTGATGTAAAAGCTTAGCCGTTGGCGATCTCTGCGAGCCTGCCTACCTGAGCGAAGAGAGGCGGACAGAATCGAAGGACCTTGCGTCTCGCAGAAAGCAGAACAACCCGCAGGTTTCACTGATGCCGAAACTGCCATATTGCAGTCCGCAGTGAGCCATTCACAAACGGAGCCGGCGTAATCGTCAGGACCAGCATCACTAGCGCGAATGCAGCGACCCACAGCCTCCAACCGTTCACCCGTGGATGTTCGCCTACCTGGGGGTGTCGAAAACTGCTGATTGCCAGCAGGATCGCCCACACCAGCCAGCCCAACCAGAGGTAGTAAGCTGCTGGAATCATCGCCACAATCGTAAGTGCTGAAATAATTCGGTGCACTCGAGGAGCAATTGAAAAAATAATGTGCCCGCCATCCAGTTGACCACCGGGCAGGAGATTGAGCGCGGTCGCAAACATCCCAACCCAAGCGGCAATTGCTACAGGATGAAGCGAAACGGCATTCAGCGGCAACGAGGCGGTACTGTGAACTGGTGCGACCAGCGCAATCATGCGATGCACCAGGTGGAAAATCAGCGGATACCCGACTTCAATCCGCTCACCCGCGAAGGCAGCGAGTCGGGCTGCATGCGACATTCCCAGGGCAAAAGGCAGCACGGCCAGGGCGAGCACAAATCCGGCAATCGGCCCAGCCACCCCTATATCAAACAGCGCCACGCGTGAGCGGATCGGTGACCGGATGCGGATAAACGCCCCCATGGTCCCAATCAGGGTGGGGATTGGGATAAAAAATGGCAGCGTTGCGCTCACCCGGTAGTACTTGCACATCAAGTAGTGCCCCATCTCATGTGCCAGCAATATGGTCATGAGGGTGGCAGAAAACGGAATGCCTAATAGCAAGCGGGTTGGGCGCGCAAGAATCCATACCACCGGAAACCATGGCAGCGACATGTCGTTGAATGAGAAGACGCTTTGGCCGTGCTCGAAGTTGTACTGCATGCGCGCGCCCATCACGAGCGTGGTGAAAACCGTCAGGACAAACAACAATGTGTGCAACCAGTACCGTTGTGTTGGACGATGCACAACCCAGACGGGCACGGGGCCTCGCTCAAACGCAGAAAGAGGTAACGCGGGCTCAGGATTGGAGAACGGAGGAACGGAAGAACTGGAGTCTGACATCTAAATGAGGACAACTGTGGAACGGCACGGCTTCAGCCATGCCTCTCGGATTCAAAACAAGGCTTCAGCCATGGAGATCGAACTGCCGTCGCAAACCCTTAGTCGATTGACTGCAATTCTTTCCCCGGCTTGAACCGCACAGCTTTGCCTGGAGGGATGGAAACTTCGGCGCCCGTCCGCGGATTCCGACCGATGCCGGTCTTGCGCGGCCGCACATTGAACACCCCGAACCCACGTAGCTCGATACGATCGCCCTTCGACAGCGAACGCTTCATACTCTCGAAGACGGTCTCGACGGCGAGTTCCGCCTTGGTCTTCGTGATACCGGTTTTATTGACGACTTCGTTAATGATATCGAGCTTGATCACGGGCGGATCTCCTCCCCAGAATGAGGCACCAAGTCCTTGATGCTATGAGACATAACGGAGATTGTCAACGGCAGCAAGTATCCCGTAAGATGACCCTACCCTGTTTTTCCAGCCCAGTACGTCGCGGAGTGGACTCGACCTCCACCCTGCTTAAAATCCCAGAGCTCACGCTCGCGTCATCTCGGTGATGATCCAGCGGTGATGATCGCAAGTGATGAAGGAGAACCATGCTGAAGAGTGACCGTTGGATCCGCCGGATGGCCCAGGAACACGACATGATCAACCCCTACTCCGAAAAGCAGGTGAGCCAGGGCGTGATCTCCTACGGCGTTTCCTCCTACGGGTACGATCTGCGCGTAGCCGACGAATTCAAGATCTTTACCAACGTAAATTGCACAGTCGTCGACCCTAAGAATTTCGATGAGCGTTCATTCGTAACCGTGCGCTCTGACGTTGCCATCGTGCCGCCGAACTCGTTCGCGCTGGCGAGGTCGGTCGAATACTTCAAGATTCCACGCGATGTGTTGACGATCTGCGTCGGCAAGTCGACGTATGCCCGGTGCGGAATTATCGTCAACGTCACGCCGTTCGAGCCCGAATGGGAAGGCTTCGTCACCCTGGAGATTTCAAACACGACCCCGTTGCCGGCAAGAATCTACGCCAACGAAGGACTGTGCCAGATTCTCTTCTTCCAATCCGACGAGGTTTGCGAAACCAGCTACAAAGATAGAAAAGGAAAATACCAGGCACAAAAAGGCATCGTGCTGCCAAAGCTGTAGCTCTCCAGCGTCATCACACTTATGCAGGCGGTTACTAGCGTTGAGATGGAAGAGGTCCTGGCCCAATACCCGGGCCTCTTCTGTGTTGGGCGCGAGTTGCGCTTCGACCATCCCGAGGCACAGATTGTATCTTTGAAACTGAACTGCCTCGAACCGCACCAACTGGTGGAACTCGCCCGACTTGCCGCCCACTTGTTCTACCAAGAACAACACTTCGCCGGCGCAGCGTTATGGATTACGCAGTCTGGGGTGTGGACGGAACCGGTCGAGTCGGTTGCGCGCAACACAATCGAACGTATTCGTCAGGGCTACGGCGAAAATCGTTCGCTGGAGGTGGCTCCGGGACACTTCTTTCGCTCGGACGAATTCGTGGACTCTGTATCGCTTTTGCTGCAACCGATGTTAGTTGGGTGGGACGCCTTCTACGTGCCGCGCTGGACGTCGGAAGCGCTAGATTACTTCCTCTTCGTGAGTCACGACTCTTTACTGGAAATCCACACACGTACGGCGGGAGCGAGTGCGAAGAGTACGCAACTTCTTGCGTCTCTCAAGTGGATTCAGGATTCTGTTGGAAACTCGATCGCTAGCTCTTCTCGCCCTCTTTGAACATGTACTTAATCGCGGGTTTGTAGACCAACACGTTCGACTGTCCGTTGGGACGGATCAGTTTCAGGCAGTTGCGGTCATACCACTCGATGGTGCCGTGCAACTCTTCGCCATCGCGCAGCACGACGACCATGGAGGTCTTCGACTGCATCTGCTTTTGATAATAAAAATTTTCGGCGTTGGTTTGTTCTGCGGGAGGAATTTTCTTGCCGCCTGAGGGCCGTTCGGGCCGATCGCGGCGTTCTGCTGGAGACGCCATGTGATTTCCGTGATTGTGATTGTGATCGTTGCGAGTGAGGGATGGGCGAATCAGCTTGCGGTTCGCAAAACTTTCCTGTTCAAGAGTACGTTCAGTTGGCATGGAATCGAGGGCGTCCTTCATGATTGCACCGCCTGCACGCGCGCTGTGTAACCCACAATTACCGTGTCTCTGCGATTGTGGACCAGAGGTGTGGACTTTTTATTAACGTAACACACGCGTAAGTTCATGACAATCCTATGTCTCTCGCTCTAATAACTGTGGTGACAAGGATCACAGACACGTCTGGCAGAACGCGCATTTCTGTTGAGCTGAACGTGCGAAAGCCCGGGAAGACGTCCCGGGCTGAAGAAAAGTAAACCCTCCCGCCTGACTGCATAAGGCGGGCCGTCAGTTTTCTGTGCTGATATTTACGGCCAGCGCTTCGCGGTATCTTCCCAGCCGGCAGCCCGTGCCTGCGGAGCCGCTGCCTGAACCGCGGGCTGCGGAATCCGGATGGGCTGTTGAGAAGGCGGCGCGGTCGTCAGCGTGGGTTTTGGCGCATCAGCCGACATTTCCTTGTCTTCCGAAAGCAGCGGGGCGGCAACGCGAAGAGCTTCGACTTCTTTTTCCAACCGGGCCAGTTCGAGCTCTTTCTGCCGCAGAACCTCGTACACATTCTTCATAGTGTTCAAACCTGCTCGCCGAGTCAAATCAAGCGGATACCCGCACTTTAGGGAGCGCGTTCCCGTTTGTCAAGAAGGAACCCGTGGTCAGAAATGTACCCGTTAACGGAACAGGAAAAGCACGGTCACCAACACCACCACGACGACCGCGACCACCATGAGAATCTTATTACGCGCAAACCACGACTCGGGCGCGTCGCCAGCGGCACCCATCGTGAACAGAGGCGTCGACGAGTCGTCTTCGTCGGAAACGACCTGTGCGGTGGTAAGCGTCGACGCGGGCTTTTCCTTTTTCTCGCAATCGAGACACAAGGTTCGTCCTTCAGAAACCGGAAATCCGCAGGCCGAACATTTTCGGATCTGAGATGCAACCGCAATTTTTGGAGCGTCGGCAGCAGAAGTCGATTGTGTTGCCGCTTCATCTATTTCAGCGAGCGACGGCTCAATCGTCGCCGGTTTTTGTTCTTCAACCTTTGCCTCGACAGGCTTTATCTCGTTAGGCTTGGGTTCAACTAATTTCGATTCAACGACGTTCGGTTGCGGAGCTTGCTTCTCTGACGGCTTGTCGCTGGAAATTTCGTTTTTCGCGGCAACAGTCGTTGGCGCAGGAGACTCGTTAATGTCAAACTCCAACGGGTCAATCTCAACGAGCGCAGCGTCAACGGGCTGAGAGTCTGGAAGACTGACATTGTCTGGGGAGACCACTGCGGACGAGGTAATTTCCGCGGGCTTTTCAAGTGCGCTCGCGAGTACCGTAGATTTCGCTGGTTCTGCGGCCGCGCGGGCTGCTGATGCATGGTCCAGCGCGGTCTGCACCATCTCGCCCAAGCGTTCGAGAGCACCGATGTCGCGTTCTTCAAACGCATTCGGGCGATTGGACAACAATTCGAAAACGCCGTTCACTTCGTTGTCGCGAAGCAATGGCATGACCACGACCGACGAGATACCCAACGCTTCGCAGCTCTCGCGGTTTACCCGCGTATCAGTTTGTGCGTCATTGCACCGCAGAATCTGCTTGGTGCGAATGCTTTCGCCGGAAAGGCCGGACTCCATCTGGAGGTGCGCCCCGATCTCGGGCGCCACAGACCCCGCGCTTGCGCGACAGACAATCTCTTCACCGCTGCGTAACGCGATGGCCGCTCCCGTCGCGCCAGTGATGTACTGCGCCCGCTCCGCTAACAGTTGCAACGTGGCCTCAAGGTCGCGCTGCGCCATGTTATTAAGCGATCGCCCTCCATCCTCGCCGGGGAAATGCACTTTCTGCGAAAGCGGTTCGGCAGGATTCGCGATTGGGTCGGGCTCAGCAAAATCCGGGGCAAGCTTCGGCGCGGTCGCGCCCGTGATGGGATTGGGCTGCATTTGGGTGTTATCGGAAGTGTCACTCCGACGTAGTCGGAAGTCAAGAAGTGAAGAGTGGTAAAGGGGGGTACGTTTTTGCACCGATGGTCATGGTTCTTGATCGAAAATGGACATCAGCGTATCCACGCCACCCAGAGGCCGCCGACCAGCAGTGTCGCAAACGTAATCGGCACACCCACTTTCAGGTAATCAGCAAAGCTGATGGAGGCATCGGGCTTAGCGCTTTCGACGACAATAATATTAGCGACTGACCCTGTGATCGTCAGGTTTCCTGAAAGCGTCGATGCCATCGCCAGCATCAGCCATGCCGTATGAGGGTCGGCAAAGTCAGGTACCAGCGATTTCAGCAGCATCACTGCGGGAACATTGCTCACGATATTTCCCACCACCGATACGACCACCGCAAATACTCCCATGTGCTGCAAATTCCAGTGGCGGGCAAGATCCAGCAACTTGTTCACGATTCCCGCATTCTCAGCCCCACCGACGATGATGAACAACCCCACGAAAAAAACGAGCAGCCCCCAGTCCACTTCGCGATAGAGCTTCTTTGGCTCGAGTGTTCTCGTGATGAGAAGGGCCGCCGCACCGAGCGCGGCCATCATGGCCGGAGGCACGCCGACGAAAAATCCGATCATGACCGCGGTCACAACAATCGCAGGCTTGGTAAGCCGCGACAGGTCAAGAGCAGGTAAAGGAATTTCTTGTGTGGCCGGAACCACGCTGGCTTTCGTTCGAAAATGCATCCAGTGGAGGATCGCCCAATCAATGAATAGCCCGACAATCGCAACCGGCCCGAGATGCCAAAGAAAGGTGCGGTACGGAATGTGTGAGTACGAACCGACCAGCATGTTCTGTGGATTTCCCGTGATGGTTGCCACGCTTCCAATATTCGATGCGGTTGCAACTGCGAGCAAATAGGGGACGGGTTCAAGGCGCAGGCGCCGGGTGATGGTCAAGACAAACGGAACCATCACGAGGCAAACAATATCGTTTACGAAGAACGCGGAGAGAATGCCACACGTAAAGATGACGGCCGGTAAAAGCCACTTGGGATCCAGACGGCGAAGAATGAATTCTGCATTCCATTCAAAAAATCCGACGAGGTGAAGATTGCCCACGATGAGCATCATCGAGAACAGGAGCACGACCGTGCTGAAATCGATGGATTTCAGAATGTCCCGGCCAGGGACAATGCGGAAGGCAACCATCGCCACCGCGCCAATGATGGCAGCCCCGGTACGATCAACCTTCAACCCCGGAAACTTTCCGATCGCGAAAACGAGGTAGCTGGCGAAGAAGATGATGTAAGCGGCAAGAACGCGGCCGTCTGAGAGCGTGGATGGATTGAAATGGATCACGAACGGGTTAGAGTAACAGCTTGCGGCCCTTGGCTTTTAATTGTCCGTTAACTTGAGGGAAACATTTCCCATTGGCAATTGCCAATTGTCAATGGGAAATGCTTTGGCGCATCAAACGTGTGCCACTGTTCCCTTCACCATCCAGGTTGGCTTCGGTGCATTCTTTGGCAGGATGTCGAGGTACATGACTGCGTAGCGAAAGGCCAAGACAGCGGCCGTCAGCGTCGCAAGCGTGCATGCGAACTCCGGCCATTTCGGAATGTAGTAGACACCTGAGCTCGCCTGAAGTCCGGTGATGGAGACGTTGAGCCGGTTCGTCATGAAGCCGGCAGCGACGATTGAGCAAGTCCAGTACAGATATTGCGGGTTGTTTCGAACTTTCTCGCGCGTGAGCAGGAACAGAGGGGCCGCAACCAGGAGGGCGATCTCTAGCCAAAAGGACAGAGTTTCTTCGCGCCACATCCACAGATACGCCAGCGCGCCATTCTTCGAAAGGTCGACGAACCGGAACACGCCGTAGAGAGCGAGCATGGGAGCGATCACGCGGCTGAGCTCCGAAAGAATCGCGGTGTCGAGCTTCACGTTCAGAGAGCGAATGCAGAGGTACAGCGCCATAATCGTAACCGCGAGCCCGGCGGGGATGGCAGAGAGATAAAACAGGGTGGTGAGGTACGGGCTGTACCACAGTGGATAAAGTTTCCCTTTCGCCATCAAGTACAGCGCGCCCAGAAACGACTGGTGTAACGAGGAGAGAACCACGCCGACCATGACGAGGCCAACTAGAACCTCGTGATGCCACTTCAGGTACCAGGTGCGCAAGTGGACGAACGGAATCTTTTCAACGAGGGCCGGCGAGAACTCCAGCGCGAGCACTGTGGAGTAGAGCATGACACACCAGGAGACTTCGAAGAGTACCGAGTGACGATTCCACATCACGATCGGATGCCAGATGCGCCACGGCAGACCGAGTTCATACATCATGCCTGCAATCACACTTGAGTATCCGAGGAAGCTCACGAGCACAGCTGCGCGCAACACCGGACGATAGCGTTCGAATCCGAGCAGGTAGACAGCGGCCGCGATTGCAAAGCCGCCTGCCGAGAGGCCAACGCCGCAGAGTGTACCCAATCCGACCCAGAGTCCCCACGGTTGCGGGTCCGTGAGATTGGTTGCTTTCTGGAACCCGAGGAAGAAACGTGCGTAGGTCGCATAAAGTCCCACGGCGAAGATCGCTGCGACAATCGCACGCCATAAAGTGAGTCTCGGCAGAGTGCGAGTCATGATTGTCTCCTTTCTGTTTCGTTGGTCCGCACTGCGTTAGTTTCTGCGGCGGTAACTTCGGCACGGCGTTGCGTAATCCAGTACAAGCCCGAGAGGAGCGCCCCGCCGACGAGAACGACTGTGGGAACGTCACCCAAGGCATTCGCGGTGAGGGTTGGCAACGGCTGCGTCGGAGCCGCCACAAACCCCAACTTCTCGAAAGGGACATCGGAAATGAAAAAAACGGATGTGCCCCCGGCCTCCTCGCTGCCATAGATGTGTTTGACGTAGCCGCCGGCAAGAATGCGGCGCTCAGCTTCTTCGAGCATTTCGGCGCGGTCTCCGACAATCGACGCGCCCGTGGGACAAGCTTCGACGCATGCTGGTGGAGCACCTTTTGCCTGACGCGCCGCGCACATATCACACTTTTTGACGTAAGGAACGAGCTTCGACCATTCATAGCGCGGAACACTGAACGGGCAAGCCACCAGGCAGTAGCGGCATCCGATGCACTTTGTGCCGTCGTAGGTTACTGGTCCCGCTGATGTTTTCTTCAGCGCCCCCACCAAGCAGGCAGACGCACACGCTGGGTCCTGACAGTGCATGCACATCTTGCGGACATACTTGTCGCCGCGTTCTTCAATCACCGTCAGCGCTGTCGGAGAAAGATGCGCTTCCGTTTCTTTTGGAAATCCGTGTGCTTCTTTGCACGCTTGCTCGCAACTCCGGCACCCGATGCATTTCGTGATGTCCACCAGGATCGCTCTGCCGGTTTCCATGGTCGTTCTCCTTTCAAGTGTGATTACTAGCGATCGCTACGCATGCGGCGATTACGCAAGAAAAAATTCCTTCAGCAACTTCTGTCGCAATTCAGGTGAGACGCGGGTTAGCAAGCCGGGCATCGGCAATCCACCGTCGGCTGCCATAGTTGGGGCAAGTTGCGCCACCATGCCATTCAGGCGCGTGACATTGTTCTGCAACCACGGCGCTACCATTCCGCCCTGCACGAGATTTTTCTGGTTGATGGCGATGTCGGGAGACTTCACAGTAGCAATCCAGCCCTTCTGATACGGATCGCGGCTGGCGAGCGTAGGTTCGTCGAGGATGTCGCGATTGATTTCGGTGATCACACCTTCCACCGGCGAAACAAGTTCGTACGATTCGCCGCCAGAATGAATCGTCACCAACTTCTGGCCTTGTCGCACCCAGCGGTTCTCGGCAAGAACATCGATGCCATCGATCTTGCCAATGAGGTTGGCGGCGAAACTATCGAGTCCAACCCGCGCATTGTCGTTGGCTTCCTTCATCACCCAAGTGTGTCCGGGATGAAAGCAGTAGCCTTGCGGAATCTGGAATCCGAGTTCGCGCTCTATGTGCGGGACTTGAGGCGAAGTCGAGGGCTGTGGCCGAACGGTGACGTCGTTGCGCGTGCGAAAGTAGCTGAACGACATGATCAGAAGGAACATCAGGAGGACAAATAGGATCGACATGAAACCTCCTCTGGCCCCTGAGTCGCTGGTTACGCCCAGGGAGACCGGCGGCCTCGTTCGCGCGCCACTCTTACTTGTGCACGCGCATGGCAAATGCTCAGAGGAACGAATTTGCTGAGATGGAAGGAGTTAGGAGCGAGCTGGCGGATGGGTCACCCGCTGCGTTTTGCTTTTGCTACTGCGTTTTGCAGGGGTTGAGGGAGAGTATGGTTACTGAAGTTGGATTGGCTCCGAGCTAGTAGCTGGACTAGCCTAGCTCTTTCGTGAGCTCAACCGCGTGATGACAACACCTAAAGATGAACACTTCATCGTTTCAGGCTGACAAGGCTGCTGTCGATATCTGGGCCTCCAGAGCAGCAGCAAAAGTAAACCAATCGTGTAAAAGGATGACGCCTGTGAAAGTGGACTGCCAAGAACCATCTGCAAGACTACTCCATAAAAGGCAATTGCTTCCGCCGCTGCCATACTGACGATCTGCGCTGCTTGCCACTGTTTAAGAGCTTTCGAGTTAGAGGCATCCCCTCGCAATGCCGCCTCCGAGCTACGCATCAGCTTCCGGCGATAGAAAAATCCTACAAACGCTGAATAAACCGCCAAGCCCGTGATCACCCAATGCCACAAGGTCCAATCGCTGCTGTTAGAAGGACAGGAACTCTGCGCGACCCATGCGCAGAGCGGGATCGACACTATGAACACTAAGTGAATCAGACGTAACTTTCGCAGCATTGATTTTGGGTCCCGAAAGGAAACAAAAACCATCTCGGAACTAGCTTAGTGCCCTCGCTCTGCAACGTCCACGTTACTTCTGTCCACAGACTCAAGCAACGCATGTGGCAATTCAACCTGTCTGCAGTGGAAAGGTTCGGCGCGATCCGCCAACGGAGACCTTTTACCGCAAAGTTCGCTAAGAGCGCTAAGAAGAACAACTACATCAGGCGGTTTTTGTGTGACGGCGGAGGACAGCGTAGGTTACGTCTTCGATGTGAGTGAAGACGTTGTCGGCACGATTTTGGCGACGACGATCAATCTGGGCGCTCATCTGTGCGTTCATCATTTGCGTGCTGAGCGACGGACGCTTCGAACGTGTGATGTATTCAAGGTATTGCGGGGTGGCCATGGTCCCGGGTTCTCCGAAAACGGGATTGCAAAGAGCGTCATTATGCGTACCGGAAGGCATTCGTGGAATTGCCAGAGTTGGTTCCCCAGTAACGCTGCCCAATCATACGCGAATTTAGCGATCGCGTTCCTCCAAATAGCGGTCTAAGGCGTCTTGCCAGTCGGGCATCTTAATGCCGAGTTTCTCACGACTTACGGGCGATAAGACGGAATAGGAAGGACGCTTTGCAGGCCGTGGGAATTCGGAGCTCGAGACCGGACGGATTTGGGCGGGAAGTCCGGCGCTACCCACGATTTCCTGCGCGAAGTCGTACCAGGAGCAATGTCCACTATTTGTGACGTGGACGATACCACTCGCGTTCTTGGTGCACAGGTCAAGAATAGCGCGAGCAAGATCAACGGTATAGGTTGGCGAACCTTGCTGGTCATTCACGACAGAGATCTCAGGTTTCGTGGCTGCGAGTTTGAGAATTGTTTCGGGAAAACATTTTCCGCCCGTTCCGTAAACCCATGAGGTTCGAACGATGCAGCATTCAGGAATGATTTCAATCAGGCGTACTTCGGCTTCAGCTTTCGTCTTCCCATAGATAGTTTGCGGAGCGCGCTTGTCAGAGGTCTCATATGGAGTGGTTTTGGATCCGTCGAACACGTAGTCGGTACTCAAGAACAGAAGTCGCGCATGAATTTTTTTCGCGGCGCGAGCGATGTTGATGGCGCCATCGCGATTCACGGCGAAGGCAAGGTCGCGGTTGGACTCGCATTCATCGACGTCGGTGTATGCGGCGGCGAGGATGATCCAATCGGGCCGCGTGCCGGCAAGGGCTTGCGCGATGGCTTGGGGTTTGCGGATGTCGGCATCTTTAGAACTGAGCCCGGCGATGGAGTCGGATGGAGATTCGCGCATAAGCGCGTTGCCGACCAGGCCGGTGGCGCCGAAGAGAGTGATTCGCATGATGTGTGGTTGGATTTTACATGCGTCGGCGAGATCTTAACCGCAAAGCGCGCGAAGGATCGCGACGACCGCAGAGAAAACGGTTCCATGCAAGCGCGGAAACCGTAGCAGTGATGTGTTCTGTCGAACACGGTTGCGATACCGTGTACTATCGCTGCCAAACGAACGGCCGCAAGGATTGAACCCGGGATGGCCGCTCTAGGCAGCTGTCGGTCTTTTTTCCGACGCGTGCCTCTCCGTAAGTTTCAAGTATGCAGCTTCGATGCGGCACGCGATATCGGACCAAAGATAGTGATCCCGAATTCTCTGTTTTGCAGCTGCAGCGGCTGAACGCCTAGCTGCCGAATCTCCAACCAACATCTGTAGGACGCGTTCCAGGTCTTCGACATCACCGCGGCGGAACGTAAAGCCGGCGCCGTCGACCAATTCGCGATTCTCTGGAATGTCGCTGGTGACGACGCAAACGCCGGCGCCCATGGCGTCGAGGAGAGCGAGCGATAGTCCCTCCATATCTGAAGGCAGCGCGAAGAGCATGGCATTGGTAAGAAGTTCTTCGAGTTCGTCGCCGCCAACCCAGGGAAGAAATCGGATGCGATCGGAGGCGTGCCGACGAAGTTGATCGACGTATGCATCGGTATAGCTCGAACCTCCGGCGAAGACCAATTTGACGGACGTATCGAGGCGTTTGTAGGCGTCGATCAGCATGTGACAGTTTTTTTCGGGCGAGAAGCGGCCGAGGAAAAGAATGTAGTCATCCGGCGCCAGCCCCCAATCCGACAAGTGCGAGGGCGTGCGTCGTTCGCGGAGATGAGTTCCATTCGGAATGCACAGAGATTCTCGACCATAGCGATTGTCGTAATACTTGCGCAGAGTTTGGGAAACGACCATGGTCGCGTCAGGTAAGGTGGCAGAGGCATGTTCACCGGCGCGAAGAACAGCCGACGCCAGTGCGTTCCATTTCTTGCGTTGCCAGTCGAGGCCCTGCACGGTAACGACCGTCTTCTTTCCTGCAAGACGCGGAATGAAAGAGAACAGCGACGGACCGAGGGCGTGGTAGTGAACGATGCGATTCCGCGAGAACAGCACGTGCAAGCTGCTGAGGAACGTGTGCATGGCGGTCTCCAGATGTTTGGTGCGAAGGGTGGGGATGCGGACGACGCTCATTCCCTCGTGCTTTTGTTGAGGCGGCGTGAAGTACGAACGGCAGTAAACGGTGACATCATGTCCGCGACGCGCGAGTTCCCTGCCAACTTCTTCGTAGTAGGCCTCGATCCCGCTGTACTTCGAGATGACGCCGCGTCCGCCGATGAAAGCAACTTTCATGCGACGACGAGCAAGATGGGATTTGTGAATCAATGTTTTATAGATACTGGCGAGTTCCTCGAGATGGCGCGATGGGCTGTGACGGTCACGAACGAGCTGCAGACCAGTCTCCCCCATGCGGCGCGCCAGCCCCGAGTCCTCGTGGAGGAAAGCAATCGCGGCGCGAAGGGCCCCGACATCACCGACTGGGTATAAGAGTCCGGTCTCACCTTCCGAGACTAGTTCGCGACGCGACCCGAGATCGGAGGCGACTACCGAGCGGGCGTGTGCGTAGGACTCGACGATACTTTTACCGAAAGTTTCGAACGCGTGCGATGGGAAGACGGTGAAGCGCGAACCGGCGATTGCTTGCGACAGTGCAGCCCCCTGAAGGTGACCGAGGAATTGAATGTTGGTGAGACGCAACTCTCTCGCCATGCCTTCGAGTTGTGCTTTCTGAGGTCCCTCTCCTGCAATATTGACACGAATGTAGGGCAGGGCTTTCACTGCGTGTAAGAGATCTTCAACTCCCTTCTCCGCGGAGAGGCGCCCAAAGTAAAGAATCGAGTTGCCGGGAGGAGGCGGATCGGAAGCGATGACCGTTTGGAAATGGGGCAAGACCTGAATGCGATCTGTTTCAAAACCCGAGGAGACGAGCTTGTTGCGTACGAACTCACTGGGGGCGATGAAGAGATCCACACACCTTTCGTACGTGCGCAACCAGCGGTGGGCATAGGCTTCGGCAGCAAGCGCCAGTGCTTGGCGACGGGACTTCCCATAACATCCTTCTGAAACGACGTGCCAGAATTTTCCAGTCGCGCACCGCTCGCACGGCTCACCGTTCGATACGGCATTGAAACTCGGGCAGACCAACTTGAGGTCATTCACGTGGTAGATGACGGGGATTTTTTGTGCGCGAAGCTCCCAAAGGATCGAAGGGGAAAGATGGTGGTAGATGTTGCGGATGTGCGCCACATCCGGCTTGAATTTATTTATCACGCTACGAAGACGCCGCCTTGCATCACGCGAGTAAACGGCGTGGGCAGCAAGACGGAGTTGGCGCATGACGCCTGCGGGTTGTTTGAAGTCGATGTGAGAAACGAAATCGGAGTCGAAAGCTGTCGGGATGCCGCGCTCATCGGCCATGGAAAATAACGCTGTCTCATGGCCCTGAGCGCGCAGCAGGTCCATGAGATCGAAGAGGTAGCTCTCCGTGCCGCTGAAGCGAAAATTATATTTGTTGCAGAACAGGATTTTCATAGACGGTAGTGGAAGGTTTTCGGATGTGAGCAAGAAATCTGTCGGCAAACATCTCAAGATTGGTGGTGCGCTCAAAATGAGCGAGCACGTGAGCACGCGCCTGAACGCGAACCCGCTGAAGTGAGGGAGCCGCAAGCTGCAGCCGCTCTATCTGGGCAACGAACTGATCAAGTGAGCGGGGTTGGTATAAGAAGCCGGTGCGCCCGTTTTCCACGAGCTCAGGAATGCCAGTGATGTCGGGCGCAAGAACTACTTTCCCGCGCATCATAGCTTCCATCAGTACCAGAGGAATGCCTTCGCTACGACTCGTGAGAACGACGATGTCAGCGAGCGCATAGTGCGCGTCGAGCTCCTCATGAGGCACATGGCCAAGCAAAGTAATGCGGCCTTCCAAACCCAGCGTAGCAATTTGATGTTCGAGAGGGTCCCGCTCAGGCCCCTCGCCCGCTATGAGACAAAAAACGTCCGTGCCGCGGTCTCGAAGCTTCGCGCAGGCGTTGATGAGAAATGCGTGGTCTTTGACTGCGTGTAAGCGCCCAATCGCGAGGAGAACGACACAGGTCGGCGGAAGCTCCGCGAAAGACAAGGATGGTTCAGCGATATCAACGCCGAGATGCTGCACGATGATTTTTTCGGGTGGAATTTTTCGACACTGCAGCATCAGATGAGTTCGGTTGTACTCAGAGATCGTGAAACACAAATCACAGTTCGCCAGCTTCGTATCCAAGAACGATGGGTGAAGAAGAAGATCGGATCCGTGAAGCGTGAGACTGAATCCGACGTTCAAAATCCGAGCAGCGACTAATGCGATCCACGACCCGAAATACCCGTGGTGGGCGTGGATGTGATTGACGTGAAAGGGACGGAGTATCACCGCATAGTAGGCGCCAAGAACCGTATGGACGATACAACGGGCGCGGCGTGACAACGACTCCTGTCCCTCGAAAAGAATTCGAGCAAAGAGGTCTGCAAGATGCGGGAATCTGCAAATCAAGAGAAATATTGCTTGGACCAGAGCGCGCCAGGAGATTTTCTGCAAATTTATGTCCGGTGAAATGGAATTGCTGGCCGCGAACTTAGGCCAACGCGCCGTGGTAGCGACGACGGTAACGCCGCGACGGCGAAGTTCGCGGATTTCGTCCTGCACGTACGGTTCGACAGGCGATGGGAATTGATTCGCGATGTAGGCAACGACTGGCACGGTTATCCTCGCAGTAAGAGTTCTTTCATTTCAGAACAGCCTTGGACTTCTCTTTTTGTTGGCCTGTGGCGCTCAGCCCAGGCAGCACAAGCGACCAGCACTGGTGCGGGAAAGCAGACGGCGAATCTCCAGGCTCCGGTTGCATAAGGAAAGAAAAGCGGAGCACTGAACGCAAGCACCCAAACCCAGAGCGTGTGAGAGATAGAACCTATGGCGCGCGATGTTCCGATCTGCAGCAGCGGATAGGCGGCGCACGCGATCAAGTCGGAGACGCCGTACCCGATGAGTCCGAACTGGGGAACAAGCAGCAGCGCGCCGATCACCAAAAGAGCGACGTGCAAGGCGAAAGCGCGTAGTACGATCCATTGGCGTCCGATGACGAACAAGGCCGCAGATTGGAGGTTGTAGATCGAATTGACCAGGACGGCGAGCGCGATGAGTGGATAGATTCGCTGAACTGTATACCAACGTTCACCGAGCACGCGATGGATGACGAAAGGACTGGCGATCGCGAAGGCGTCGAGCAAAGGCCCAAGAATTATCACTTGGCCTCGGAGCGCTTTCTGCAACGAGGCGCGAAGCAAATCAGAATCGTGGCGCAGACGGGCGAGACTCGCGATGGCCAAGCGCGATGCGGCGGTACGAAGAAAACCCAATCCTTCGGCGATACGGATGGCGAGCCCGACAAAAGCCACTCCCTCGGCGCCGACGAATCGCCCCACAATCAATGGATTCACCAACGCACGCAACTGCCAGGTACGTTGAGAAGCGGTGTAACCGACACCGAACGCGAGCATCTCGCTAAGACGATTGCGGTCAAGAACGAAGCGGGGGAAATAGCGCGCCGCCCGGAAGGCGGCGAGCAGGCCGAAGACTTGCCAAACGAGCTGCCCTGCGACGGGCGCCCAAATGCCCTTTCGCAGGAGCGCCAGCGTGAGGCCGGTTACCAGCGCGAGCGATTGCCCGGTGAGCTCGATCTTTGCGACGGTTTGGAAGTTCAAAGCGCGTTCGAGCTTCCCAGTAACAGGACCGGCGAGGCCAACGATCGGGATCGTCAGCATCGTCACCAGAAATGGGGGAACAAACTCGGCACTGTGAAACCAGCGCGTGAGCAAAGGAACTGCGGCCATTCCGCCCGCCATGGCCACGATCGAGAAACAAAAGATCGCAGTGGAGGCCGTATCGTAGTCGCGGTGCTCGGGGATGCGCTCGCACCGGACGAGATAAGTATCCAGACCGCTGCGGACGAGATTTGCCAGGACTGAGGTAAGGGCGATGGCGGTGACAAAGAGCCCGTAGACATGTGGCCCGAGCAACCAAGTTAGAACAAACATGTTGCCGAGGCTGATGAGGACGCCGAGTCCATAGCGCGCGCCAAGGTAGAGGCCGCCGCGACCGGTGAGGAAGGACTGCGCCTCACGTACCTCGCTTCTGGGCGGACCCGAATCAGCGGCATGGCCCAACTTGTGTATCCCGTCTTTGGATCGCCGGCTAGTTGGCGGGCGCACTTGACCCATCCTTTGTGTCGTTCTTCCCAGCGAGCAAGCCTGCCAGTGTGTATAGGAATCCGTTCACGAACTGGTAGTTCATTACTACGAAGAAACCATTCAGCAGATAGACACCGAGAATCACCGGCCACAGCTCGCGAAATCCGTGGTCGAGAAATGTGCCACTCAAATCCGCGGCCGAACGCCAGCGCGCCAAGCGGAACAGTCGGACAATCAACCATCCGTACAACAGCAACCCCAGCAAGCCGTGTTCGACGAGAATTTCGAGATACGTGTTGTGAACGACAAACTGGTTGAGATGAAAATCGCTGACGCGTTCTTCAAGTTGTGAGGGCATGCGCGACACGCCCCATCCGAGTAGCGGTCGTTCACGAAACATGTCCCAAGCAGCGTGGTAGACAGCGAGCCGAATCTCCACAGGGCTGCGGTCTTCGAAACGATCCTGCAAGGATGAGCCCAGAGTAGTCGCACTGAACGCTACCGCCGCGGAAAAGGTGGCGGTCATGAGCAGTGCAAGACATACTCGGCGAATCCGGCGGTTGGAATTGAAGAGGATGACAATCAGTGCCGAACCGAGAAATGAGAGCCAGACCGCGCGTGTCTTGGTGGCAAGTATCGCGACAGGAAGCGCGACGAGAAGGACTGCACCGAAAGCGCCGCGAATGCGTCTGCGACGATACGTGTCGAGAGCAAGCAATCCAAGCATGTTGAGGGTCACACCGTTGGCGACGGCCTGAAGAAAAGGGCCGCGGGCGCGGTTGATATGAATGCTGAGGCCCTCGTCGAGAATGAAACGAGGCAGGATCAGACTGCGAGCACCGAACAGGAAGGCCACCGCAATGAAGCACAAGTAAGACAAGACGAGTAAGGCAAAGGTCTCAAGTGCCCTGCGCGAAGATTCAGTTTGAAACGAGCGCCGCGCAATGTGAAACAGCGCATACGGAACGATCAGTTTGGCGGCAAGTACGCTCCAGGTCTTGACCTCGAAGGGTTGGGTTGCAACGCTAGCTAAACTCATAACCAGCAACGCGCCGAGAGGCCACACCGCGCTGCGCTCAAGACGGACAGGCTGCCGGACGAGAACGGAACGTAGAAGGAATGCGACGAGCATCAATACAAATGCCACGCGGTCGAGCGATGAGCAGGCTAGTTCCGGTGGACGGAACAGCATCGCGGTTAGCGCAAGCAAGAACAGCACGACCGGTGCACTGGCGAGAATTTTCAGGACTTGAGCTATTGCGACGACAGGAGTCCAAGCGAATGCAGACCACGCGCGAAGAGGCGAATTGTAGGTGGCTTCCGGCACGTGGCGTCAGCAGCCTCCGCCGGCAAAAACGACTCGAATTGTTTTGATGAGAATTCGTAGATCGAGTGCAAGACTCCAGCGTTGGATATATTCACGGTCGAGTCTTATGTTCGTCTGAAACGATGGGTCCCTACGAGCGGTCGTTTGCCACAACCCGGTCATTCCTGGCCGGACATCGAGACGGCAGAAATCGGTGAGTTGGTATCTGGCGAAATCGTCGACAGGGTGAGGGCGTGGCCCGACGAGACTCATTTCACCGCGGAGAACGTTCCACAGTTGCGGTAATTCATCGAGACTGTATTTTCGCAGCCAACGTCCGCAACGGGTGATGCGAGGATCGCTTTCAATTTTGAAGAATGGACCCTCGCGCTGGTTGAGGACCCGTAAATGTTGTTTGATTGCATCGGCATTTACGGACATCGTTCGGAATTTGTAGCAACGAAAATGCGCGCCCTTGCGACCAACGCGCGGAGCTGCGTAAACCGATGGACCAGGCGAATCGCGCTTGATCAAGAGAGCGATCGCGGCGAACAGCGGCGCAGTCAGCAGCAGCCCCACACTTGCGCCAATCAGATCGATGGCTCGTTTGATGACGAGCGCGGCCACGGGCAGATGCTCCTCATAGAGAGTAATCAAGGGCCAACGCCCCACTTGGGCGATGTGGCCCGCGGTGCAGTCCACAAGATTCGGAACGAGTACGACGTCAAGATGGCACAATCTCGCCATGCGGATCGCACGTCGTCGAGTAGCGGGATCGTCCGAAGCAATTATTAGTTGGTCGACAAAATGAGCGCGCGCCAAGCGTTCGAGATCTGCAACTCGACCAAGAACCTCGTCCCCGACCGGCCAGTAGTCATCAAGGAATCCGCACGCGGTTTTGCCTACCTGCGGATTCGTAGCCAGGTAAGCAGCAAGAGCTCGACCCTCCTGATTCGCACCCACAATAAGAACCTTGCGCGATCTTGCTGTATCAGTTGTTGTTTCACGTTCCAGACGCGAGAGCGACCGCGTTCCGAGCAAGCCTAAGTAACCCAGGCCGGCACAAAGTGATAAAAGGGAGAGGTGCTGTTCCCTACATGCAATGACAATAAGGGCGGTTGACCACAACACCGACTTGCCTAACCGGAGCGCGACGCTGACACCTCTTGGATCGATTCGATAAACACCTTCGGTGCAGGCAATCAGTGTCACCAGCGCACCCTGCAGTAACGCAACTCCGAGAGCAGATGAGTAGGTTGTAGCGGCGACCGGAAATCGCATGCCGTCGGCCAAAAACCACTGCGCGTATGAGATCGCTATGGATGCGATCAGGAATACTGCAATGTCACAGATCACCCAGGGAGCGAGGGAGGTGGTTGAGTCGACAGCGTCGGGTCGGGGAAGCCATGATGAAATTGACCGGAGAGGATCGGGTCGCGAAACGGCGGTCCTCCCCGGGGCTGCCTCGGCCTTCACACTCCGATCGTCTTGCAGTGACCGTGGCTGCTTTCTTGTTTGGACAGGGCGACGGTCTTGTAATCGCTGCGATCCGGGAATCAATCGCGCGTAACTACCGGGTGGCGCCGGATCGTTGGCTGGTCCAGTCAAGCCTGTCGCGGGAATGGTGGCGGGTAAAGACATTGTGTCGATTGCAGACTTGCTTGGAACGGCGCCAACTAACGCGCCCGCTTTCTTAGAGTCGCCGATACAGACCTTGAGGAATCGGGAACTCGCGTTGGGCAAGCACAACGCCGATCAGTCGTGCATCGGCTGCGTGCAACACATCACGGGCGTGTTGAGCCGCGATTCTGCGCGTCCGTTGGGCATTGATCACGAGCACTACTCCATCTGCCCAGTGGCCCAACGACGCAGTTTCAGTTGAAGCACCAATGGCAGGTGCGTGGATAACCGTGTAGTCGAATTCTCGACGCAGATCGCTGAGGCGTTCACGGACCAATGAACCGGAATATCCTTGCGCGCTGCGCACGCTGAAATCGGAGGAGCGAAGCAGCCAGAGATTGTTTGCAACATGGATAGCCAGATCCTTTAGGCGCTTCGGCGTTTCGACCGATACTTGTTGGTGAGCGTTGGCGCTATTGCGCTGGGTGTAATACGTGCCGTCAACATCGAGCACACAAACGGTTCCGGCCACCTGCTGACATAGGGTCTCGCCGATGCGTTGGCAAATATTAGTGATGTCATGCAGTGCCTCGACCGCGGCGAATACCACTTGATTGTGGGGCGCAGGCCAACCGGGAAAGAACACGCGGCGAACAAGTGAAGAGATTTGTTCTCCGGCAAACGTTGCTGGGTCCCAAGCGAACGTGTCTCGATTCGCCTTAGGTCTATCGTCGGGCTGCGCAGTGTACTCCGCACTTGTAGACGACAGTTTCAGTGTCTCAACAGCGGCATTCATGCTGCGTCCCTTTCTTTCGGCAGTGTGGCCAAAACTGGAGCCTGCAGGTAGGCGAACACCTCGTCTGGAGAGCGGAACACCGGATCGATGTATTCAGCTGCAAAAGCCAGACCCGTACTGCAAAGGCCCGCGGCGGCGAGCGCGATCAACCCGAAGCTGAGATTGGACCGGAGAGGTAGCGCGGGCTCGACGGGAGACTGCGCAAGAGTGAAATTGAGGATGCCATGCGCATCCAACGCGTCTCCGATCCGAGCTTCCTCGCGCTTTCGTAGATAAAGAAGGTACGTCTCCTCAGCACTTTTGGCGGCCCGCTGCAGGTCTTCCTGTTCGATGGATGCTGCACCGAGGTGCTGCGCCTGCTTTCTAGAATCGATCAGCTCGCGCGCGGCCGTGCCAGCTCCCGCTTGCAAGGAGCGCAGATCGACCTCCGCTTTTTCGAGTTCCGCCTTCGCCCATTCGTGGTTGGGGTCTTTCTCTGTGGTCTCATCCCGTAAAGGCTGGTGCTCCTCCCGTTCGATCGCCGCATGAGCTTCGCCGATTTCGGTTTCCACCTCCTGGACAAGGCGGTAGGTCGGCTCATAGCGAGTTAGCAGCTCGGTGCGTTTTAACTGAAGTTCCAGAAGGCGAGATTTAAGTTTCTCGAGCAGTTCCGGATTGTCGACAAAGCGAATTGTCGAGGTGCTCCGCGGCGGAAAAGTGATCATTTGTTGATGCAGAGTTCGCACTCGTTGCTCTGATTGGGAAATGTCCTGACGAAGCTGCCGGAACTTTGCATCGGCATCTGCAAGTCGGACGAGTGCCGCATCGCGTTCGAGTGGTGCGGCAACAAAGCCCTCGCGTTGTGTGAATTGAAGAAGCGCGGCCTCGGCCTCATCGAGTCGAATCCGGCTATTTGAAATTTGCTGATCAAAAAACTCGAGTTCTCCTGAAGGCCGGTGCAATTCCGCGTGTTTAGCGCTGTATTCGGTCGCAAGTGAATTCAAGACTCGCGCGGCCTGGCCTGGATCGGAAGATCGATAGTGAACTTGAATTAGAGACGTTTTCCGTATGGGTTCCACAATGATCTGAGCAGCAAGTTTGCGCGCTGCGCGCTCGATTTGTGCGCGTACGTCATCCTGCTGGATATGAAGGGAGGCCAGCAGACCTCGCCTAGTAAGGCCATTTTTTTCTGCGACTCGACGCAAGACTTCGTCGTCGCGGAGAAGTTCGACTTCGGAGTTCACTTCCTCTTCGGAAACCGCCGAGCGGGAGAAATCTGCCTGAGAACTTGGCTGGGGCGTCATGGGCGGATCGAAGCGCCCCCGCCGAACCAGCACTCGCATGGACGCTTCGTACCTAGGGGTCGCTGTTGCATATGCGATCACCACAAGGAAAACGATCAGAAAGGACCAACCGAATAGACGGCGATGCCGAAAGATCACCATCAACACATCGCGTACAGTGGGGGAGGGCTGCGGTGTTAGATCGTGGCTCAAGTTGAGGTGTTCCGGCATTCGACGGCAGTCAGGCGAGGTCCGGGCCATTGAAACTGTTGGCGCACTTACAACCGACTCTGACCCGTTACCTGCTCACTCCTCTCTGTTCAAAACTGCATCGGGTTCACATAAGTACCCATCACTGCCGAGGGCATGAACCGCTGGATTTTGGAAATAGAACTTTGTGGAACAAAGATGAGATCGCCCGGCTGGAGTGGGAGGTCCTCCCGTAGGTCATGACGCGCGAGCATTTTTTTGAGGTTCAGTACATGAGCTTCGACGACGTCATCCGAAACATGGCGGAAGAGAACGATTTGGGAATGACGCGCTTGTTGCGTAAACCCGCCCGCGACCGCCATTGCCTCGCTCAGGGTCAACGCGCTACGTAGTTCGTACTTTCCGGGGCGAGCCACTTGCCCGAGGGCGAGAAAATAAGGTTTCTCAAATTCTTTGAGTGCGACACTTATTTCCGGATCGTGAAGCACACCAGCATAGGATCTACCAATTGCGATTTCCAGTTCAGGCACCGTAAGACCTTCCGCATGGATATTGCCTGCGCCTTTGAACCGGAGATAACCGTCTGGTCCGATACTGAGGGTCTGGTTGAGTTCTGGAGAGAAGGTGAAGTTGACGTCGAGTTGGTCCCCGGATCGAAGCCGGTAAAGCGGATAGCGATCCCGTCCTAGAACGGGGTCTCCCGTGCTATCCGCTTTTCCGGGCGCCTGAGCTGTGCCGCGAAGGCTTTTAGTCGAGTTTCCAGTCTCCCGAACCTGAAACTCATCAGCCGATACTGAAGGTGCAAACCGCGCACCCTCTCGCCCGGGCACGCGTCCGACGTACCGGGCCTGGCTGCATTCCTGCGCAACAGCAGCTCGTGAAAATTGTTGAACAGACAGGCCAACCGCCAACACCAGCGTTACCCTGGAAACCGACCGCAAGTTCTATGCCTCCGCCGATGTTCGCCGACGATCAAGCCTGTCTACAGACGTGAACTTATGCCCAGACTCGCCGACCGACAAGACGTGAAAAGTGTTGTCCTCGAATGTGGACAAAGAAATTCACGGGCCCGGCGACCGCCAGTTGAATACAACCAGTGAAGGTCACTTTGGTGTACGCAGCAAACAGTTCCCCGAAATCGGGATGAGGTCGCGTTAAGGGGTAGGGCGAAACAATGAACGGTGATTTCAAATGGCTTAAGTTTCGGGAATTCGTGCGGGATGGCCTTGACGTGGCACGAAGGTGCCCGTTGCGCGCGCACAAAATCGTTTCCATCGCCGAATGTTTACTCTGAACAATTTCGGCGTGATGCGCCGCACAGGAAAATCACAGAGGTATTCATAAAATCGACCTTCCGTCCGCTGAGGTCGTCAATGTCGTCTACGATGGGTCCGATTCGACCGATTCGAGTGTTACTCGCAAACTCGAGCCCGCTTCAAGTTCACCTACTTCGTGCTGCTCTGAAACGACGCCCGGAGTTGGAGTGCCGCACTTGTCTGATGCAATCGAACGAAATTCTCGAAGAAATGAAGGGTGGGCAGGTCGACGTGGTGCTTGTAAGTCCGGGTGCGAGGTGTGACGATGACCGCATTTTGTCGATCATCCGGCGAATTCGGCTCAGCCGACCCGACATCCCAATCGTTTTACTGTATGAAGATGGCAGCGACAACCTATTGATGAACGCTGTCCGCGCTGGCGCTCGCGGGCTATTTTCCTTTAGTGAAGCCCCGTTTCGCGCCTTATGTAAATGCATCGAACGGGTTTACGAAGGTCAAGTATGGCTTTCGAACGATCAAGTGCGATCATTGCTAGATATGCTTGCGCAATCGCCGCCACTTCGCGTTGTGAACGCCAGCGGCGCGGACCTTCTGACCCCTCGCGAAGAGCAGGTCGTGGCGCTGGTCGCAGAAGGCCTGAGTAATCGCGAGGTAGCGCGCGAACTGCAACTCAGTGAGCATACGATCAAGAAGTACATGTTCCGAATCTTCGACAAACTGGGAATATCGACCAGAGTTGAGCTAGTGCTTTATGCAGTGAGCAACGGGAAAACGGTGGGTGCGGAGCGGTTACCGGCATTAGCGTAAGGCGCATCCAAAGTAAGACTTTTGAAACAATCTCTTGCTCGCTAGAATGGTGGGGTTCGAGCGAGATCGAACTTTTGCCAGAATCTACTTCACATACGCGTCGCTGGACGATCATCGCGTCCGGTCTTTTGATTGCCGCGCTCGCGGTCGTTGTTCTTTATACGAGCCGCGGAGCTTTCTCCAGTCCAATTGCTGTGTTGGTGGTCGCGGCCATTGGATTTGCTGCAGTTTTGTTGCAGGTCCGCCTTCAGCGAGATCTGCGGGGAGCTGTGCGATCGCCACTCTGGCTGAATCTGTTCGGTATCGTGTTTGCATTGGGCGCACTCTTCGGCGAAAGTTTTCATTTGAGCGCGAGAAGCGCGGAGTTCAGCGCACTCGGCGCCATCGGATGCTTTGGTGTGAGCGGAGTAATTTTGCTGGATGCGATGCGCAAGTATCGGGCTGCCTCAGGCCGGTAATCGCACCACATTGATGACGACAACTCCAGTATCCCACTTGAACTTTTTGTAGTGGAAGAGACGCGAGGCGCGCCATGATTTGGAGCGGACGCTACGCACCCTTCTCCAATGCCACCGCAAACGAATCGAGCGAAAGAGACCGCAGCAGATTTCGCCGCATGCCGCGCTCAACCTCCGCCAGGCGGTTCGAGGCTGTTGCGATCCATTCGAAATCGGCGGACTCATTTAAGCGCTTCAACTCTAGGGTGATATCGCTGTTCCGTACCAGCTCTGGCGTATTCGATTGCAGAAACATCATGTCCTGCAGGATTGAATAAATCGTGCGGATCAATTGCTCAATTTTCGCTCGTCCATCTGCGCCAGGACGGTAGCTCTCCGTGACTTTGAATAACTCCGAATGGTCCGCGCCTCGCAGCGCTGAGGTCACAATCGCCAGCGCGTGGTTGCGCGCGGTTGTGTACCCTTCAAGATCAAACGTCTGTGCGCGGCCCAATGCACCTTCGGCAAGACGCGCCACAAGGGCACGCTGTTTGGCGTTCCAATTCGGCTGCGCTTTTGCCAGATGTTCTTCTATCTGCGCAACCGGCAATGCACTCAAGGTGTACATAGCGGATCGCGACCGAATGGTTGGCAACAACTCGCCGGCGTTATCCGTGAGCAGAAAAATTGTCGCGAAATCCGGCGGCTCTTCCAGCACCTTCAGGAGCGAGTTCGCGGCCTCTTTCATGAAGGCGGAATCAGTAAAGATGTAAACGCGCTCCCGTGCGTCTTGTGGCCGAAAGTAAATGCTTTCAATCACCTTCCGCACCTGGTCCACCTTGATCATCATTTGCGGCGGATCGGGCGGAATCACCAGCACATCCGGATGCGTCTGCACCAGAATGCGGGTTTCTTTCTTGTCGGTCTCGCGCAGGTTCTCCCGAGCCTCGACCGCCTCCGCGAAACGCGCATCAAGATCATTCGCCTGTCCGATGCGGACACAGTTCGCGCATTTCCCGCAAAAATCCGGCAGCCCGTCGGTGGTCAGCGACTCCAGGCAATTCAGCGCGCGCGCCATCATCAGGGCGAGCGTATATTTTCCAGAGCCGTGCGGACCGGCTAGCACCACGGCATGCGGAAATCGTTTGCGCGCGAGCATATCGCGCAACCGGCCGACCACGTCCTGGTTCCCACGGAAATCCCTGAATCCCATCACTTTCCCGCCAATCTCAATTTCTGCCGAACTACTTCCATGATGCGGTTATGCGTCTCGAGCGGTGTGCCGCGCGCATCGACGAGGACGACACGGGCCGCATCGCGCCGAGCAATCGCGAGATACGCTTGCCGCACGCGCCCAAAGAATGCCCGGCTCTCCTGCTCGAAGCGATTTTCGTCTTTCTCCGCCGACGCGCGTGCCGATTGCTTTTTATTCCGTCGACGCGCCCGATCGACGCTTGCTGCAACGTCGGAATCCATGAGGATCGTGAGGTCGGGCTGGAGATCGCCACAGAGTATGCGGTGCAACTCGAGCACCGGACCACTGCCGAGCTTTCGTCCGCCACCTTGGTAGGCTTCGGTCGAGTCCGTAAAACGATCGCAGATCACCACGCGGCCCGCATCCATCTCCGGATGGATCACCTCTGCAATGTGCTGCGCACGCGAGGCAAACATCAATGCCATCTCGGCCAGGGACGACAGCGCGGCGGTCTTCGAATCCAGCAGGACGTGTCGGATTTTTTCGCCCGTAGGAGTGCCGCCGGGCTCGCGCGTAACAGCGACGGCAATGCCCATGGCCTTCAGCGCGCGCGCCAGTTTCTCGATCTGCGTGCTTTTCCCGCTGCCGTCGAGCCCTTCAAATGTAATGAACTTCCCGCGGTTGGATGCCACCGCGTCATGATAACAATACTTTGCGAAACGGATGGGTCGCGGAATCGATTGGCATGGATCGTTCCTACCCTCGTATGAGTTCCGCGGCTTGAACGTCTTGACCTAATGCGAAAAAGAGGTGTTGGACGGGACATCGACGGTGCCGCCTTTGCCCCGAGCCTCAAGCGACACGGTATGCCGGTTGAAGTCGAATCGGACCACGGCAATGCCAAGCGCGGCCGGCCCAAGCAAGCCGTCGATGTTTCGGATTTCTTTTTCGGGAGTCGCCCAGACAAAGGCCTTCTGCTTTTCTCGGAACAATGTTCCCGCTCGCACAAACGCGATTTCGACTTCGGTGAGTTGGTCTTGCCCGGCTGGATTGAAGTTCGCGCGTTGCCCTCGCGCCGGCAAGCGTTGCAACCCGCCCCTCATCCGGCTTTTGAATAACAAGAAGTCTCGTGTTCCAGTATCGAGCAGGATTCGCAGCCTTTGGCCACCACACTCCATGGGAATGAGGATGTAGGTTCCGCCGGCTTCATGCTCAATCTCAAATGTAATCGCCCCGGACGAGATCGAATCCTCACCGATGATGAGTCTCTTGTGTTGGTAGTCGAGACTGAAATTCCGCTGAGCCAGGAAGTCCAATCCGATGACGGCATCAATGCGTGTTGCCAGAGCTTGCTCGAGCTTTTCGAGATCTACGGACACCATATCGAGGACCGTAGCCGAGAGGGGGCCCAATCCCACTTCGGGAACATGCACTCTCTCCACTGCGATGGACCGGTTCATCAGAGAAAGTTCCGAAGCGCTCCCAGATAGACCTATCCGTTTGGCTACCCTCGCGTTAATCACGCTAGGGACCGCCCCGGTATCAATCAACATCTTCTGATGCGGAACGCCAGCCAAGGTCCCATCGACGATCATTGCCCACCCATCGATTAACCGAAAGGAGACCTCGGAATGCTGTTGAGCAGCCGAGTTCGCGGCTGACCACAATGTCAGCAGCGCGACCCACAACTTCAAGAATTTCAAGATGCGCTCCCCCACCTGCCGCTAGGGGAGCAATAGAGCTGTGGTGGCGGGAAAGTCCTGAAGGAAGGCTTAGGTTTAGCAAAGGCTCACCTAAGGGAACGTTTTGACGGCAACTTCGACTTACCCGAAGCAAGATGCGTTGACAGAAAGTGGCTGTATCTATTTGAAATGAGACGGTAACATTCAGCTCCGGTTGAGTCTGCGGACTATAATCTCGTTCCTATGCGTTTCTGTCGCAGGAGGTCATGATTGGGCAGGTTCACCATTGGGAACTGGACTGTCTCTCCCGAGATGAACTGTCTAGAGCGCGCCGGGCAAACCCATCGCCTGGAGCCCAAGATCATGCAGGTCCTGCTCGCGCTCGCCGATAGTCCCGGTGACGTGGTTTCCAAGGAACAGATCTTCCATCGAGTATGGCCGGATACCTTCGTTAGTGACGAGGTGCTGACTCGCTCGATTTCGGAACTGCGTAAGGCCTTCGAAGACAATCCGAGGGAATCTACCTACATTCAGACGATCCCCAAGGCCGGCTACCGCCTGGTCGCACCTGTGACCCTGCCGGCGGAAGCTAAAAGCCGAGGCAAAGCTGACAAGCCAGCTAGGAAGACATGGGCAGTTGGACTCGCGGCCACGGTCGCCTTATTGGTGGTCGGGGCTTTCCTTTACCTTTACTTTCGGACGTACGAACGACGCCAAACTGCTCATCCCAAAGTCACCTCCCTGGCGGTATTGCCGCTGGCCAATCTGTCGGGAGATGCCGGGCAGGATTACTTTGCCGATGGCATGACGGACGAGCTCACAACTCGCTTGTCTGGCATTCGCGCGCTGCGCGTGATTTCACGAACGTCGGCGATGCGATACAAAGGTACTTCCAAGACGCCATCCGAGATCGCGAAGGAGTTGAACGTTGATGGTCTTGTCGCGGGGTCTGTGATCCGGTCCGGCGATCGAGTTAGGATCAGCGCGCAGTTAATCCAAGCCGCGAATGGGTCGAACGTGTGGGCAGAGAGCTACGAACGTGATTTGCGTGATGTTCTTTCGCTGCAAGCCGACCTCGCGCGCACGATCGCCGATCAGATCAATATCCAGCTGACATCACAGGAGCGGAGCAGGCTGGTCGCCGTGCCGCCTATCAACTCTGAGGCGCATGACTCGTACTTGAAGGGCATCTATTACTGGAACAAGTTCACAGAGCCGGGAATGAAGCGGGCGGTCGGCTATTTTGAAGAGGCCATCGCACTTGACCCGAACTATGCACCTGCCTACGCCGGGCTGGCCCATGCTTACCACGAGCTTGCCTATTACGAACCTCCCATCCAAGTGATGCCCAAGGCAAAGCAAGCCGCCTTGCGAGCTCTACAGTTAGACAGTACTAATGCGGAGGCGCACGCCGCGCTCGGCTGGATTAAAACGCACTACGACTGGGACTGGTCCGGCGCCGAACAAGAATATCGACACGCCATCGAGGACAATCCGGGCAGCGGCCTGGCGCACGGCCAATATGCCATCTACCTCGACACAATGGGACGATTTGAAGAGAGTTTGCAACAACACAAAATTGCCGTTGAACTTGATCCGTTGTGGTTAATCGAACGAGCTTGCTTCGGCGACTCCTACAGCTTTGCTCGGCGGTACGATTTGGCGCGCGAACAATATCAGAAGGCTCTCGAACTTGATCCGACTTTTGCACAAGCGCACGCCGGCCTTGCCGCAGTGTATCTTCAGGAAGGCAAATTCCCGGAAGCAGTCGCGCATTTGAAAAAAGCCAGTGAGTTAGACGCAGACACTGGATTTTCAACGGGCTTAGCGTTCGCTTATGCCAAATCGGGGAAAAGGAATGAAGCACGGACGATCCTGAACCGAGTGCTCACGGCGGCGCATAGCTCCTACGTTTCCCCGGCCGGAATTGCCTTAGTCTACTCTGGACTAGGGGAACAGGATGAGGCGTGCAAATGGCTGGATCGCGCTCGGGAAGCCCGTGACAGCGCGCTTGCATATATTAATGTGAGCCCAGGCTGGGATGGGTTGCGATCCAATTTATGCTTCCAGGAGCTCATACATGGAATGAACTTTCCCCGAGCGCCCGTCAAACCGCAAGCACGCTCAAATGCGCTGACCAACAGCGGGACTCTTCGCTGGCAAGATTCATAAGCCCGTGTGTCCCACCATCCTGCTATATTCATGAATTCTCAGTCCAAACTGGGTACAGGAGCAATTCATGGTGAGCAAGGTTCGTGGGGTGGGCTTCGTCATTCTTGTGCTATCCGCAATCGTCTCCGGACAAGCGAAGAAGCCCGCGCCCACCATAGCCGTCGCTGTCGACGCGACGAATACTCCGCGCAAGATTTTCCACGCCACGCTGAAGATCCCCGCCAGCGCAGGAACGCTCACGCTCTACTACCCAAAATGGATTCCTGGCGAACACGGACCGACCGGGCCCGTCCAGAACCTGACGGGTTTGAAATTTTCCGCCGGGGGACAGACTCTCCCTTGGCGACGAGATCTGAAAGATGGATGGACGCTGCACGTCGAAGTTCCCGCCGGACAAACTGAAGTCACGGCGGACCTAGATTTTGTCTCTCCCGGCGGCGAAGGGATCTATACCTCAGGGGGCTCCGCCACCGAAAAGATGACCGTGATCAACTGGAACACGCTCGTCCTGTACCCCGAGGGCTACAAATCCGACGACCTTACCTTCACCGCGAGCCTGAAAATCCCTGACGGGTGGAAGTTTGGTACATCACTGCCGATCTCCAGCCAGAACGGAACCAGCATCCAATTTGCTCCCATCTCGCTCACGCTTCTGGTGGATTCTCCGGTCATTACCGGGCAGTACATGAAGGTAGTCCCACTGAATCCCGGAAAGACGCCGTCAGTTGAAATGGACATCGCTTCCGACAGCGCGGCTGCGCTTGAAGCGCCACCCGAAGTGTGGGAGCAGTACAAGAATCTCGTCACGCAAGCCACCACCCTGTTCGGAGCTGAACACTATCGCGACTATCACTTTGTGTTCAGTTTGAGCGATCACGTCGCTCACTTCGGTCTCGAGCATCACGAGTCTGACGACAGCCGTCTTGGAGAGCGCGCGCTGGTCGATTCCGATGAGCGCATGCTTGGCGCTGGGCTTCTGCCTCACGAATATGTCCACTCGTGGAATGGAAAATATCGTCGTCCGGCCGATCTTGCGACGCCGGACTACCAGGCCACCATGCAGACCGACTTGCTGTGGGTGTACGAAGGGCTGACGTCTTATCTCGGAGACATGCTGACCGCCCGAAGTGGCTTGTATACACCCGAACAATATCGCGATGCGCTGGTGATGATCGCCGCTGACCTCGATCACCGATCGGGTCGGGTGTGGCGCAACCTGCAAGACACCGCCGATGGCGTGCCATCGATGCAGGAGGCTTCGAGCGCATGGACAAACTGGCGGCGACCGCTCGACTACTATGACGAAGATGTATTGAACTGGCTATGGGTCGATGTGCTGATTCGCCAGCAGACACAAGGCAAGAAGTCGATTGACGACTTTTGCAAACTGTTTCACGGCGCGCCGAGTGGTCCACCGATGGTCAAGACCTATACCTTCGATGACGTCGTGAACGCGCTGAATCAGGTGGCACCTTATGACTGGCGTAAGTTCTGGACCGAACGATTGACTAACCACGGGCCAGGTGCGCCGCTCGGAGGCATTGAGGGCAGCGGCTGGAAAATTGTGTATGACGACGTCCGATCGCCAATGGTCAAGGCGAGTGAAGGTGAGCACAAGTACATTGACGCTGAGTATTCCGTTGGCTTACTGATGCGCGATGACGGAACCATTACTGATACGGTCGAAAACATGATCGCTGCAAAAGCAGGGATTGGTCCGGGCATGAGAGTGATTGCTGTGAACGGCCGCCGCTTCAGCAACGACGTCTGGCGCGATGCACTTCGAGCGGGAAAGACCGGCAAAGAGCCGCTCGAACTAATCGTGGAGAACACGGAGTACTACCGAACGTTCAAGCTCGACTATCACGAAGGAGAGAAGTATCCACACTTGGTGAGAGACGAGTCGAAGCCTGACGTACTGAGCGAGATCATCAAGGCGCGTTGAAGGTCCGCCCAGCGGTTATCGCGAACACGCAGATGGTTCGATGGGAAACGCGCTACGAGCCTGTTTCCACCAACTCCACATCTGGCTCAGGTTCGATTTCGTCGAGCATGAATTCGAACGCATCCTGAGGAATTGGCGCGTTCCAGACCGGAGCAAAGGATTGGCGGTGCAATGGAGAGGGTCCACGCTCGCGAAGTGCTGCAATGTGACGCGGAGCGCTGTAGCCCTTGTTTGAGGCAAGCCCGTACTCTGGATAAACCGTGTCCCATTCGACCATCATGCGGTCACGTGCGACCTTGGCAATGATCGATGCCGCTGCAATCGATGCAGATAGAGCGTCGCCATGAATCAGCGCTCGCTGAGGAAGGTCACAATCCAGCCGAAGCGCGTCAACCAGCAGGTAGTCGCAAGCAGGCGCGAGTCGCAGTACGGCTTCGCGCATGGCGACTCGTGAAGCCTGGTAGATGTTGATCTGATCAATCCGCGCGGCATCCACGGCAGCAATCGCCCAAGCAATCGAGTGTTCCCGGATGCGTTGTGCCAACACCTCACGGCGCTCGGCGGGCAACAATTTGGAATCGCGCAATCCCCGAATGCGATATCTCGGATCGAGGATTACCGCACCGGCGACGACTGGACCGAACAGCGAGCCGCGTCCGACCTCGTCCACGCCGGCAACTGCGTTTGCCCCTGTGGCCCACGCTTTCTTCTCGTAACGCAGAGTGCAGCGCAGTGACTTCAACAAGCGCAGTTTTGCCGTAGCCGCAGAGACTGGCTTGCCGGACTCGGAGAGTTTCTTGGGCCGCATGACAGGACTTAAGCGGCATCTTCGCTGAGATTGGCGGGAACTGCAAGAGGCGGATTGAGGAAAACTCGTATTCCAGCTCGATCGCAGGGGGACGGAAGTCTCGGCTCGCGGGAGAGGCGCGAGCCGTATCTCCAGTTCATTGATCCGGACGGCGGTAGCAGCGAGCGCGTCTACGCGCCGCGAGTCGTGTCTACGTCTTTCAGACGTGCCGCTTTACCGCGCAGAGCGCGGAGGTAATAGAGCTTCGCGCGGCGCACTTTGGATGAGCGAAGCACGTCGATCTTGTCGATGACCTTCGAGTCCATGGGGAAGATGCGCTCAACGCCATGGCCGAAGCTCATCTTTCGAACGGTGAACGAGGCTTGTTGGCCGCGCGTACGCTTGATCACTACGCCTTCGAACGCCTGCAGGCGTTCTTTGTCACCTTCTTTAATCTTCACTTGCACACGAATGGTGTCTCCGGGAGCAAAGGTGGGCAGGTCGGTGCGGCGGCTCTTGGCCAGCAATTTTTCGATGATGAGGTTCGTCATGGTTTCTTTCCTTCTGTTTCTAGATATCGTTCTCGTCCTGGCGTTGAATCTTTGCCAGTAATTTCTTGTCGTCGTCGGTCAGCGCCACGGCCGCCAACAGGTCAGGCCGATTGCGTACCGTCTTCTCCAGCGCCTTCTGCCGGCGCCAGCGACGAATGTCGTCATGGTTCCCGCACATCAGCACGTCTGGCACTTTCATCCCGCGAAACTCCGCGGGACGCGTGTAGTGCGGATAATCCAGCAACCCGCCTGAACCGCACGTCGAAGTCGGACCGCCATCGACGACTGCAGAATCGAGAGTAAACGATTCCTGCCGCGTCGATTTCTCGTTTCCGACGGCACCGGGGAGCAACCGGACGACTGCGTCCGCAATCACCGCAGCTCCTAGCTCGCCACCACTCAGCACGTAGTCGCCGATCGAAATTTCGCGATCCGCCAACTGCTCGCTCACGCGCTCGTCTACGCCTTCGTATCGTCCGCAGATCAGCACTATTTGATCCATGGTTGATAGTTCTGCTGCGAGCGCCTGGTTGAACCGCTGCCCTTGCGCAGAGAGGAGTATCACGGACTGCTTCGCCTCATCCCGTTGCTCTCGCGGAGCGACTTCGAGCTTCTCAATGCATTCAAAGATCGGTTCCGGCTTCAGGACCATGCCCTCGCCGCCGCCGAACGGGCGGTCATCCACGGTGCGGTGTTTGTCGCGTGTAAATTCCCGCAGGTCGTGGATTCCAACTTCTACTAATCCCGTTTCCCTCGCCCGCCGCAGAATTCCGTAATCGAGCGGACCATGAAAGAAATCAGGAAAAATCGTTAGAAGATCAATTTTCATCAGCGGTCAGGATTCAGGAGCCAGCAACACACCACCAAGGCTTGAAGCCCACAGCCAAATTCTGGCTTTCTACAAATCTAGCTGACTACCGACCCCTGACTACTTTCTCTTCTGGTCTTCCTTCTCTTCCGCTGTCAGAGGCGCGTTCAGTTCCAGCAGGCCCTCGGGCAGTTTCATGCGAATCTCTTTGCGACCGGCATCAACCTTTACGAGATACGATTCCGCGAACGGAATTTCGTATTCGTTTTTATTGCCACTCACGCGCAACAGAGGCGCTTCTCCGGCGCCGAAGACTACATCTTTAACGCGGCCGATCTCGTGGTCGCCGTCCCAAACTTTGCAGCCGACCAGATCGCTTACGTAGTTCCAACCT